>Ga0207689_10005766_pt1 | contig 10997 bp, 7 predicted proteins | sample KBSMisM52_FD_184312 | JGI IMG/M metagenome (GOLD analysis project Ga0207689, IMG submission 184312) | Miscanthus rhizosphere microbial communities from Kellogg Biological Station, Michigan, USA - KBS Miscanthus M5-2 (SPAdes) (version 2) | ecosystem: Host-associated > Plants > Roots > Rhizosphere... | reverse complement strand
CCTTCTCCCCCGCCCCTCCGGACCGTAGCGTCTTCCCGAGATCGACGAGGTGCGGATACGTCGCCTTGAGACTCGACTTGAGCGCGCTCGGAGCCGCGGGCTCCGAAGGCCGCGGGCCGCCGGGCATGCCTTCACGGAGGGTCTGGGCGAGGTCGTCGGCCTGGTTCAGGGCCACGATCACGAGGTCGGGCCTCAGCAACGGAAGAGCGCGCTCCGCGACCTCCGCGTATTGCGCGGGGTACGCGCCCGGCTGCCCGAGGTTCGCCACTTCCACGTCGATGCCCCGCTCCTGCAGGCGGGCCTCGAGCACTCGCGGCCAGGAGTCCTCGACCTCCACTCCCCACCCGAAGGTGAACGAGTCTCCGAGCGTCACGATCCGGTGCCGGGTCCGCCTCGCGGCCGGGACGTCCCGTCCGCGAAAGCCGAGGTTGTTGATCCGGGCCGTGACGTGGAACTCCGGCGTCGAATACGCGACGAGGGAGTGGCGCGGAAAGACGAGGTCGTACTCCGGCGGCCGCAGGGCGCCGAGCGACCGGTCGACGGCCAGGGTCAGGAGAATCGTCAGGACGATCGCCCCGCACGTGAGCGCGATGTTGGCTCTCACGATCGGGGCCCCGTCACGACCGCCGCCCCTTCAGTCCGACCAGCAGCCTCGCGACGCGGCCGGGCGCGGGCGCGGCCGCGTAGTCCATCCCGTAGCGGCGATACCCGTAGTACTTGTGGGACGCCTTGTACTCCTTGTGGCCGTTGAAGACCACGCCGATGACCCGATCGGGGCGGAGCTTGGCCAGCGTGTCATGGATCGCGTCGCGTGGCGTGCGCCGCGAGCGGACCACGAGCTGGAAGCCGTCGACGAGGTCCTGCATGAGGACGGTGTCGGCCACGGGCAGGGTGGGAACGGCGTCGAGGAGGACGAGATCGAAGCGACGCCGCGCCGCCTTGAGGACCGCATCCATGCGCGGCGATCCCAGCAGCTCCGGCCGCTCCAGCCCCGTCTGGCCCGCCGCCACCAGGAAGAAACCTCCCGGCTCGACCTCGCGCACGGGCACATAGTCGAGCGTTCCGTTCAGCCACTCGCTGAGCCCGTGCGCGGGAGGCAGGCCGAGGGTCTTGGTCAGGGACGGGCGGCGGAGGTCCGCTTCAACCAGGAGGATCCGGCGGCCGGGCTCCCGCCCCAGCGCGCTGGCCAGCCCCACGCTGAGCGTGCTCTTCCCTTCGCCGGGCAACGCGCTCGTCAGGCCGAGGCAGCTCATCTTGAGGCGCCGGCAGGTGTCGACCAGGTTCGCCGCGAAGAGCCGGAGCTCCTCGCCCACGATCGAGTTGTGGTCCTCGAGGCTCTCGATGATGGGGACGACCTTCCGCGGGTTGACGATGCCCTCGTAGCGCAGCGTCGCTTCGCCGGGGAGGCTCGGACCCCACTCCGGATCGCCGCCTTCCCCGCGACTTCGTTCCGGGCCCACGGCCACGCCATCGCGCGCGGCCAGCCGCGGCCGAGAGGAGCCGACGAGGTCGGGCAGGTGCGGAATGGACGCCAGCACGGGATAGCCCTGGAGGGCCTGCAGGACGTCGCTGTCCTTCACCGTCGGGTCGAGGTACTCCGCCGTCATGGCCGCGAAGAGCCCCACGCAAAGGCCCAGCACGGTCCCCAGGCCGAGGAAGAGCGGTGGGCTGGGGAACACCGGCCTCTCGGGCAGGCTCGCGGGATCGAGCATCCGGAACCGGTCACCCTTCCATCGCTGCTCGAGCCGGCCCGACATCTGGGCCTCGAGCTGCTTGCTGAGCAGCGCGGTGTAGTTCTCGTTGAGCTTCTCGTAGTCGCGGGTGAGGGTGGACAGCTCCTGCTCCGTCCGCGGCGTCTCCTCGACGTTGCCCCGGAGGGCGGCGACGCGCGTCTGCAGGTCCCGTTGCCGGTCTTCGAGCTTGCGGATCTCCAGGTTCGCGTTTTCGAGCTGCTCGCGCGCCACCTGCAGGGAGGGATCGGGATCGGCCCCACCCGAGGCGGCCGCGCCCTCCTGGCGCGCCTCGGCCAGGCGCGCCTGCAGCCGCGCGATGCGCGACTTCAGGCTCTCCACGTCGGGGTGCGCGTCCTTGTAGCGCGCCCGCAAGGCGGCGAGCTGGCGTTCCAGGTCGGTCAGCTCGGGCGACGCGGAGGTCGCCGCCGAGCTCGCTGTGGCCGAAGCGCCGCCGGCGGAGCTGCGTCCCACTCCACGCGCGAGCGCCTCCTGCCGCTCGCGCGCGAACATGAGGCTCTCCTCCACCGTCTGCATCTCGCGCTGGAGCATCTGCATGGTGGCGAGGTTCGTCTCCAGCTGCGACGGCAGCCGTCCCATGTGCGCTTCCTTGAAGCGGCGGAGCGCGGCGTCTTTTCCTTCCAGCTCCGTGCGCGCGTCCTTGACCTGCGTCACGAGGAAATCGACCGCGCCTTCGACCTGCTGCTCCCGGGACTTGATCGTCTCCTCGATGAAGAGCCGGGCCAGCCGGTCCGTCACCTCCTGGGCCTTCTGGGCGCTGCGGTGGTAGAAGGAGATCGTGAACCCGTCGCTGCCGCTGACGCCTATGGCGATGGAGCGGCGCATCTTGTCCACGGCCCCCGTCTTCGAGAGCTCCGGATAGGGCTGCGTCTCCGCGAGCACCCTCTCCAGCCGCGTGCGGCTCAGGATCTCCGGCCGCACCGCCTCCAGCCGCTGGCTGGGATCCCGGGTGGCGACCTTCGCGATGAAAGACTCCGGCACCTTCTCCGACTCGACGAGGACGAGGGCGGAAGACATGTATTTCTTGGGGAGGACGTACAGGGCGGCGGTGGCCAGGAGAAGGACACCCGCCCACGGCAGCACTACCAGCAGCGGCCGCCGGAGCGGCGCGTGCAGGAAGTGCCGGAACTGGCTCCAGCGGAAGGTGTCGCCGTCTCCGTCGTCGCGGTAGGCGCCGCCGTTCGCCCCCGCCTCCATGTTGTCGTCGCTCATGGCACCACGATCGTGTCACCCGCGGCCAGGAGGACGTTCTGCGACACGTCCCGGCCGTCGGTCACGCGTTTGTAGTTGAAGGGAATCACGCTCTGGTCCTCCCTGACGATCACGATGCTGTCGGACTTCGCGAAGTCCTTGAACCCGCCGGCGAGGGCCAGCGCCTTCAGGACGGTCATGCGTCCGAGCAGCGGAAACTCGCCCGGCCTCGCCATCTGCCCGATGACGTAGACGCGGGCGCTGGTGGCCTGGCTGACGCTGACGGTGACGCGAGGGCTCTCGATCAGCCGCTGGAGATCCGCGGCCAGGATGCCGGCGAGGCTGGCCGGCGTGCGGCCGGCGGCGGCGACGTCCCCGAGGAGCGGGACCGTGATCATGCCGTCCGGCCGGACGGTCACATCGAGGGTGAGGTCCGGCTCCTTCCAGACGTTGATCTTCAGGACGTCGGCGACGCCGATCACGTAGCCGGGGGCGGACACGGCCGCCCCCGCACGCGCCGGCTCCGGATCGGACCTGGGCCCAGCCGCCCGCACCGCGGGGACGAGGCCCACGAGGACGGCGACGACCCCGAACGCGAGCATACGCCCCACCGGCCGGATCATTGCCACCGCCTCTCTCCGCTCCGTCCAATATGAAGCCCGTTTCCAGCGGGCATTTCCCGTCGTGCGACGAATTTCCGCGCGCGTCATCTCAAGGCCTCACGAACGCGGCCGCGAGCGCCACGTAGGGCGCCTGGTAGCCGATCGAGGTTTCCGTGATCTCCCAGGTGCGCGCCGTCCAGGCGGACTGGTCGTTCCAGTCGCGGTAGAAGAGGCTCGGGCACCCCGCGTGGGCGGGCGGGGTCGCGTCACCCGAGTAGTTCGGGTTGGGGCCGCCGGGAACGAAACCGGGCGCGGGGCCGAGGCGCGAGCCCTTGTCGTCGCCCCGGCCGTGGTTGTCGGCACCCTCGAAGTAGGGATAGTCGGGCTCGAGCACGGACCACGGCTTGCCGACGTAGTTCGCGCGCGAATACGCGTGCTCCGACTGGCCGAACCAGCTGTGGAACACCTGCCACGACGAATGTTCGCCGCCCTGGGCCGCCATGTTGGTCAGGTAGACCATGCTCAGCGGGTTCTGGCCGTGGAAGAAGTGGAGGATGTCCAGCGCGTGGCGGCGGCACTCGGCGCGGGTATGGGAACCCGTGGCGCCGAGGCGCGCGGCCTGGAGCAGGAAGACGCCCGCTTCGGCCCTCGCCGCGTTGGAGCCCCAGTGGTAGGACGCGGGCGCCATGCCCGTGCGATAGACGTCATCCGCGGCAAAGATCGCGTCCACCTCGCGGCCGATGCCGTCCCTCATCGCGGCCGCGACCTGCGCGGTCGCCCCCTCGCTCTGGGCATAGGTGAGGGCGGCGTGCGTGTCGTAGCGCGACGCGCCAAGGGAAGCCTCGGACCAGCCGCCCGCGGCCACCATCGTGGATCTGTGGCTGCAGGCGGCGTGATAGCCGTCCACGTAACGTCGCGCGGACGCGACGTGGGAATCCAGGCGGAAGATCTCGGCCGCCGCCCACACCTTCTCGTCGCTGTCGCCCTGCCCCTCGATCCAGGACCAGGCGGCGAGAGCGGCGCGCCGGAGAACGGCGGCGTAGGCGGTCTGCCCCGCGGCGGCGAAGACGCGCGCCCCCCGCGCGCAGCTTCCCGCGAAGACCGCCGTCGACTCCAGGGTCGGATCCTCGTAGTAGCGCGGGGCGGCGTCGACGCTCGGAGGCGCGGCCCCGCTGGCGTCGCCGGCCGCGTGGACGCGGGACAGCACCGAGCCGTCGGGGAGCTGCATCCGGAGGAAGAAATCGAGCTCCCACCTGACCTCGTCCAGCACGTCGGCCACTGCGTTCCCCGATTCCGGAATGCCGAGGCCGCCGTCCGGGAACGCCTGCGGGTCCTCTTCCCAGGCGCGCAGGAGGAAGAGGATGGCGGTGGACGCGGCGGGCCAGACGTACTTGTTGTAGTCGCCGGCGTCGTGCCAGCCCCCCGCGAGATCACGCCGGCCGCGGTCTCTCTGCCCGCGCGCGGGCGCGGTCGCGGCATCCGCGCGGTGGCACGCGCCCTCGTCGGCCCAGGCTCCGGCGTACGCGCGGGGCTTGGCCTGTCCGCACCGCTGCAGGAAGAACGTCCGCAAGGCCGTGCGCATGACGTCCGCGTACACGTCGGGTGCGATCACGAACTCGTAGGATCGGGCGCCGAGGGCCGCGCTGAACAGGTGGTAGCGCCCGCCCGTGCGGAAGGGGCTGAAGTCCACCCACCAGACCTCGCGGGCGCCGCACCCGTCGCCCTCGCGGCGGCGGATGGAGCCGCCGCTCCCCGGCACGGAGAAGACCACCGCTCCCGCGTCCGTACGGACCTGGATGGTGCTTCCGGGGTCGGCGGTGAAGATCGCGACTTTCGCGTCGTCGGGACGGTATCCGAAATGGTCGAGCTTGATGGCCGTCCGGCCCACGTCGGCGCGATGCGCATCGCCGATGGCCCGCGCCTCCGCGCCGCAGCCGGAGAGTCCCAGGGCGGTCGTCAGCACCAGGCACACGCCCTCTCGCCGCGCGTCACCGATCATGCGACCACCGGGGCGCTCTCCGCGACGAGGGCCGGCTTCGGCGCGGACGGCCAGAGGCGCTTCAAGCGCAGGAAGTGCTTCTCGACGAGCTCGTAGCTCGCCCAGGCGGCCGTCATCGACACCGCCATCCCGGCCAGGGCCTGGATGACGACGGCCAGCGCGTGCGAGCCCACGGCGCGGGCGAGCACGAACTCGGTACCGTGTTTGACGAGGTAGTAGGAAAGGAAGTGGTGGTACACGTACAACCCGTAGCTGTACTTGCCGAGCCAGGTCATGGGCGCGCTTCGAAAGGCCCGGCCGGCCATCGAGGACGCGGGCGCGAAGAGCGCGTGGAGAAGGAGGGCCGCGAACAGGAGGCGGAACACGCCGAGGCGGATCGCCCGCATCAGCTCCAGGCCGAAGTCGGTGAAACGGTGCAGGGCGAACTGGAGGACGAGCACCGACGCCGCCGCGAGGGCCAGGGGCCACACGGCGCGCCGGAGGGCCGCCTCTCCGCCCGGCTGGCGCAGCGCGACCGCCAGGAGGCCGCCGACGCACAAGGCGTCGAGCTGGAAGGGCGTGAGCACGGTGGCCGCGACGGGGCTCAGGCCGGAGAGGGAGGCCGTCACCCGCGCCACGAAGGACACGACCGCGATGCCGACGGCGGTCCGCATCAGGATGCGGGGCCGCGGCGCGAGCCGCCAGACCACGAGCGGCCACACGAAATAGAAGTGCTCCTCGACGGCCAGCGACCAGAAGTGCTCGATGTACGAGAGCGATCCCCATCCACCGTGGGTCGCGACGTAGACGTTGACGCCGTAGAGCCAGGCCCAGGCCTGGTGCTCGCGCAGGGACGCGATCTCGGAGCCGCGCAGGGCCGGGATCAGGGGCACGACGAAGAACACGACGGCCAGGACTCCGTAGTAGAGGGGAAAGATCCGGAGGACCCGGCGCATGTAGAAGCTGCGGAAGTAATTCGGGTCCGCTCGGGAGTCGTAGAGGATCCCGGTGATGAGGAAGCCGGAGAGGACGAAGAAGAGGTCCACGCCGAGCAGGCCATAGGAAAGGACCCAGTTCACCGCCGCCTCGTAGCGGCTGGTGGCCGTCGTCTGGGCCACGAAATGCAGGACCAGGACCATGAGGATGGCCAGCCCGCGCACGCCATCCAGCGCGGGGAGGTGACCGCCGAAGGCGGAGGGGGCGGGTGCCACGTGCCGGTCGGCGCCCGCGGCGGCGCGGAGATCCTCTCGCGTGCGTTCGCGCGCCTCCAGCGCGGCCGTCGTCGAGAGCTCCAGCGTGGCCAAGCGATCCCCCTACACCGATTCCGAAGGCGGGCACATGCCGAAGAGCGTGGCCGGAAGGGCCGCGCGCGAGCGCGCGCGCGCCTCCCCCACCGCCTCCACCAGGTGCCCCACGCAAGCGTCCATGTCGATGAGCGCCTCGTTCGCGGCATGGGCGCTGGCGGCGATCCGGCGAAGGCGTGCGGGGTCCTCGTCGAAAAGGCCGCGGACCTTCGCCAGCACCGGGCCCAGCGTGTCTTCTTCGAAGAGGAACCCCGTCTGCCCGTCCTCGATCTGGAAGCCGCGGGCGCCGAACCGCGTGGTGAGGATCGGCAGGCGGGCGGCGACGAACTCGCACATCTTGACGTTCGTTCCCGCCCCGCCGAGCATCGGGTTGAGGGCGGCGTCGGCCGCCGCGAAATAAGGCTCCACGACGTCCACGCGGCCCGTCGCCGTCAGCCCGGCCAGCCGGATGCGCTCCGCCGCCACGTTGCCCACGACGAGGATGTGGATCTTCTGGTGCACGAGGAACGCGGCCTGGCTCTTCGCGAACCGCAGCAGCAGATCGAAGGCGTCGCGGTTCGGGCCCCACTTGCTCGCCGTGAACAGGAATACCTGCGTGTCGTCGCCGATGCCGAGCTCTCGGCGCACGCGCGCGCGGTGGACATCGATCCCGCGGAAGCGCTGCGGATCGATGCCGTTCGGCACGACCACCGTGCGCGCGACGCGGGCCTTCGCCTCGAAGAACCGCGCATCCTCGGGACAACAGGCCACCAGGATGTCGCAGGCCTTCGCGGCCCGGATCTCGAGGGCCCGAACGAGGCCGCGCAGCAGCCCCACGGGCCGGCTCCCCGGGCCGGCCAGCAGCTGGTGCTCGACGTTGTGCGTGCTGAGTATGCGCAGCTTGCCCGCGGCGGACGGAGCCCAGAAGATCGGGTGCAGGAACGGGAAGTCCGACACGACGACGTCGCACCACTGCAGCTTCTCGCGCAGCGCGGGTGGGAGAAGGACCTCGCCCGGAGAGGCGGCGGCCGCGGCCAGGCGCGCGCTCACCCACACGGGCGGCAGCCGGAGGAGGTAGCCGCTGAGCCAGGCGAAGAGCGACGAGAGGCCGCGATCGACGTGCTCCTCGGTCCCATCCGGCCAGGCCTGGAGGCCCGAGGGGCGGCCGGCCGCATAGTCCACCCGGCGTCCGGTGAGCGAGTGCACGCGCACCTCGAAGCCGTGCCGCCGGAGCGCGCCGGCCAGGGCGAAGCTGCGCAGGGTCCCACCCGAGATCGTCGGGTACACCTGCAGCCCGGAGAGGAACAGCACCCGTTCCGCGGTCATCACACTCCACCGGGCCGGAGGGCCACCAGCGACTTCGACATCCCGAGGACGCGCTCCGTGATGTGCTGCGCATCCGGGAAGAGGAACTTGAACATCCGCCGGTCGAGCAGGCGGGCATGTTCGACGAGCAGGACGGCCGCACCCACGGTGTCGGTGCGGCGCGCATGCCCGAGATCGAAGCGCATGAACATCTGGACGCGCACGGGAGCGGGCAGCCAATGGAACGCGGGCACCATCCAGTGCGGCTCGATCGGAAACCAGAAGTTGGGGGTCTGCACGAAATAGCTCGGGGCCAGCCGCCGCACCTCGCGCGCGAAGGCGACCATGCGCGGCCAGTCGCCCACGTGCTCGATGACGGAGTTCGAGTGGACGATGTCGAAGGCGCCGTCCGGAAACCGCGAAAGGTCGCAGGCGTCCCCCTCGACGAAGTGGAACCGGCCGCCGGCGGCCGGCGGCCGCGAGCCCGGCACGTTGACGAGCGTGACCTCCACGTCGTTTGCGTCCAGGACCCCGTCCGGCAGCAGTCCCCAGTACTCCTCGGTGCCTCCGAGGTCCAGGATGCGCACGCGTCCATGCTTCGCGCGGCAGCCCTCGATGAGGCGCACCAGCGGCGCGAGGCGCCTCTTCCGGATGCGTGAGGCGACGGATCGCGGATCGCGGTAATCGGTGGCCTTGCGGGCGACGAGGGCGGTCAGTCCCATCTCAGTGCTCCTGCGGCGCCGCGGCCTTCGCCGCGGGCTCGAGAGGAAGTGAAGCCGCGCCTTCGGGCCGGGTGACGAAGCGGGCGGTGCGGGGCGGGCGCGTGGGCACCTCGGCCGCGGGCAGGGAAACGTCGTGCTCCCGGCACCAGGAGAGGAGCACGTACAACCCCCAGATGCGTGTCCAATACAGGCCGGGCCGCCCGTCCGTGAAGGACCGCCACAGGGTGCGCAGGGCGTCCCCACGCAGGCCGGCGCGCGCGGCGAGGTGGTCGTCCCGGAAGACGGACTCCATCTGCGGCCGCAGGCGCCTTCGCGCCCAGGTGTCGATGGGCAGCACGAAGCCGGACTTGGGCCGATCGAAGACGGCGGGCGGGATCCGGGCCAGGGCCATGTCGCGCAGGAGCTGTTTCTGGCGCGGAGGCGAGAAGCGGCGCGCGGGATCGATGCCGGCCGCCGTCTCGACCAGGACGTGGTCGAGGAGCGGGACGCGCACTTCGAGCGCGACGGCCATGCTGGCGGCGTCGGTATCGCGCAACAGACGCTCGCCGACGAAGCCGGACAGCTCCAGCACGGAGATCGCGTGGAGCAGCTCGCTGTTCGCGACACGCCGGCGCCAGGCGGCGGCGACGGCCGCGGGAAGGCCGTAGACCTGTCGCCCCTGCGCCTCCCGCACGAGGCTGGAGGCGAGGACGGCCTGGGTCTCGCGCGTGAACGTGGCGTACGCGACCTGGTACAGGCCGAGCAGGTCGTGAGCGGCGCGGGCCACGTCCGCCACCTTGCCCCAACGCGTCTGCGGCGGTGCCACCTTGAAGAGGTCCCAGGACAATCCGCCCGCGCACCGCGCCCCGAAGGTGAAGGCCCCGTCCATCGCGCGCTGGACCATCCCGCCTTCGTGGACGAAAGGCATCCACTGCCGCGCGCGAACCACCCTCGGGATGTCCACGAAGCTGCGGTATCCGCCGAACACCTCGTCGCCGCCGGTGCCGGCCAGGGCGACGGTCATGCCCGCTTCGCGGGCGGCACGGCTCACGAAGTAGGTGTTGATGCCGTCGAAGGTCGGCTGGTCGACGGCCGTGAACGCGTCCGGCAGCTGCGCCGCGAAGGCCTGCTCGGTGAGGAGGACGCTCGTGTGGCGGCTCCGGATGGCCTCCGCCACCTGGCGGGCGTACCGCGTCTCGTCGTAGGCGGCCTCTTCGAATCCGATGGTGAACGTGTGCACGGCCCCGGGCGCGGCCTCGCTGGCGAGCGCGGCCACCGCGCTCGAATCCACGCCGCCGGACAGGAAGACGCCGAGGGGAACGTCGGCCACCAGCTGCATCGCGACCGTCTCGAGCAGCGTGTCGCGCAGCTCACCGGTGGTGGTGGACCGGGCGGACGATGACGGGAGGTGCCAGTACTCCCGCAGCGACCGCGAATTCTGCGTGCCCGCCGGCTCTCCCCCCTCGATGCTCAAGATGGTCGCGGCGGGCAGCAGGCTCGCGCCTTCGACGATCGTGTTCGGGCCGATCACGAACCCGTTCCAGAGGTACGAAGCCACCGCGGCCGGATCGAGCGCGCGTGGCACCGCCCCCGTGGCGAGGAGGGCGCGCAGCTCGGACGCGAACAGGACCACCTCTTCGCCGGTTTCCGCGTCGCGCACCACCGCCCAGTACAGCGGCTTGACTCCGAGCGGGTCGCGCACGAGATGGACCGCGCCCACACGCGGGTCCCAGAAGGCCAGGGCGAAGATGCCGCGCAGATGGCGCACCGCGTCGATGCCCCAGCGCCGGCAGGCCTTGAGGATGACCTCGGTGTCGCAGGAGGACGAGAACTTCTCTCCCACGGACTCGAGATCGCGCCGGATGTCGCGGTAGTTGTAGATCTCCCCGTTGAACGTGAGCGCGCACCCGGAAGGGGCGTCCACCATCGGCTGGGCGCCCGCCGGGCTGAGGTCCAGGATGGCGAGCCGGCGGTGCCCGAAGACGACTTCCTGGCCCGGGGACTGCCACAGGCCCGCGCCGTCGGGCCCGCGATGGCGCTGGGCGTCCGCCATGGTTTCGACGTAGCGACGCACGCGCGGGCTGGCCGGGCGCGACGCGGCCTCACGTACGTCGGGAATCCGCCGAACCGCCCCCGCAATGCCGCACATGCCGCTACCCCACCCGCTCCCTGAGCGTCACGATTCC
>Ga0207689_10005763_pt1 | contig 10998 bp, 4 predicted proteins | sample KBSMisM52_FD_184312 | JGI IMG/M metagenome (GOLD analysis project Ga0207689, IMG submission 184312) | Miscanthus rhizosphere microbial communities from Kellogg Biological Station, Michigan, USA - KBS Miscanthus M5-2 (SPAdes) (version 2) | ecosystem: Host-associated > Plants > Roots > Rhizosphere... | reverse complement strand
TCATTAATAACTACCACTGCACCTTCATCAGCAAACTTTTTTGCAATGGCTTTACCGATACCACCGGCGCTTCCTGTGATCAGGGCAATCTTTCCGCTTAACGCTTTGGGCTTTGGCATTCGTTGTAGTTTTGCTTCTTCAAGCAACCAGTATTCAATGTTAAATGCTTCCTGTTTTGGCAACGAAGTATATTCACTGATCGCTTCTGCACCTTTCATTACATTGATGGCATTGATGTAAAACTCTGCCGCTACCCTTGCTGTCTGTTTGTCTTTCGCAAAAGTGAACATGCCAACGCCCGGGTATAATAAAACAACAGGATTTGCATCGCGCATCGCAGGACTATCCGGATGTTTGCAGTTGTTGTAATAGTCAGCATACATTTTTCTATAAGCCTCGAATTGAGGAGTAAGTTTTCCTTTTACTGATGCAATGTCATTTACATCTTCATCCGCAACGAGGTCCAAAACAAGAGGAGAAATTTTTGTCCGGAGAAAATGATCGGGGCAACTGGTTCCCATTGGTGCCAGCCTGGAAAGATCATTTGAATTGATGAATTCAAGAACTCTATCGTCGTCACTGAAGTGACCAATGACGCCCCCAACCCTCGTCCGTACCGGCACGGGCGGGCCTAAAGGAGGGTTGCGAAGATCACTATTGGAACAGAAACCCCTTACAACGGGCATTATAGCTGCGGCTTTTTGCAAACGCTCTTGCTTTGGCAGTGCGTTTATTCGTTGACCGCCAAAAGTTAGTCGTTTTTTCTCCCCTTTAGGGGTCGGGGGTATATATTCGGCGCAACGTTCTACTACTTCCAGCGTGTTGACATAACTTTCATAAGCTGTATCACCCCAGGTAAACAATCCATGTGAGCCGAGCATGATACCACGAATACCCGGGTTTTTATCCAGGCATTCTTTTAGTTTTAACCCAAGATCAAAACCTGGTCGTTGCCAGTCCACCCAGCCCATGGTTCCACTAAAAAGTTCCTCTGTTATTTTCTTTCCGTCTTTTGCTGCGGCAATGGCAATGGCTGCATCGGGATGTAAATGATCAATATGTTTGAAAGGAAGAAATGCATGCAATGGTGTATCGATCGACGGAGCTTTTGAATCGAGATCATAAATGCAATGATTGAATAACTCCACCATTTCGTCTTCATGTTCGATTCCGCGATATACTTTTTTTAAATTCAACAAACGATCCATGTACAAAGCTGCAAGCCCTGATTTTTTAAGCGTTCCCAGATCTCCCCCGCTTCCCTTTATCCACATCACCTCTACTTCTTTTCCCGTCAAAGGATCTTTCGCTATTGTTTTACATGAAGTGTTTCCTCCGCCATAATTCGTCAGGCGCAGATCGGCTCCCAATAAATTGGAACGATAGATCAACAAGGCGACCTCATCATCTTTGATTGAAGCTGCAATATTCTCATCCCACAAATAACTCACATGCTTGAAGTCCCCAACTCCGCCAGCCGACGGAGAGTTTTTAAATTGTTTATTCATAGTCGCCACATATCTTAATTAATAAATTGAGCCCAATTTGTAACAAACACTCACTATTCACTATTCACTATTCACGGCTCACCACTCACTACTTAATCGCATTCCCATAACCAACCAGCATCACGGATAATATAATTGTCACAACCCCTACAATGATCGTTGTTTTCGTTTTTTGTGAAACTCCTTTCCATTCTTTGAGTGCAAAGCCCCAGAGATTTGCAACTAGTATGATAAAGGCCATATGTAATATCCATGAGCTCGCACCATTGCCAAGCTTACTTTCTCCCATTCCATAAAAAAAGAATTGTAAGAACCAGGTAGTACCTGCCAGTGCCGCAAAAAAATAATTGTTTGCTAAATTGACCTTACGATTTGTATAATCATGAAAAGTTCTGTTGCGGGCATTCAGGATCATGCACCAAACAAGATTGGTTGTGAGACCACCCCACAACAGCACTATATAAGTTACATTGTTTCGATATAAAAAATTGATCGTTTGTGTGGGATGAGCCGCTTTCCACAATTGATTCGCTGTTTCAGACATCGCTGAACCGGCTTCAATACCGTAGTTGAAACAGGCACTGAGAATGCCGGAGATAATGCACACGATCAATCCTTTTACAAGACTGAATTCTTTTACACTTTCTTTCTTTTTGTCTTCAGGTAATTCACGCTCTTTTAAAACACCGGCCCTGCCACAGATATAAATTCCAATTAAACAAAGAACGACGCCGATAAGAACAATTCGTCCCCATGAAGTACTAAGAAGATCATTAAAAGTTGTCTTGCCTTCGGTTGGATGAAAATTGTAATAGATAGCAGGAACCAATGCGCCGAATGCAGAAGTAAATCCAAGTAACACTGAATTACCTAAAGACATTCCAAGATACCGCATACCCAAACCATACATCAATCCACCGATTCCCCACAGCACTCCCCAGAAATAGGTCCACCAAAATGTGGATGAAGATGTTTGCGAAATGATCGTTGAAAAATTTGGAATTGTTAACCACGCAGCGATCGGCGGAATGATCAACCAGGAAAATAAACCGCCAATGATCCAGTAACTTTCCCAACTCCACCCTTTTACTTTTTTGAATGGAACATAAAAACTACCGGAGGCAAAACCTCCGATGAAATGAAAGATGACGCCTAATATGACCTGCATTCGTTAAAGATTTATGGGTAAGCCGGAATAAAAATAGTGTACGAGCGAAAAGTAGCCGTCATGTACTGTCGGGCTACCTTTAAAATATTCTGTGAAGAGGCCATCTCAAGAGACAACTTCAAAAGACAGGCTGCAAAGGCTCAAAGGAGCAAAGTTTTATCCTCAGGTTTTTATTCCTTCGTGCCCGTGTCTTAGTGGCAAAATAGCATTTTTGAGACATCCTCTTGCTTTTTATTTTGCATTGAACTGTACCGACACAACTCCACCTGAAATAGGTTCACTTCCTTTATAAATGAAATAAAGCGAATGGAAGTTATTGTCTGGAACACCTTTTACCTGCATATTCACAATACCATACTGCTGACCTTTTGCGGGCGGCGACAATTTTCCCTGGCCCAACAGCACTCCATCCGGTTTATCGAGCCTTATTTCAAAACTGAACCCTTTTGTCGGAGGAGTTTGCCACCCGGCAATCAGATTGAGTGATCGGACACCTGTGAGATCAATGCTGTCGATTGCAAACCAGCCTTCGGTCGGTGGGAAAATCAGAATGTTGGTTCCATTGAATTTAAATGTTGTGAACTTATTTACTTTTTCATTGCCAGTAGACGACCAGTTATTGCTTCGCAAAGAAACAGTAGAGTTGCCTGTTAATGCTTTTGTGTTGTTGCTTCCTTTGTCGGTATAGCTTGCGGATAATACCATGGCACCCGCCGGCTTCTGACTGAACAATGCGGCGATGGAGCCTCCACCTTTGCTCATTTGCGGTGCTGGAGGAACAACCGAGCCGGATTGAGGCAATGATTTTTTTGCCGTCGTCTTGTTTGCAAGAGATAGTACCCATGTCACGATCTGCTGAAGATCTGTTTGCGAAATATTTGGATGAGCTGCCATCGCTACATCACCCCATACTCCGCTTCCGCCTTTAATTATTTTTTCAGATAAATATGTCGTCGCTTTTGGATCCTTCATGTATTTTTCTGAGACCTGCATAAAGGACGGACCAATGGATTTGTCATTTTCTTTATGACAGCTTTTACAATCCATCGTTTGTGTTAAGATTCGCCCACTGATATTTGCCTGCCCCTGTTGATGACCTACTGTACCAGCCTGGTCAAATCCCGCGACATAATCAACCGAAACATAGAGATTGGTGGGATCAAATTTTGCTGTATCAGTTTTATCTGTGACTTCCACGGCATATTTAACCGGGGTACCGGGCATATAAAATGACTTATTTCCACCAATGAGAGTTATGTTTACTGTCGGAGCCTCATTGCCTGCGTATACATTTACGAAACTGCTTTTAGCTGATGCGCCCTTGTCGTCTTTTGCTTCAACAGAAATATTATAGTCACCCGGAGTGTCGTATGTATAACTGACTTCAGGGGTCGTTGTTTCCTGCGTCTTTCCATTTCCAAAATTCCATGTGTATGTGACTTTGTCTTTTTCCAGGTCTTTTGCATCAACAGTTGCTTTCACTGCAAAAGGTAATACACCCGATGTTTTATCGACGTGAATACCGGAAATCATCGGAGGACGATTGCCACCATTGTAGTCGATTCGTGCCAGGCCAGCATCTGGATTTTTAGTAAACCAACCAGTACCGTATTCAAGAAGGTATAATTTTCCATCAGGACCAACTTCCATATCGATCAACGAATTCACTTTGATTGTGCTGAAGAAAGGTTCCATTTTGTCAAAATCACCATTGGGTTGCAGTGTGACGACCTTGATCCATCCTCGTATCCATTCATAGATAAATAATTTACCATTATAGTAGTCGGGCAATCTTGTTTCCTTCGGAAACATGTCCGTGTAGTAAACGGGGCCCGCCATAGCATTTCTACCGCCGGTACCCACTTGTGGAAAGTCGGGTGACGGTGCATATGGATACCAGATGAATGCAGGTTGTGCAGCAGGCAATTCCTTCAAACCTGTGTTGTTCCTTGAATCATTGATCGGTTTATTCGGATCGAAAGCAGGACCAGTTTTACCAGTAGCATAATCATACTCATGATAAGGATAATTGTTGCCAACAAATAGTGGCCATCCAAAGAAACCGGCCTTGCGTGCCTGGTTCACTTCATCATAACCACGGGGACCGCGTGTAGCCAAACTATCATCCTGCGCATCGGGTCCTACTTCACCCCAATACAAATAACTATTTTTCTGGTCCACAGAAATGCGATAGGGATTGCGATCGCCCATTACGTAGATCTCGGGTCGCGTTTTTGCCTCGCCTTTCGGGAAAAGATTTCCCTCGGGTACGCTGTAACTTCCATCTTCATTCAGTTTTATGCGCATGATCTTTCCTCGCAGGTCATTTGTATTACCCGCCGATCTCCTTGCGTCATACTGCTCATGACCGGGCAAATCATTTAACGGAGCAAAGCCATGGTTCACATATTTTGCTCCTTTTTCATCGAAAGGAGTTGAATTATCGCCGGCGGAGAAATATAGGAGCTTATCGGGACCAAAAGCAATAGACCCCCCCGTGTGACAACATATTTCCCGCTGTGATTTTACTTCGAGGATCACTTTTTCTGTGGCCTTCTCAACCGTATCATTTTTAAAAGTAAATCGTGATAAGCGATTGACAGAAGTATCTGCTGGGCTATAATAGATGTATATGTAATTGTTTTTCGCAAAATCAGGGTCCTTTGCCAATCCCAGCATTCCTTCTTCGGCATTTACATCAGGGGTATGCAGCGCTTTATAATAAACATTGAAAAAGCCAGCCTGTTTCACTTGTTTCGTTTCGTTTTTATACAGCATTATCTCCCCTCTCCTTTGTATAACGAGCACATCAAGATTAGGAAGAATCGTCATTTCCGTTGGCTCATAAAATACTCCCTGGACCAATTGTGTTTTTGTAAAGCGATTGTCATCGGGCGGTATTTGAGTTTTTGCCTTTGAATAATCCAGTTCATTATTATCGCCAATGGCATATTGAATACCACCCAAAATATGTTTCAGGTAAAGTTCATCGGCGAAAGATTCTTTCGTGTGTCCCATGTTGGTATAAAAAGCACGGCCTCCATCATAATCATGATACCAGGCCATCGGATGATCATCACCATTTGCACCACCATGATAGGATTTTTCGTCAACCTTTATCAGTACGTGAACATCTTTGTTCAATTTTTTAAAGCTGTAAAACTCGTCGGTCTTTTTCCATTCCTTTGGCAAATGTTTGGTGGAAATATTATTCTGGTCGACCACATTTAAAACCCCTGTTTGCACATTTGGAAAGGTATCGTTAATCCCCGGGTGGCTTAAGAAATATCCTCCTACCAAACGACCATACCAACCCCAGTCATATTCGCAATCAGCTGCTGCATGGATTCCCATGTATCCGCCGCCAGATTGTATATAGCGTTCAAATGAGTTTTCCTGGAGATTGTCCAATACATCTCCAGTGGTGCTTAAAAAAACAATCGCTGAATATTGTTTCAGGCTGTCATCGTTAAATAAGTCAGCGTTGGTCGTTGTATCGACATCAAAATTGTTTTGAGCTCCGAGTTTTTTAATGGCGGCGTTCCCATCAGCAATCGACTCATGATGAAATCCCATCGTCTTACTGAATACGAGAATTTTTGGTTTTCCGGAACGTTTGTGTGAACAGGACAAGAGCACAACACTTAACACAATCAATGGCAAGAGAACATATTTCATATTTGTGGATTTAAGATTGGTATTTTTAATTTTCAATTTAATTTTTATTTGTTTGATTGCTTCGTACACTACATCGATGCTTTAAAAGTAAAACCGAAAGTTCTTGGGTTGCCAAGGTGCACAGCTCCAAAATCATAACCGTAAGCGATATATTTTACGTTCGCTATGTTTCTTTCCCAGAAATACAATTCTGCATGTTTTGTTTTTAAACCCAATCTCGTGTTCAATAAACTATAGGGCGATTGTCTAATGGTGTTCGCAAGATCAAAATATTGCGTTCCCAAATAGATCCATTCGCCACGTATGATCACTTGAAGTTGTTTTGATGGGATCAATGAGATGTTGTATTGCAAAGCAAGCAACGATGTTATATCCGGGGTAAAAATCTGACGATTGCCGGACAGATCGGTTTCAGAGCCATTCTGTGCCAATTTCAACTTTGTGTATTTGGTATCGGTATAGCCAAAATTATAAGTAGCTTCTAATCCTTTTAAAACTGTGGCCGCGAACTCGGCATCTACGCCTTTACTTGTCAGGCTGCCCGCGTTTTTGGTAACTGTGATAGCAGCAGGCAAAACCAGCGTGGGTACCTGAGCGTCGGTGATAGTTGTATAAAAAAATGAAATATTGGCTCTCGCCCTGTTTTCGACAAAAGTATTTTTTAGACCAAGTTCAAAATTGTTACCGTATTCAGGTTTGTATGCGAATAAGGGAGGTTGTGAAGGATCGGCACCTAATTGCGTTAGCCCGCCTGTTCGATAACCACGACTGTAACTGGCAAAGAGATTAACATTTGATGTTGGATGATACGCGACACTCAACTTGGGAGAGAATGCACTGTAGGAAACATTCGCCGATGTATCAGGCTGTGTCTCAAAAACAGGAACAGGTGAAACATCGGGTTGGTATTCTCCAAGAACTTTTTCTTTTGAATACTGATAATCGTAACGAATGCCAAGAATGACATCCCATTTTTTTGTCAGGGCATAGTCTGATTGTGCGTACAAAGCAATACCTGACGATTTTGCCTTGGCGGTATTGATAACGGCATAATTGGAATCAGGTGATCCAACAAGTGCAGCATCTTTACCAAAATGAGTCGCTTGTTTGTTTGGAACATTTTGATAAAACAGATAACTGCCGGCTGTCCATTTCAGACGCGAAGCAGACGACGCCGGAGAAGTAAAACGAAACTCTTCAGTCACAACTTTGATATTGTTCCATTTATTTCCGTAATTGTTTATGATCGTTATAGCATCGGCGGGGGAAAAATCACCATCGATAGGCGTGGCATAATAGCGATAATTTGACTGGTAAGAAGTCTGCGAACTGAAGTTAAAACTCTGGCCTGCGTAGTTTGCGGTTAAAGAGGTGTTGAATGTATTGTCCACTAATTTGGCCACAGCATTTTGATTGACCTTAAACGGGTCTGCAAGAGCCGCATCGGCATTTGGTGCTAGTGTAAAGGAACCATAATTTCTGTTGGCAAGATGTTTTGCATTGAGCGTGACCGACCATTTATCATTTGCCAGGTATTTTAAATAATAGTTCCCGCCGAAACTATGTTGTTTGTCAAATTTAGAATCATCGTATTCATTTGTATAATAACCATTGAGTCCTTCGTATAACAAAGAGGCTCCAAAAAATAGTTTGTCCTTAATGATCGGCGTCCGAACAGCTCCTGTGTAACGCTGTTCACCATAATTACCAGCGCTAATCTCTAGAAAGCCATTGGTTCTGTTAGTGGGTTGTTTGGTGATAATATTAATGACACCGCCCATAGCATTTCGTCCATACAAAGTTCCCTGCGGGCCGCGGAGTACTTCAATTCGTTCCACATCGAAGAGTTGTGGAATATAAGTGTCCAGAGTAAATTGGTTGACGCCGTCGATATAAGTCGTTACAGCCGGGTCATAAGAGGAAGACGTAATGCCTCTTATTGAGGTAACATTTCGCCCGTCGCCAGGGTTGGCAGAATATAAATTAGGAACAATTGCGGTAATATCTTTGCTGTTCCATAGCCTGTAATCATTTATACTCTTCGCATTCAATGCTGAAATGCTTGAAGGAATTGTCTGCACATTTTCTTCTTTTTTTTCCGCAGTTACTATCACCTCGTCCAATTGTTTTGAAGCATCTATTAATTGAAAGTCAAAGGATGTCTTTCCCTCATGTGTCAGATTTATGGTTTTATTGATGGTGGCATACCCGATGGCAGAAGCAACGACGGTATAATTTCCTTCTGGAATATTTTTGATCATGAAAGCTCCTAATGTATCGGTCACGGCAAAAAAATTGCTATTTAACAGGTAAACGGACGCGTAGCGCACCGGGTTTGATCTTTCATCTTTGATGTTTCCCTGGATCGTGATCACTTGCTGGCTAAAAACAGAAAAGTATATGAGCATGCCACCAAAAAGCCCACAAACTCTCTTCCACATTATTTTCATTTTGAAACTCGCATATTAATTCAGGCCACTAAGCTATTTATCAATTTCAATTCGCAAAAAAGAAATTTATTTTCTATAACAATCCCTGCATCTGTAGCCAATCACCAAACCGTTCTATCCACTTATCTGTGGGAAGATTTTGCTGACGCATGCCAAAACCATGTTTTCCTCTTTCATACATGTGCAGCTCTGCTGGCTGCTTCGCAGCCACCCATTTTTCATAAATGTGTACGCTATGACTGGCAAGCCCGAAATCATCATCTGTTGCTGCTGCAATAAATATTGGTGTCTTCGCAGTCGGCACGGCAGAGCCAATAATAGCCTTTTCGTATGCATATATGGGCGCGACAAAGTTCGGCCGATCTTTGTCTGTGGCATTATATGCAACGGACATCGTTACAGTACCCCCGGCTGAAAATCCCATAAAACCAATTTTATCAGGACTGATCTTATAATCGGCTGCATGTTCCCGAACATATTTCATTGCAGTCAATCCATCCTGCATTGCAAGCGGTACAATGGCGGCGTTGATAGAATCCAATTTCTTAAAATTCTTTGCAGTTAGGAGCGCTACAAAATTATTTTCCGGATGGGCAGGATCATCGTGCGCCAGCCGGTACTTTAGCACAAAAGCCGTGACTCCTTTTTCGTTTAACCATTTTGCGACATCGGCTCCTTCATGACCGACAGCCAAAGCATGAAAGGCCCCGCCAGGAGCAATTATGACGGCAGTACCATTTGGCTTGACCGGAAGATATGGGACCAACGTGGGTTTGGATACATCAAGCGTAATCTTCATGTCATTGACATCAATCGTTTTTTCATCCCACGTCCACTTTTCAGAGCCAGGAGCAACACCGATATAAAGAGGAATCGGCTTTTCCTGGGCCCTCGCCGTAATTGCGAGAATGAAAAATGAAACGGTAATAAATGATCTATTCATTGTTGACTGTTTGCTTTAGTTCACGCCTGCACGGACCACGGTTAACGAGTTTGGCTTAAGAGTAATGTTGATCTCTTCCTTTTTTACTTCCGTTGACTGGTCGACAGGTTTAACAGCGTCTGGAAAATCAATCGAATTCTCCTGTTCAAGCGAACGACCCGTTAATACGCTCATCAAAGCCGTCGATTTAATTTTTTTCGCACCTTCAAGTTTAATACATATTTGCCTTTCGACAGAAGCGCTGTTTACAATCTTTATGATCAGTTCACTGGTTTTTTTATCAATTACCGCAGAAGCATATAAACTGTCCTGGCCCGTAAGCGGCTTTCCATTTGACAATGCTGGAACAAGATGTGTTCCTTTATTGTTTGAGAAAAGTTTCTGCACATAATAGTTGGGAGTGCCGTAAGCGTGAAGATTATCAAACCAGATCAGGTCAGGCTTCCATTGCCAACCATCAACTCTTGCGAACAAGGGAGCATATGACGCCATATTCACAACGTCGGCATTTCGCTCAAGCCCTGTTAAAAAAGCTGCTTCGGCTATCGCAGTTCCCAGGTTATTTTTATTTTCTGTGCTTACTACCCTGTCGCTTTGTGCCGCGTATTCGCCAGCAAATATTTTAGAACCGCTTCGGTCATAGCTGTCGTACCTTGTTGCATTTTTTAAAAACCATTCAGGCCGGTTGTAATAATGTTCATCGATGAACTCTGGTTTTATTTTCTTCAGTTCAGCAGTGAGATAATCAAACATTTTTCCTTCATACATGGCACCAGAACTCGCAATGATTTTAATAGAAGGATATTTTTCCTTGATCGCTTTTTGAAAAATTTTTAGTCGCTCTACATATTGTGGGCCCCAATTCTCATTTCCCACACCGATCATCTTTAAATGAAATGGCGACGGGTGACCAAGCTTTGCACGAACGGCTCCCCATTTGGTGTTGACATCTCCGTTTGCAAATTCGATAAGATCCAATGCATCCTGCACATACGGTTCAAGTTGTTCAACTGGAGCTACTTCTGCAGTATTGAACTGGCAGGCCATTCCACAATTCAAGATCGGCAATGGCTCCGCACCGATATCTTCGGCCAGTTGAAAATATTCAAAGAAACCTAAACCAAATGTTTGAAAATAATCTGGTGCTGGGCGATTAGGAATCTCGGTATTCCAACGGTTAACGATCAATTGCCTTTCTTCCACTGGTCCAATCGTTTTTTTCCATTGATATCGTGTCGACAGTTCCCTACC
>Ga0207689_10005761_pt1 | contig 10998 bp, 9 predicted proteins | sample KBSMisM52_FD_184312 | JGI IMG/M metagenome (GOLD analysis project Ga0207689, IMG submission 184312) | Miscanthus rhizosphere microbial communities from Kellogg Biological Station, Michigan, USA - KBS Miscanthus M5-2 (SPAdes) (version 2) | ecosystem: Host-associated > Plants > Roots > Rhizosphere... | reverse complement strand
CTCAATTTGCGCGAGCTGCGACGCTGGCCTTTCGACGACGCCGCCGAGTGGCAACGCTTGCTCTCAGGCCTCGATGCGAGTGGATTGCCTGGGTGAGCGTGATCCGTGAGGGACTCGGGCCGCCGGGCCTGTCAGGGCGCAGCAAGATTGTCAGGTCGCAGAATCGCGTCGTGTTACGGCGTACGTTGCGCCCATCTCACGTTAGGCGTCATTCACGGTCGACCTTGGCGAGAAACAAGTGAGCGTCACTTGGGGAGCAGGCTCCACGCGCCGGTCGGGCAGCGAGGGCTGCTTGCGACAGCGCGATGCCGTGATCGGCGCGGGTCCGGTTGCGGCGGCTAACCCGCCTGCGGCAACCGGTAACGCGCTAGTAACGCGCTCCGGAATACCTTGCGATGCCGTATGCGAAGTCTGCGATCCATTCGCGGCTTGCAAGCGGTCGAGAGGAGTCCTCGATGAACACACTTCGCTCTTCAGTCCTGACCGCCGTCGTCGCCGCTGCCGCAGTCGGTGGCTTCGCACTTGGCCGCGAAACCGAAGGCAGCAAGGTCGTGCGCTTCGTCGCGTCCGTGCCAGCTGCTACCGTCATTGCCAGCCCAGCCGCCCACGCGAGGCACGACGACTCGGTCCCCGACAGCGCGGATACCTTCAGCCATCAGCACCTCCGCGACGAGGACGCAGCGCCAACGTTCTGATTGCGCCGAAGCAACGGGCCGCCAAGAGTCCCACGGAGCCGCTGGCTAACGAATCGTTGTGGCTCACGAACGCGCGCCTCGCTGCAGCCGCATTCACGTACCCAGCATCGCGCGTTCGCGGCTGCATTCCGGCGTTGACCCAACGACAGCTTTTCAAGCGCCTGACGCGCGAGTTGGGACTTCGGCTGCCGGTCGACCGTCGGCCTTTCCGATGCTGATTGCGGCGTCGAGGACGGTCGTTGGACCTCGCTAGCCGACCAGCTGACGCCCACATGTGCCGTGATCCGGCCAGAAGCAGCCGGACGCCAACGACGGCTTTGGGGAACCGCATGGTCCGCCGATGGGATCGTGACGGGAACTAGCGCAGACCCGGGACCTACGAAAGCAGCCCCGCAAACCCGGTTGCGACCAGGAGGTGCCGTCGCGAGCTTCTGCTGATCTGCTTCGCCGTCGGTTTCCGCTAGAAGCAGACTTCGCGGCTAGACACCGTCCTGGGAACACGCGCTGGCTAAGCCCTTCTCGAGTCGTGTTGTAGCGCTCGCGCGGTTCGCGCAGGACACGGCAGCGGCGCGCGTGCCTTATGGGCCCGAGGTTGGGACTCTCGACCCGCGCCGGACCTTGGGACAGAATTCCAAGCGGCTGCCATCGCGCGGGACGCGGCCGCTCGGGTCGGTGATGGCAGTCGTGCTAGCACGGAGATTCACTCGACGGGAGGACTGCATGTGCGCCTGGATCCACCGCCTGATCGCGAGCGCGCTGCTCGCCTCGTTCGCGTCATGGGCCGCGGCGCAACCGTATCCGAGCAAGCCGATTCGGCTGATCGTGCCGTTCCCGCCCGGCGGCACTGCGGACATCACTGCGCGCACCGTCGCGCAGGCGCTCTCTCAGGGGCTTGGACAGCAGGTCGTGATCGACAATCGCGCGGGCGCCGATGGTGCGATCGCCGGCATCGCCGTGATCGCGGCGCCCCCCGATGGCTACACGCTGTTCTTCGCGACTACCACCGCATTGAACGCCGCGCCTACCCTGCACAAGAAGCCGCCCTACGACCCGATCACGGCTTTCACGCCGATTTCGCTAGTGGGCAAGTTCGGCTTCTTTCTGATGGTGCACGAGAGCGTGCCCGCAAAGACCGTCGCGGAACTGATGGCGCATATCCGCGTGAATCCGGGCAAGGTGAACTACGGCACCGGCAACGGCACCAGCATTCTGACCACCGCGCAGTGGGCGGCGGTCGAGAAGCTCGATATGGTGCACGTGCCGTATAAGGGAGATGCCCCGGCCTCGGTAGATCTGATAGCGGGCCGCGTCCAGCTCTCGATCGGCACGCTTTCGGCGGGACTGCTGCCTCAGATCAAGGAAGGCCGCGTGCGGGTGCTCGCGACCCTGCTGCCCAACCGCAGCCCACTCCTGCCTGACGTACCAACCGCAGCCGAAGCGGGCCTGCGCCTCGCGATCTCGCCATGGGGCGGCCTGTTCGGCCCGCCCGGGCTCTCGCGCGAGCTCGTCGATCGGATCGCGGCCGAGATGCGCAGCGCCGCGGCACGAAGCGATGTGAGAGAAGGGCTCGACAAGATCGCGTTTGAAGTGCAGGCTTCCACGCCGACGGAGATGGCGGGCCTGCTTGCCGACCAGCTGCAAATCTGGCAGCGCGCGGTGCAGGAGCTCGGGATCGAGCGCAACTGATTGCGCCACGCACGTGTCGGCACGCGCGGCGGACCGCCGGCGTGCCTGTACCGTCGCGCAAACAGGTGCGACCTCAGGATTGCGGCAGCGAAGCGCGCTGTCGGCCCAGTTGCGGACGGCCACAAGCGACCTCTCTTGGACGCTTCAACTTTCACCACGTGTCCCCCACGAGCGGCGGCGTTGTTCGGACGCCGCGGACCTGTCACGGGCGCAGAGTGAGTCTGAGTTGTCGCATGTGTAGTCGTCGTCCACGTAGCGCATCAGCAGCCGTCAGCCACCCATGTTCTCGTCGGCCAGCAGTCGCTGGGCGCCCTCGATCGCCTGACCGATCTCCGACGCCGCGCCGGCATGCGCCTCGGCCGCTAGCGATCGGGCCTCGTCGAGCGCGGCGCGTGCACGCGCGCTCTCGCCTGCGCGCGCCAGCGCCTCCGCACGGGCGCACAGCAGCACACCGAGGCTGATCCCGTCGTCGAGCGCGCGCAGCAAGCGCTCACCGGCATCGAAGCTCGCGAAAGCCTCCGCGAGGCGCGACGACCGCGCGTGCAGCGCGCCGAGGTAGCCGCGGAACTGGCCCTCGAACCGGCGCTCGTCGATCCGCGCCGCGAGCTCGATCGCGCTCTCGAGGCGCTGCCGCGCCGCCTCGGGCTCGCCGAGCATCTCCTCGGCGAGCCCGAGGTTGCCGAGCGCGACGCACTCGAGCCGCGCGTGGCCGATGTCGCGCGCGATCTGTAGCGCGCTCTGCAGCCGCGCGCGCGCCGGCGCCGCCTCGCCGCGGAGGAGATACAAAAAGCCGAGGTTGCACACCATGTTGCCTTCCCAGGGGCGGTGCGCATGCTCGCGGGCGACCGCGATCGCAGCGACGTAGCAGCGCTCGGCTTCGTCGAGACGGCCCTGCTCGAGGTGCACGCCGGCGACGTTGCCGAGGATGCCGCCTTCCCAGCGCCGATCACCCAGACGCTGCGCCAGCGTCAGCGCCGCAGCGTAGTGCGCGTGCGCCACCTGCGGTTCGCCAGCATCGATGGCGAGCGAGCCGAGCGCGTTGCGGCATTCGCTTTCCATCCGCGCGTCCTCGCTGGCGACCGAGAGCCGCAACGCCGTCTCGAGGTGGTCGTGGGCGGTGTCGAATTCGCCGGCGCCGCGTTCGACGTCGGCGAGGTTGACGAGCGCACGCGCCTCGCAACGCGCGTCGCCCGCCGCGCGGGCGAGCAGCACGGACTCCTCGAGGACGTCGCGCGACTCGTCGGTGCGGCCGAGCGCGCCGAGCGCCGTGCCGCGGACACGTGCGGCGCGGGCCCGCTCGGCGCCGGCGAGCGACGGCATCGCCAACACCGACTCGGCGAGCTCGAGCGCCGCGGAATACGGCCCGTGCATCCAGCGCACCGCGTGCGCGCCGACGAGCGCCGCGGCGGAAGTGACGGCGTCGCCGCGCGCGATCGCGCGCCGGCAGGCGGCGACGAGGTTGTCGAGTTCGGCGCCGCGCTGCTCGGCCCCGCGCTCGTCGCCGAGCGCCGCGTACCAGGCGCCGTGTCGCTCCTCCGCCGCGCGTAGCGCGTCGGGACCGCTGCCCGCGAAGCGGCCCGGCGAGCGCAGGTGTTCGTCGGCGTATTCGCGCACGCTCGTGAAAAGCTCGAAGCGATCGTCCGCGAGCACGCGCACGAGCGACTTCTCGACCAGCGCCTGCAGCGCATCGACCGCCCACGGCGCGGTCTCGAAGCTCTGGAGGTCGACGACGGCCTCGACGGCCTCGAGCGCGAAGCTCCCCGCAAACACCGAGAGCTGCGCGAGCGCCGACCTCTCCCAGTCGGCGAGCTGCTCCCACGACCAGTCGAGCGTGGCGCGCAGCGTCGCGTGGCGGCCGCGGCCTGCGCCGCTCGACGCGAGCAGGCGGAAGCGATCGCCCATCCGCGCGAGCACCGCGTCGGGCGCCATCACGCGTGCGCGCGCGGCGGCGAGCTCGATCGCGAGCGGAAGACCGTCGAGAAGGCGTACCAGCGGCGCGATCGTCGCGTGCTCGTCGCCGGCGTCGAAGTCGGCGCGCGCCGCGCGCGCGCGTTGCACGAACAGCTTCACGGCTTCGGGCACCGGCAACGGCGCGAGCGCGAGCGTCTGCTCGCCCGGGACGCCGAGCAGTTCGCGCGTCGTGACAAGGAAGCGCGCCGCGGGCGCGGTGTCGAGCCACCGCGAGAGCGTCTCGCTTGCGGGGCGCAGCACCTGCTCGACGTTGTCGAGGATCACGAGACAAGCGCCGCGCGCCGCGATCGCCTTGCCGAGGCGGCGCACCGGATCCGGGTCGGATCCGAGCGGCACGTCGAGCGCCCGCGCGACCGCGGCGACGATCGACGGCAGGTCGCGTGCTTGCGAGAGGTCGCAGAACCACGCGCCGCCTGGAAAGTCGCCGAGCGCGGTCCATGCAAAACGCGTCGCGAGGCGCGTCTTGCCGGCGCCGCCCATCCCGAGCACTGAGACCAGCCGCGCGCCTTCGTCGAAGCGGCATGCCAGCGTCTGCAGCAACTCGACGCGCCCGACGAAGGCGTCGCGCTCGGCCGGTAGCTGGTGCCGCACGTCTGCGACCGGCAGCCAGTGGCCCTCGCGGAACACGACGCGATGCGCCTTCGCATGCCCGGCCGGCGGCGTAAACGGCGCGTCGTCGCCGCCGGCCTCGAACAGCTCGAGCGGCTCGGGCACGCCCTTCAGGCGCCAATAGCCGTGCGACTGCGTGCGCCACCGCGTCTCTCCGAGTGTGGCGCGCGCCGCCGCGGTGAGCAGTGTCTGCCCGCCTTCGGCCAGCGCCGCGACGCGCGCAGCGGTCGGCTTGGCAAGGCCCTCGACTTCGATCGGCTTGGCTCCGCGCGCCACATCGGCGGCGCTATTTGCGCGCAGCAGCACCGGCGCCGTATGCAGACCGGCGCGCGCCTTCAACGGCACGTCGAGCGTGGCGAGCGCGCGGTGGTAGTCGACCGCGTAGCCGAGCGCGTCGGCAACGCGGTCGAACAGCAGCAGCAGCCCGTCGCTCTTGTCGATCTCGCGACCCGACCAGCGCTCGAGCAGATCACGGGCGACGCGGTCGTGCGCGGTCCACAGCGCCGCCATGCCGGCGTCGCCGAGCGCAGCTCCCAACTCGGTGCTGCCAACGACGTCGGTGAGCAACAGCGTGCGCGACTCGCCCATAAAGAAGCAGCTTAGCAAGGCTCGACTTGGCACCGCCGAGCTGCTCTCGCCAAAGCGATGACGGGAGCGGGCATGAGCGCCGCTCCAGACCCTGACCGCGGAACCGTGGGGCCGTACCAACCAGGCATCGTGCTATGACACCCATTGACGCGATCGACGGTGGGTCACGCAATGTCGGCCGCTTCGTCTCGACGAACCGGAAGTCGTCCGAAGAGGAGTCCCATGCGTCGCACATCAAGCTACCTGGCTGTTCTCGTCGCCGCCCTCGTGGCCGCCGCCTTCGCGACCGCCGCGGATTCGGGCACCGCGAGGTCGGACATCCGCCCGCCCACGAGCGACTTGTCGCACTGATCGAAGGAAGCGACATGTCTGCCTCCCTGCGCATCGATGCCACCTCGCGCCCGGTCGACTCTGCCACGTCCGCGCTCGCGCCCTGGGCGCCGCTCCTCCTTCGCGCGGTCGTCGGCTTCGGTCTCGTGATGCACGGCTACGCAAAGCTCGCGCGCGGCCCGGACACGTTCGCGGTCGTGCTCCACACGCTCGGCGTGCCGTTGCCCGGTGTCCTGGCGTGGCTCACGACCTGCGTCGAGCTGATCGGCGGGCTTGCCGTGCTCGCGGGCGCCTTTCTGCCGATCGTCAGCATCCCGCTCGCGATCGTGCTGCTGACGGCGATGTTCACGGTCCATCGACCCTACGGCTTCTTCTCGGTCAAGCTGCTCGCGGTGACGAGCACCGGGACGACGTTCGGACCGGTCGGCTACGAGATCATCCTGCTGTACCTGGCCGGTTTGGGTGCCTTGGCGCTCGGTGGGGCGGGCCCGCTGTCGGTCGACCGCTGGCGCGCGCGCGCCCTGGCGCGTCGACGAACCGGCTCCGACACCCTCGCGCGAGCCACGGAATCGATCGAGGTCCATTGCGACGAGTCAGGCGAGATCGATCGATTTCTCGGCGATCGCATCTACGAGTTCAACGCCGGCGCCACGGCGCGCGACGATGGCGAGTTGTTCGCGGTGACACGGCGCGACGCCGCGGGTGCGATCGTCGCCGGCGCCTCGGGCTACACCTGGGGCGGCTGCTGCTACGTTGCGCATCTCTGGGTCTCCCGACCGATGCGGGCACGAGGCCTGGGCGCGGCGATCTTGCTGGCGGTGGAGGACCACGCGATGGTCAAGGGCTGCGCGATCGTGCTGCTGGCCTCGCACAGCTTTCAGGCACCGGCCTTCTACGAGAAGATGGGCTACGTGCGCCAGGCCGAGATCGCGGACCATCCGGTCGGACACAGCAGCATCTTCTTTGCCAAGCGCCTCCGTCTTGCGGCGGAGAATGGCCTCGTCTAGCACTCGCGGCTGCGCCCCGTACCGCCACTTCGCTCGCAACGCGTGCCCCAGCACCTGAGAGTCGCCCGCCCGGTGACCGACCTCGCGAGGTCCGTTCGCATGTACTGCGACGGGCTCGGCTGGAACGTGCTGGGCGAGTTCGCGGACCACGACGGGTTCGATGGCGCGATGGTCGGCGACGCAGGTGCGCCGTACCACTTCGAATTCACCGTCAAGCGTGTCGATGGCGTTGCTCCCGCACCGACCACCGAGGATCTCGTCGTTCTCTACCTGCCGATCCTGCAGCAGTGGCAGCGGACCTGCGCATCCCTCGTCGCCGCCGGCTTCGTCGAGGTCGCGTCGGCAAACCCGTACTGGTCGGCGCGCGGCAAGACGTTCGAAGACCCGGACGGCTACCGCATCGTCTTGGAGAACGCGACTTGGTCTTCGGGCAGAGGATGATGGCCGCGGGTGCAAGCATCGTCGAGCCGGACGCGTCCTAACATCCATGCCATGTCGTCGCCGCCGCTCGCCGCACTCGAACGCAGACGCCTCGAGTTCGGCGCCGCCGCGGCGGAAGCGAAGCTGGCGTCGCTGAAGCACCTCGCGCACACCCGGCTCGGCAGCGCGCGTGCAGTGATGCGCCTGCACGAAGTCCTTTGCTTCATCCGCGCCTATCCCGACAACGCGGCGGTGCTGGCGCAGGTGCAAGCCATGCTTGCCGCGTTCGACCGGCGCACCGACCTGCGCGCGCATCGCGACGCGCTGGCCGACAGCGGCATCGCAGGGACGGCGACCCACTACCGCTTCTTCGCGGGCCAGGCACAGTGGCTCGCACGGCGCTGGCCGGAACAGCTGCGACTGGATCGCAGCGAGCCGGGCGCCGACCAGCGCATCGCGAACGGCCTCCCGCCGTTGGTCACGCCGGTCGAGGCAAGCGCGTTGACCGAGCTGAAGTTGCCGGGCTACGCTGCACTCGACCGGCTGCGTGGAACGGACGAGACGGACGCCGTGTTCCTGCTGCGGCGCATTGCCGCCATGCCGGCCGACGGTTTCACGCGCGAGGCCTACTCGGACATCCTCGATGCGGGCTACGTGCTCGCCCCCGGGCCCGACACGCCGTCGCGAACTGCCGCCCATTTCGCGGCAGCGCCGTCGGCGTTCCGTCGCCAGGCGCCGTCGCAGGCTCGGCCGGACCTGGGCGCCGAGACCGCACGGCCGCCGCGGTCGCTGCGGCGGATGTCGGTGCGCGACGGCACGGCGATCGTCGAGCTGGCGCGCGCCGCGATGGTGGTGCGGCACCGTTCGCTCGAGGCCTTCACCTTCGCGGACCCGCGCGACGCGTGGCTCGCCGACCACGGCGATGGGCTGGCGATGGCTCTCGTCGGCGTGATCCCGGAACGGCGTCACGCGGTGGCGTCGTACTACGGAGGCCTGACGCTGCGCAACGGCGTGCCGATCGGTTACCACCAGGCCGACATCGTCGGCCGCAGTGCGGCGCTGTCGTTCAACACCTTCGATACCTTTCGCGGTGGCGAAGCGGCGTACACGTTCGCGCGCTGGCTGGCCACGCTGCGACATGCATTCGGCACCGCGTCCTTCACGCTCGATCCGTATCAGCTCGGCAACGACGAGGCGCTCGCATCCGGCGCCTGGTGGTTCTACGCCAAGCTCGGCTTTCGCCCGCGCGATGCGGCCACGTCGCGGTTGGCGCGCGACGAGCTCTCGCGCCTGGCGCGCCGTCCGCGCCATCGCACCAGCGTGGCCACGTTGCGCCGGCTGGCGGCAAGGCACCTGTTCTTCGATCTCGAGCCGGCGCGTGCGCTGCCGCTGTTTCCGCTCGCCGCACTGGGCCTGCGCGCGGGGGCGGCTCTCTCGGCTCGGGCGGGATCGGACCGGGAACGCGCCGTCGACGAAGACAGCAGCGCGCTGCTCCGCCACTGCGGGCTGGCGTCGTTGCGGGGCTTCACGCCGGATCAGCGCGAGGCCTGGCGGCGCCTTGCGCCGATCCTCGCGCTGCTCGACCTCGGTGCGTGGCAGGACGATGAGCGCCGCGCGCTGGTGGAACTGATTCGTGCCAAGGGCGGGCGGAGCGAGCGGGACTACGTGGCCCGCTACATGGCGCATCCGAAGCTCGATGCGGCCTTGCGGGGGCAGCGGCGGAAGGAGTCAGCGAAGTGAGCGTCGCGGCCGAGGAAGGCTGCCTGCGTCTCGACAAGTGACCGGGCCGATATCGCGTCGTCCAGCAGAACGCGAGCTGCTCTTAGGGCTGGCGATCGCTCAAGGCGTTGCCGCCGCCGCGAATGCCGCGTCGAAGAACGCCGGCACATCGCGCTGCAGCTCGCGAAGAAATGCCGGGCGATCGAAGCCGGGCGGGTCGTCGCGCAGGTCGCCGTCCTCGGAAGGGATCGGCACGCTCGGCGGGTCGACGAATGCGAAGTGCCAGGCGTTCGGCACGACGTGCAGCGTGGCGCCCGGAACGTGCGCGGCCACCCATTCGGCATGGAAGCGCGGCAGCAGCCAGCGATCGTCTGCCGCGCTCCAGATTGCCATCGGCACGGCGATGCGCTCGAGCGAGTCGGCATCGAACACGACGCCGAGCGGCGCGAGCGCGACGACGGCACGGACGCGTAGGTCGCGCAACGGCGTTGCGTCGGTCGTGTTCGCGCTTGCCGCGATGGGCGGCGCATTCGGGTCGCTCTTCCTGCAGAAGATGGGATCGTCGGCGCGATGCGAGTTGCAGTGCGCGGCGAGACGCCCGATCTCGACGCGCCCGCCCGCCAGGGCAAGCACGGTGTAGCCGCCCGCCGAGTGTCCGAGCGCGCCGACGCGAGGGCCGCGCGCATCCTTCGCGATGCGATCGCTCCATTGCGGATCGCTGAGGATGGCGTCGAGGACACGCGAGACCTGTCGGGGCCGCTCGTCGAGATACGCAGCGGACCCTCGTTCGAAGAGGCTGTGGTCCTGCCAGTTGTCGCCAGGGTGGCGCAGCGCGGCGACGAGATAGCCCGCGCGCGCGAGCGCCTCCTGGAGGCTCTCGTGATTCAGCTCTGCGCCGCCTTGCCATGGCTGACCACGATGAGACCCTTGAACGTCGCGGCGGGCTCGCCCTGCGGCGCCACATGCGCGAGATACGGACCCATCGCGATGGAACGTTCCGCGGCCTGCGTCGGGTAGTACAGGTTGACGGGAATCGGCGCCGCGGCGCTCGCCGACGCGGGGATCGTGATGGGGCGCCAGCCCGCCTGCGCGGCGCGGGCTGGCGTCGTGGCGGCCAGAAGACCGGCGAGGCCGGCAATGGCGATCGAGCGAATCGCGTGCGACATGAACGGCTCCATCGGCGTGTGGTGTGTCGCCGTGGAATCACTCTAGGAGCTCTTTGTCGGCAGTTCACGGTCGCTGCGACGAACTGCGAGATGGCGGCGCGAGTCGCAGAACGCGACGACCAGGATGCATGGGCGAGCGTCGCGGAGGTGGGCTCTCGGCCCAATTGCGGTGCGAACGGGAACTACCGACCCACCGGCGACATTCCGAGGAAGCAGCTTACTTCCGTAAAGCAGCGGTTCGGTGTCAACACGCCATCGGGTTTTCGGTCGGCACCGGGTATCGCGCGTCGTCCAGCTCGCTGACGCCCGGCTGATGCCGATCGGGGCACGAACCGGACGGATTGAGAGAGCCCAAGCTCGGTCAAGTCGGGCTGCGGAGCCGGCGAATGCGTCTCTTTGATCGGTGATGTCCGGTTTGGCGTCGAATCCGCGTCCGATAACGGTAGGGCAGGTGCGGGGTCCGACCCGACACCCTGAGCCCGCGCGATCAACCTGACGGAGCACGCCATGTCCATCGACTCCCGTTCCTCGAAGCAACCCGTGCCGCCGTGCGGTCTTGGTGCAAGTCTCGTTCGACCCGTGGAGGCAACCACGAAGATCGGACGATTGGCTTGCGCTCTCGTCGCTATCGTGCTGTCGGGCGTCGCCGCCGACGCGGCCCACGCCGCACGCAAAGCAACCGCGAACCCCAACAGCCATCCGGTCACGTTCACGATCACCTCGTCGCAGTGCTCGAGCGTGCCGGTGGGGGCGGACGTGCAGGGCAACGGGTTCCAGACCGACATCGCAAGGGTGCAGGTCACGGGA
>Ga0207689_10005760_pt1 | contig 10999 bp, 13 predicted proteins | sample KBSMisM52_FD_184312 | JGI IMG/M metagenome (GOLD analysis project Ga0207689, IMG submission 184312) | Miscanthus rhizosphere microbial communities from Kellogg Biological Station, Michigan, USA - KBS Miscanthus M5-2 (SPAdes) (version 2) | ecosystem: Host-associated > Plants > Roots >... | reverse complement strand
GCCTTGCACGACGACCGCTTTTGTCGCGCCGGCACTATTGACCCGCAGGGGCCCGCCCCCTACACAGCGCGGCAAGTGAGCGCGTAGCTCAGGTGGTAGAGCACGTGACTTTTAATCATGGGGTCGAGGGTTCGAGTCCCTCCGCGCTCACCATGAAATACCCTGTCCAACCCGGAGACATAGGTAACAAATCGTACCTAAGACGTGGGTGACAACCGCGCGTGGCGAAGGCTGCCACGCCAAAGCCCATCCGGCGGGGCGGGCCGCGCTGCACGTGAGCTACGGCTGGTAAAACCGCCCATGGCGCTGCGGACGACGAAGATCACGGCGGACAGTCCGCCTTCGACGTGGTGGCCGGGGAGCGATGATGAAGACGGCTATTTTTTCGGTTTGGATAACGATCATCACGCTCGGTCCGAGCACCGCTCAACCAATAGAGCTACGGTCCATCATCCAAATAGATTGCTCCGCCTATCATCGCCAACCTGACGGAACCTGGATCGTTCTTCGGCAAAACAAGATCATGCGGGGTGACAGCGTGGCCAGAGAAGTCATTCCGGGAGATGATCCAGAAGTGGCGCGCCTTACGAACGGAACGACGCTACGGACGAACCTCAATGCGCTCTGCGCTACTCCAAAACAATAGCACATGCGCGACAAGGTCTCTGCCGCCGAATTGCATGCAGCGCCGCGATGAAGACGAATAAGGTCGGCCGGGAAAAAATCCCGCTGAGAAATTGTGTTCCGGCTTCTATTCGGAAGCGGCCAAGTGGCATTATGGCAGCGTGGTCAACGGCACACAGATTGAGGAGAGCCATGCGTGATCCCCTGCCCGTCAATCGGTCAATGGGAACCCTTACGATCAATCGCCGTTAAACTCGCACACAGGAACAAGCGAGGCTGCGATGACGAGACCAAAGATCCTGCTTGGCGCGGTCGCCTTATCAATCCTCTCCGCACTTGCCAGCCCGGCGTCGGCGCAGCACGTCATTACCAATCCGGGCTGGTGCGCGCAGTTCTATCCGAACGCCAATTGCCAGAACTACGGGCGCGGAAACCCCTACACGAGCTATGGCTGGCGGCGAGCGGCGGGACATCGTCACCACGGGGGCCATCGTCATCACCGCCGCCATTGGCACTGACGCCGGCGGGGCGAGCCTATCCAGATTCCCTTGGCGTGAATCAGGAAAAGCCGAGGCGAGCAGACAGGTCGGTTCAACTGCGCGATTGGGCAATGCTTCCGGCGCTCTCGCGCGTGGCGACCTGTGGCAAGGCAAGGCTGAAAGCATCGGCCAGCCGGCGTCGCCAGGGTTGCGTCAGCATCGACAGCTTGCCTTCGAGCAACGCCGCCTTTTCCCGGGCGCCGGTGCTTTCCGAAGTGGTCTTGAGCAATTCGGCCAGGAGCTTGTTGGTGCGTTCGCATTCTCGCTCGAAGTCGGCCCGATGGCCGTTGGCCATCGCCTTCGTCTCGAGCAGCTCGGCCTGCAAGGTCTCGATTTTCTGCTTCAGGGCGGTGACCACCTGGTGACCGGCCTGGGCTTGCGGCGCACGGGCGATCGGGGAATGGCTGATTTCGGTGAGGTCGACCTGGACCAGCGTCTTGCCGTCGTTGGAACGGGAACGCGGCCATCGATGTCGTTTTGCCAGAGCCCGCGCAGCCTCCGGGGAAATCGTAAGTCTTTCGCCCAATGCGGCGTACGTCAGCATCTCGACGGGCATGATATCCGCTCCCGTTTAGCCGGACGGTCACCACCCGGACACGGGGCAGATGGTACCGATTTATGGTTAAGCGTTGGTTTACCGTGAGTGGACGCCCCCCGGCGCGGCCTGAATTGCCGATTTTCCCGATGCCGCGCCGCGGCCCCACGTCACCACCGCACAAAAAAAGCCCCGGGCGATGCCGGGGCTTTCTGTATCGTGAAGCCTGTCTCTCAGAAGCGATAGTTCACGCCGATGCGGCTGATCCAGGCTTCATTCTGGGACTCCAGCCGGTAAGAGGCACCAAGCAAGCCGGCCCCGGGGGCGCCAAGGCCGACGGCGGTGGCGGTGTCCTTCTCAAAGCGCATGTAAAGCACCTCGCTCTTCAGGCTCCAGTTCGGCGCGAACGCCCATTCGGTACCCACACCGGCCGTCCATCCCCACCGGGTGTTGTTCCAGGTGAAGGTTGAGGTGGTCGCCGGAGCGTCCTCGAAGATCGTGTAGGAACGCGCGAAATTGGCGTAGGCGAAGCCGCCCGTGGCGTAGATCAGGACGTTGTCCACGATCACGCCGGACCGAGCGCGCACCGTGCCGAACCAGCGCATGCGGCTGGAGATCGTCGACGTATCGACGCCGACAGCGCCAACAGGCCCATCGCCGTCCGAGTTGAAGGATCTCGCGTTGGTATCGGACCAGCTCCAGTCGGCTTCGACACCAAACAGGGTGCAGCCGGACTGGTAGTTATAGCCGGCCTGAACGCCGCCGTTCACGCCACTGTTCGCATCCTGCGTGCTCCTGGGAAGCCCGGTATCGACGGTCCCTGCCAAAAAGTCGCGGTCCTGGAAATTATGCTGAAGATAGCCGTAGCCCACATTGGCGCCGACATACCAGCCGCCGAACTGGGCGCAGGCCGGCCGGGCAATGGGAGGCGCCTTTACCGCCTGAGGCAAATCGGCTGCGATCGCGGAGCCGACAAAACCCACGGCGCAGATGGAAGCTAGAACAATCTTCTTCATGGCATCGCCCCTTTTGCAAATGAGAAAAAAACGAACCGGTGGGCCCGAATTAAATGAAAAGGGGGAAGTTGGCTGTAACCACGCCGCGACAGAACTGGGGTATTCGACAGCAACTCGCGCATAACGTGCAGTTTGTCGGCGATTTGTGGCATTTTCGCCACGAAGTTTTAGAGACACCCAAGACGCATCGAGCGAATGGCCCCATCCCGCGCGGAAATATCCCGGCAGCAACGCTGACGTATCGAGAGCGTACCGTCGCGGAATCAGACCCGAAGCCGGCAACGTGGATTTTTCATCACCAGGCCTTCGCCTTTTTAGGGCGAGGCTCCGCGCGGCCGGAATGCAGGCGCCTGCACCTCTCCCCCGCGTCCTGTGAGCGATCGATGATCGTTTCGGGAATGTGATCCTTGATCGTGATCTGCCGTGTGCCCGAAAGACGGGGTAACGGGTCACACCTCCGCCGCGAGCGACCCTCTCGTGCCGGTGCCTTTCGCGGCAACGATCCCGGTTGAACCACAACCAAGCTTATCTTCTGCGACGGCGCATCCCGAGCAGGTCGAGGCCCCAGAAGGCAATGAGGATCAGGGCGCACGTGGCCAAAGCCAGCAACACGACAATTGCTTCCAGCATCGACTCACTCCGCTGGTGTCGCAAAAGCATGCGCGCCGGCCGCGAAATTGTCATCATTCAGTTCCGCACAAGGTCCGGATGAAACCGTTTTCTGCGGCCGACGAAAACGTCCTGAAACAAACGGCTGTCTAGTTGGTTATTAACTGAACAGGGACAGCCGACATGCAATTCATTTTCGATCTCATTTGGAACCAGTCACGCAGCAGATTCCTCGCCACGATTCACGAGCGGGAGGACAGGCAATGATCGAACTTTCAGCAGGTATTCTCGCCCTCGTCAGCGTGGGCATCTTTGCGGCCCATGCACTGGATGCCTATCGCGCCGACTAGGCGCGCAGCGGAGACCAGATCAGAAACGAACTTCGCCTGCAGGGCTTCAGCGGCATTCGTCAGACGCAGGCGGCCCGTCGCCGCGCACCGTCCAGTTTAAATCCGTGGACACCGGCTCGATGGCGCGCGAGCGCGCTTTGAGCGGTAGCCCCAGCTGGTAAGCCTTGAAGGCCACCCCGCCCACGGTCCGATCCATCTTTTCCGCAATCGCCTGCACAGAGTACTCTTGAGCAAGAGTCCGCAGGTTTCGGATATCCTCGCCGCTCCAGCGCTTGGCCATGTCATCGCCCTCCCTGCTCCCGGACTTAAATCGGGAAAAAACGGAAAGTTCCTGCCAGCGCCGCCGCCCCGCCCCATTTAACCGTAATTATGCCGATTGACCCCGGTTCGCTTGCCTGAAACACTGGGGCCCATTAAATAAATCTATTGGCTTAATTAAATTCACCGGGACGTTTGCGGGTAAGAAAATAATCCGCCAACACGCCATCCCAAGCCCCCGACCAGGAGAGAACCGCCTTTCCGGAGGTCCTTTTGGTGGTGGCTTCCAAAGCCTGGAGCGATGCCTCATGCATACGCGATCCAAAAGGTATCTCCGGCGTCACCGCGCACGGCTGAGGGCGCAACGTCGCGCGTCACTGAAGCCATTCCAGTGTGAGGACCGCCTGGCCCGGCAGATTGCCGTCGGCATGAAGAAACGGTGGCCCGAGATGTCAGGCTATTCGCGCGCGCACGACCCGGGCTCGCACCGCACCCTGCCCTGACGCAGGCCGGCCTGAGAAGCAGGCCTGTCGCGGCAGCTGGATCGGGATCGCTGACGCATTAATTAAATGGAATGACCCCAACCAGCCTCGCGCGATTCCGTCTACCGGATTACGATTTAAATAATTAAATGAGGTGGCGGCATGCTATCTCAAATTCAAGCGCCATTGTTCGCGGGCACCATCGTTGCGGGACTTGACGGCATTTCCGCCACCTCGCCGGCGGCGGCTTTGCGGCCTTTCGCCGCCGCAACCGGTGGCCCGCGCTTCGCCGAAACCTGATCCACAACAACCCCGATCCTCTCAATCACAGGCCGCCTCCTGTTTTCACGCCGCGATCTGGCCAACCTCAGCTGCGCTGAACGGGTGGTGATCGCCGTTCCGCCGCCATGGCGTGATGGTCTCCTCCCTGTGTCGCATGCCGGTTGCCGCAGGAACGTGGCTCTGGAAGGACGTCCAGATTTCGCAAGCCGGCCTTCCCGAACGCACGCACAACATCGATATGGAAACGTATAATCCCCATCGCGATTTCCGCAGCGGAGATCGGCCGCGGGGATGCCGTATTCACCCGGAGGGACCGACAGATGTTCGCCAGCATGGCCGGCGTAGCGCTCGCGCTGCAATTGGGCGTAGCTGCCCACCCGCTGAACGAAAGCATCTTCTCGGTCCAGGAAATCCTGGCCCAGGAAATCCGCTACCGCCGTCACGGCCATCCGCCGCCGTGCGGCCACGGCTACGATCTCGATGAGCGGGACGGCAAGTGCTACCGGAACGGGATGGTACCGCCGCGGTTTCAATCGGGCCGGTATTATCCCCTCGAGTACGGCGGCGGCCGGCGGCCGGTACCATGCGGTCACGGCGCCGACGTCGATATTCGCGACGGGCTCTGCTACCCGAACGGCGCGGTGCCACGGCAGTATCAGGCAGGCCGCCCGGGCTATCACTACCGACGAAACGGCTACTACGAAATGCGATAGCGCAGCGACGTGGAGCATCTGCTCGCCGGGCAGCTTCTGTTCGCGGGGCCGGTGCAGGAATTTGATTTCCGATAGTTGAAATGCGTTCATCGGGTATTCAGGGCGTGTTTCGCTATACTTGCACGGACGCAACAGCGGCGCCTCGATCGTGATCGGGCGAGCGGTCAGGGCGTCGTGGAAACGCCGGCCGTTGCTGGTTTGATCGGAGAAGGACCATGATTGTCAGCATTGCCGCCGCAGCACTGGCCGTCCAGTTGGGCATGACGCCTGGCGCTGTTGCACCTGTCTCGCCTCAAGCCGTCTCGCCTCAAACCGTGCAATACCGTGTCCCCGTTCGTCCGCCGCCATGCGGCGATGGTTGGGATATGAGCGCACGCGATGGCCTCTGCTATCCGAACGGCTATCTAGCCCCGCAGGATCAGGCCTCATATCAGCGTCAGCGTTACCATGGCGGCGGCCGCTACCCCGTTCCTTGCGGCCATGGCGCTGACGTCGATGTCAGGGACGGCCTATGTTATCCGAACGGGATGGTGCCGCCGCAGTATCAGCAGAGCCGTCAGCAGTATTCCGGTGACCGGTACTACCGACGACCGCCGCAGGGCCGGTACTATTATCAAGACTGAGCCTTCCGGTCGCCTGGGCTGGCAGCCAACCAATATGCGCCGGCCGGAACGCTACCGCCGGCGCAGCTCCGTGACAGCTTCGGCGACCACGGCGACGAGCGAAGCCATGGTGTACGGCTTCGGCAGCCATCCGAGCGGGGCATAGGGCTCGGCGCGTCCGCGCGTGTGCGCATCGTCATGCGCGGTCGCAAAGATGCAGCGAATGGCGAAGTCCTGGTACAATTGCCGTGCGGCGTCGATGCCATCGCGGGTGCTGGCGAGACGAATGTCCATCACGGCGAGCGTCGGTTGCGTCTCACCGGCCAGCGCGACGGCTTCCTCGGCGGTCGTGGCCGGACCGAGAACCTCGAAGCCGGCCGCCGTCAGCGCGATTTCGGTTTGCATGGCGATCAGAAAATCATCCTCGACGACGAGAACGCGCGGTGGGCCCTGCTGGCCTTCCATGCCTCGGGGGTCATCGGCAGGCGGCGGCGAGTTCCGGCCCGGCTCGGACGGCGACGCAAAATGTCCTGCGCGCTGCTGGGGCGTCATCGTTTCACCGTTCTAGTTTTTCGCAGCGGGGAAATCGAGGCATGCCCGCGACGGGTTCTTCGTGACGGAAAGCGTTCCGCGCAGCTGGCGCGCGAGACCAAGCACGAGCTGGAGTCCGGACGAGGTCTTGCGGACCTCCTCCAGGTCGAACCCCTCCCCGTCATCCTCGACGCAGAGCACCAGCGACCCGCCCCGATCGGTCAGGCTGAGCCGGACGCCCTGCGTCGCATGATCCTTGATGCCGTGCTTCACGGCGTTTGTCAGAAGCTCGTTCAGGATCAGGGCGAGCGGCATCGCCACGTCATTGGAAAGCACGCCACGCGCCACGCCGCATTCAATTCGTGTATCCGGCGGCAGCAATTGCCGGATGGTCTGGCAGACCGCCGGCAGGAATTCTTCCGCATCGAAGCGGCTTGCATCGCTGCGGCCGTACAGCACGCGCTGCGCCGCCGCCATCGCCGCAATCCGCGCGCTGGCTTCGTTCAGGACTTTCCGCGCCTCCTCGCTGTGAGCCGTTCTTGCAGCCGAGAACAGCAGCGACTGCAGCATCTGCATGTTGTTCTTGGTGCGATGATTGAGTTCATCGAGCAGAAGCCGCTGCTGGGTTTCGGCCTGCCGCCGCTCGCTGATATCCACCAGCATGTTGATGGCGCCGGTTACCCTGCCGGAAGCGTCCAGCAGCGGCGTCGGGAACGGAATGAAGGGCACCCGCGTCCCGTCCGGCCGTTCCGCGACCGCTTCGACGCCGCGCACGGCGCGCCCTTCCTTGAGCGCAACGGCCATCGGGCACTGGTCGTGCGGAAGCGGCGTGCCATCCGGCATGAACAGCTTCCACGTGACACACCATTCGTCACTGCCGAGCACGGGCGTCCGGCCGGAGAACTCGACGGCCGCCTCGTTGAAGTAGGTAATTTTCCCCTGCGCATCGGTCGTGTAAATCGCCGCCGGTATAGCCGCGAGCAATTCCGTCAAACGCTGCTCGCTGTCCCGGAGCCTGCGCTCGGCTTCCTTGCGACCGGTAATGTCGCGCGCGATCTTCGATGCGCCGACGATGCGCCCCGCGCCGTCGCGCACCGGCGAAACGGTCAGCGAGATCTCCAGGAGGCTGCCGTCCTTCCGCCGGCGAACGGTCTCATAATGGTGGATGCGATCGCCGCGCCGTATGCGCGCGAGAATTCCGGGCTCCTCGTCTTCGCGCCCTGGCGGAAAAAGAATGGTCACGGGCTTGCCGAGGGCCTCGCCGGCGCTGTAGCCGAACAGCCGCTCGGCGCCCGAATTCCAGGTCCGGATGATCCCGTCGAGATCCTTGCTGATGATCGCATCGTCGGAGGATTCCACGATCGAGACGAGTTGCTGCGCCCGCTCTTCGGCGGCGCTGCGCGCCTCTTCCGCCCGCAGTCTCGCGATGCCGAAACCGAGTTGCCGCGCCAGTGTCAGCGCGACGTCGAGCTCAGCCTCGAGGAAGTCATGCGGCCTTTCGTAATAGGCCATGAACTTTCCGGCGAGCCGGCCGCCGATCAGGATCGGAATGAAGGCGACGGCTGCAATATGCTCCCGTGCAATCGTTTCCTTGAGCGCGAGGGAAAGGTCGGACAGGCCGATGTCCTCGAAATAGACCGGACGCGGATTTTCTTCATCCCTGTGCCATGGCGAATGGCCTTCAACGGCGTGCCGGTATCCGTCCGACAGGCCCCGCCATCCGACGAAGCGCATCACCTCGCTGTCGTCAAACAGCAGAATGGAGGCCCGCTCGCAGGCGAGTGCGGCGAGGATGGCGTCCAATGCGGCGTCGTAAACGGCTGGAAGCGACGCGGCGTATTGGAGCCGTTCGGAGAACCGGAACAGCGCCGCCTGCTCTTCGCTGCGGCGCGCCAGCGCCTGCTCGGTTTCCTTGCGCTTGCCGATGTCATGCTGAACGCGGACCGCGTAACCGAAGTTTCCCGATGCATCGCGAACGCTGGAGGACGTAACCTCCGCCCAGACGTAGGAGCCGTCCTTGCGGACCAGACGCTTTTCAAGCGTGTAGCCATCGATTTCGCCGGCGACCTGTCGCCTGAACTGCGCAAGATCCTGCGCGACGTCCTGTGGCGAGGTCTCGTCAAAGATGGAGCGGCCAAGCAGGTCGGCCGCTTCGTAGCCCATCAGTTCGCAGACCTTCTGGTTGACGCGGAGCATCCGTCCGGTCTGATCGATCTCGACGATGCCCACACCGACATGTTCGTAGAGGACGGCCAGCCTGTCTTCATAGCCACGCAGCCGTTCTTCGCGAGGAACTCGGACGACATCCGCAGCGGCGGCTGAACCTGGCGGGGAGAGAGTCTTGGCCGTCCGTTGCTGGATGTTCATTCCCCGCCATCCCTGCCCGAAGGGCCGTTTTCGTCACGCGATACCCGGTATCTGCACGCATGACCGCTGAACTCAACTTTGAATAAGTTTGACATGAGAAAATGGTTCCTCGCGGGGCCCGGGCGCCGAAATGCCCATTCTCTTGCGGCATTGCTCCCCGCAGGACCGCAATTGGATCGCTAACACCCCCGGCAGATCCCCGTAAAACTGCTCATTTCCGGTCGCGCCCGCCGCCGGACCGGCGGTTTTCGCGGGTAAGCTTGGCGCGCGCTGGTGATCCGCTGCGAGGCGCCGGTATAGGGCGGTGGCGCGAGGCGTGCGCGCGGCGCCGACGCACCGTCCGAGCCGTAGGAGACGACCGGCGGCGGCGGGTTGGGGCGTAGCGGCGGGATATTCGCGGCGTTGCCGATGCCGCTGGGATCGGAGAGCGCCCTCGGATTGGCCGGGCCGAACGGCACCCCTGATATCGCCGAATTGCCGGCGCCGGCCGAGCCGGCTGGCGGCGTCAATTGCGCGAATGCGCTTGCAGGGGCGATCAGGGCGAGCGCCGTGAAGAATACAAGCGCCGGATTGCGAAACATCGAGGTCTCTCCAGGAAGCACTCAGGCAACGGTCATGTGGTGCGCGCGTTCCCTCGGCTCCAGGTCGTCTACTTTCAAGTGATCGGCTTTTCCTTTCGTCCGTCTTGCTACGGAGTAGGCGTCGGCGAGAGAATCAGGCCTAATCATGGCGCGATCACGTTTTGAGATTCCGGCGGAATGAACCAGCCTGAGATCCTCGATTCCGATATCCGCGCCTTGCAGCAGTGGCTGCGCGCTGCCTGGCAGCAGCTCGGCGATCCCTCCCTCACCACCTTCAGCCGGCGCGAGTTGCGCAACCAGATGAAGCAGTGCAGCGCCGACCTGCGGGAACGGCTGGAAATGGTGGCCGAGCAACAATCCGAACCGGTCCAGCAACCGGTCCCGCCCTACTCCCGGCCGGAGCTGCGCATCCTGTCATGGTGACGGAACAAGGTCGGGCGCCTGCCGCTCCACCGCCAGCCACGAACATACCGCTGACGGCACCGCGCCGATGAGGCCGAACAGCAGGACGTACGGCCCGTGGGCGAAGCCTATCCAGAACGCGACGGCCAGCGGCAGGTAGGTGATCACGTAGCCAAACAGCGCCGTGAGCGCGATGCGGTACGGGACGTTGCGCTTTGCCAGCGCATGGTCGAACCACGCCGCCCACAGCGCCGGGATCAACCCGACCAGATAGATCGTCGGCAGCATCATGATCTGGGCGACATCGAACGTGATCGGGCTGCCCGCAAGCCAATTGGCAATCTGCAGCATCACCCAGAACGCCACGACGAAGCCGAGCGGCGGCGCCATGGCGGCAAAGATCAGAAAGCGTGTCATGCGGGTCGTCCGTGGTTGCCAATCCTGGCCCGAACCGTAGCGCCGCGTCGTTCATTGCCGCTGTGACCCCACGCACGCTGGCCGGCGTCACGGGCAGGATTTTCTCAATTCTTGACGCAAACCCGCCTCCACGCCGGATCACGTCCGGGGCAGGCTTTCGCTGGAAAACGGTTATCTCCGCCGGTTCGCCCTGTTGATAACCCCAACGCCCCGGGCCCGGCGTCGAAACAGGCCGCCATGGTGTGCTATCGGCATACCGGCCTGATTAACGACGGACAGAACACATGCGGATCACCCTGGTCGGTTCCCGCCATTTCGGCGTGACGACATTCAACACGCTGCGCCAACACGGGGTCGATATCGTCCGCGTCGTCGTTCACGATGGCGAGGACCGGCTTGCCGCCACCGCGCAAGCCGCCGGGATCGAGGTCGTCGTGCAGGCCGATCCGAAATTCGTGGTCGCCGCGGAAATTGCGCCCGATACCGACCTGATCGTGACCGCCCACAGCCATGCCCGCGTCACCCGGGAAGCGCTGGCCGCCGCCAAGCTCGGCGGCATCGGCTACCACCCGTCGCTCCTGCCCCGGCACCGCGGCATCGCCGCCGTCGAATGGACCATCAAGGAGGGCGATCCGATCGCCGGCGGCACCGTCTACCACCTCGCCGACCGGATGGATGCCGGCGCCATCGC
>Ga0207689_10005758_pt1 | contig 11000 bp, 9 predicted proteins | sample KBSMisM52_FD_184312 | JGI IMG/M metagenome (GOLD analysis project Ga0207689, IMG submission 184312) | Miscanthus rhizosphere microbial communities from Kellogg Biological Station, Michigan, USA - KBS Miscanthus M5-2 (SPAdes) (version 2) | ecosystem: Host-associated > Plants > Roots > Rhizosphere... | reverse complement strand
AACCCGGAACAGGCACAGAGAAACCTCTTGTCGCACCGTTGTCGGTACATCGTGACTCTGAAAGTCAACCTGCACGTTCTGGCGGTCAGCAAATTCCTTACAGAAGTTCTTGATAGCCGAAACCAAACCTAAGTATTCCAGTTTTGGCGAATGCAGCTCGTGCGATAGGACTTGAATGTCGCTCGCTATCTCGGACGCTTCTTCGCGAATTTTCTCGATACGCAGCTGGTTCTCAGGCGTAGCGGGTGACTTCCTCTTGAGCTGTTCCAGCGCAACGGCGAGTAAAGCAGTACGTTGAGCAATATCGTCGTGGAGTTCTCTGGCAATTCTGGCGCGTTCCTTCTCCTGGGCCTCTATCAATCCGCGGCTCAGGCGTGCGAGCCTTTCGCCAGCAACCTTGTGATCCTCCACTAATGCAGTGAGAACCAAGAAGGGTATTGAGGTGAAGATAAGGAATAGTTGTAGTCCCACCATGCTGTTGTGCGGGCCCAGCCCGCTAAACGGACCTTGTCCATGAACTACACCCCAGACCGATAAGAAAACGACGATCATCATCGAACTTGTGATCCCAATTGATCCGAAGCGCAAGGAGGACCACAGTAAAAGCGGCACGAGAGCATAGAGCACTGCTGGGGACTCACCTAGGGCAGAGGTGCCGAAGACGAAGTAGCCAACAACTGCGGTTGTGGTTACCAACACGACAAATTCGAGATGATAGGCTTTGGGTTTTTGCAACCACGCAGGTCCTTCGCTAAACCAACTTAGCAGTGCGGGTGTCAAAGTGATGAAAGCGAGCACCTCGGAAAAAAAGCTAATCCTCCAGCTAGCCCAATAGTTGCCCGGAATTCCCGGCGCACTCACGAATGCTGCTGCGAGAGGAGCAAGGAAGACGGCACAAAAAAAGTATTTAGCCAAAGAATTTATGTTGTTCAGGCGAGGGATACCTTTAAAGCAGTATCGGAGTGCAATTGCAGCAGTGAGGACTTGGATTATGTCCGCGGGGATGAACCATGCAATAGAGGTGAGCCGCACACCTGCCTGCAGGTCATACAGAATAAAGCCGGCGAAGGAAGCAGGCACAAGTACCGCCCAAATTCTCGTTCGCACAAGCATCAAAGCCGCGACCAGAATCGCGCAACCTGGCCAAAGTGGCCATGCGGTCTGGAAATTCAGTATTAGAGCGCCTTCCATTCTGGGGGCGGCGTAGGAAAGAATGGCCATCACACACACCAGGAGGAGGATGGATCGTGGAGGATTTGCATCGAACGTCAACGACCGCAATCGACTGACAATACCCCTCTGGCTTTGCGAGGTGGAGTGAGAGGAAATCATTTCATTCAACCACGACCACGCTGAATTGGGCTCTATCGGGGGCGCATGGAGCGCATTATAAGCCAGTTTCCGATGTCAACAGCGGCGTCGCAAGGTTGCCCCTTCCATTCTCCTCTTCTTGTTGTCAGTGAGCGTTTATCGCCAATTGACCCTTGTGCAACCATATCAACATGCCTAAAGCGGATCTTCGGGTCTTGCACTCCTCAGCAGGCCCTTTCCACAAGGCTGAGTGTCCTGTTTTCGGTGATGTCTCGCCCGAAATCAAGGACTTTACGAAGAGCGTGCTGAAACAATTCGATGCTCGCCTGTTCCGTTAACACTAACGACTATGCGGGCCCGAAAGCAACAAGTCCAGCAGGCTCATAAGATATAGGGATTTGTAGCCCAACATCTGAAAGTCGCGTTTGCGCCGTTTGCTCTGCCCTCGGTTCGCGGCGAAACGTCGCTCGCCATGGAACTCCCCATTGCTCACCCACGGAAGCACCGCAAAGAGTTTCACAACACCTACAATGCTGGAGGTCCTGAATGTTCTGGTTCTATGCAGCTTTCTTTCCCGTCTTGTGGATCGCCTTTATTCTCTATTGGCGGATCAAGGCCGCAGATACCAAAAGTTCCCAGCGCCTCGAGCCGAACGCCTGGCCCATCCTGAGGGCACTCACCTTCCTGATCGTGATCGCCCTGCTCTCGATACCTCGCATCCCGCTGCCTTGGCTCTACCGCCAGCTCTGGCCGGCGGGCCTTTGGCCCTTCTGGATTGGAGCTGCTATTACCGTCGGCGGCCTTTTGTTCGCCGTCTGGGCGCGGCGGCACCTTGGCCGCAACTGGAGCAACGCCGTAACCATTAAGCAAGGCCACGAGTTGATTACGACCGGCCCCTATGCCCTGGTCCGTCACCCCATCTACACCGGCATTCTGACCGGGTTTCTTGGCACCGCGATTGCGCTTTCGCAGGTGCGCGGGTTCATCGGTTTCGTCCTAATATTCCTCGTGTTGTGGGCCAAGCTCCGCATGGAGGAGGAGTGGATGCGTTCCCAATTTGGGGAGACGTATTCCACGTATGTCCATCGGACCGCCGCCCTAGTGCCGTACATTTTGTGAGACGCCGTGCGGCATTTTGAGCGATAGGAATTTATCAAAAACCGAGCGAAACGTCATTGATTGGGCATTCTTTGGCGGGGTCCCATTCGGCTTTCTTTAGGACTCCAGATTGATCGGCGAAGTATGGTGGCAAACCCCGATGTGGGCGGGCGATTATCTAGTGTCTCCAGTTGGGCTTGCCAGGTTCGTGTAGCCGGTTTCGCCAGCAACCCCGTTTTATGCGGGTACATCTCAGGACAACCCGGGTCCCGGGCAGGATCGCTTCTCGATCCAGGAGTTTTTCCGATGCCGCATCCAGCTCTCCTTGTCGTCTTCCGAGTGTACCTTCCTATCGCCGCTTTTCTCGCGATATCAGGTGCTCAGGCGCAAAACATCGAAACCACGGCTTCGTGCAGCAACTTCAAAGTCTTTCAATTGAACCCTTCCGATCCGACGAATCCACCCATTAATGTGTTTGGTGTGAACGACTGGGGTACTACGGTGGGACAGGTATTTACGCAGCAGCAACCACTCCGCAGTGAAGCCTTCGTTCGCTACTCGGGTGGGAGCGTTAAGTACTACTCGCCGACTGGAGCCATTCATGCGCAGTTCAGCGGACGAAACAATAATGGAACAAGCGTAGGCGATTACGAAGATGCGTTGCAGAATTTTCAAGGCTTCATGCTGCAGGGCTCGACCATTACCCCAATTATCGATCCCAAATCTATTTCACCTAACGGGACCACCACGCGGCCATTTAGCATTAACAAGTGGAACAGTGTCGTCGGGAGGTACATCGACCCAAGTAGCAGCTTCTGGCAAGGATTTAAGCGCTACAGCAACGGCAGCTTTATCACTCTTAATTACCCCAGGGCATTGGGAACCTACCCGAACGGAATCAATGATTCGGGTGTGATCGTCGGCGTGTACAACGACGTGAATTACAGCTCGCACGGCTTCATCTATCACAACGGGCAGTGGGCAACTTTGGATTTCATTAACAGTTCTACTGGTACTGGCCTGATTGGAATCACCAACTCGGGCGTGATCCTGGGGGAGGGCTCGGGCTCCTGTAATTCTATGGGATGTGGCTTGAGCGGGGCGTTTCTTTACGTAAATGGCACATTCAAAGATCTTCCCGAAGTACCGAATTCGAAGAACCCTCCTGGTTCAACAGTGTCGAGCACACGATACACCGCAATCTCGGCTGGCGGCTTGCTGGCGGGGACGACAAATATGACTGGCGATTCCACGGGCTCACGGGGGTTCACGGTAACCTGTCACTAAAGCACCGCGCCGTCGTCGCCGATTTTTTTCGATTTCTTTTGCACGCAACCGCACATGTGGGTGGCAGTGGGTTGAGAGACCCCCGAACCAGCCAATTCAGCGGCCCAAACCATCCAGGCCCGTTTGGGTGGTCAGGCAGACCGGTGCACCGATTCCCGCTTTGTACAAGGCATGGTCGATCACGAGGGCACTCATCCGCTGCTAACGTTCCCCAGTTGTGCACTGCGGCGTTTTCAACCAATTCACTCAATGCCTTACAGTGGCCAACCATTCAGAGAATCATTGCTTTGAGCCGGAACGTCCCCCAATCGATACCGTTTCATAGAGAGAGTGCCCACGGAATCCTGACAAGAAAGCTACGCGAATCATCAACACCTTCATTTCATACCGATCTCGGCCTGTGGCGGCGAAATCTCTTGAGCCTAGCGGCCTTCAGTGTTAACATCCCGCAAATTCTGGCTGGAGGCAATCATGGTCACCGTTCTACGTCCGCTGTCGACAGGCGAGTTACTCGATAGAACGTTCCATCTATATCGAAATCATTTCATTTTGTTCGTCGGCATAATGGCCATTCCACAGCTGGTGATTTTGTTGTTACGCCTTCTCGGGGCAGCTGTCGCGGTGTCTGGCCAGCTTGAGAGCGTCGTCACGACAGCGCTCATAGCCGGGCTTGCCAATTTCGTGGCGCTGGAGGTCTCGCATGCGGCTACTGTGATGGCGGTTTCCGACCTGCATCTTGATCGGCCTGCCACCATAGGCTCTTCGTATGGAGGGGCAAAGCGCAGCATGCCTCGAGTTGTCGGAATCAGCCTCGGGGTTGCCATTGCCATCGGTATAGCGTCGCTGTTTTTCCTGATTCCAGGTATCTACTTGGCTTTGGCATGGTCCCTTGCAATTCCCGTCACTGTTCTGGAGGGTGGCGGCTTAAGCGCCAGCGCAACTCGCAGCAAAGAGCTTACCAAGGGCGCCCGGTGGCGCATTTTCGTTACTTACGTATTGCTGATCGTTCTTACCCTCGTCGTCAGTTTCATCATTGAGCTGCCGCTTGAGATGCTTGCCGGACTCATTGGTCGCTCCAATCCCTCGGCAGCTCTCGCGATGAGGCAGCTCATGCAGGGCATCGGCAACTTTCTTAGTACCAGTTTAGTTGGCCCGTTGGTGACCATCGCGTTCACGCTCATTTACTACGACCAGCGCGTCCGGAAAGAGGGTTTCGACTTACAGCTGATGATGGCGGCGCTCCAACCGGGCTCACAAGCGCAGGCTGCAAGCGGCGGAACCAATTAGGCCCGAGAAAGCAATCGCCCTAGAAAGACCTGAGAAAATACCAATGTCACCATTTTGCGGTTTTCATCCCTGCCGCCTCTTCCTGCCTTGTTGACCTATAAGCTGTCACGCTCTGAACGGCACCCGTATCCAATGGCTGAATGACTGTCGATCAGTCGTCTCGCCACGAGATTTGAAACTTTCCCAGAAGCCGACCTGTCGCCAACGACTGAGGCAGCGGGGAGTCCTTTATCGGCCAAAAATTCCAATCAGCCCAATGAGGATCAGGTAAATTGCTACGACATAGTTCAGGATTCGCGGCACCATCAGGATCAGGATTCCGGCAATCAAGGCAAGGAACGGTCCGGCCAAGGTGTTGTAATGAATCGTCACTCCTCCACCACGGACCTGCGCCAGCAGCGGCGTCGCAATGATGAGGATCAAGGGCCACAACAGCAGAAGGCGTCGGTTGAGCATTCAGCACCTCACTTAAGTAATTAAAGAGTACGATTCCCGGCTTGCGGATGCCTGCAATTCCACACCTGTGCGCTTTTCCTTCGCCCAGATTCGCGCTTCGCTGAACGCGAAGTGTCCGCCCTGTGGTTCAGAAACTTCCGCTGAATCTTGCAAGGGCGTATCGACTTTGAGCACCGCACTACCTGAAATGCCATCGAACGTTTGCGCCGACAAGAAATAAAGTTCGGTTCCCCCCGATCGCTACCATCTCGTGGCATCTTTAAGGGTTGGTTAATTCCAAGACCAAAATGTTGCGCAACTCTTACGTTGGCTGCTTTGACGCGGCTTTAGGATTTTCCATCAATAGAATGCTCTTCTTTGGAGGCGCGGTTGAATTGCCAACAGTGTGAGTATCCCCAATCTCGGACGTTTGCAGCCGAAGTGAACATTCACTTCCCTGGCTACGAAGGACTGACTAAACCTACCGTCTGGGTCTTTCCGCAGGTGTTAGTTTGCGCGAATTGCGGCTTTGCGCAGTTTTCTATTCCTGAATCGGAATTGCAGAGATTGATTGCTGATGAAGTGGATGTTGTTCCGCAGGCGGCGGATTGATTTCTGAACACCCGCGATGTCCTGCTTGCGGGACCCCGGATTCTCGGCCGTATCCGCCTGAAGCAAATTACCAACTTGTCCCGCGATCGTTTCGCGACAAAGCGTCTCGCTCGAGAAATCGCGCTTTGGTCCATCCACAAGGAGATTCTGGTGTGGTCACTGATCTGAAGAAATCACGACTGTGTCCGGGTTGGACTCGATGGGAATGGTGAGCGCGGCAGGATTCGAACCTGCGACCCATGCCTTAAAAGGGCATTGCTCTACCAACTGAGCTACGCGCCCGCTCTTTACAATCAAGCACTTGCAGAGTTCGTCTGAGATGCCTGGGAACACATGGGAACAACTCCCGTTCCCACATCAAAATCTGGGAGCAATCATCTCGTAAACCTTGCGTTGTGCCGCTCGTTTCACTGGCATGAGTCCCTGGGTGTACGTGTCCAGCGTGACCTTGCTGTCCGCGTGTCGCAATGACTCTTGTACCGTCTTCACGTCCTCACCGTTCCCTTTCAGAAGCGTTGCGAATGAGTGTCTGAATACGTGCCAGCGAACGTGCTTCAGGATTCCAGCTCGCTTTGCAGCGGGTCGGATGTGCTTCGACATCGCGCAAGAAGGCCAGAGCGGTTGAGCACCGTCCTTTTCAAGCGATCCGAACACGTAATCCGTCTCTTGATTGTACGGGCAGCGTCCGCGCCAGTCCAGCAACAGCGCCGATAATCCCGTGTCCATTGGAACGGGTTTCTGCGATGCCGCTGTTTTGAGTAGTCCGATATGCTGACAGACGATTGCACACGTGAGCTTGATTTCTCCCGCTGCAAAGTCCACGTTCTCCCACTTCAGCGCGAACAGCTCTGAAACGCGCAGTCCTGTTGCCGCTGCCAGAAACGTCATGACGAAGTACGGTCCATCCAGCTTTGCCAGCAGCGCTTTGATTTCTTCTGCCGTCAAAACATCCGGCGTCCGCTCACGTTTGGCTGACTGACGCACGAAGCGAATCGGATTTTCTCAGTCCACTCGTGACGTATCGCGTGACTAAATAGCGTAGACATCAGGTTCCTGATTTTCGCTCGGCTGCCATTCGCCAAAGGCAGGGTACGTAACCAGTCTTCTACCGCGACAGTTCGCACGTCTGACAACGAGTGCTCTCCCCAAGCTGGCACAATCCAGTTGCGAAGGTACGTGTCATATGCGGTTCGCGTGGAAAAAGACTTGCTGCCGTCTTCTGGCATTTCTTTTTGTCGGTAGTGGAGCACCAGTTCTCCAATCGTGCGCGGTGTTCCGGTGTTCTTGTTTATGTTTGCGCGGAGTAGCTCGCAAGCCCTGAATGCTTTCGTCTTGGTTGAGAACTCCTCCACGGTGCCGATGATTTTCTTCCGGTTGGTCTTCCCATCGCGGAATCTGAAAACCCAAACATCCGGTCGGGCTTTTCGTTTCTCGCGGTAGAGGCAACCAACTTGATATCGCTTGCTGGGGCTTCCCGTGTTGCGTCTGGTCTCCTATGCGTACATGCCATCGCCATTACCCCGGCAGGCTCGATGGAGCTTGTTCGCTCGTCTGTCTCCATCGACTGCGGCCTTCCCTGTGATAAAGCCAGGTCGGCTCCTGCAACTGTTTTTTCGGGGCCTGCTCAGCGTTTTACTCACGTTACGGCCTGCACGCTCGCGGAGTCGCCTAGCGACCCTTTCCATCGAAAGCTCCGACAGCTTCGTTGCCTCCGCTGCCGCTTCGATTGCTACCGGGTGGAGCGAACCAGTTCCCGGGCGGGAGTTACACCCGCTGAAGTCCAAGCGCCTTTCACGGCGCACTTTATCGTTAACTATCGAATGTTGACTGTTTGTTCATTTCGTCTTCGACGACGATGTCTGCTCGGTAATTCGGCAGGACAATGGCATCCCATTTTTCAAGGCGATGGCTGCACGGTCGGTTGTGATTTCGTTTCCGTCCTTACATAAAGCGTGCGCAAGTTCATGCCGAATCGCCAGGTCGAGCAAATCTTCAGTGGTCATATGCCATAACGCACTGAGCTCCGCGCCGTGGATCGATGGCGCGGCGACCAACGCGCTGTCGAGGAACGTCTCTCTTTTTGGTAGATAACTGAAAGCTGGGACGTTTGGGTCAGCTCTCCTTCTCGATAGTATTGGTTTCCAATCCTCACTGCGCACCAACACCCATCTCCATTCGCCGAGTGCCTCTACTGGGTATCGCAACAGAGCTTTTCTCAACACCGTCGCTGCGAGTTGGCACTCTTTGGGAGTGAAGCCAACATTGCAGGCAAAGCGCTGCCTAGAGATTTGGTTTTGGGCACCGGCACCGCTATTTGCCTGGGCGCCAAGCGGGTTCGCGGAGAATAAAAAAGCGATGACCATTAGCACGCTCGCCAGCAAAATCAGCCTGAATTGGCGACCCCCACTAATGGCGTGGCAGGCAAAGCACGATTTGCGATTCCCAGTTGTTCTTTTCACGTTGTCCTCACGGGCGGGGTGCCGCGCTGACGGACAACGTCTACCGAGTTTGCCGCTACCTCAATGGCTGGAAGCTTGATCGGCGATCAAAAGAATCTTGGAGGCGCGTCAATCGCTAAGATCTTGGAACCAACATACTTAGACCAGCGTGTTAGAAACCAGGATTGGAGTTCGGAAAGTGCACTTTGGTGCTAGACTGGCAGCATTTCGCGTGATTCGCCCGTGCTGGAAGCTGCTCCCAATTCTCAAGTGCTGCGGTTTGGTACGTATGAAGTGGATTTGCGTCTCGGAGAACTGCGCAAGAATGGGATAAGAGTCAAGCTCACAGGTCAGCCATTCCAAATTCTGGTCATCTTACTGGAGCACCCCGGCGATCTGGTTACCCGCGAGCAGCTACAGCGGCGCCTGTGGCCATCCGACACGTTTGTGGATTTCGATCGCGGTCTTAACGCCGCCATCAACCGAGTGCGGGAAGCTCTTGGAGATTCGGCAGAAAATCCCCGGTTTGTGGAAACTCTGCCTAGGCGTGGCTACCGTTTTATAGCACCGCTAGTCGATCCCAGGCCAACCAGCGCCACATTGCCGATTGCGGAATCAAACGTCACTCCTGCGGAGACCGTCATAAGCGTGGGTGCTTTGCCTGTTTCGGAAGCACGGGAGCGGAGACCTGTCTCTCGCCGAATCAAATTACTCGTCGTTGGAGGTTCCGTATTGGCAGTCTTGGTCGTTGCTGCCGTCCTGTTGTCCAAGCCGAAGCGACGCGGCGTTGAATGGGACTTCCGAGGAATGAAGCTCAGCCGAGTCACACAGAGCGGAAACGCTATCAATGTGGCGATTTCCCCGGATGGGCGCTATGTGGCCTATGCTTTACGTGAAGGGGAAAAGCAGAGCCTCCATGTTCGTCAAGTAGCTACCGGCAGCGACGTGCAGATTGTACCGCCGGATGAGGTTCGGATTTATAGTCTCACTTTCACGCCGGATGCCAACTACATCGACTTCATTCGCTCAGAGAAGCCCAACTTCAGTGACACCTTTCTTTATCGGGTTCCCGCGCTCGGCGGAACACCACACCTCGTAATGCCGGAGGGCATCGACTTCGGCTCAAGTTACTCTCCAGATGCTACGCGGTTTGCTTTTTTTAGGGTGCGCGGGGGCGGAAATGTTGACGTCTTGATTGCCAATGCCGATGGCAGTGATCAACGGGTGCTTGCTTCCCGCCCCTACCGCGACGACTTGGGGACAGGTATAGCGTGGTCTCCCGATGGCAAGACGATTGCGTTCACAACCTCGGAGGCGACGAAAAGAGTTCGGTCTGTGCTTTGGGTTCTATCGATTACCGATGGATCGGTCCGCGAAATCTATTCAACACCGGACGAAGTCGGCCGTCCGCGCTGGCTGCCCGACGGCAGTGGTCTCCTGGCGCCCATAAGTAATGTTGATCAGGCCTCTCGCGGGCAACTTTGGTTCATCTCCTATCCAAAGGGAAATGCACGCCGCCTCACCAACGACCTGATGGATTACCAGCTCTGCTGCTTGGATCTCACGCCGGACGGCAAGACCTTAGTTGACACAGAGCTAGCAACGGTCTCCGACCTGTGGATCGCGTCCGCCGGAAACACCGAACACGCTAAGCAGATTACTAACAAGGAGTTTGCTGTCGGCGGGTTCTCTTGGATGCCCAACGGCCGTATCGTACTCGCTAGTCTGGATGGCAATCTGTTCGCTGTAAACCCGGATGGGAGCGGGCGCACGCTGCTGACGCCCGAACATCGCATCAGCTGGGACCACCTTCCCGGCCGAGATCTGCAGCTTGCGGACCCTTCGGTTTGCGGTGATGGGCGCTACATCGTTTACGCTGCCTACTCGGAGCAAAAACGCGGAATTTGGCGCATGGATGTCAATGGTTCGCACCCTATCCGCATCGCTGATGAAACGTTTGCCATAAGTCCACAATGTTCCCCCGATGGCAAGTGGGTGGTCTATTTGCGCGGTCCTTCCTGGAACTTGGTAAAGGCTTCCATCACAGGAGCGAAGCCTCCAGAGGTGCTCGCACAGGGGGGCGATTCTCTCAGAATCTCCCCAAACGGAAAGCGAATCCTCTATCTCGCGTCGCCCGACCTTCCTGAAAACCCTGACTCTCCCCCCGAATCTCATCCATACCAACTGAAGGTAATCCCTTTCGATGGCGGTGTTGCCTCATACCATGTTGCCTGGCCGGTGTCAGCCCAAGTCGCCCGTTGGACACCTGCGGGTGACGCGGTTGAATATGCGTTAACTAGGAACGGCGTCTCTAATATCTGGCGACAGAAATTAGCAGGCGGAGCGCCGAAACAGATCACGAATTTCGAATCGGGGCTGATTTTCGACTTTGAGTGGTCGCATGATGGCAGGCAACTGGCTCTGAGGCGAGGAACCGAAAGCAGTGACGTCATCTTGATGAGTAATCTGCGGTGATCGGTCTTCGTAGCGATGCGCCGAACGAAGACTGCTGTACGGTGTCTGTACGCTGAG
>Ga0207689_10005755_pt1 | contig 11008 bp, 12 predicted proteins | sample KBSMisM52_FD_184312 | JGI IMG/M metagenome (GOLD analysis project Ga0207689, IMG submission 184312) | Miscanthus rhizosphere microbial communities from Kellogg Biological Station, Michigan, USA - KBS Miscanthus M5-2 (SPAdes) (version 2) | ecosystem: Host-associated > Plants > Roots >... | reverse complement strand
TCTTCAGGGCGGGCGGGGGTGGATTATTGCAATGCTGTGAGTGATAAGGCCCGCCGCGAACGGTTGGGGCGATGCCGGAGGCTAACGCGCCCAGCACCTCCCAGGCACCGGCCAAGCCCAAATCAGAGAAGTCTCAATCAGCCAATGTAACGGGAAACTGCGTGAATTGCGCCGTCATCCGCTCGATCCGTACCGTCGAGCGTGAGCGTGCGACGCCTCGGCAGGTACCGAGCTACATCAATTCCTCTCAGTATCAAAACACAGTCACCGCGGGCGGTCCTCCTCTGGTCGGACCGGTAGTCGGATTTACTTTCGGGCCGGGCTCCTCCAGTCAGGGCTTTGTTGGTGCTGCGGGGAGCCCAGCGATGCGCGAGCGGCTCATGCAGATCTCCTACGAGGTGATTCTGCGCTTCGACGACGGCCGCTTTGGACTGCTGGAATTGGACGACGTAGGGGATTTCCGAGCCAACGACCGCGTGCGAGTCGTCAACAATATGTTGGAGCCGCTGCCGCGGCAGTAGCGGGAATTCTATCCGCCGGTAGGCATCCACGACCCGTTGGGGTCCTGGCATAGGTTGTACGTATCCCTGAAGGTCTTATAGTGGGCTGTCGTGACGATCTCCAGTACACGGCACTGAGCATCCTGCACTTGATAGGCTTGCCGCATCCGCACCAATCCCTTGGCACCGCTCGCAGGATTGTTCCAGTCGAACACGCTTCCATCCTGCTCCGATTTCAACGCGGACTGCAACGCATCACGCAGCATCAGCGCGTCCTCCTCGGTCAGATCCCCTAGCGCCGAGTTGTTCAGAAATCCGAAGTTGACCTGGCTCAGGGCTGTTGTGGAGCAGCTCATTGCGACGACCACGGCCGCGGTGCGAAGAGTCTTTGCAAACATGCGTGTCTCCCATTCGTTCCAACTGCTGTTCTCTATCCCCATCCTACCCGCCCTGCCCGGGGCGGAATAGCCTATCTGTTGAATCGTACAGAAAAGCCGTTCACCTCTCAGCTGCGCTTGAAGCGCCAGCAGCGGTGTATGCGCCGGTTACGGAAATCGTCCGGTACAGTTCGGGCAGAAATCTCTTCCCCTTCGAGGCCCGCGGTCGCGGCGTCGTCCAATTTGAAGCTACGCAAATTGGTGGAAAAGTACAGTACCCCGCCGCGGGTCAGAAGTCGCGTGCATGCCATGATCAATTCCGGATGGTCGCGCTGTATGTCCAATGTATCCCGCATTGCCTTGGAGGTCGAGAACGATGGCGGGTCCAGCACGATCACGTCGAAGCGTTGCCCTGCCCTCGCGGCTTCCTTCAACCATACCAGGACGTCGCCGCGCTCGAGCACATGACGCTGCGGATCGATGCCATTCAGGTCGAAGTTGCGGCGTGCCCAACCCAGGTAGGTCGAGGAGAGGTCGATGCCCACCGAGCTCGCTGCACCCGAGCATGCGGCGTATACCGTAAAGCTGCCGGTATAGCAGAACAGGTTGAGAAACCGTTTACCGGCGACCTCGGCGGCCACCATTGCACGGGTGTTGCGATGATCGAGAAACAAGCCGGTGTCGAGATAGGCCTCCAGATTGACGATGAACTGGTGGCCACCTTCCTGGACAACGAAATCCTCCCCGGCTCTCCCACTCTTCTCATGCTGCGCCAAACCCCGACGCTTGGCTCGCCGTTTCGTCACAACCCGTGACGAATCCAGACCTAAGCCTTCTGCAGCAGCGTGATGCGCTTGCGTCAGCCAGGCTTCGCGGACACTGGAATCGGTTTCCAACGGCTCGCCAGCGCGGTCGTATTCCTGTAAATGCGCACGATCGGCATAGACATCGAGTGCGAAAGCGTATTCGGGGATGTCGCGATCGTAGACACGGTAGCACTGGATGCCGCGACGACGCGCCCATTTACCCCAGTGGCGAGCGTTCCGAGCGATGCGGTTGGCGAAGTCCTTCAACCCCGACCGACGCCTCGAGCGACCTCAGTTCAGCCGCGCGGCGCTCATCCGCAACTCCACGACGTGGCTGCGGATTTCATCCATGTCGGCGGCGTCAGGTGCCTTCTGCATGTAGTGCTCCAGATCCTCCAGGGCTGCTCGGAAACACTCCAGCTTGACGTAGATCAGACCACGGTCGCGCACCTCGGTTGCCTCGCCGGGCATGATTGCGATGATCCAATCTATGGCCGAGAGGGCGCGGACATAGTCGCGCTGATCGAGGTAGATACCCTTCAAGTTACGCAACATGCGCGCGAGGATTTCCCGCTTGTTAGCAGCCACCAGCATGGCGGCGACGATTGCCCGCGATACTTCGCCGCCACGCGTCTCCCGCAGCCTCTGCTGCAGGTCTTGGAGACTCAGTGTGATGCCACCGCAGTAGGGATCGATAATGACCACACCTTCCTTCAGAGTGCACTTGACGAGGAAGTGGCCGGGAAAGGATACACCCTGCAATGGCAGTCCGATGCGTCGCCCCACTTCGATATAGAGAATCGAAAGGCTCAGCGGAATGCCCACGCGCCGTTCCAGGACCTCGTTGAGGAAGCTGTTGCGCGGGTCATAGTAATTTTCGACACTCGGCGCGAATCCCTGGTCCTCGAACAAAAACCGATTCAGAGCAACGATGCGGGAAGACTCAGTTCCGTCTTCGGGAAGTTGGGCACTGAGTTTACCGGCCAGTTCGCCAATGCGCGCAAGGTAACCCGGTACGTCGAGATCCCGGTAGGCATTCTTGGCAATCAGCAAAGCAGCCTCTGCTAGATCGATCTCTTCCTCCGGCCGATCGAGCATCCGCCGGAACAGTGCCTCGGGGGCAGGAGATTGCTCCGGGCCGCTTCCCTGCACGAACGTCAGTCCTGCTTGGCGGTGACGGGGGGAAGGAACAGCGCGGCCACTTGGCGCGGACGGCGCTCCACGTTGGCCGCGGGCGGCGTAATTGCACGCTCGGCGCTGGCCACATACAAGGCATCCATCGAGGAAGAGGACTCGGCCAGAGAAGATTCGATGGCCGATACCGCAAGCGAGGATTGCGCACTCCTCGACGACGCACGCGAGGTATCTCGGGTGCGCTTGTGCCCATGCTCGCGACGCCGCGGTGAAGCCTCGGGTGGCCGGAAATCGCTTTCCGGCGTGGGCTGGATGGGGATGCTCATCTTGATGAGCTTCTCGATGCTAGCGAGCGCCTCGCGTTCGTCGGGCGCGACCAGCGAGATAGCTTCTCCTGCCATGCCGGCACGACCGGTGCGACCGATGCGATGGATGTAGTCGTCTGGATTGGGCGGCAGTTCGTAATTGATCACGAGCGGCAGATGCTCGATATCGAGACCGCGTGCGGCCACATCGGTCGCCACCAGCACTTGCACCTTGCCTTCCTTGAACGCCGCCAGTGCTGCCGTGCGTTCCTGCTGCGATTTGTCGCTGTGCTGGGCCGCGCAGTTGAAACCAGCGCGCTCGAGCTGGCGCGCGAGGCGGTTGGCGGAGATTTTCGTGCTGGTGAATACGAGCACTTGCTTGATATCGCGGGAGCGGATCAGGTTGGACAGTAACTCCTGCTTGCGCAGCGGATCGACTTTGTATGCCGAATGCGTGACGAGCTCGGCGACAGTATTGCGGCGTGCGATCTGAAGGCGCACCGGGTCTTTCAGAATCTGGTCTGCCAGGCGTTTGATGTCATCGGGGAAAGTCGCCGAGAACATCAGGTTCTGCCGCTTGGCGGGCAATAAGGCGGCGATGCGCTTGATATCGGGCATGAAGCCCATGTCCAGCATACGGTCGGCTTCGTCGAGGATGAATATCTCCACCTGGCCGAGATTGACGGTGCGCTGATGCACGTGATCGAGCAAACGTCCTGGCGTCGCAACTAGAATTTCAATTCCCGCACGCAACTCGGCGATCTGTGGATCGATGTTCACTCCACCGTACACGCACGCCGAACGCAACGGGATATGCTTACTGTAGTCGCGCACGCTCTCGTACACCTGAGCCGCGAGCTCGCGCGTCGGCGTCAGGATCAAAGCGCGCACCGGATGCCGGGCAGGAGATACGCTGGTGCTGGCGTGGGGCTTTAGTCGCTGCAGCGTCGGCAGCGTGAAGGCGGCGGTCTTGCCGGTGCCGGTCTGGGCACCGGCCATAACGTCCTGACCCTGGAGAATCGGCGGGATCGCCTGCTCCTGGATAGGGGTGGGCGTGCTATAGCCCTGCTCCTCGACTGCGCGGAGCAACTCGGCGACTAGGCCGAGATCACTGAACTGCATGCTTCGGGGTACTCCTAATGCCAATAACAAACGGTGCTAGTTAAGCGCAGTACACATCGAGCGAGCCGCTGGAATCAGTTCGCCCCCGCGGGGTGGCCTGCAAAGGATGCCCGGTTACTTCGAGACCGCGCATCATACTCCTTTTTCAAGCTCTTTTCTGGGTGTTTTCAAAAGCTTGCGAAAGCGTCCTGGGCGTCCTACCAATCCACGATGCTGCCATCGTCAATGACCGCCTGAGCTGCCGCCAGCACCTCCTGCTTGAATGGGTGCTTCTTGGCAACCGCCTCGTCGATTTCGACGCCAAGCCCAGATCGCTCCGGAACCAGCCAGTGCCCGTCCTGAACACGAATAGGTCCGTCCACTACCTCGTGGTACCACGGCACCGCGCCAGACATCTCCTCTTGAATAACGAAGTTGGGGGTAGCTACGTCGAAGTGCAATGCTGCCACGCCCGCCAGCGGCCCGAGCGGATTGTGAGGCGCGATGCCCACCCCGACGGTATCCGCCATCGCAGCGATCTTGCGCGCTTCAGAAAAGCCTCCGACGTGACAGAGGTCGGGCTGGGCGATGTTGAGCGCCCGCAGCCTAAACAAATCGTCGAATTCTTTGCGGTCCACCAACCGTTCGCCCGTTGCGATCGGCACCGATGACTTGGCGATGATCTGCTGCATGCCTGGCGCATCGCCAGGTTGAATGGGCTCCTCGACGAACAGCGGTCGAAACGGAGCCAGCACCTCTATATACTGAAGCGCAGCGCTGGTGGAACCACAACGTCCATGGAAATCGATCATGATCTCCACGTCGTCTCCGACTGCCTCGCGCACACCCTGCATCATCCCGGCCACATGGTCCAATTGCTTGGGCGAGGCGGTATAGTGGGTGTAAGGAATGAACACTACTTTCAGGGCTCGATAACCCTTGGAGATGACGGCGCGCGCGCGGTCGACCACTGCATTGCGATCCATGCTCTCGTAGACCATCGTCATGTCGCCAAAACCAAGGTGGGTGTAGATTTTGATCTTGTCGCGAGTCCTGCCGCCGAGCAGGCGCCACACCGGGACGTTCAATTCCTTACCCCAAATGTCCCACAGCGCCATTTCGATGCCACTGATGGCGGTATTTCCGATTACGCCAAGGCGCCAGAACGAGTGTTTCGTGAGGATGCGCACGTTGCGCTCGATATCCCGCGGGTCGCGACCGATCACCAGCGGCGCGAGATCCTCGACGGCCCCCACGACTGCTCTGGTCTTCCATTCCAGAGTGGCTTCGCCCCACCCGTACAGTCCGGGCTGGTCGGTTTCTACTCGAACAAACACCCAATTGCGCATCTCGGCGTTGACGACCAGCGTTTTGATGGCGATGATCTGCATGAGCGTGGCTCCTAGCAATTTTTCAACCGGCGCATCATAGATGAAACCAGACACCCCCGCCTCTGACGAGGTTGTACATGCCCCACATCCACCGCTCACCGCATACTATGGCGCCGAAAGCGAGCGCCGCGATTGGGTGCGCGGCGTCTTCGATCGAGCCGCACCCGATTACGATCGGGTCGAGAAGCTCATCGGGCTTGGCAGCGGTTCCTGGTACCGACGCCAGGCGCTGCTGCGCGCTGGACTTGCACCCGGCATGCGGGTAATAGATGTCGGGACTGGAACCGGGCTGGTGGCGCGCGAAGCGGCGCGTATCGTCGGCCGGCCCGAGTTCGTGGTCGGTGTGGATCCGAGTCCGGGCATGCGCGAGAACGCGCTGCTGCCCCCGGGCCTCGAACTACTCGAGGGCACCGCAGAGGCGATTCCACTGCCGGACGGTCATGCAGACTTTCTATCCATGGGCTATGCGTTGCGCCATGTCGGTGATTTCGAAATGGCGGCACGCGAATTTTTCCGCGTGCTCAAACCCGGGGGCACCGTCTGTGTCCTGGAAATTACTCGCCCACAAGGTCGGTTCAGGTCGCTTCTACTCAAAACGTACATGCGCGGCGTGATCCCGGCGCTGTCCTGGGTCGTTGCACGCGACCGTGATACACCGACGTTCCTGCGCTACTACTGGGACACCATCGAAGCCTGCGTGCCGCCTGAACGCGTGCTTGCAACTCTCGCGCACGCGGGATTTGAATCGGTGAAGCGGCACGTGGAAGTAGGCATTTTTTCCGAGTACCGGGGTGTCAAACCCCAATAGTGGGCGCTAAACTCACGAGGTCACGCCGCCGAGGCGTGCTACCAGCAGCACGTTGGCGAACGGCGTCCCCGCACTCATCGGATGCCCCTCCACGCGAAAGTCCAGGCATTCGAGAACGGCACGCCACTCATCGACGCTTCGGCAGTACAGCGGGCCGGGCCGATGACCGCGCACAACGGTGACCACGTGATCCACCCAGCGGCTGATCCGGAAGCGCAGACCCGCAGCAGCATTTCCTACGCGCAGTAACAGCAAGCCGCGCGGGTCCAACGCAGTGCGAACCCGCCTAAGGACCGAATCCTGTGCGGCGTAGTCCATGTAGTGCAGCACGTCCAGGATCACCACGACATCGGCACTGCCGAAGCCGGCCTCGCGAATATCAGCGCATTCGAACTGCGCCGATCCTCCCAGCGCGGCGTTCGCGCGTTCAACGTCTGCGAGCATCAGTTCGATGCCGCGCACATGCACTGACTTCGGCGGTGCCGGCCACATGGCGGGCCAGCCTCCTTGCTCCCAGATCCGAGTGGCAGCCATGAGCCATGCGGCCAGCAGGCCCTGGCCGCAACCCAGATCGAGCAGCCGCGCGCCGTTGGGAATCCACCCCCGCTCGAACAGTGCCGTGAAAACAGGATCGCGACTGAGCTTGCCACGCGCGAAGTGCCACGCAAAACGGCCCGACGGCCGGTAAGGCGCCGATGCCCGCCCGATCAACGCACGCCGTGCTTGCGCGATACTCATCGCGTACCCTCCCGCAAGCTCACCGATCGAAGACCGCGCGCCGCGATACCGTCAAGCACCTGCGGCAGCGCCTCCAGCACCACTCTGTTACCTGCGTCGGAGCGCGCCGCATTGCCGTCGTGCATGAGCAAGATATCCCGCGCGGCAAGTCCGCGCAGCAGACGCCGAGCAACCGTGTTCGGATCGCGCGTTACGGTATCGAAGCCGCGTCTCGTCCACGCAGTCAGGTGAAGCCCCATTCGTGCCAGCACCGGCTCGAGAAACGGGTTACGCAAGCCCGCGGGCGCACGAAAGAAGATCGGGCGCTGCCCGACGATGGACACGATCGTCTCCTGCCCGGCGCCGATCTCGCGGGCGAATCCGCGCATTCCGAGCAAGGAAAACGTGTGCGAATGATGTTCCGTATGGTTCTCGATGCTGTGCCCTCGTGTGACGATCTCCCGGCACAAATCCGGGAAACGTCGGGCCCGCGTGCCTATACAAAAGAAACTCGCCCGCGCATTGTAGCGATCGAGAAGATCAAGTACCGCCAGGGTAACGTCCGGGTCGGGACCGTCATCGAGCGTGAGCGATACCTCGCGACGCGACGCCGCTTGCGGCGGCAATCGCAGTAAGTTCGGACCGAGCAGACGGCTGCGCGGCCACAGACCTGCGGCGGTCAGGACAACATGGTTCGCGGCAATCACCCCCACGGCAGCGAGCCAGTGCGCAGGCGCCGCCAGCGCCAACGCGGCCGCCCCGGCATGCACTCCGGCAGAGACGAGCAGGGCAGGCGTCGCTCGTCCAGAACGAGATCGGACTAACGCATTCGTCTCGTTCATCTCTTCAGGGCTCCGTTCGGTCCAGGGCGCGTCGGAACTCACGCACCCCGGCCAAGATGGATGCGTGACCGAACCAAGGAAAACGCAATCGCCGCACGATGTATTCGACGACGAACATCGCCACCACACAAGGCAGCGTGAGCAGATTAATGAAGGCGGACCAGGCTGCTCGTGGCGCGAATGCATACAGCAGAATCGCCAGCAGTCCCATTCCAGCGAAGAACAATGTCCAGGCAACCGTCACAGTCCGCGTATAGCGCGCGATCGGTGGTGGCAATTCCTTGTGGACCAACAAAGCAAGCCGCGTCACCAGCGGTTCGTGCCCAGCTAGCAGCGTGCGGCCGAACAGTACACCGAGGCATATCTGCGCGACCACATACTGCCCCAGATAAACCAGGCCGACATCCATGCCGTGCTCGGGCCATAAAATCAACAATGCAGCCGTAACAGCCGCTACCACCACGACAGCGCCACGCAGGTACGACGTTCCCCAGAGCAACCAGAGTGCGGTGACCGCGAGTGGCGCCCATGCGAATAAGGCGACCAGACGCGTCCCTTCCTGGGACGCAAATACCAGGTGCGCGGCTATTGCATAGGCCACGAGCGCGAAAACAATCGCTGCCGGAACCGCCAGGGTTAACAGGCGAGTCAACGCGAGTTCTCGTCGCACCGCTCGCCGTCACGCATGAAGGCAGGATGCACTTGTTAGACCCAACCCGCATCGACGATGAAGTTCTGCGCGGTGATCATGCGGCTGTCCTCCGCCCCCAAAAATAGAGCCATCAGCGCGATGTCCTGGGGTTGCACCCTTCCCGGCAAACACTGGTTCTCGTCCAGACGACGCTCGCCGTCGGGCGTCACCCAGAGTTTCAACTGGCGCTCGGTCATCACCCAGCCGGGTGAGATCGTATTTACTCGGATCCGGAACGGTCCGAGGTCGGTGGCGAGGCTGCGCGACATGCCGTGAACAGCGGCCTTGCTGGTGGTATAGGCAGGCATCCCGCCGGCCTTGAGCATCCAGCTGACCGAACCGAAGTTGATGATCGACCCGCCGCCGCGGCGCTTCATGTGTTCGACCACCGCTTGCGCGGCGAAGAACTGATGACGCAGATTCACGGCGACGCGCTCGTCCCAGTATTCGACGGTCACCTCTTCGATTGCATGCCGGTCATCGCGCGCGGCGTTGTTTACCAGCACGCCGATGTCGCCAACAGCTTTTTGTGCGCTGTCGATAGCGTTACGCAGAGCATCGATGTCCCGCACATCACACGGGATGAAGTGCGCAGCGTGCGGTCCCGCTTTCTCCAGGCGACTGCACAGCGCCAGGCTGGCCGTTCTGTCGACATCGACGAACGCCACCCGAGAGCCCTGCAGGACGAACCCCTCCACCATCGCAGCACCGATACCGGATCCCCCTCCGGTGATGAAAACGGGAATGTCACGAAGGCTGGGATAGGCGGCAAATTGGCTCATATTTGAATACCTCGAAGAAAGTTTGTGTTCTGAAGACCGAGGTCTGAGTTATACGCTAATGCGCTTTCGCGCTCGAATCAAGTCTCTACGCGCTGCGGCGGCGACTAGGAGTGTGACGAACCGGTGTGCGCTACAATATCGTCTTGATCTATCGGCCATGCACGGCCGAAGTTTTTCACTATCGCTCCCGTCTCGTGGAACCCTCCAGTTTTGCTGTCGTGAAGCGCGAAGCCAATCGCGCGATCTTCCCTACCGGCGTGGTCATGGCCCTGACGGCCGTCGTCACCGCGACGCTCCTCTTTCTGGGCGTGCTATGGGCCTGGGCCTCGGAGATGCCCGACTGGACCTTCAACAGCATCGCCTTGTTTCCCGAGCCGCTTGTGGCCGTGTTCATCGTGCTCGTCTATTTCTGGGGCAAGGAGCGCGTCAAACGGCGGGTCGCAGCCAACTTCAATGACGATACCGGCATCGACGTACTGGTTGCCGCCGGCCACCGCGGCGCACTCCGGCGCTACAACGTCAGCATGGCAATGCTCGGATTGCTGCTGCTCGCAGCGAGCAGTTTCTATCTGGCCTTCCTGAGCAGCCAGTTCGAGGTCGGGGACGAGGACCAGGACTACGAGCCCCACACCACGGAGGAGCGGGCCACGTAGGGGTCATCGCTCCAAGAGGCGTGTCGGACTTGCGCGACGCACGAGCAATTGCGGCCCCCTCCGACGACAACCCCATCATCGCAATGCCTGCTTCAGAATCGTCCCATCGTTGCCACTGGGCGCGACAATCCCGAGCAGCATGGAAAGCGTCGGAGCGATGTCTGCGGGAGAGACTGGATCCACCCACATCCCCGCACGAATGCCGGGACCGGCAATGAGCAACGGGACGTTGGTATCGTACGAGTAGGGGGAGCCATGCGAGGTACTGGCATTGCCGATGCCGGGATACCACCCTGGGGCGGCGACTACGACCACATCTCCGGATACCTTCGGATGAAAACCGAGCACGACTGCGCGCCCGATCGCGGTGTCCGGTACCTGCCCTCTTTCGATCTGATTGCGCGTATACGCTGCGTACACGCCAGGCAATAGTGTCAGCGTTTGCGCGGCTAGATCCTCGATTTGTGCGCGCGACTGCGCCTTACCGCTCTTCAATGCTTGCTCGATCGCCGGCGCGCCGAGATACAAATTCGGATCGACGAAGGCCCCCGCTGACTTGATGGTCCAAGGGCCGCCGCCGAAGGCGCCGACCAGCGCGCGATCGACTGTCTCCAACAAATCCGTCACGGAGATCCTTCCAGAAGGAATGCCGCGTTCCTGCGATTGCTCGGGAATCGGTGCAACCCCGTGATCCCCGGTGAGTACCACGACCACTTCCCGTAGCCCGCCCGGAATTGCACTCGCGAGAAACTGCAGGAATCCGGCGAGCTGACGATCGGTTTGTACACTCAGGTCCAACACCTCTGGGCTGTCGGGACCGAACACGTGACCGACATAGTCGTTGGTGGAAAGATTGATCGCCAGCAAATCGGGAACATCATGCTGACCGACGGGCCGTTCA
>Ga0207689_10005754_pt1 | contig 11008 bp, 7 predicted proteins | sample KBSMisM52_FD_184312 | JGI IMG/M metagenome (GOLD analysis project Ga0207689, IMG submission 184312) | Miscanthus rhizosphere microbial communities from Kellogg Biological Station, Michigan, USA - KBS Miscanthus M5-2 (SPAdes) (version 2) | ecosystem: Host-associated > Plants > Roots > Rhizosphere... | reverse complement strand
GCGCGGAACCCATCATGCTGCCCGGCATGTTGCGCGAGAACCGCATCGGTGCCTACGCCGCCTTCGCGGCGATCTGCATCATCTGGGGGACGACGTTCGCCGCGATCCGTGTGGCCATCGAGACCATCCCGACATTTCTCGTGGCTGGCGTCCGCTTCCTCATCGCCGGCGTTCTGCTGCTCGTGATCGCGCGATTGAGCGGCGCGCGTTTTCCGCAGAGTGCGCGGGAGTGGCGCGAGCAGGCGATTGCCGGCGTGTTGATGGCCGGTGTGGCCAACACACTGGTGGTCTACGCCGAGCATGCGCTGAGCAGCGGTCTTGCCGCGCTGCTCGCCGCCACGATTCCGATCTGGATGGCGGCGATGGAGGCGGTCGTCGGCCTTTCGTCGCTGACGCCGAGGAAGATCGCCGGGCTCGTGCTCGGATTTGGCGGCGTGGGATTGCTCGTCGCGCCGGCCATCGGGCACATCGATCTGTCGCTGCGATTCCTTCTCGCCGTCGGCGCGATGCAGCTCAACGCCATCTGCTGGAACGGCGGGACGCTCATCGCACGCCGGCATCGCACCAGCGGCGACCCAATGGCGGCGGCTGTCGTGCAGATGCTGGCCGGAGGCGCGGCGATGATGCTGGCCGCCTTCGCAACCGGCGAGTACCCCACGCTGGAAATGTTCTCGCTCCGCTCGTCGATCGCCGTCCTCTACCTCGCGGTGCTCGGTTCGGTGGTGGCCTACACCGCCTACAACTACGCGCAGACCAAGTTGAGCGCCGGCAGCGTGTCCTCGTACGCGTACGTCAATCCCGCCGTCGCGGTGCTCACGGGAGCGCTGCTGCTGCGCGAGCCGGTCACGTTGCGGATGATCGTGTCGATGGTGATCATCCTTTCGGGCGTGGCGCTGATTCAGATCGGTCGAAGGAGAGCTGTATGACTACAATCCGCGATATGAATCGCATTGCTGTTGCCGCGTTGCTCGTCCTTCTCACTGCCTCCGCCTACGCGCAGACTGACGCCGTCTCCGCGCGCATCGACCGCATCCTGCGCGAGGTTCCCCTGATCGACGGGCACAACGATCTGCCGTGGCAATACGAGGAGCGGGTGAAGAATCATCTGGCCCAGATCGACATCCGGCAGGATCAGAGCAAGCTCACGCCGCCGCTGCATACCGACATCGCCCGGCTGCGGCAGGGGAGGCTGGGCGGGCAGTTCTGGTCCGTCTACATTCCGACCACGCTGAAGGGCGGGGACGCCGTTCGCGCGGTGGTCGAGCAGATCGATGTCGTTCATCGGCTGGTCGAGACCTATCCGGAGACGTTCGAGATCGCGCGCACTGCCGACGACGTCGTGCGCATTCATCGCAGCGGCAGGATTGCCTCGCTCATCGGAATCGAAGGCGGCCACTCGATCGGCAACTCGCTGGCCGTTCTGCGCCAGTTGCATGCACTTGGCGCGGGTTACATGACCATCACTCATAGCGACAACGACGACTTCGCCGATTCGGCGACCGCTGATCCGGTGCACGGCGGACTCACTCCCTTCGGCAAGCTGGTGATCGCGGAGATGAACCGCTTGGGCATGCTGGTCGATCTCTCGCACGTGGCGCCGAAGACGATGAACGACGTGCTCGACATCGCCGCGGCGCCGGTCATCTTTTCGCACTCGTCGGCGCGGGCGATCACCGATCACGCCCGCAACGTTCCCGACGACGTGCTGCGCCGCGTCAAGGAGAACGACGGCGTGGTGATGGTCTCGTGGGTTCCCGGCTTCAGCTCCGAGAAAGTCCGCGCCCGCGATGCGGCGCTCGACGCGGAAGAAGCACGACTCAAGGCGCTCTTCCGCGGCCAGCCGGAGAAGGTGAAGGCGTCGCTGGCGCAGTGGGAGACGGCGAATCCGAATCCGCGCGCCACCGTGCAGGACGTTGCCGACCACATCGATCACATCGTCAAGGTCGCGGGAGCGGAGCACGTCGGCATCGGCGCCGATCTCGATGGGATCACCAGCACGCCGGAAAGATTGGACAGCGTGGCCACCTACCCAATCCTCTTCGCGGAGCTGATCCGCCGCGGCTACACCGACGAGCAGCTGAAGGGCATCGCCGGATTGAACGTGCTCCGCGTGATGCGCAAGGCCGAGGCGGTAGCGGCGCGGCTGCAGAAAGAGAAGCCGGCGTCGGATGTGCGGATCGAAGAGGTGGACAAGCCGGTTGTTGCGACACCAGCGACTCATTGAGCGAACGGCGAAGATTCAGCAACATCAATCCGTGCTGGAAACGCGATCCACCGCCGCGATAGCGGCATCAGAAGATAGACAAGGGTGCGTCGTCTCTTCACGCGCTCGTCGCGTGCCGGCGTTTCCAGAACTCCGCCTCCGGCCAGCGTTGCTCCATTCCGTACCAGAGTGCGAGGTGCTGCCGGTACGTGTTGGCGATGACGGCGATCGTGTCGCGATAGCGAGGGAGGGCGCTGGTGTCGCCACGGAGGTGTGAGTCGGTCGCCTCGGCGGCGGCGAGGCCGGTGTAGAGGGCGTTGAGCAGGCCCTGGGACGAGAGGGGATCGAAGGCAAGGGCGGCGTCGCCGGCAGCGATGAAACCGTCGCCGGCGCAGGGTTCGAGGGTGGCGCTTTGCGCGGCTGTGAATCCGGACTCGGCATCCGCGGCGAAGCCGGAGGAGGCCAGGAGCGATCGGAGCTCGCGGGCCGAGGTGGTGTGGGCGAGGAGAGCGTCGCGATCGTGGGCGATGCGTGCGGCTGGCAGGTCGGCATCGGTGTGGAAGGCGACGACGCGACGGTCGTCCGGTATCGGTGCGGAGTACCACCAGCCGTCTTCCGTCGCTTCGACGAAGGTCAGGCCGCGGCCTCCTGGTAGTTCGTCGCGGCCGTAGAGCCAGCCGCAGATGAGGCGATCGTCGATTCGGGTCTGCGCGCCGAGGCGGCGGGCGAGGGGAGCGCCGCGGCCGGCGGCATCGATGACGATTGATGCGCGCATCTCCATCTGCCCGATGGCCACTCGCCAACCGTCGCCGTCGCGCTCGATGTTCGTCAGCGTTGCGGGCGCAAGAAGCTGCGCTCCGCGTGCGACCGCGACATCGCGCAGCCACTGCTCGAAACGGACGCGGTCGAGATGCCATCCGTGTCCGTCGGGATCACGAACGGCGTCGCGCTCCTGCGGCTGGGGATCGCCCCAGACGCTTCGCTGGCCGTAGCACGGCGCATGGCCTTCCGCGAGGAACTGCTCGAGCAGGCCCATGTCGCGGAAGAGCCTGCGCGCGGCAGCGGGGAGCGATTCGCCGATGCGCGGCGACGGCGTGGCATTCCGTTCGACGATGACGACGCCGCGCAGCGGGGCGAGGTTGAGGGCCGCCGTGGCGCCGGCCGGCCCTCCTCCGACAATCAGCACATCAATGTTGCGCATCAACGGCGTTGCGACAGGCCGTACGGGAAGCGATTCACTTTCTCGATGCCGGTCAGATCGACATCCTGCTCGGCCGTTTCCTTTGCGCGCTTCGGCAGGGCTTTGAGCTGTCGGTCTACGTGACGCCGCGGATCGAGTTGTTCGACCTCGATCGTGGCGGGAAAGTTTTTGCGATCGCTCGGCCCTTCGCGGACTTCGACGACGCCGAGGTCGCCGAAGTGATCGATCATGTTGTTGATCTGGTCGGTGTAGCTGGCGTTGCCGAGGGGCAGGATCCAGAGCGAACGTGCGGCAAATGCGGCCAGCCGGTCGCCGAGTGGCAGATCCTCGTCCATGACCTTCTTGTAGTTCGCCTCACTGAGCACCTGGTTCGGTACGCGCGCCGGCCAGAAGGTGGGGACATACGGATCGTACGCAGTCACGTAGCCTGAGCGGCAGCTTGCGGTGTCGGTCTGCCAGGGGACGGCCATCCATCGGGTCACTCCGCCCGGCACCTGTCCGGCCAGCGGGCCGTTCGGCAGGGTCAGGGCGCCACCGATCGGCGGCGCGTATTCAGGCTCGATCCATCCGTCGGGAGCGTGGAGGAAACGGTACGGGGCCATGTACATCGACTTGGCGCGCACCGGCCAGGTCATCTCGCATCCGGGATGAAAGGCGTCGGCGAGGCAGAACTCGAGCGATGCCTTCGTGAGCGTATCCGGCTGATCGGTGAGAGGTACGTCTTCGATGCGGCGCGGAGGCCGGGGACGGGGATCGTAGTCCGCATCGAAGTCGCCGTTGGCCCATTGCTGGAGGAAGCGCAGTTGCGTGTCGCTGATCGCGGCGTTCTGCCGCGGCGTTTGCGCGGGCGGGATGTTCATGGCGTCGCCGTAGAGCCAGGCCCACGGTGTCGGCGCCCAGGAGTCGCGCTCGAAGACGCGGAACTGATTGGCGATGGTCCTGCGCGTCTCCTTCTCGGTGTCGCCGGGTTGGGAGAGGCGCTCCAGCCACTTTGGTTCCGCGAAGTTCTGCGGCGCCTTCCATCCGAAGGCCGCGGCGAATCCGGCGTTGACCCACTGAAGGCGCGACAGGCGCTCGAACAGCGGCCGGATGTCGTTCTCGAACGACGGCCGTGCTGGGCGCGGGAGTTTCCCGTTGTTGATGGCGAGATCGCGCATCAGGTCCCACATGGTGCGGACGGACTTCTGCATCGGTCCGTAGTTCGGCGGGGCGACGATCATCCACGCTGGATCGACAGTCAGCTTCTTTCCCTTGAACGTCACCGTTGCCGTGACCGGACCATCGGAGACGTCGTCGTGCCAGGCCTCGTTGTTGGCGAATGTGATCGCTTTGGTCTTGTCGTATGACGCGGAGACGCCGCGCCCACCGAGAACGATCAGATGGCCGGCTTCATCGGTGCGCAGCTCGCCGAGGTAGACGGGAGTGCCCATGAACTTCCCGCTGTCGAAGGCGTACTTCTTACCGCTCTGCTTCTTCCCCGTGATTTTGCGCGGGCCGGGATCGATTGTCAGTGCGGCACGATCGGAGACGGTCCCGTTCCGCAGCAACGTCGGCGGTGCGTCGGCGGCCTCGGGGATATCGAGCGCCAGTTGAAACTGATACCAGGCGGACTTCTTGTTGGCGAGATGAACCTGCCACACGATCTTCGCATCGTCCGCGGTCAGCTCGCGGACGGCGGCGCCGGCGGCATCGAGCCCGTAGATACGGAAGCGCGCTGCCTGACGCTTCAGGGCGCCTTTGGCGTCGCGGTAGAAGCCGGGAGGATCGGGTAAGGGATCGGGTACTTCCGGCCCGAGAAAGAAATCGTTCTGGCTGTTGCCGACACGGCCGATGCCGATCGGCGGAAAGATCGCGGCCTTCACAATCTGCCGGTCATCGGCAGGAGGTTTTTTCGCCATGGAGAGGCTCTCCCTTGCTCGTTGATTTTCAGGCTGAAGGAACGAAGCGTAGCGGAAATCGATCGAGGTGGGAACGCCGCAAAAAAAAAGGGCGCCCGAAGGCGCCCTTTCAACTCTCGATCAGGAAGCGATTACTGCTGCTGCACGCCTTCCGGATACTGCGCGAAGCCGCCCTGCGTGTAGATGATGTCGCAGTCGAAGTTCGTCGTCGAAGCTCCGGCCCACGTACCCTCGACCTTGCCGTCGCGGCCGAACGAGATGATCGCGTACTGCTGCGCCGCGGTTCCGTTGAAGGCTACGTCGGAGAGGTACTTCCAGTCATTGCCCCAGCCATCCTTCGGCGGGAGTGACTTGACGTACGTCGGGGAGAGGATGGTGGTCATCGTCCCGCCGGGGAGCGTGACGGCCGGGAGCGTGACGGCGCCGGCAGCGTTGTACTTGTTGACGTCGGTCGCGCGCGCTTCCCACGCGGTGGCGATCGTACGCATGTCGGCCATGGTCCGTTTCTGCTTGGCGCGCTGCATGGCGGTGAGCAGGTTGGGGATGGCGATTGCCGCGAGGATGCCGATGATCGCGACGACGATCAGCAGCTCGATGAGAGTGAAGCCCTTCTGGTTCCTTTTAATCATATGAACCCTCCTAGTGGGGTGCGCTACCGCAAGCCAGATGCCGATCGGAGATGATCCCTAAGACGTTGCAATGATGATGGTTAGGTCGCTGGATCAGACCTGCATCCACCGTTTGTTGACGGTTTTCGCGTGGTGGTTCTGACAAATTGTGTCATTGGCTCGAACGAGCTGTTGGCTTCGAAGGCAAGGTGGTTGGTGATGCGCTGCATCAGCGCGACGCCGGCGTTGAACCAGTCGACCCGAGCCCGCTCATCGATCGAATGGATCCCCTGGGTCTGATACCAGTCGGTGGGGAAGGGCATCAGTCCGTACGCGGAGATTCCGCGGGCGCGGAGGTAGCGGGAGTCGTTGTAGGAGGCGGCGAGGACTTCGCTGCCGGTCCGCGTTCCCGGGTATTGCCGCGCGGCCTCGGCGGCGATGATCTCGAACATCGGCGTGTGGCGCGAGCTGAGCGGCGCCGGCCCGCTGGTCTCGAGCACCTGCTCGATGGTCACGCCATACCGTGCGGCGAAGCCCCGCAACCAGGCGATGCGCGTCTCGGGATTCTCGTCGGGGAGGTTGTAGAGGCTGACGTGCATCGTGGCGCCGCGGGCATCGGACTCGATCTTCGCCGCCCAGACCACGTTCTGCATCAGCTCGCGATAGCCGCTGGAGAGGAGCCAGAACTTGTCGAGCGCGATGGTGCGGTTGATGTCGTCGAGCAGCTGCCGCTGTTCAATACGCAGCGGAGCGACATCGTGCAGAAACTCGCGCACCTCCGGAAGCACTCGGTCGGGATCGACCGGCGTGATGTACGGCTCGAGGGCGATGCGCAGCGCCTGCATCGAGGAACGATCGTGCGCGCGAAGCAGCGCCTTGACGGTCATCTTCGTGCCGATCTCGATGCCGAAGTAGGTGATGCGCTCGCGCGTGGTCTCGGTAATGCCGCCCTCGTTGATGGCGTAGCGGATGCCCTCGAAAATGTCGGGACGATGATCGAGCAGCCAGGCCAGACCTTTGCTGCCGCCGGCCTCTTCATCCGCGGTGGCCAGGAAGACGATGTCGCGCTCGGGTACACGGCGGGTGCGGGCGAGCTCGGTGAAGGCGAGCAACTCGCAGATGGCGATGCCTTTCATGTCCAGCGCGCCTCTGCCGTAGAGCTGATTCAGAAAGACCTCGGCGGCAAACGGCGGGCGGGTCCAGCCATCGTTCGTGGCGGGAACGACGTCGATGTGATTCAGAAGAAGCAGGCCGTCGGCGTGCTGCTTACCAGCGATGCGCGCGTAGACGCTGGCGCGGCCGGGAGCAGACTCGATGATCTCGGCGCGGATGCCGTCCTTCTCGAGAAGTCCGGCCAGGAATCGCGCGCCGGCCAATTCCTTGCCGGGTGGGTTCGACGTGTCGATACGCACGTACTGCTGCAGGAGAGCGACCGCCGGCGTGATCGTCGCCGGTTTCGGAATCCCCATCTGGGAGTCGAGCTCCTGTTTGCTGCGCGCGTTGTACACCCGCAGCGCCGCGATGAAAGCGGAGCCGGCGAGGATCAGCGCGAGCGGCAGTGCCCAGCGTCGCATCGGCGTCAGGCCGGAGGGAGCTCGTCCCGAGCCGGTGCTTCGTTCACTTCGGCTGTCTCGGTGGCCTCGAGATGCGTTCCCGCTGCATCGGCGACGACGTGGACCGGCTCCTCATAGGCCGGCGTCGCGACCGAAAGCGACGGCCGGTAGACGATCAGGATTCCGATAAGGACCGCACCGGTAAGGAGCGTGATCAACAGCCCGACGCGCACCAGCTCATTGCGGTAGTCCATTTCAATGTGATGCTTTCCAGGCGTGACGATGATGCCCTGGTAGGCGATGTTGGTGACGATGGCCGGAACGCGCCGCCCGTCCATGCGGATGGTCCAGTACTTGTGCGGGGTGACGCTCATGACCAGAAATCCCTGTCCGAAGCTCTCGACGTCGATCGCGGCGGTGTTCGCGGTCTCGACCACGCGCTTCACTACACCGGCGGCCGGAACAAACGCCGGACGCTGCACGAAGGCCACTCCGCTGCTGAAACTGGACGTGGTCAGTTGCTTGACGAAGTCGGCGCGGTCGCGAATGGTCAGCACCTGATCGGCGAAGTAGTAGCGCGGATAGTGCGGCCCTTCTTCGAACGCCACCGGCAGCGAGTCCATGAAATGGTCGTGGTTCCGCTTCTTCTCGGCCTCGAAATCGCGATACACGGCGCGGTACCAGGCGTTGGACATGGCCATGAACGGCTTGTACCAGTCGCCCTTGCCGGAGCGTTTGACGTCCCAGACCGAGTCGGTGAGGTCGATCGTCGGCAGCAGCGCGGTCTTGTCGTAATCGCGCTCGAGGACAGTGCGCAATCCCGAGCCGGCCGGCGTCATCGGAAAGAGGCCGTCGCGGACGACCCAGTAGACGGCCGGCCCGGTGGAGAAGTACTGCTGCGCCGGTTTCTCGGTGCCGTACCAGTCGGCCTCGTGGAAGATGCGGAAGTCCTGTCGATTGCGCGGGAGCGTCTTTGCTGCTGGCGGAGGATCGAAGAATCGTCGCGGCTCCCTCGGGTTCAGCTCGCACGTGACGTAGACGAGATCGATGGTCACGAACGCCGCTGCCGCCGCGAGCCAGACGCGCTTGTTCCGTTTGCGCACGGTGAGGAGCAGGGCGATGAGGATGGCGCCGCGCACCGCGGCGACGATCCAGTCGTTTCGCGATAACTCGACGGAGGAGGTGGCCACCGAACCGGCGGTCAAGGTCCACGCTTTGCGCAGTGACGCAATGTCCGTTGCTTTGCTGAGGAGATTGAAGAGCCTCGGGTAGAGCGGCGTGAAGCCGGCGATGGCCAGGACGGCGGCGACGAGCATCGAGGCCGCGGCAAATCCGAGCGCGCCGCTGCGGACGTCTTCATCGCCCGCCAGCATCCGGTCGAGCATCTGCGAGGCGAAGAGAATCATGGCGAAGACGCCCATCAGGATGAACTTCTCCGGATAGCGGATCGACGTGGCGATGCCGGCGTCGTACAGCCAGCGCAGAAATGGCGTGTGTCCGCCGATCGCCATCAGCGACGAGAAGAGAAAGACGATGAGGACGAACCGTCCGCCGCGCGGCCGGGCGAAAGCGCCGCCGATCACCAGCGCGGTGACGGCGATGCCGACGTAAATGCTGAAGAGAAACGGCGATCCCATCCCCGGATACAAACCGCCGCCCCAGTAGTGCATGACGTTGCCGATGGAGATGTGCCCGAGGACGTTGGGGTAGATCAGCTCCGCAAACTTCGGCCAGGGCATGCTCCAGGCGCTGACGAGATCGAAGTCAAACGGCCGCGATCGGGCCGAATCGCGGACGTGATCGATCGCCGGCAGGATCTGCGCCGCGCCGAGGAGGAAGCCGGTCACGGAGATCAGAGCGATCCAGAGGACGCGCGTGATCATCTTCGAAATGCGCGGCCTGCTGTACCACCCTCGGTACAGCGAATACATCCCGATCAAGACCCCGGTCTGCGCCACTGTGGTCGGTTCGGAGACCAGAAACTGGAGGCCGAGAAACAATCCCGCGGCGGCAAAGTCGCGAATGTTCTTTCGCAAGAGAAATCGCCGCACGAAGAGACACGTCAGTGGCAGCCAGGCCGCGCAAAAGAGAATGGGCAGGAGATTGACGTAGGAGAGATAGAGCCCGCCCAGTCCGAACGACAGCGCGCCGAACCAGGCCGCAGGAGGCCGGAGCTCCATCGATCGCAGCAACGCATACATGCCGAGCAGGCCGATGTAGAGATGGATGAGGATGTGAAGCCGGTACCCGAGGTCGTAGCTGGGCAGGAGGATCAACCAGGTCAGCGGATAGAAGACCTCGTGCTCCGGATTGGCGGCGATCGGTTGACCGGCGGAAAAGTAGCGGTTCCAGTAGGGAAACTCGCCGTGCTGCACGACCTCGCGAAGAATCTGCTTGGTCGGGTAGTAGTAGCGCGTCAGGTCGCGCATGTAGAGCTGATTGACGCCGAAGAGAATGTCGGCGAAGGAGATCGTGGCGATTAGAAAAAGGAGGGCGAGCGCGAGCAGATCGGTGCGGCGGCTCACCGGCGCGATAGTGGCGTCATTCACGGCGCGCGATTGTAGTCGACTCGCATCAGGCAATTATTTGCGCTGTGTTATCCTCGCCCGCCCATGCCGCTGCACGAGAAAAAAGTCGTCGCCGTTTTGCCGGCGTACAACGCCGAAAAAACGTTGAAGGCGACGTTCGACGACATCCCGCAGGAGTGGGTCGATGAGATTCTTCTGGTCGATGACCGCTCGCGCGACAAGACCGTGGAACTGGCCCGCCAGCTTCCGATGCGCGTCATCGTCCACGAGCAGAATCGCGGATACGGCGGCAACCAGAAGACCTGCTACCGCACGGCCATGGACGAGATGGGCGGCGAGATCATGGTCATGGTCCATCCGGATCATCAGTACGACCCGAAGATCATCCCGCAGCTGGTGCAGCCGCTGCTGCGCGGCGAGTGCGAGGCGGTTTTCGGATCGCGCATGCTCGGCGGGCGCCCGATGGAAGGGGGCATGCCGAAGTGGAAGTACCTGGCCAATCTCTTCCTGACGATGGTGGAGAACGCCACGTTCTACATCTTCCTCTCCGAGTATCACTCCGGCTTCCGGGCGTATTCGAAGCGCTATCTCGATGCCATCAACTTCGAGGCGAATTCGGACGACTTCGTCTTCGATACGGAGATCATCGCCCAGGGTGTGGCCAAGGGGATGCGCATCCGTGAGGTGCCGATCTCGACGCGCTATTTTGACGAGGCTTCGCAGATCGGTTTCTGGCGCTCGGTGCGGTACGGCCTGGAGATTCTGAAGACGATGGCGCTTTACAAGATGCACAAGAAGCGCATCTGGTCGCATCGCATCTTTCGCGATCCCGCGCCGCGTCCCACGATCAGAACGGCCACGACGTAGGCGGATGACGCCTCGCGATGACCGCCCGCTGGATCAGCGAAGGGCTGGCCGTCATTCCTGCCGGAGTCGAGCGCACGATCGCCCCGTCGCGCTCGAAGCTCACCTCTTCGATGTAACCGCGAACGACCTTCAGCACCGGCGAGACAGGGA
>Ga0207689_10005753_pt1 | contig 11010 bp, 7 predicted proteins | sample KBSMisM52_FD_184312 | JGI IMG/M metagenome (GOLD analysis project Ga0207689, IMG submission 184312) | Miscanthus rhizosphere microbial communities from Kellogg Biological Station, Michigan, USA - KBS Miscanthus M5-2 (SPAdes) (version 2) | ecosystem: Host-associated > Plants > Roots > Rhizosphere... | reverse complement strand
TTTCGCGCCGTGTGCCATTCGGCCTGGATTGCCGAGGATCATCTCGTGCAGGTGGCGGGCGTTCGTCGCGAGCAAATCGTGCGCCTGCGCGACGCCAGCATACCGACGATGGCGGCGCTCGCTCGGGCGGCGCCGGGAACCGTCGTGCCCCGGATCGCGCCGCATGCCTTCGAAACGTTGCGCGATCAGGCCGCGCTCCAGGTCGAACACCGAACGACCGGACGACTGGATTGGCATGCAATCCAGTGCGACGCGGGTCGCGGATTCGAGCTCTTGCCACGCCCGTCGAGAGGAGACGTGATCTTCGACATCGAAGGCGATCCGTTCTGGGAGCCCGCGAAGGGCCTGCACTTTCTCTTCGGCCTCCTGCTGAGCGAGGAAGGCGGCTGGCGCTACCTCCCGATCTGGGCGCACGACCGCAAGGGCGAGCGGGCGATGTTCGAACAGTTCGTTGACTTGATCCACGCGCGTCTCGCGGCGGATCCGGGCATGCACGTCTACCACTACGGCATCTACGAGAATTCGGCGCTCAAGCAACTCATGGGCGACTATGCCACGCGCGAGGACGCGGTGGACGACCTCCTGCGCCGCAACGTCTTCATCAACCTGCACACGGTCGTGCGTCAGGGCCTGCGCGCCGGCGTCGACAGCTACTCGTTGAAGGCGGTCGAAGCGCTTGCGGCGTTCGCACGACAGGCGGGCGTGACGAAAGGCATGGACGCAGTGCTCGCGTACGAGAAGTGGATGAAGGCGCCCGATGAGAGGTTCCTTGCCTCGATCGCCGACTACAACGAGGAAGACTGCCGCGCGACGCTCGCGCTTCGCGACTGGCTGGTCGAGCAGCACCCCACCGACAAAGCGTGGGGCGCCGCCATCGAAGCCAAGGAGGGAGGCGACCAGGAAGACGACGACCGGGCGGAGTTGCGGCGGCGCCTGACCGAAGGCCAGGACCCCGGATCGGTCCGCTGGCTCGCCGGCGAGTTGCTCGAGTATCACCGGCGCGAAGCGCGGCCGGCGTGGTGGTGGTTCTTCGAGCGTTTGGACAACATGACTGAGGACGAGCTCCGCGACGATGCCGAAGCGATCAGCGGCCTCGAGCCCGCCGGGGAAGGGACGCCCGACAAGAGGTCATTCGTTCAGCCGATGCGGTTTCCGGCGCAGCAGCACAAGATGGCGCCGGACGACCAGGTCTTCGATCCCGCAACCAAGGGGTCGGCGGGGACGATCGTTTCCATCGACGACGTGACGGGCACGCTCCAGCTTCGGCGGGGTCCGAAATTGGGCAAGGCAGCGCTGCCTCGTGCCATCGTACCGGGTGGTCCGTACGACACGCCTGCTCAGCGAGCGGCGCTTGCACGCCTCGCGTCGTCGATTGCGGGCGACGACGGTGAATATCCAGCGTTGCGCGACATTCTCGGGCGCACGCCGCCGCGCATCGCCGGGCGCGCGCCAGGTGGCGAAATTCAGACCACCGATCTCGCCGCGCAACGAGCGCTGACTTCGGGGCTCGATCGGAGCTTCCTTTTCATTCAGGGTCCTCCCGGCACCGGCAAGACGTGGACCGGCGCTCGTCTCATCACCGACCTCATCCGGCGCGGCCGGCGCGTTGGCGTAACGGCGACCAGCCACAAGGCGATCCACAACCTGCTGAAGGAAGTGGAAACTGCCGCGATTGCCGAGGGAGTCAGCTTCCGCGGATTGAAAAAGGCGTCGACCGGTAACGAAGAGTCGTTCTACGACGGTAAATTCATCGGGAGTTCAACCGCCACCGAGGACTTCGCCGATGCGAGCGCAGACATCCAGCTCTTCGCGGGTACTGCATGGCTGTTCGCGCACGCGGATCTCGACGGCACCGTCGACACGCTCGTGATCGATGAAGCGGGGCAGGTATCGCTCGCCGATGCGCTCGCGATGGGAACCGCGGCGCGCAACGTCGTGCTGCTAGGCGACCCGTTGCAGCTCGCGCAGGTGTCGCAAGGCACGCACCCCGAGGGCACGGGCGCGTCGGTGCTCGAACACCTGCTCGGCGACCACGCGACGATTCCGCCGAACCTCGGCCTGTTCCTGGAACGCACGCGACGCATGCATCCCGCCGTCTGCAGATTCATCTCGGAGATCGTTTACGACAACCGGCTCACGGGTGTTCCCGAGCTCGAGCGCCAACGCACCGAATTCGGCACCGGCTTGAGGTTTCTGCCCGTCGATCACAGCGGGAATGCTGCGGCATCTTCGGAAGAGGCCGACGCGATCGTCGCCCAGATCGGCAAGATGGTCGGAACGTCGTGGACCGATCGGCACGGAGTGACGAAGCCACTGCGCCAAAGCGACTTCATGGTGGTTGCGCCGTACAACGCACAGGTACGCCGGCTTCGCGACGCGATGCGGCTGGCGGACCTCGGCGGAGTCGAGGTTGGAACCGTCGACAAGTTCCAGGGACGCGAGGCGCCCGTGCTGTTCTACTCGATGGCGACGTCGAGCGTCGAAGACGTTCCGCGAAGCCTCGAATTCCTTTTCTCGCGCAACCGCCTGAACGTCGCGATTTCGCGAGCGATGTGCCTCGCGTTCGTCGTGGCGAGCCCGAGACTGCTGGAATCGAACGCCCGAACGATCGACCAGATGCGGCTGATCAACGCGCTGTGCCGGTTCGCGGAAATTGCGGAAGAGCAAGCAGCTGCACGAGCGTAGAGGCGTTTCAGATCCGGGGCGGTTCACGCCGCCAGCTTCATCACGACGATCGTGATGTCGTCGTCGGGCGGCGTGCCTTCGGCGAATTTTTCGAGCTCCTCGATCACCCTCGCGACTATCGCCTCGGGCTCCGCCGCGCGATTGACCGCGACCGCGTTGCCGAGCCGCTCGAGGCCGAACATCTGGCCCGCGCCATTCTGTGCCTCGGTGAGGCCGTCGGTGTAGAAGACGACGATGTCGCCGGTGAAGAGCTTCACTTTCACGTCGACGAAGTCGAAGGCCTTGTCGATCCCCAGCAGGCATCCTCCCGTCTGGAGGGGGGTGCAGCGAGTCTCGCTCGCTCGCAGCAGGAGGGCGGGCGGATGGCCGGCACTGGCATAGCTCAGCGTGCGCGTCGGCGCGTCGAAGATCGCGCAGCACGCGGTGATGAAGAAACCCGCGCGATCGAGATCGTCGTGCAGCAACTCGTTGAGCTTGCACAGAAGCTGGCAGGCGCTGGGCGCCACCAGCCTTTCCGCGAGAAACATCGTGCGCGCCTCGGCCATGAGGAGCGCGGCGCCGACGCCGTGGCCGGACACGTCGCCGATGAGGCTGTCCACGCCGTCGGCGCCCCGTGGGAAGTAACCGAAATAATCGCCGCCGACCGAATCCGCCGGGATGCAGCGGCCCGCGTAGCGAACGCAACCGACCGCGAGCGGGTCTTCCGGCAACAGCGAGCGCTGGATCTGCTTCGCGATGTCCATGTGCGCGCGCGTCACCGCCAGCTCGACCTCCGCCTTGCGGTTCTTTTCCTCGGCAATGCGCAACTCCCGATCCCGCTGCTGCAGCGTCGCGGCCATCGAGTTGAACGCGCCACCGAGGTTCTCGAGCTCGCTGCGGTTGCTGCCGAAGGGCGGCACCCGCGTGCCAAGGTCACCCGACGCGAGCTTGTCGGTCGCGGCGACCAGAACCCTGACGCGTCGAAGGATGTATTTGCCCCCCAACAGCGCGGCAATGATGGCAACGAGGGTTACGAGGCCGAGGCCGACGAGATTGCGAGCCAGCCGCCGGTTGATTTCGGCGAACGCGACCGATTTCGACGTTCCGATGATCGTATTGAGATCGTGGCCCGCGATGAGCGGGGCGTGAGCCCACAGCCGGCTGACTCCCTGCGCGTCGGTGGCTTCGAAGAGTCCGCCCTCCCTCTGGTCCGACACGATGTCGAGGATCTGCGGCTCGGGGAGCATCTTGCCGATCCAGTCCCCGGAGTCGGGCATGCGCGCGAGCACGGTTCCATTGCGGTCCGTTACCACGAGAATGGTGCCGCGCGGAAATTCGACGTTCGCGAGCGCCGACGTGAGCCAGTTCAGGCCTTGCCCGATGTAGATCACGCCCTGGATCTCGCCCGAGGTATTCCGGAGCGGGTAGCTGTAGTTGATCGCGGGGCGTTGTGTCACCCGTCCGACCTGGTAGTCGCCTATCGCGAAGTCTTTCATCTCGAGCGCGGTCTTGAAGTACACGCGATCCGCGACGTTGATGGGCCCTTTGAACGGCAGCGCACTGCAGACCAGGTTGCCGTTTGGATCGGCGACGCCGATGTTGAGGTACAGCGGATACGCTTTCAGCATCTCCGCCAGAAACGTATTGCACGCCGCGGCATCGGTCGTGGAAAGCTGCGGCAACCGCGCGAACACCGTGAGCAACTGGCGGGCGGCCTCGATCTGCGCCGCCTGGTTGCTGGTGACGATCTGGATGAGGCGCATTGCATCGGCATTGACGCTGGCAACCTCGGCCTTGCGCTCGTCGGCCTGCGTGTACACGACGAGAGCGAGCCAGGGCACGAGCATGATCCCGACGAGCGTGACGAACCGCAGGCGCAAGCTGTAGAACGGAGTCCGCGGTGGCGGAGCTTCGTGGTCGTCATTTGCGCGAGGCTGCGCATCCGCGGAGCGTGCGCGGCGACGACGAGCGAGCGAGGGAAGGTTCATCCGGGCACCGCCGGATTGGTGAGCACGGCCGCGCCGCTGATCGTTCCACCGCGCAACGCGGCGAGTGCTTCGTTGGCTTCGTGCATGGGAAATTCGACGATCTGGGTTTGGATCGGCACCTTCGGCGCGAGCGCGATGAACTCTTCGCCGTCGCGGCGCGTAAGGTTTGCGACCGAGCGGACCTGACGCTCGCCCCACAGGAGCTCGTACGGAAACTGCGGGATGTCGCTCATGTGGATGCCCGCGCACACGACGGCTCCGCCTTTCACGACATGGCGCAACGCGAGTGGCAGGAGACTCCCAACGGACGCGAAGATGATCGCCGCATCGAGCGGCAAGAGGGGCGTCTCGTCGCTGTCTCCCGCCCACACGGAGCCTTGAGCGCGGGCGAACGCCTGCGCCGCCGTATCGCCCGGTCGCGTGAAGGCATACACTTCGCGCGCCTCGAAGCGCGCGATCTGGGCCACGATGTGCGCGGCCGCGCCGAAGCCGTAGATTCCGAGGCGGCGGGCGTCACCTGCCGCGCGCAGCGCGCGGTACCCGATGAGCCCGGCGCATAGCCAGGGCGCGAGCTCCGCGGCAGATCGGTCGACCGGCAGGCGGAAGCAAAAGCGCTGGTCCGCCACCACATAGTCGGCGTAGCCGCCGTCGACTGTGTACCCGTGGAAGCGTGCGTTGTCGCAGAGGTTTTCGCGGCCGGATTGGCAGTAGCTGCATTCACGGCACGTCCACGCGAGCCATGGCACGCCAACGCGGTCGCCGCGGGCGAACCCGTCGACGCCGGCGCCGGTCTCGGCCACTGAGCCGACGATCTCGTGGCCGGGAACGACCGGGGAGCGTGCGTGCGGCAGCTCGCCGTCGACGACGTGGAGGTCGGTGCGGCAGACGCCGCACGCGTCGACCTTCACCAGGATCTGCCCCGGTCCCGGGGCCGGATCGCGCAATTCCATCCGCTCGAGGGGCCACTGAGGAGCCATCAGTACCATCGCTTCCATGCGTTGTCGCGTTCCGCGGTCAGGGTCAGCCGGGATCCAGCGTAAACAGCTCCTGCGGCCTCGCGACGCCCTTCATTGCATAGCGACCGAGGCTCACCAGTCGATTGCGCGCGTCGCCGGCGGCCTCGTGGAACGCCCACGACACGATCACTTTCTGGTCGAGCGACGCGCAAAGCGCTTCGATGCGCGCCGCCTCGTTCACCGCCGACCCCAGCACGGTGAAGTCGAGTCGCCGTGGCCCGCCGAGGTTACCGTACAGGAGCTCGCCGAGGTGCAGCGCGAGATGCGTGTCGGTGATAGGCAGGTCCTGAGCCGCCCGTTTGACGTTGAGCTTGGCGACCTGTTTTCGCATCTTGACCGCCGCGTCCAGCGCGCGCGCACACGCCTTGGTCGAATCGTCGTCGGGAAAGATCGCGAGCAACCCGTCGCCGATGAACTTGAGCACGTGCCCGGCGTGCGCCTCGATTGCCTCGATCTGCGCTTGCGCATAGTCGTTGAGGAGCGCCAGCACGTGCTCGGGACTCGTGTTGTCCGATATCCGCGTGAAGCCGACGAGGTCGCTGAACCACACGACGGCGCGGATCGGCTCGGCGCGTCCGCGCACGATGTTGCCGGCGAGCACGCGGTCCGCGGCGTGTCTTCCGAGATAGGTGGTCAAGAGCGTGCGGGTGTCGCGGTGCGTAGTCTGCAGCAGGATCGATAGCGTCAGCAACGGCATGAGTCCGGCCAGCATTTCCACTTGCGCATCGCCAAAGCCGCCCGGCGCGTCGGTTGTCCACGACCCGGTCATGCCACCGGCTCCGCCAATCTGCATCGATTCGCCGACGCGCACGGAGAATGCGATGTAGTCGGTGATGCCTTGATCCTGGAACCGGTCGAGCATCGAAAACTCGCCTCGTTCGTACGTCGCATCGAGGCGCCGGCGCAGCGTTGGCTTTCCGCTGCGAAGCAGGAAACCGAAAGGGCTCCGCGGGAAATCGACGGTGACGATGGTCCCCTCGTCGTCGCGCGCGAATGTTTCCTCGAGTCCTCCCTCGTCGCGAAGCCAGCGCACGCCGCGGCCATCGAAGGTCGGGTCGAGCAGGTCGGTGGCCACGGAGATTCGCACGACCGGCACTCCGGCCGCATTCAGTCGCTGGCCGATGCCCGCAAGGATTCCGATTTCGTTGGTGCCTCCGAGCGTCGCGCTGACAATCCATTCGCCGATCTCGCGCTGCGTGCGCTCTTCCGCCGAGTGCGCAAACGTGATGGCGGGCGCCGAATCGCGGCTCCCCTCGCGCTGGCTTTCTCGTTTGGCGCTCACGCGTCCTTGTGCGGCACGACGACATCGGTTGCGGAGTCGATGTCGTTGAGCGCCGCGTTCAGCATGGAGAGCGCGCGCTCGACATGGCCTTGAGTGAGCGCGTCCCTGACGCTGACGATCGTCTGGCGCAGCTTCTGGGTGTAAATCTCCGCCTCTTCGAGCTCGCGGAGCAGCCGGGCGATTTCGCTCTCGGGATCGCGGCGGGGGTCCATCGCTGCCATGGGACTCTCCTTCGATCGCGACATTCTAGACCATGGTATGCTCGCATAGAACGATCGTTCGATGAGAGTCCGCACCCATGCCTGAAGCTCTGACGCACGTGGCGACATCCATTCCGCAGGCAGGCCCGTGCGCTGCCTATGGCGCCCAAGACTTCCTCGCGCCGCTCAACCCCCAGCAACGGGTCGCGGTCGAGCACGGAACGAGCGCGCACGAATCAGGCCCGCGGGAAGCGGGCTCGCACGAACCCGCAAATGGTCCGCTGCTGATCATTGCCGGCGCCGGGTCCGGCAAGACCAACACGCTCGCCTACCGCGTGGCGCATCTCGTGCGGCGGGGCGCGGACTCGCAGCGCATTCTCCTGCTGACCTTCTCGCGGCGAGCGGCGGCGGAAATGGCGCGGCGGGCAGGGGAGCTGCTGCATCGGGCCAGCACGGCCACGCGGCAAGGCCCAGGCGCGTTGACGTGGGCGGGTACGTTCCACAGCGTCGGCGCGCGGCTCCTTCGGGAATACGCGGCGCGCATCGGCTTGCATGAAGCGTTTTCCATTCTCGACCGTGGCGACGCCGAAGATCTGCTCGCGATCGTGCGCCACGACCTCGGCGTGGACTCGACGAAGCGCAGGTTTCCGACGAAGGCGACGTGCCTCGCCATCTATTCGCGCGTCGTCAATGGCGAAGCCGCGCTGCCTGAGGTCCTGGAGAGCGTCTTCCCGTGGTGCGTTCCGTGGGAGGCGGAGCTCAAGAGGCTCTTCAGTGCCTACGTGGGGGCGAAGCAGGCGCAGAACGTCCTCGACTACGACGACCTGCTCCTGTACTGGTCGCACATGGTGGGCGAGCCCGCATTGGGGCGGGCGATCGGCGAGCGCTTCGACCACGTGCTCGTCGACGAGTACCAGGACACTAACCGGCTGCAGGCGTCGATCCTGCTTGCGATGAAACCGGACGGCAGGGGTGTCACCGTCGTCGGCGACGATGCGCAATCGATCTATTCGTTTCGCGCCGCAACGGTGCGCAACATTCTCGATTTTCCCGCGCAGTTCGCCCCGGTGGCGCGAGTGGTGACACTCGACCGCAACTACCGGTCCACGCAGGCGATCCTCGACGCGTCGAACGCCGTGATCGGTCTCGCGCGCGAGCGCTTCACCAAGAATCTCTGGACCGAGCGCCCGTCGTCCGCCAAGCCGCGGCTCGTTGCCGTCCGCGACGAAGCCGACCAGGCGCGCTGCGTCGCCGAGTGCGTGCTCGAGGAGCGCGAGCGGGGAATGGCGCTCAAGGCGCAGGCGGTGCTGTTCAGGAGCGGAAGTCACAGCGCCCAACTGGAGATCGAGCTTGCCCGGCGCGATATCCCGTTCGTGAAGTACGGCGGGCTCAAGTTCCTCGAAGCTTCCCACGTGAAGGATGTACTAGCGGTGCTGCGATGGGCCGACAATCCGCGCAACCGTATGGCCGGCTTTCGTGCTGCTGGCCTCGTTCCGGGCGTCGGCGCGGCTACCGCCAACAAGCTGCTCGATGCGGTCGAGCAAACGCCGGCCGCGACGGCGGCGCTCGAGGCGTTCCGGATTCCACCGGCAGCAACGGCTGAGTGGAGCGCCTTCCTGGACGTGTTTCGAGCACTGCGCGCGGCGACGGCAGAGTGGCCCGCCGAGCTTGACCTCGTCGCCCGGTGGTACGAGCCGCATCTCTTTCGCCTGTACGACGATGCTGCAGTGCGACAGCGCGACCTTCTGCAGTTGCAGCAGGTCGCATCGACGTACTCCTCGCGGGAACGGTTCCTCACCGATATGGCGCTCGATCCGCCGGCCGCGACGAGCGACGAGGCTGGCGTGTCGGGGAAGGACGACGACTACCTGATTCTCTCGACGATTCACTCGGCCAAAGGCCAGGAATGGAAAGCGGTCCACATCCTCAATGTCGTCGATGGCTGCATTCCCTCCGACATGAGCACGGGAACGACCGACGAGGTGGAAGAGGAACGGCGCCTGCTCTACGTCGCAATGACGCGGGCGAAGGACGACCTGCAGCTATTGGTCCCCCAGCGTTTCTACGTGCACCAGCAGGCGTCCTACGGGGATCGGCATGTCTATGCTTCGCGCAGCCGCTTCATTCCCGATGCGTTGCTGGAGTTCTTCGACGCCACCGTGTGGCCGCTGGCGATGCAGGAGGCGGACGCGCACGGAGCATCGTACCCAATCGCGCCTGTCGACATCGCCGCTCGCGTTCGGGATGCGTGGGGATGAGTCGACGGTTCCCTTGACCCGCTCGGGGCACAGGGGTAGCGTTCGGACGCGAGTTCGCAGCCTCCGGCCTCGCCGGAGGCCAGGTCGGTCCCTACAATAACTTGAAGGAGAATCCGATGCCGCATGAAGTGAAAGTGACCATCAACACCACCGGCTCGACGCACTCCATAACGGTGGATCCGGAAGAGCTTCGCATACCGGCGGGTGATCGCCAACCGATCCAATGGAAGATCCAGAATCCTGCGCAGGAGGGATGGAAATTCCGGAACAAGGGAATCGACATCGAGAATCCCGGAACGGAATTCGATCACCCCACCGGTGGCGGCAATCGCATATTTACCTGGAGCAACAACCACACGAAGCCGGGACGCTACAAGTACTGGGTCCGGGTCGAGAGTGGAGGCGTCAACGTCGATCACGATCCGACGATCCTGAACAACTGATCCAGGCCAACGCCGCGGAAACGGAATCGCCGATGGTAAAGCGCAAACTGGGGAACACCGGCTTCGATGTCGCGCCACTCGCATTCGGCGGCAACGTGTTCGGCTGGACGGTCGACGAGCCGACGTCGTTCCTGTTGCTGGACACGTTCGTCGATGCCGGCTTCAACTTGATCGACACCGCGGACTCGTATTCGCGCTGGGTGCCCGGGCATGCAGGCGGCGAATCGGAGACCATCATCGGCCGCTGGATCGCGAAGCGGGGCCGGCACGACGACGTCGTCATCGCCACCAAGATCGGCTCGGACATGGGGCTGGGCTACAAGTGCCTGCGTCGCGAATACATCATGCAGGGCGTCGAGCAGTCGCTGAAGCGCCTGCAGGTGGACGCGATCGACCTCTACCAGTCGCACTGGGACGACGAAGCGACGCCGCTCGACGAGACGCTCGAGGCCTATTCGCGGCTCCTGCAGCAAGGCAAGGTGAAGGCGATCGGCGCGTCCAACCTCACCGCGGATCGCCTGGGCCAGGCTTTGGAAGCGAGCCGCAAGAACGGCATTCCGCGTTACGAGACTCTGCAGCCCCAGTACAACCTGTACGACCGCAACAGCTTCGAAGGACCGCTGCAGGATCTGTGCGTGCGTGAAGGGCTCGGCGTGATCACGTATTTCTCGCTGGCCGCCGGCTTCCTCACCGGCAAGTATCGCAGCGAAAAGGACTTCGCCAAGAGCCAGCGCGGCCGCGGAATGCAGAAGTATCTCAATGCCCGGGGGATGCTCATCCTTGGCGCGCTCGACGAGGTCGCACAGCGGCATGGCGTAAAGCCAGCGCATGTCGCCCTCGCGTGGCTCGTCGGCCGCCCGGGGGTCACCGCGCCCATTGCGAGCGCCACGTCCCGCGCGCAGCTCCGGGAACTGATCGCCGCGATGCAACTCGCGCTCGATCCCGATGATGTCCGCGCGCTCGATCGCGCCAGCGCCGCGGGGTAGGCCTGCCGGATATCCGCGCGGCCTCGATCCGATACCGGTGGCAACGGCTTCAGCTTCGACTCGAGCCCTGGCTTAACCTGGTGCCGTTTCGGAAGCGGGGGCGCAGGTTCCGGATGCCCCGGATTGATCGGCGACTTCTTCCTTTCGCTGCCCGGTCTTCATGGACGCGCGCT
>Ga0207689_10005752_pt1 | contig 11011 bp, 9 predicted proteins | sample KBSMisM52_FD_184312 | JGI IMG/M metagenome (GOLD analysis project Ga0207689, IMG submission 184312) | Miscanthus rhizosphere microbial communities from Kellogg Biological Station, Michigan, USA - KBS Miscanthus M5-2 (SPAdes) (version 2) | ecosystem: Host-associated > Plants > Roots > Rhizosphere... | reverse complement strand
ACATATCCGCGTGAGCACGAAGGATGATTGGCGCGAGATTGTCGGGGTCATCGGCGATGTCCACTACGATGGAATGGGCAAGGATGCGCCAACGGTCGCCTATTGGCCGACATTGCTCTCTCATTTCGAGAGCGACCAGGTGGGCGTCAGGCGCTTCGTGGTGTTTGCCATCCGGACTCCGCGTGCGGGCTCCGAAAGCCTGATGAAGGATGTGCGCAGGCGGTTTGGTCAGTGGATGCCAACCTTCCCCTTACCGACCTGCACACCCAGGATTACTACTATCAGAAGTCGATTTCGCGAACCTCTTTTACCCTTGTGATGTTGGCGATCGCGGCCTCCATCGCCCTGCTGCTGGGAATCGTGGGGCTTTACGGAGTGATTGCGTATTCAGCCTCGCAGCGCAAACGCGAGATCGGCATTCGCATTGCGCTGGGTGCGCAACGCAATACCATTACCACGATGTTTGTGCGTCAGGGGCTGGTGCTTGCCGGGAGCGGCATCGTGTGCGGGTTGCTCCTGGCGTTAGTGGCGACCCGGTTGCTGAAGTCGCTGCTATTCCATGTCAGTCCCGTGGATCCGACTACATACTTGCTGGCGTGCATAGCGCTGTGCGGGGCGGCCACGCTTGCCAGCTATATTCCCTCGAGGAGGACAGCAGGTGTGAATCCAGTCGAGGCATTGCGGGCGGAATAGGGATGCGAATGGAGTTCTTTGAAACTCGGACGGGGCCGCCGTGCTTGGCGAGCTAAGCGCTAACGCAGAATAGCGCGAAAATCGTTTATGTCCTTCAGCACATCGGCCTCGTTTGACAAAAACACATAGTGATTCGCACCGGGCAGCGTAATCACATGCGCTGCGGGCACGCCATCTTTTACTGACTTCGCCTGCCTCTCGGTTAAGGGCTCCAATGCTGCGGAATAAGCTTTGGCGGCGGCTTTCACCGCAGGATCTGTATTTTCGTCAACCCAGGTTCCCAGGCTGTGCGGGTTTGCAAAGATGACAAGCGCATGTACCGGAATCGCGGTGTATTTCTTCGTGCCCGTCATAAGCGGCATGAACAAAGCGCTGCCTGAAGGATCGCGTTGTTTTCCCACCCCTCCATCGGGACTCGATTCCCGCTGCGCGCGGAGTTCTGCTTCGGGGAAGCGGAATCCGTCCACGCGAAGGTAGTATTTCTGCAATGCGCCGAAGCTGGCCAAATCCACTTCACTGGGCGGCGGAGGTTGAGGTGCCTGGAGTTTCTGGATTTCCATGATGCTCGACCCCTTGCCGTTGTCAAAAGCGTAAGAATACGCGGCATCCAGGTAGACCAGTCCTGCCACCCGGTTTGGATGGCGATTTGCAACTGAGCTCAACTCCGCACCGGCGATCGAATGTCCCACGAGGATGGGTCGCTTCAGATTGAGCGCGTCAATCACAGCTACAACGTCTTCGCCGAGGCGGTCGGCCGGGTGGTCCGTTGCTGAATAACCGGAGGCACCGAACCCGCGCCGGGTAATGCCGAAGACATGGAAGTGGGCTGTGAGCTTCGGCGCGAAATCGTCGAAAACGTGAGCCGTGTTGCCGCCGCCGGACAATAGAACGATCGGTCTGCCCGAGCCACCCCAATCGAGCACCTCCAAACGAACGTCTTCGTCTGCGGTTACAAATCGAGTGGTGTGGGGCGACGGGTCTTTCCAGGCGGCTGAGCTTTGCGAATGAAGAGGAACTGCGAGGAAGGCGAGCAACAGAGAGCCGGCTAGGCGACCGCATTGAGACACAGGGTTATCCATTCCTTCTTCCCGTAGATACGCAGTACTTCTTCCCAGTGTTCCCTTCGAACCTGGTGCACCCACATAATCGGCTACATCGACGCGTGCGGGTATTCCTCAACCTAACTGGCCCAAAAAGAAAAGCGCGGCAACAAGGCCGGTGATAAGCGCTGCCCACATGAACGCTGTGCGAAAACGAGGAATCGGGGGCGCTTTGAGGATCGCAATTCCGAGTGGCACCAGGGAAATACAAAGACCGGTTGCGGCAACCACTGAGGTGATGGAACTGCCCTTGACCACGCCCATCATCAGCGCAGACATGAGACTCAACGCGATGGATCGGATCAGTCCGAGTGTCCCGGAGAGATACGAGCCAATGGCGAGCAGAATCCATCCGAATAGAATCGCACCATCAAGGCTGGTGACGATGTGGAAGGATCCATACGAACTCGCTACTGTTTTGGTCGCAGCCTGCACATCCCATGCTCGAACGATTTGAAATGCCATGTAGTCAGCACCCGCATGAAACGTGCGCGCAAACAGTCCAAAGATGACGAAGCTGCCACCCCATAGCGCCCAGTTAGGCCTTGTCCTGGCCACCAGCTGCGCCAGAGTGATGAGCGCCGGCCAAAGGGCAATATTCCCTGCGAGAAAGAAGTTGTAGGACGCAGTCATCAAAGCGGGATGTGCCTTGAACGCGGCTAATTGTTCGGGAAAAAAGAAATGGAATTGAATTCGCAGGAGAATCCCGATAGCGAAAAGCATCGGCGCGAGGACCATCGAGATCCCCCCGACCCAACGACCAGGGAATCGTTCTATCTCGTATGGCGTGCGACCTTCGGCGAGTTTCGGTTGTGTCACGCGCAGGCTACCCTTCACTCATGCGGTTCGAATCGGTGTACGTGGCCGGCGGGTTCCTGCGGCGGAGTCAGCGAGACTCGCTATCCGTCTGAACCTGCTGATGCACCTGCTGAGAATAGCTCGTTCGGTAAGTGCGTGTCCGGACGTCCGGGTTGTACTGGCGCTTAGAGCTCTCGGATTGAAGCCACCGGATCGGCGCGCATGGCTCGATGCGCGGGAAGGTAGCATGCCAGCAGCGACATCGCTCCAAGCAGCACCACCACTCCAATCACCGTCATCGGATCGTTGGCGCTGATTCCGTACAACAGTCCCGCGATGAAGCGCGTCAGCCCGAAAGACAGGACCAGTCCGATCACCAGGCCGGCCACGGTAAGCCACAGCCCCTGCAACAACACCAGTCGGAGCACATTGGCGCGGGAGGCACCCAGAGCCATGCGCACTCCGATCTCGTGCGTGCGCAACTGTGTGCGATACGCTACCACCCCGTAAATGCCAGTAGCTGCGAGGATCAGCGCAATCACCGCGAACATGCCCGCGAACGTGCTCTGCATTACAGCGAAGATCCTGGCCATCTGTGTTGTCTCTCGCATGGAGCGCACATCGAAAACCGGTATTCCCGTGTCAATTTCGTGAATTGCGCCTTCCACGGCCGCAGCTAATTCGGCCGGGTTGGCTTTCGTTTTCACCTGGAAGATCGTCTCGTTGTCGGATTGCCGGAAATAGCTCATGTAGACCATGGGCTCCGGCCGCTCATTCATGAATTGATGCTTTGAATTCTTCACCACGCCCACAACGACAAATGGTTGACCCCACATCGAGAGCTTCTTCCCCAGCGGATCCTGCTCCGGCCAGTAGCGGCGCGCGGTCGTCTCGTCCACGATCAATACCCGCGGCGCTTTCTCGTTGTCATCCTGGGTGAAATCCCGCCCCTCGATCAGCGGAATCCCAAGTGTCTCGAAATACCGCGGCGTCACATCCGCCCTTCGCACCTCCAGCGACTCATGCGGGCGGGGAACATATCCATCCAAGTAAGCATCGGCTGTTTTTCGCGTGAAGCTCATCGGAACCCAGTCCGTGAGTGATGCAACTGTCACCCCTGGTAATGCAGCCAACCGATCGAGAATCCTGTGACGGATTACCCGCGCTTCGTCATTGCTGTAGCCAGCCATATTCAGACCAACGGATGCAGTCAGAATGTGATCCTGCTCGAACCCAGGGTTTCCACCGGAAAGATTGCGGAGAGTTTGCAGAAACAGCCCGGAACTGACTAACAACGCAAGCGAAAGCGCGATCTGGGTCACCACGAGACCGCTGAGCAGATGGCGATTGCGTGAGCCGCCGGAGACACTCGCCGACTCCTCCTTGAGCACCTCAACGGCAGGCACCCTGGAAGACCGCCATGCTGGAAACGCGCCGCAAAGCATGCTGGCCAATATCGCCAAAATAGTGATCCCAATCACCACGTTATGATCCATGGTCCCGTTCAATACGATCGGGTTCGAGGTGGGCGGCACGAACCATGCGAATGTCTTTGCTGTCCACGAGGTGAGCAGGAACGCCAGTACTCCGGCGCAGAGTGAAAGAATGGCGCCCTCGAGCACCATCTGCCGCACCAGTTGCAGCCGTTTCGCACCAAGAGACTGCCGGATGGCCATTTCGCGACGCCGCGACACAAACCGCACCAGTGTCAGGGTGGCGACGTTGGCGCAAGTCAGCAGCAACACCACGCCGGCTATAGCAAGCAGAAGCGGCAGCGTGGACGCCATATAGACGTTCGCGCCGAAGGGAGAGCGCCACATGGGATCGAGCGTAATGGTGTTCGTCCCGAGGTGCTCATTCGGATACGCTGCCACGATCCGCCGCATGATCGTGTCGAGATCCTGCGTAGCCGTCTCGCGTTTCACCCCCGGACGCAGTCTTCCCACCACATTGAGGAAATACGCGCTGCGATGGGTCATACGCCAGTTATTTGATCCAATGGGATTGAGCGTCAGCCATAGATCCTCGCGAATCCCCGGCATGGCTCCGATGAAGCCTTCCGGGGCCACACCAATCACGGTGACAGGGTGCTTGGCGATCGCAATGGTCCTGCCGACGATCGCGGGGTCTGATTCATAGCGCGTCTTCCATAGCGAATAGCCCAGAATCACATAGGGAACGGCGTCCGGGCGTGATTCTTCTTCCGGCCGGAAGAAACGCCCAAGCAAGGGTTTGATGCCGAGCACATCAAAGTAGTTCGACGACACATTAGAGACGTAGACTCGCTCCGGTTGCGCTCCGCCGCCTGTCAGAGAAATCCAGTCATGGTTGTACGCGAGGATTCCAGTCAGGGTGTGATTCTGATCCCGAAGGTCGCGATAGTCGGGATAAGACAGCGGCGGAACCGGAGAAATATTCCATTGCCCGCGGACCATAGTCACCAGATCGCCGGTGTCACGTGCTCCCGGAATGGGGTGCAGCATTGTGCCGTTAATCCAGCTGAAGACGGTGCTGTTAGCGCAGATCGCGATTGCCAGCATCGTCGTAGCGGTAATCATGAATCCGGGATTTTTGCGCAATTGCCGCAGGGCAAAGCGAACGTCTTGGAGCAGTCCAGCCATGACCGCCTCCCATCGTAACTTTGCTCTCGGGGAATAAGAGTATTGTCTGTGTCACTTGCATGCAGTGCGCCAAAGCACGTTTGGATGTAAGTCTCCAGTCGCCATATACATAGCCACAGGAACGCCTTTCCCGCCATTTCATTTCCTGTCCGACTGATGCGTCGCATGTCCGTTTCCGAACACTTATTTATCAAGCAGGGATAAAATCGCCAAAGTACTCTCGAACCCGCAGTTCGCGTTCGCGGCAAATGATCGCTAAACCGAAAGAACTCAGCTGAAAATGGCGTCCAAGCTTACCTCTTGCATCCGGCGTAGATCGTAGGTCGGACCTCCTCGATCCATCCGACTGGACCCAGGAACGGATAATATGGCCAGACTCCTCTCGGTGAATGTTGGACTTCCGCGCGACATCGAATGGAAAGGTCGCATTGTGCACACCGGTATCTGGAAAGATGCCGTTAGCAGCCGCTGCCGAGTCGGCAAGTTGAATCTGGACGGAGACGGTCAAGGTGATCTTGCCGGGCACGGCGGTGAGCAGCGCGCCGTCTTTGCTTACCAGATCGAATCCTATCGTTATTGGCAGGAACAACTGGGGAGGGCCGAGTTCGTTCACGGACAATTCGGTGAGAACTTTACCATCGAAGGATTGCCCGACGATGAGGTGTGCATTGGCGACAGATTTCAGATCGGTAGCGCGCAGTTCGAGGTCACACAACCACGCGTTACCTGCTATCGCGTCGGCATTCGGATGGACGAGCCCCGAATGCCGGCGTTGCTGACATCGAGCGGACGGCCCGGGTTCTACTTGCGTGTGCTGCAGGAAGGCGAAGTTGGCTGTGGCGATGAAATCGTAAAGGTGGGAGAAGCGAAGGATCGAATGACCGTCGCAGAGATCAACGCGCTCCTCTATCTGCCCGATCATGACCACACTCAACTGGAGCGCGCCTTGCAGATCGAGGCGCTTTCGCCTGGATGGCGCTCATCGTTTGAGGCCATGCTGCGGAGCCAGAGGAGCGGTAATGCGGGTCTCGCACCGGAGGCGGCTGCGCATCCGGCTCCGCCAGGATTTCAGCCGCTTGAAGTGACGGCGATCGATCAGGAGTCCGCGGACGTCCTCTCGCTGACGATGCGCAGCTCGAACAGTGAGCCGCTGACGAAGGCGATGCCCGGCCAGTATGTGGTCGTGCGTCTTCAACCTGCCGCTGGTGGCCCGCCGCTCTTTCGCAGCTATTCACTTTCGGGCCCTCTCTCGACGGAACGCTATCGAATCAGCGTTAAGATCGAGCCCAATGGTGTGGCAGGAACTTACCTGCGCGAGCAGGTGCGTGTGGGCGATACTCTCGACGTCAGCTCGCCGCGCGGAAGCTTCGTCTTGCAGTCGGGAGAGCGGCCTGTGGTGCTGCTCAGCGCCGGAATCGGAGCGACGCCGGTCCTGGCCATGCTCCACTCGCTGGCAGCGGAGCGCTCGACGAAGCAGATCTTGTGGCTACACGCAGCACGCGATCGGGAACATCATCCCTTCGCCGCCGAAGTTCGCCGCCTCATGCTCGCGCTCACCCACGCCCGCAGCTACGTTTGCTACAGCAGGCCCGGCTCGCACGACCATTTAGGCGAGGACTTTGATGCAACCGGCCACCTGTCACGATCGGTCTTTGACGACGCCGGAGTTTCGCCAGATGCGGACGTCTACTTGTGCGGGCCGAATCGCTTCATGGCAGATATGAAAAACGCTCTCTCGATGCTGGGCGTCGCCCCGGAGCGGATTCACGTCGAAATTTTCAACGGTAGCGAGTCGATGACTCCTGGTGTCGTCGGCGATGCGACGCGACCTCCGCATTTGCCCAAGGACGGGGCCAAAACCGGTCCGCTGATATCGTTCGCGCGCAGTGGCATCGCCGCACATTGGGACGCGTCGGCCTACCAGAGCATTTTGGAACTGGCCGAGGCTTGTGACGTCCCGGTCCGCTGGTCGTGCCGGACCGGAGTTAGTCACAACTGCGAGAGCGGCTTGGTTTCGGGCGCGGTCGCCTATTCTCCGGAGCCGCTCGATAAGCCCGCCGACGGAAACCTTCTCGTTTGCTGTTCACAACCGATTCGCGACGTTGTCATCGATCTGTGAAGCATGACAGTTTTTCAGGCGAAATCTCCGTTGCTGCCACGGCCAGACACTCGTGGCAGCAAGCGGCCGGTCCGGCGCATGTACTCCCGATATTGATCTCCGAACTTTGCCACCAGGGAGCTCTCTTCGGCCGGAATCACAAGAAGGCGTAGAAGGAGCGCCACGACCACCGAAATGAACAGAACAAACCAACTGCTCTGCATCAAACCGACAGCAATAAACAGCGTCATACCCGTCGTGTAGAGCGGATGCCGAACCCACTTATACGGCCCGGACTCGACGAGGTGATGCTCCTGCTTCGTGAGCACCGTCTCGCTGACGTTTTGACCGAGCGAACGCAGCACCCATGACACTGCCGGGATGGTTGACAGTCCGATGACAAAACCGACCCAGCAAATCCAGGTTGGAAGCGCAACCGAAGCCCAATTCATCCATTGGGGGATCGCTACGTTAGCGATCACTGGAAGCACGAGCAGAAGCGCAGCGAAGGCGCGGATAGCCAGGAATTTGCCGCCTTCCCGACTTCGAGGGATCGCCTCGCTTACCCGGCGTGCCCTCACTCGGTAGTAGGAGGATGTTCCTATGGCAGCTATAAGAATCGCTATCGCTAACCATCTCAACATATTGCCTTCGTCGCTCAGAATCAGCTTTTTAGTGCTCGCCCCGGCCCGGACGCAGCATCAGCTCCTTTATCGCCTCGCGCGGGTCTTTGCCTTCTTCCAGAATCAGTTCCATCTGCTCCGTAATCGGCATCTCGATCCCTCGTTGGCGCGCCAGACCGAGCGCAGCGCGCGACGTTCGCACACCCTCCGCGACCTTGCCGCCAAGGCTCTCCAGAATCTCCGGCAGCTTCCGCCCTTGTCCCAAAGCCTCGCCAACGGTGCGATTCCGCGAAAGCGACCCTGTGCAGGTCAGCACCAGATCTCCCACACCGCTTAGTCCGGCAAGCGTCTCGCGTCGTCCGCCGCAAGCCACGGCGAGCCGCGTGATTTCAGCGATTCCCCGGGTGATGAGCGCGGCCGTCGAGTTGTGTCCGAGCCCAACGCCTGCCGCAACTCCTGCCGCAATCGCGATTACGTTCTTTAACGCTCCGCCCAGTTCCACGCCAATCACGTCCGTCGATGTATAGAGCCGCAGAGTCTCCGAAGAGAACTCCTGCTGCACGAAGGTGGCGATTTGGTGATCGCTGAAAGCCACCGTTACCGCGGTTGGCTGTCCCTGCGCTACTTCGATCGCAAAGCTAGGTCCCGAGAAGGCGCCGATCGAAAGCAGCAGTCCGGCCGGCTCCAGGATTTGGGAGATGACCTGTGTCATGCGCAGGAAGGTGCGATCTTCCACGCCCTTCGTTGCGCTCACCACGAACTGGCCGTTATGAAGGTTCCCGCGAATTCGCGTGAGCGTAGGCCGCAGAAACTCGGAAGGAATCACCGAGACAAGGATCTGTGCTTCCGTAATGGGCGCGGTGTCCGCCGTGACCGTGAGACCTGCAGGCAACGGAAAGCCTGGAAGAAAGAGCTTGTTTTCGCCGGCTTCGGCGATCTGCTCGGCTTCTTCTGCGCTATGGGACCAGAGCGTGACCTCGTGGCCTCGACGGCGATGCAGGGAGAGAGCGATTGCGGTTCCCCACGCACCGGACCCCAATACGACGATTCGGCTCATGCAGGCTTCCCCTCCCGAGCATTCGCGCCGAAGCGGCTCTCTGTGCCGGCAAGAAGGCGGCCGATGTTCTGGTGGTGCTTCACGATGATCAAAAGCGCAACCGCGGCCTGTACTGCGATGTAGAAGACCGGTCTATCCCCGTGAACAAAGAACCATGCAAAAACGGGAAAGCTCGCTGCCCCGATGATCGAAGCCAGCGAAACATATCGGGTCAGCAGGAGGACAATCGCGAAAGTGGTGATGGCGGCCAGCGCAGCAAGCGGCGCAGCCACCAGGAAGACACCAAAGCCCGTGGCTACTCCCTTTCCGCCGCGAAGGCGCAGCCATACAGGGAACATGTGGCCAATCACCGCAGAAAGCGCGGCCAAGGCTTGCGCATCGCGAAAAGGCATTTCCGGCAAAAGCAGTCCGCCGAGAAACCCTCCGAGCAAGACGGCCGCGCAGCCTTTAAGCATGTCGAGAAGGAACGTGGCCGCGCCAAGTCCCTTTCCGCCTGAGCGCAGCACATTAGTGGCGCCGATGTTTCCACTACCTACCGACCGGATGTCCTGATTGCGGAAAAGTCGCACAAGCAGGTATCCCGTTGGTATGGATCCAAGCAGGTAGGACACCACCACAATCAGAAGACTTGCAAGGATCATGACGAAACCGAGTTTAGCAGGTGGGGCGGCAGGTGCCTCCCGACATCCGAAGCGCCTGCCGTAACCTCTAAATCCGCTCGTCCGCCGAAGGTCCAAACAGTGCCGGTACTGTCGACCCGACGATTCGCAGGTATACGGTTAACTGTCCGCGGTGATGCGCAAGATGACTGAACACCGCATCCCGCAACATGAGATATCTCGGCTGCTTTGCCACCACATTGCCACCCATCTTAAAAGCCCACGGGGTCATCAAATGCTCGTCCGTGGTGGCCTGCAGGGCACGCTTCGCCGCAGCCACGCCCGCGTCAAGACTCGCAAGCAGCTCCGCTTTCGTGGGAAGCGGCTTGGTGCGGAACCCGGCGGACGACTCGTCACTGAGGTCAAGTTCATCGCGGTCGATCATGAAGGCGATCCACCCGGCCATGCCCGCGACAAGCGCAGCCAGGTATCCGAGGTCCATGGAGCGCTCGTGAGGCTTGAAGTCGTTGTGACCCTCGGGAACGCGATCGATCGCTTTACGCGTCAGGGCGGCTTCGGCGTCGAGTTGAGCTAGAAAGAAGTCTTTGAGTGTCATGGTTCGATCTCCTTTTGAAATGGGTTCGGGTTTGATTGGATTCCCTGTCGCTGTGCCAGGTTATTTGTGACAGCTGCGTGACTCACCCATAATTCCTGACTATTTATGACATCTGGTGTCATATATAGTCTGCGAAGTTAGAAAATGTTGAAGCCGAAGGGTGGTTTGCCATCATGAAAGCCGACCGGCTGCTTTCAGAGTTGCTGCTGCTGCAGGCAAAAGGCCGCGTGACCGAGCGCGAGCTGGCGGAACAACTCGAAGTGTCGCAGCGAACGATACATAGAGACCTTGAGGCTCTCAGCGCCGCGCGGGTGCCGGTGCTGGCCCTGCGAGGACCGCAGGGTGGCTGGGAACTGGAAAAGGGCTGGGAGACTCGAGTTCCCGGGCTTGAGCAGTCAGAACTGCAAGCGCTCCTGATGGCACAGCCGCGCATGGTTGGAGATCCCAGGCTTGCAGCGGCAGGGGAGAAAGCTCTCAACAAGCTGATGGCCGCACTCCCCGGCCCGATGCGTGAACAGGCGGCCGTGATGCGCGAACGTCTGCACGTGGACGCAAAAGGTTGGCGCGGGACTGGCGAAGACATGACAATGCTGGCGGTCGTCCAGGACGCGCTGTCCCGGGAGCGCAAACTGGCATTCGACTACACCCGTGCCGATGGGCAAAAGGCGGCTCGCACCGTCGATCCGCTGGGCCTGGTTGCGAAGGGACTGAGCTGGTACCTAGTAGCAAATGCTGCGAACGGTCTGCGGACCTACAAAGTTTCGAGAATTGAAGCAGCGACCGCGCTGGCAGCGGGATTCGAACGG
>Ga0207689_10005746_pt1 | contig 11017 bp, 8 predicted proteins | sample KBSMisM52_FD_184312 | JGI IMG/M metagenome (GOLD analysis project Ga0207689, IMG submission 184312) | Miscanthus rhizosphere microbial communities from Kellogg Biological Station, Michigan, USA - KBS Miscanthus M5-2 (SPAdes) (version 2) | ecosystem: Host-associated > Plants > Roots > Rhizosphere... | reverse complement strand
GGGAGCGAACCACCTCCACGACCACTGCTTCCGTCTCACCAATGCGAACGTACATCGGAGTTCTGCCGACACTCTCAGTGCCCGGTACAGGCTGCGGCCCAATCACGCGAAATCTTTGGCCGACGGTTACGGTCATCTCTTTTGCGTCGTCGGTTTCAGGCAAACTTCCATTCAACCCATTCGACAGAGTGATCAACGACAAGCCAGTGAGACCATCCAATCCGAGGTAATGTCCTACAATGCGCTTCCCGTCGCGAGTAATGATCTTGAGATCGGCCGGCTCGAAAAAATTCCCCTGGATGTTGAACGGGACCATGCCCGGAATAGTGATCGTCGACACTCGCGGCGTAGCAGCTACGGGGGCGACGGCAGGTGCTCCATTTCCCTGCGGCGCGGTTGTCGCTGGAGGCTTCGGCGGCGAGGGCGCTCGCGGAAAATAGAACGCCGGCGGCATTTCAGCTTCTGCTTCCGGCAACCATGCGGCGATTGTTTGCCCGTCGTCCAGGGCAAGGCCGGCGATTACGTTCGTATGGACTTCACCTTCGAGGTTAAACCCCTCACCGAGTCCCGCGAGGGCCTCAGGTTGTTCATTATTCTTGATTAAGATAAGTGCCTTGATTCCGTTTATCGTGTGCAGGATCGTCACTACCTGCGGCGCAGGCGGCCGGTTCTGCACAATTACGCGAGCCGAGGTCGTAGCGGGCGGAGTCCTGTGCCGCTCGGGCGAAGGCGCCGGCGTTTGCGCTGAGGTCGTAGCGCAGAACGTACCGGATACGAATGCCACGAGGAGAGTCAGTTTGAGTAAATTGTTTACCAACGTATTTCTCATTGATTGTTAAAGTCTTCCTTGCTCTTCCTGGCCGAAACCAATTACCAGGTGTCTCTTGCTGATGCCACTAAGGGAGACGAAGTTTGCGATAGAGTCCTTTGCGATCCGAAACTAACCGAAGGCAGAGAAATGGTTCGCGACGTACCACGCGAGTCGTCAACCGAAACCTTTAAGGACTGATATGAAGCGTTGATTGGAAAAGCCGCGGTTGGATAAGTTCCCGCAAGCTGGTCACGCGTAATAATCTGCGCCCCCGTTTGGCTTTCATCGCGCGTGCCAAAACGGTTCCCTCTTTGGATACCAGCCACTGCCCTTCTCATACCAGAATCCCTTGGTGTGTGCCGCACTGCTAACTGGTTTTGGTCTGTTGCTTTTGGTTCATCACTCGGGGATTTCCTGCCCGTCTCAGTGGAACCAGGGCCGTTGACCGCAGGCGACTCCGGCGGCGTGATGGGTTTGGGTGCGACCTTGTCTCCCCTTGCAACCTCTGTATTTGTGTTCGACTTCAGAGCTACGAATAAGACGGCCGAGCCAAGCAGCAACAAGATCGCCGCGACAGCTGTGGAGCGAAGCCCAAACGACAGATTCCCAAACGACAGCGAGAAGGCGCCCATGCGCTTTTCCGCGGCAAGGCGAGCGCGCAAACGAAAATCAAAATCTCCAGGAGCTTCCACGGTGCCAAGACCGGAGAGAATCGCCTGCAGATTTGTTTGCTGTCGGGAAAGCGTTTGACATGCTGCGCAGTCTTCGAGGTGTGAGCGTGCTGCCGCACTTAGAAAACCGGCTGAGCCTGCTTCCTCGATTTCGCGCCTGATATTTTCGCAGTTCATATTTCTCATGGTATTCCTCAGAGATAAGCTGTCATCTTCTCCCGCAAAAACCCTCGCGCCCGGCTAATGCGAGACTTGATTGTCCCTTCGCTCGTTCCCAGGATGCGCGAAATATCCTCGTAACTCTTCCCTTCCACGTCCCGGAGTATGAGCGGCGCCCGGTACTTCTCCGGTAACGTGCAGATCGCTCGCTGAACGGCGTTGCGACGTTCAGCGTCGACCAGTTCCGTGTCAGGTAGCGGCTTCAGGTCGGGCGGATTAAATTCCTGCGGCTCGCCGCCATCCCGCGCTTGAAAGAACCCGGTTAAGGAGACTAACTTGCGCCGTTTTCGCTTTCGCAGCTCACTGATCGCAAGATTGGTGGCAATACGATAGATATAAGTCGAAAACGCGTAAGTGGTCTGGTAACGATCCGCTGCCCGGTAAACTCTCACAAATGTTTCCTGCGCCAGGTCGACTGCCCCATCGTAGTCGCTCGTCATCCGATAGATATAATTCGTAATCGGATTGCGATAGCGTCCTACCAACTCCGCAAACGCGTCCTCGTCGCCGGTGCGCGTGGCTTCGAGTAGCGCGTGGTCAGAGGTTGGGTCCGCGACCACCTCATGCCGCAACGCCGCGGAGAAATTAACGTCGATCGTAGTTAGTGTGTCCATCAGGGCAGGTAGGCTCTCACACCGCTGACGAGTTCCTTGTTTTGACTGTTTACTCCGCAGTTCTGCGACTTATCAATCCGGCACTGGAGCGGTCACTTGAACCTCATTATACCCCTGACCATGGCCGCTCGCAGTTTATACACGCTCAAGTTGGGGAGAGGTTCCGAAAGAGTGAGGTAAAATGGGACCTAACCCCACGCGGGAAGGCCGGAAGTCCAGTATTCTCACTCCCAAGGCGGCTTTAGCGAGTAACGCTGAAAAGCGTTGGCCAATGTCAGCCCAGGGTTTGCTTTGAAACCCAGGGTTCAAGAATGCCCAAGGAGATTGTTCTGAAGGGGTTGCGCGGCCTGGCGCTTAACAAACGCCGGCACAACTCTTTCAGAGCTGCGCCTTCGAGAAATGGGATGCGTTTTCCCAGGGTAGCTAAAGCGCAACCCTGGGCTGAAATTCGCGAACGCTTTTAGCGTTATGAACTACGCCTCAGGACTCTTGAACAGGGCGTCGTCGAGCTTGACGCCGTATGTGACATTCAGAATCTGTGTCTCCTGGACTTGCTTGCCCTCTTCCAGCAAAACGGTGCGATAAAAAACAAGCGTACCCTGGGCATAACGATAGTCCATGAATTTCCGCGAATACTTCAAGGGGGTTGAACCTCCGGGAGCAGGTTCCTCGTATTCGAGCCAGAGAACATGAAGGGTCTTGGAGCTGATGTAATAGCGGGTAGTCTGCTTATCTTTGTCAATCACGTCCAGGACGTACAGATCCAACCCTTTCTGTTTGTCCTTCCCAACCAGGTTGAGCGTCGAGCCGTTTTCTTTATACCGCAACAAAGTATCGAGGCTGTGGCGATGTTGCGCCAGAAACGTATTAGCTGCATCTTGCCTGGGAGTGAAGGCTGAACCGTTGATGATTCCCCATATTTGTCCGCCGCCATAGATCAGGGAGTACTCGAGGGTTGGCATCTTCTGATCAAGCCGAACTTTGTCCTTGTCCATGCTGTCGCCGCGAACGAAACGGCGTTCATATGATGCTTCCTCGGCTTTTCCCACGTCACAGGTCGGCTTACAAATCCGTCCGCGCTCGATGCCGTTACGGCGTATCTTTGCCAGAAGTTGGCGACCTCCGTAAAGGAAGACAGTAGATTCGGCTACTTGTTCAGCCGTCACTGCTTTTCCGCTCCTGGCATCTATCGTTTCAGCCTTTGAGGGGGTGTCGACCGCAGGGGAAGGAGTGGGTTTAGGCTTTTGAGCAAACGCCGTAATCCCGCAGAGAATAAGAAACGCAAGAATAGCTGTGGAGGTGATCAATGATCGGCGCAAGAAGTATTTCTCCTGTAGAAACAACTGAATAAGTGTTATTGCGAAATGGGGAAAGCTGCCTATTCGAGCGTGCGAATTGTAGCACAGCGAGCCTGAATCTCCGGGTGCAACAGCTTGATTGATGCGCATTTGGGGGCGCGCAGATGCCTGTCGGGCAATAAGGTCAGTACCAACACGCGGTAGCGGATAGGTTCCGATCGCGTTCCATCGATTTTTTCCGTCTTGAGCCTGGTAGAAAAGCTGCAACACCGCAACCACCAACTACCGCGTGTTGATACTGACCTCATTTCACCTCGCGGAATTGACATCCATTCCAGTTAAATCGTAGTCTCCTTGGTTTTCAAAGTAGCGATATTCTGCTCTATAGCAGGCCCGATGGTCTTAGGCACAAAGCCACAGACGATAATAATTACTGAGAGGATAGGTGAGTTATGAAGAAGGTTGGCATTTTAGTTGGACGGGAAAAGACGTTTCCCGAGGCGCTTATTAGAAACATCAATGAACGCGGTGAGGGTGAAGTGACCGCAGATTACATCAAGCTGGGTGGAATCAGGCATGACGCTCCGCCGCGTTATGACCTGGTTATCGATCGAATCTCTCATGAAGTTCCCTTCTACCGTGCCACGTTAAAACGAATGGCGCTGGAAGGAACGATAATTATCAACAATCCGTTCTGGTGGTCGGCGGACGATAAATTCTTTAACTATTCACTGGCACCGAAACTAGGTGTAGCGGTTCCTAAGACCGTCCTGCTGCCACAGAAGGACTACATCTCAGGCATCAGCAGCGAGAGCTTGCGTAATCTCGAATTTCCGCTGGATTGGCAAGGGATTGTTGACTACGTCGGTTTCCCGTCGTTTCTGAAACCCTTCGACGGCGGCGGCTGGAAAAATGTCTCCAAGGTTAATTCGCTCGAGGAACTGTGGAAGGAATACGATCAGACGGGCACACTCTGCATGACTCTTCAGGAAGGCATCGACTTCGATCAGTTTGTACGCTGCTACTGCGTGGGCCAGGAAGAGGTGATGATCATGGCCTACGATCCGAGAAAGGCATACCTCTCAGGCGAACAGTACATTCACAACCCGGACTACCTGGCGCCGGAGTTGGCAGACCGTGTCAGGCGAGACGTTCGCACCTTGTGCACCGCGCTCGGCTACGATCTCAACACAGTTGAGTTTGCGATCAAGGACGGTATTCCTTACGCGATAGATTTCATGAACCCGGCGCCGGATGCGGAGTTAGCTTCGGTAGGCGAGTTCTATCACAATTGGATTAGCAATGCCGTCACAGACCTGGTGTTCAAACGTCTCAGTGAAGGACGTGAGGCGCCACGTTATCGTTGGGACGCGCTGCTGAGTCCAGCGCCGAACAAAACTTTCGCGGTCGCTTCTCAAGCAGAGCAGCAAGGGCGGACGATTCAACCGAATGCGCCGGGTACAAGCGGCGCCAAGGCAGGCGGACGCAAGGGTTCTTCTTCACGTTCGAAGACCACGTAGATACTTGATTGAACTTCGAAAAGAAAAGGCAGAGAGTTCAACCTCTCTGCCTTTTGTGTTTAGTATCAGCCCGGCGGGCTTTCAGATAGTAGCCGGCATTTGAAGCGAAGTGAAAACCACCGGATCAATCGATTAAAAGATTTGCACCACGGAGTGGTGCGAGAATTTCAAGGCTAGTCTTCCGTCTGGCACCCCGTCGGGGTGCAGTCACTCTCTCTACCTTAACCGGTGGTCTTCGCTTCGCTACGACCACCGGCGACTGTCTCGCAACCTTCCAGGTTGCTTTGCTCTATTAAGTCGCGAGGCGTGGTTTTCGTCTCTTGGCGAGAAGTTTGATTGCCAGCAGGCTGGAGATCCAGGCGATTAGCGACGAGGTTGCGAGATACCAGCAAGGGCCAGCGACAGCCTCCTCAACATAGGGAACGAGTAGCGCTACGAGAATGCTGGCGTTGGTGACCCGCGCGGCCAGGCGACGCACCTTCAGCGAGTGCTGCAGCAGGCTTATCCGGCGTAACTCCGAGACGAGGTAGTCGTCGTCATCGTTCAGGAGGGCATAGTAATCAGCCTCCCTCACCGCATGTCGCGAAAGCGCCTTGTCTGAAGCCGACCCGGCAGCGTCACGATATTGATGGATCACGTGGGCCAGCTTTCCGTCGCGCAAGGCGAGATTCGCCAGACCAATGTGCGCCCGAAAATTCTGCGGCTCGAGTTCGATCGCTCTGTGAAAAGTATTCTGCGCCCGCATGGTCTCGCCCCATTCAAGAAAGCTTTCGCCGACCAGCGCTAATAATTCAGGTTCTTTTCCCGCTCGCATGGCGGACAGGCGCAAGGCTGCGCGTGCTCTGGACAAAAGCTTGGCGTCGCTCAAACTGCTCGCCTGGGATCGCAGTAGCCGCGCGAATTGAAAAATCAGACGTCCGTCTTTAGGAATGACTATCAAGGCCCTGCGAAAGGCTTCCCGGGCTTCATTCAAACGCCCCGCAATTCTCAGTTTGTTTCCCACCTGCCCTAACAGTAGCGCTCGCTCGTCGTCGATGGTTGCGGAGGTATCTTCCGTTTCGTCAGTCTTGAGCACCGGCTTTTGTTTTCTGGCCCCAAGCTTAAAATCAAGCGTTGCGCCTTCGAGGACATCCGCCGAAGCGAGCCTGAGCGAATGCACCTCAGTGTTGAGCGGCTTAGGCTCACAAAGGTAATCCCGCAACTCAATCGTGCGCAGATCGAGCTTGTCTGGATGAATTAGAGGGAATAACTTGCGAACCATCCCACGATAACTCTGACCGCCGGAGGCAAAAGTGAATTCGATGTTCTTGCCGACAATCTGAGTTCTATAACGGTAGCGCACCCGGCCACTGCGTCGTAGGGTGCGTACCGCCTGCGTGTCGACCTTCTCGAAGTCTGTGATGTTGAGCTCTTTCTTTCGTCCGGTAATGTGCCGCATGAGAAAAGGTATCGGACCGCGTCGCACCAAAAATTCCCCATCAAACTCAATCCGGTCCGTCAACGCCAAAATCGGAATAACCAGCCAGGCTACAGCGACAGCTACCAACGCCGGCACATCTCTTTCCGACCGTAACAGCAGGGCCGAGCAAAACGTTAACACGCTGGCGGCGGCAAGATAGGAGCCCGGTGATACGCGCACTCTGGCTAGACGCGGCGCCTTGCGCGGCCGCTGTCTTTCACGCGCGACTTCGCCGAGTGCCTTAAGAGTCTCTATTTGATCGGCGTCGTTCATCTTACTCACTTGTTCGGTACCGGGCAGTCGACGGGCACGTCCAAAGAAAATGTGCCTCGTCCGTTGCCAGGTTCAGTGTAACGTAAGTCGGCGAACTGGACGAGAGTCTGAGTTACGCAGTCTTCGCCCACCACCCGCATCACCGGAAATCGCGCGAAGCCGAGAAAGGTACGGGCCCGGTAATCCTGCTCCGCTTTCTCTACCGTCTTAGCCTCTACTCCCTCGAGGTTTTCGTAACGCAAAACAGCGTAGGACGGTGGCAGTTCTCGCAACAGTGAGAGGTTGAACCTGTAAGTCGCCCGATCAGTTTTCATTACACAAACCCAACCCGTGGGATCAGCCGCGGTAGCCATCGCCGCCAGGTTGATGATGTTCTCCGAATGGCTATTTGCGATTGCCTCCGCCTGAGCCTTGGCCTGGTTCAGCGCTACCGCATGAGCGACGAAGAGTCCTGCGCCGTAAACCATAACAACCAACAACGCAGCGACTGCAACCCCGGATCCGGTGCGCTCTCTAAATCCCTGGCGGTAAAGGGTAACAGAAACAATCAACACTACTATCCAGAGCAGTGGAAGCAGAACTGTATTTAGAGATCTGCCCGAGCTTGCCAAACGACCGAAAATAAGAAAACTGGGAATAAGGGCAATCACTAACCAAAAGATGACATGCGCCCTTGTTTTTGCCGTCATTAAAAATGCGACTGCGCCAAGAATTATCCAGATGAAGGGATCGACGACGAAAGTAAAATCACCGTACGACCATCGCGCATCCCACGGAAGCAGGAACCGAATACCGTAGTTGTTTGACCAGTCGAGTAGTGGATGTGTGGCGGTTGTTAGAATGGAGACTAACAGTAATCCCTTAGGCCTGACCTGACGTGCGCGCTTTCTGAGTTGAGCAATTATTCGATCGGCAAGGTAGAAGACAACTGGCAGTGCGAGCGCCAGCACTGCCGCACCTGCGAGTGAGTGAGTGATGCCACGGTGATGGTGAAGATATCCCCAGCGTCCCTGAAACAGAAGGACAACAATGTCGACGTCAGGAGAATTTGCCGCAAGGATACAGAGTGCGGTTGCACCAGGTGAGAACCTTTCGAGGCCCGCTTTGGCCGCAGTCAGTCCTACTAATGAATGAGTAAGATTGTCCATCGACCGACCAGTGGTCCAGGAGTGGCACTCAAGTGATTGACTGGGACCGCGGGCGGCTCGCCCGCAGATCTTTCGGAAGTAATCTTCGAATTTGTTTCGCGCTTCGCGCTCATTTGCGGACCTGACGTCCGCGGTCCCAGACAATCACTTGCTGCTATTCCAATCAGAATGGCGAATCGCTGGGCGCTTCCGGCGTCAATTTCGCATAACGGTCAGCGTCGAGTTTCTGCAGTTTTTCACTCGCATCGCGCGCTGCCGCAGAGGCCGGGAGCGGCGTGCCATCAGCGTCTTTGGCCTTACGTGAGGGTTCCACGATATTAAAGAGCAAGTCCACCGCTTCCTTCTTCTTACCCTGTTTCTCGTAAACGCCAGCCAGCCGAAGGTTGGCGGAGTCGCTGGTAACTATTTCACTTTTTAGTGCAGCCAGTTCGGAGTAAAGCTTTGCCGCCTCGTCATACTTTCCATCCGCTTCGAGCGCCTGGGCGAGGGAAAACTTAGCCAGGGCGGCAGGCTCCGCTACGCTACTCTTGCTTACTTCCGTAAGTTCGCTCATCCCTTTACTACGATCGCTCGTTAGCAGGAGCGCGCCTATGAAGTAACGAGCTTCCGTCCGGTAAGGATCACCATACTTGTTGGCGACTTGTTGAAATACTGCAATAGCTCTTTGGGAGCGTTCCTGCTCACTTGAAAACTCCGGAGTTGGAGCTCCCGGGATTGGCGACGCTGTCGCAACCGGAGCGCTGGCAATCGCAATTGCCCGCCCGAGGGCGCGGCGAGCTTCATCCGCCTTCCGATTGCTCCATTTGAAGTAAACGCCCAGGAGCACAGCCAGCAGGATAATTCCGCCTAAACCGTAGAGGAGGGTTTTACCCTGGCCTTCGAGCTTATCGCCCACGCGGTCAAAAATTCTACCGGCCGCGTCGCGGAATTTGTCATGTTGAAGTTCCCGGGCACGCTTCTTTTTGTATTTGGCCACTTGGTTCTTTCTCGCAAGTCCGCATAGGGGACGGCGTTCTTTAAGGTGTATGATTGCCGAAACACTCACTGTAAAGGTGGCTCGGAAATCTTGTCAAGCAGGGCGTTTATATAGTATTGCACCTTGAAAACGAATCCGGCGTCCGTGGATGCCAAGGCAAAATGACCAGGAAAGTATCGGGAACAAACGGAAGACGTCGGGTGTCTAAGGACGCGACTGCCCAGCCTGGAGTTTGGAATGGGCAGGGGTCGTCAGCTACTCCGATTCCGTCCCCAGGGGGAAACAAGTGAGCTACGGGGGGCCCATAGCGCTCCGGCAAATGGAGTTAGAGCAAGCTGCATCAGTCGGCGAGGTGGAGTTGTGCGAGTCACGGCCCCGTGCTGAGGCTGAGTTCATTGAAAGGTTGAAGCGAGGTGAAGCGGCGGCTTTCGAGGAATTGGTCGCTGAACGCTCGGGCGAAATCTACGGGCTACTGTTCCGGCTGACAGAAAACTGCGAGGAAGCTCGTGACCTGACTCAGGAGACGTTCCTGCGAGCTTTCCAAAGCATTAGCGGATTCCGCGGCGAAGCGGACTTGAGAACCTGGATTTATCGCATCGCCATTAACCAGGCCAGGAACCGTTGGCGCTGGTGGCGCCGCAGAAGCCGCGATACCACAGTCTCGCTCGATGCAACGCTGGGTCAGTCAGGCCAAACGGTTGGAGGAGTGCTGGCTGAGACTTCAGAAAACCCGGAGCAGCAAACGCTGGCGCACGAACGCGAGGTAGCTTTGCGAGCAGCCTTGCAAAGAGTCGGACGCGCTTACCGCGAGACTCTAATCCTTCGTGATATAGAAGGCTTCACTTATGAGGAAATTGCTACGACCTTGGGAATCAATGTTGGAACAGTGAAATCGCGCCTGGCGCGCGGCCGCCAGGAGTTGCGGCAAAAGTTGGAAGGATCTTTGTAATAGTTTCGCAGGCGGATGGTCGACCCGCCCCGGCTCACATGAAACTCGGTGCCAAATGGGTCGAAGTGAGAATACGGCGGGACCAGACGGAGAGGAAGCTTAAAAGATGAAGAGCGAATTTGAAACGTGGCCAGCAACACCCGTTGAAGCGTCGCTTGAAATCAACGAACTCCCTTTGCGGCCTGGCACTAGCCGGAGTTGCTTCTTTTCAAACAAACGGAGCAGCCGGGGTCGGCCGGCCATTCTACCAAGCGAATGCAGCTGTCAGAAGTCAGCACAGAGCTTTTTGACTGACCTCTGGCACCTGACCTTCGTATTAGGATTTAACTATGACTTGCGAAGAAACCACGCAACTGCTTTCACAGTTTATCGATGATGTTTTGACGCTGTCACTGCGCGTCGCCGTTGACGAGCATCTGGACTCCTGTCCGGTTTGTCGCTCAGAAGTGGCGGAGTTTCGCTCAGTCAGCCGTAGCTTGCGGCAGCTTAGTCGACCGGTGGCGCCGATCGATTTGGCGGCATCGATCAATGATGCATTGTTGATAGAAGCGGCGGCTCGACGCCAGTCGCCTAAGCGCTCGTGGGCAGAGAGGTTGTCATTGTGGCTGGAACCTCGATTGATGCCCTATGGCGTCGGCTCTTTTGCGTCAGTGGTTCTCTTCGGCGCGATGTTCGTTGGCCTAAGTCCGCATTTTATGGCCTTGCAACAAGCCTCACGACAACTAAGCACCGTGCTTGTGTTTCGCTCAAGCCCCGGCTTCGACTTGAATCAACCCGTCAGCTCAGAAGATTTTTCCAACCGCCGCGCTCCGTTTGCAGAGCAATCACCCACCCTCAACCCGGGTGGCGCACTGGCGGCGCTAACCAGTTCGTATGCGCAGCCACACACACATCAAGACGGGGATGACATGATCGTGGTGGCGGATGTCTTCAGCAACGGATCGGCATCGCTGGCCGACGTGGTGCAAGCACCGCGTGATCGTCAGATGCTTGCCGACTTCGAAGTAGCTTTGCGACAAAGCGCCGCTTTCGTGCCGGCGTCGCTGGATCGACGTCCCGACACGATGCGCGTTGTCTTC
>Ga0207689_10005738_pt1 | contig 11031 bp, 13 predicted proteins | sample KBSMisM52_FD_184312 | JGI IMG/M metagenome (GOLD analysis project Ga0207689, IMG submission 184312) | Miscanthus rhizosphere microbial communities from Kellogg Biological Station, Michigan, USA - KBS Miscanthus M5-2 (SPAdes) (version 2) | ecosystem: Host-associated > Plants > Roots >... | reverse complement strand
GCCAAACGTGCCTTCCTCGACCCGGGCGAGGGCAGCGTCGATCTCGTTCAGGACGTGCTCGACCTCACGCAAATCGCTTTGCGCGCGCGTGTATCAGGTCTGATCAATCTTGGCGGCGGCATCTCGAAGAGTTTCATGCGCCAGACCGAGATGGCGGCGCACATCTTCAAGCAACAGGTGCTGGGTCACAAATACGCGATTCAGATCGCCGCCGACGCACCGCATCCAGGCGGCCGCTCAAGCGCGGTCGTATTCGAAGAGTCTGAAGTTTATGGCAAGCTCGGACGGAACGCTTTGACTGCTTACGTAAACTGCGACGCCACGATCGCACTGCCCATCATCATCACGGCACTTTCACAAACGGCCGCGAAGTATATGAAGGGCCGGCGGCGTCCCAACTTTACGTTCGCTGGAAAAGACTTGATCATCGAAGTGCCGTAGCACTTGGCAATTCACGATATTTGCAGGCTGACGTTATATTCGTTCAAGCGTCGATCGTCACAACTCTCGTAGCTTCCGATCACATCAGGAGTTCATCACTTGGCGGCCCTGAAAATAACTCATTATGCCGAAGCCGGGATTCCCGTCATGAAGCTGGAAGGCAAAATTAATATTGATGAAGGCTCGGTGATTTTGCGAGAAGCCATCGATGACTATCTCTACAATCGCGGTACAAAGCAATTAATCATTGAGATGGGTAATCTTTACTATGCTGACTCTTCCGGTATCGGCGAAATCTTTACTGGTTTATCGCGCGGAAAGAAGGCGGGCTGCCGAATTGTTTACGCTAACATAGCGAAGAAAATCATCGATCTGCTCACTATTACGAAACTCCTTACCGTACTCGAGGTTTATCCGTCGGTTCAGGAAGCGGCGCGCAGTTTTAAGTAGATCGCGCATATGCCCAGCCGTTCGCGAAAATACATATGGATAGTCGTTTATCCAGCACTGTCGCTGGTGATCGTGCTGGCTATTGCCTACTTTTTTTGGATAGTCCCGTCAAGGGAATTGCGTAATCATCAGCCGTCGCTTCAGCCCAAGGATTATTTAGAGCTGGAAGGGACAATCCGTGCAGGATTAGCTCAAGCGATCGGCGGCACGGCGATCTTGCTCGGTCTTTTCTTTACGTGGCGAAACATTCGTGCCACCGAGCGAAATCTGGAAACTTCGTACCAAACCAGCGCAAAAAATCTGTCGCTAGCCCACGAAGGACAGATTACAGAACGTTTTACCAAGGCGATTGACCAACTCGGGAGCGAAAAGTTGCAAGTTCGTCTCGGAGGAATATATGCGCTGGAACGAATTGCCAGAGACTCCAAACCAGATTACTGGCCTGTCGTCGAAATACTAACAGCTTTTGTTCGTGCAAATTCGACGACTCAGCTTAATCACCAGCACAACCCGCCTAACGAGCCCGCCACTGACATTCAAGCCGTGTTGACGGTGCTAACTCGCCGCAACATCAATCACGAAAAAAACACTCTTCACAGGATTGACTTGCGAGGAGCAAATCTGCGCGGTGCGAACTTGATTGGTTGCGATCTGAAGAAGGCGATTCTCTGGAATGCTGATCTTTCCGAGGCCAATCTTCGCGATAGCAGTTTGCAGTCAGCCGGCTTACGCGGAGCACGTCTGAACTCAGCAGCCTTGACCCTGGCGAATCTTGAGGCGGCGACGCTCTTCGAAGCAAATCTCGATAACGCAGTTTGTGCGGGGGCCAGTATGGAAGGCGTCCAGCTTGCGGGCGCGAGCCTCAGGGCTGCTCAACTCTATGATGTAAATTTGAGCGGTGCGAATTTGTTCCAAGCCGATCTAACCGGGGCCAGCCTTCTGAATGCAAATCTCACGGGCGCAATCCTGAACGATGCGATACTGGCGCAGGCTAATCTACAAAACGCTGACCTTTCGAACGCTATCGGATTGACTGTTGAGCAGGTTCGGTCCGGAGTAAACTTTGAAAGCGCCAAGTTGCCCTTCAACATCCCTAACCGGGATCTCGTCGTTACGTGAGCCGTCCTCGATTCGCATTCCGTGCTAACCGTCCGTTAAACTCCAAGCATGACTGAATCGCAGTCCCTGCCGATGAACTTCGGCGGCATCGCCGAAGAAGAATTCTCCCGTTTCGACAACGCGCGCGTGCTGGTTTGGCCGATTTCGTACGAAGGCACGGTGTCGTACGGCGGAGGGACCGGCCAGGGCGCGATGGCGGTCATCGACGCGTCGCGCAACATGGAGTTGTACGACGAAGAGACCGACGCCGAAGTTTACAAACTCGGGATTCACACCCTGGACGAATCACCGTCGCTCGATCCTCCCGAGCGCATGATGAACTCGCTTTACGACCGCGCGAAAGAACTCGTCGCCAGCGGCAAGTTCGTGACGATGATTGGCGGCGAACACTCGATCAGCGCGCCCGTCATTCGCGCGCATGCCGAGCAGCATCCAAACATTTCCATTCTGCAAATCGACGCGCACGCAGATTTGCGCGACACCTACGACGGCACGCCTTACTCGCATGCTTCGATCATGGCTCGCTGCGTCAAAGACCTGAAGATCCCTGCCGTTCAGGTCGGCATCCGCTCGATTTCCGCGGATGAAGCACGTGTCATCGATCAACTACCAACACGAATTTTCTGGGCAAAAGACATTGTTGGCCGTGACGATTGGTGGGATGACGCAGTCGATGGATTGACTGAGAATGTCTATCTGACGATTGACATCGACGGTCTTGATCCATCGCTGGTTTCGGCAACGGGAACACCGGAACCAGGCGGACTCGGCTGGTACGAAACAGTTGGTTTGATTCGTACACTCGCGCGCAAGCGGAACATCATCGGAATGGATTTGACCGAATATTCGTGTGTCGAGGGCCAGGATGCCTCCGCATTTCTGTGTGCGAAACTGATCTACAAGACGCTGGCGTTTGTGTTTGAGAAAGAGACGCCAAAGATTAGAGGAAAGTAGGAAAGTCGAAAATTAGAAATTGAAAACTTCAAATTTGCCGGCCTCGACAAGCTGTTGTCGCTGCCGACGACTGGCCGCGTACGGGGTAGAATTTGCACTTTTCAATTTCTAATTTTCATTTTTCAATGCTTAAACCAAGCTACGTCAGCTTCTTCTTGTAGACCTCTTTCAATCCCGTCTGCGCTTGTTCATGCGCATCGTAAACATTCGGACGCGACAACACCGCGCGATATTGCGTCAACGCGTCATTGCGCTTGCCGCTCAAATCCAGCGCCTGCGCCGCGTACAGATGCGCCATCGTCGCCAAACCTTCCTGCGCGCCTTCGACTTGCGCTGACGCGACAAATTCTTTCGCGGCGCGATCATAGAGCCCCGCGGTCATCAGAGCTTCCGCGTATTTGAAATGAATCAGATCGAGAGCCTTGCGGGTCGTTTCGGGAAGATTCTTATCGCGCAGCAGACCTTCAAACGTCGCGAATGCTTCGGTCTCTGCGGCGCTGGGCGCAGCGGCGTGGTTCGATTCCCGTTCCAGCGCGGCTTGCGCCACCAACGCATCAGCCATCTCGAGTTTGTACAGGTAATTCCGTGGATACTTCGCTCCCAGATCGCGCGCGATGGTGGCCGCTTCCGCAAAGCGCTTCTCGCGCGTGTACAGGAGAATCAGCAGCGTCTTTGCATCTTCCTTAACCCAGTTCCCTTCACGCGCGACGCGCTCGATCGTAGCGATGCCACGCTTCTTCGATCCGCGATGGCCGAGGAAACCGGCCGCGATCTTCTTCGGCAAAGGCAGCGCGCCAATGGTGTAATCGTACAAGCCAATCGTCATCTCGGCGTCGCGGTAATTCGGATCGAGCTTAATCACGTCTCGATGTTTATCGACGGCATCGTTCCCGTCTTTTAGCGCCGCGAAGTGACGACGCTCAACGGTCTCTTCGAAGGAAGCCTTCAGTCCTTCAATCGCGCCAAAGAAATAAAGCGCCTCAGTATCGTTCGGATTTTGTTTTAGGCGAGCTTCTGTTAACTGACGTGCCGTGCGCGTGTAGGTGCGAAACTGATCGACGAGCTTCGGATCCGCCTTGTCCTCATTCTCTGAATAGAACGAATCACTGTTGTAAAGCGAGGCTTGCAAACGCCGCGTTTGATAGAGAGCTTCGATCAAAAGCGTGTCAGCGAGAAATTGTGGGCCGGCGGGATAATTCGGAAATGCGAGCGCCATTTCTTTGAAGATCTTCCGCGCGCCTTCGTAATCCAGGTTATAGAGGGCTTCCGAGCCAGAGATGCGCAGTTGATCGAATTTTGCGCGATCCGGTTGTGTGAGCCATTGCGTGGCGGTGGTTTGCGCTTGGCCGAATCCCGGCAGCAATGAAATCAATCCAGCGATAAGGATGAGAAATCTGAGCTTAATCATTTGTACCTCATGCCAAAAACATCAATCCTTGTTCCGCGCCCAGAAGCAGAGGCCAATGATCGCCGGAATCAGCGCAATACCCAGCCACATACCACGATCCGTGAGAGCATTGTCGCCGGCGCGGCGTACTTCTTTGACCTGCGCGTAACTGATCGTGACTGAATCAGTAGTCTTCTTGTTCACCAACACGAACGAAGTATCTCCGATAATTGTGATGCGCCCTTTGGCCATACTCCCGTCGACGAACTTGACGTTGACGCTGGCGTCAGAGCCAATCCCGTTTACCGTTCGCTTCACCTTGGCGATGCGTTCAGAGTCGGCCTGCACTTGCGCCGGGATGACTGTCGCGACTGACAAGTTGATCATCAGCGCACTAACGACACATATCAAAAGAGATCTCATCTTCGAGTCTAGATGCCCTCTCAGCCCTGACTATCAGCTAATCGAATAGAGCAAGCGCCAGCACAATCAATGTGCCGACACCAGCCGCCGTGAACATGATGCCCACCCAGGGCTTGTGAAATAGGCCGAGTTTTTCTTTCTGTTTCGTAATGCGCGAGACTTCTGCGAAAGCGATAGGCTTAGCCGCCCCTTTCGAGTTCGTGACCACAAATCGATCAATTGCAACTCCAGTGATGCGGCCACTGGTTTTCGATCCGTCTTTCAGCTGTACGTCGACCCGTTTTCCGAAGCCGAGGTTCTGCACCAGCGTCTGATCCGCGACCGCTACGCGAATGTCTGCTGACGGTCTCCCATCCGTCCCCGCGCCTTTTGTCTGAGCCACAATTGCCGCCGTGTAAAGCAGACAAAACAGAAATACGACTACCGTAGCTAACAACTCTTTCTCCATGCCATGCCCTAAGTCTTCTTCGCCAGATCTGAGTCCCAGCACTCAAATCTCGTAAGCCGTAGTCTTCCGGCGACGTATGCGTTTCGCTCCACTCGCAAGGTATCCAGCGTCGCCAGGGTAGCCTCAGCCACCGCGTTGTTTGGCAAATCGAACGCGTTTGCCTTTCGTCGCGACGATATCGCCAGCCCTATCTTTAGCGAGTCAGGCCCCTTAGCCGAATTCATCGACTCATCAGTCGGAAACACGCTGGCGAATAAATAACTCTGCCCGTCAAAACGAATTCGCTGGTTCGTCAATTCTTCCTCCTGCAAACTCGGCCTCACGTTGATCGTTTGTGTTAACTTCCATCTCTCACCACGAAGCCGATACACAGTGACGACACAACGGATCGCATTCGTGTCTTGAGCGCTGGCGGCAGTCCCCAGAAGTAAACAGAGTAGAGTTGTCACGGCAAGCTTCATCATGAAAAACTCTCGATGTATTTCACACCGCTGCCGGTATTGAAGAGTACGACGCGCTCATCCGCTTTAACCGAACCATCCGCCAGAAGCTTCTTCAATGCCGGTAGACACGCGGCGCCTTCGGGTGCGCAGAAGATTCCCTCAGCGGAACCAATTTCCCTGGTCGCATTGATCAATTCTTCGTCTGTCACCGCGAGGGCGGCTCCTCTTGAAGCTCGCAGCGCATCCAGAATCAGAAAATCGCCAATCGCTTTCGGCACGCGCAGTCCCGATGCGGTCGTGTGCGCGTTCGGGAACTCCGCGGCAAATCGTTCACCTGTCTCGAACGCCGTCACGATCGGCGCACAGCCGGACGCTTGCACGGTCACCATGCGGGGACGTTTTGAACCAATCCAACGCATCTGCTCCATCTCATCGAACGCTTTCCACATACCGATTAGTCCGGTCCCGCCGCCGGTTGGATAAATGATCACGTCGGGTAACTGCCAATCGAATTGCTCAGCCAGTTCGTAGCCCATCGTCTTCTTGCCTTCAATTCTATAGGGCTCTTTCAACGTCGAGACATCGAACCAACCCTCAGCCTCTTTGCGCCGTCCGACTTCAGCGCCGCAATCGGTAATCAGGCCATCCATCAAAGTCACATGCGCGCCTGTCTGTTCGCATTCGATGACGTTCGCGCGCGGCGTGTCGTTCGGCATAAAGATGTGCGCTTCCATGCCCGCGCGCGCCGCGTATGCGGCCAACGCCCCCGCCGCGTTACCCGCCGAGGGCACCGCCAGCTTCTGCACGCCCAACTCTTTGGCCATCGAAACCGCTGCCGTCATGCCACGAGCTTTGAAACTCTGCGTCGGGTTCTGTCCCTCGTCCTTGATGAAGAGCTGAGACATTCCGAGCGACGCGCCAAGTCGCGACGCGTGCACGAGCGGCGTGAACCCTTCGCCCAACGTGACTACATTTTCCTCCGCGTCGACCGGAAGCACTTCGCGGTAGCGCCACAAATCGGGCTCGCGACCGATCAGACTCTCTTTCGTGAGAGACTTCGAGGCGTGCGCTAAATCGTATCGAACCAACAGAGGCTTTCCGCATTGCGTGCAAAGGTTGTGCAACCTTCGTGCCTCGTACCGCACGCCGCACGCCCCGCATTCAAGATGAGTAACATTCATGTTTTCTCCAAACGATCCTTTCTGTTAATTGCGCCGACATCATAACGGGTGGCGAAGAATCCGTCAGGTGGCGGCGTAATCCTGCGTTTCGCGACGTGCAGTTTCCAAGCGCAGCAGTTAATCTGTTTCCACCACAACCAGAACAGGAGACATTAATGCCAAATCGCACCGCGGTAATCGAAACGAACAAAGGCACGATCAAATTTGAGCTGCTTGAGGAAGACGCGCCAAAGACAACGGAGAACTTCCGCTTGCTGGCCGAAAAGGGTTATTACGATGGAGTGATTTTTCACCGTGTGATTAACGGCTTCATGATTCAGGGCGGAGATCCGACCGGGACGGGAAGAGGCGGCGCTTCGGCTTGGGGCGGACGGTTCGCTGACGAGATCAATTCGTCGTCAGAAGTTTACCAGCGCGGCTACAAAGCCGGCACGGTCGCGATGGCCAATGCCGGACCGAACACGAACGGCTCACAATTCTTCATCATGCACGTCGATTATCCGCTGCCGCCGAGCTACACGATTTTTGGACGCGTGACTCAAGGACAGGACGTCGTCAACTCTATCGCGACCTCTAAGACCGATCACAGTGACCGGCCAAGCGACGAAGTGAAGATGGAGAAAGTCACGATTGAATAATTCTCAATTGTGAATTCTGAATTTTGAATTCTTGATCGTCTCCGTAACGAATTCCTTCGCCGCCGCGACCGCGCGCTTCAGTTCGTCGCCCCTCGCCAGACCACAGGCGATCGCCGATGACAACATACATCCGGTGCCGCGAGTGTTCGGCGCATCGATCCAGTTCCCCTGAAAGGCAGTCACCTCGCCGTCATCATCAAGCAAATCAATCGCCTTGCGGTTAACTTCTGCTGGCTCCTGCCTCCTGGCTCCTGCCTCCTGCTTCACATGTCCACCTTTGATCAGAACCGCCCGAGCCCCGAGTTCGCGTATGCGCGCGGCTGCCTGCCGCATCGAATCTTCATCGCGGATGTTTAGACCCGCAAGCTTCTCGGCTTCGGGAATATTCGGAGTAATCACACGCACCCCTGGCAGCAACTCTGTCACAAACACTGCAAACGCGTCGTCGTCCATCAACTTGCCGCCGCTTGTCGATTGCATGACTGGATCAACCACCGATAACGGCAAATTGAACTCGCGAATTAGTTGCGCAACTTCGCGAACAACCTCTGCGGTCGGTAACATGCCGATTTTTACAGCAACGATCCTATTTTCAGCGACAATTCCACTCACTTGCGCGCGCACAGACTCCGCGGTCTGGTGAATCGCGCCCGCGTACGTTCTTTCGTTCTGATAAGTGATTGATGTAATCGCGGCAACAGCCGCGCATCGAAGCTGTTGAATTGTGCGTATGTCGGCGATTATTCCTGCCCCGGCCGACGGGTCGAATCCGGCAATCGCGAGAACGATTGGCTGTTGTTGCTGAAGTTCGCTAGTCACTTACTTGAATTTGATCAGCCGATTCGCAAAATCGACCACACGAGGGTTTTTCTTGCCCGCGGTAGATACTTCAAAGCCTTCGTCTCTTAAGTTCAAGGTCTGTTGCGCAGGTCCGCCCGGCAGCTTTGGGTTGAAAGTCCCATCGTCTTTCACCACGCGCCAGTAAGGCGTGATTCGTTTGCGGCCTTGCTCGCGATCTTCCTCAGCCGCTTCCGCGGCAATGCGGACAAAGATTCCCGTCGTCAGTGGACACGTGACGTCTGCACTGAAATCAGAAGCAAGCTTCCGTCGCAATTCGCTGACGGTCGCCAACTTACCTCTCGGAATTCTGCGGATCAGTTCATCAACCAGTTTTGGCGTAGGTATGAGCATTGATCCTTCGCCGAACCGAGCCATTTTCGGAGGGACCGGGACGACCTTCGGCTCCTGCGGTTTCTCCAACTTTGCGCGCCAGGATTTGCGGCTGGTGAATTTAGTTTTCATTCCGCTGGGCCCTTCTGATTTCTGCTGCCACGCTGTGCAACTGCTGCGGTTTACTGAAGAGGGTAATTCCAGCAATGCCTCGCGCGCCAACATTCAGACATTGCGCGAAATTATCGATAACGACGCCGCCCAGCGCCAGCACGGGAAAGTCAGCCAATTCGCGAGTTACATTCGCAAGTTCGGCGAGTCCAACCGGTGCACCGAACTCGCGTTTCGAAACTGTATCGAAAACCGGTCCGAAAACAATGAAATCCGCGCCCGCTTGTTTTGCTTTGCGCGCTTCGTCAAGTGAATGCGTTGACGCACCAATCAGCAGATCCTTGCCAAACGTTCTGCGAATCGCCGCCGCATCAATGGATTGCGTTGTCAGATGGACACCGTGCGCACCTGCACCGGCAGCAACGTCGGCGCGATCATTTACGAGTACCAGCGTCGCACTGCCTTGGGTAAGCGCCACGGCTTGTCGCGCCAGCTCGAACAACACTCGTGCCGACAAACGCTTCTCTCTGAGTTGAATTAAATCAATTCCGGCAGCGGCCGCCGCCGACACTTGATCGATAATTTGCCGGAATTCGAGGCTGTCCGGCGTCGTGGCTTCATTGGTTGCGCCGCGGGTAATCAGATAAAGGATCGTTTTTGATTGGCCGAACTTCATTGGGCGGCATCGGCGGAACTCGCGATGCTCTTGAGCTTTCCACAGGCGAAGCCTCGCCGTCCAGCGCGCGCACAGTGCGACGGAAATTGATTATCTCCCAAGCGCCCATCACGATGTTCAAAATGCCTAATCCCGAGACTGCACCGCGCACCCACCCCGATGCGACAAATCGTTGCAGCCCGTACCCAGTCTTATGCGCCGCCAACAGCAGAAAATAGTTGTTCCCCCAATCGCTCAGTCCAAGCCATCCGTGCGGCACCCACGGCAATACCGTAAGCACCACACCGATTTCCAGGCAGAGGATTATGTAAAAGACTACCGACAGTCTTGAAGACATCATTAGCTCCTCAGACGGCGCGGTAACGAAATGTGGTTTGTTATCGAAAGCTTTCGGTGAAAGTGTCGTGAAGCTAATTCACCATTTCGGTTTGTTCGGCTTTTCGCGCGCTGCGAATCTTTTCGCCGAGCCGCGCTTTCAACATCTTCAACCGCTCGTTCACGTTCCGATACGAAACGTTAACCCCGTAAACCTCAGTAAAACTTTCGAGCGCGTGGTCCAAATCTCCGGCCTGCTCATACGCTGCGCCAAGTTCATACATCAGCGCGATCCGCTCGTCATCCGAAATGTTCGGCGCGTTAAGGCCTTTGGTCAACCACTTTACTGCCACTTCCGGCACGCCTGTCTGCATGAAACAATGTCCCAGAAGGTTGCAACATTGCAAGTAGCGACGACTGCCGTCGGCCGGCGCCGCAAGACTTGCGGCTATCTGAAATTCTTCAAGCGCATCTTCGAACAGATCCATTTCTTTATACGCAAGTCCGAGATTGTAGTGTGTTTCATAGTCGCCATTGGCTGCGGCTTGGCCGTCTGCTTCGCTGGAAGCGCGATATTCTTCGAAGATCTCCGCCAATCCGGCATCGATACCAGTCGCCGCGCTCGACCCACCTTTCGGTTCGGCGGTCGCGGGAACGGTCATGACTACTTCTGGCGCGGGCGTCTCACTTGCGAGGGGCACCTCAAAGTTCTCACCAAATGTGATTTCGCCATGCTCGATGGTTGCAGACGCGGGCGTCTCGTCAACTTCGCCCGATTGCAGCCTTTGAATCCGGGAACGGCGGGCCTCAATTTCAGGATGATCGCCGCACTGTTGCCGTAACAGATCCAGCGTGTCAATGGCAATGTCGATGTATCCCTGAGCAATGTAAAAATCGACACTCTCAAGTTCGGGCCGTAACACAGCAACAATACGTTCTTCGTCGGTTTCGGCGGGCTTTTCAATTCCATTTGATGGAAGCTCTTGCGCAACTATCGATTCAAACGTGAATCCTGTTTCCTGGTTGGCTTTACGCGGAGTGCCGGATTGCTCAGACTCTTCAGTGACGGAATTGAATTCGAAGTGCCCTTCTGCCACCGGAGTAGCTACTTCATCCGAGTTGTAAACAAATTCGTTCGTCGTCGCAGCATCGACAGCTGGCTCTTCCGCTTGCCCAAACTGTGGCAAGTCTTCGCCCGCCGCATCTTCTTCCGGCCCACCCAGTTCGTTCAGTCGCGTGAGATACGCTTCGTCTGACGGTTCCAGACGGGTCAGC
>Ga0207689_10005735_pt1 | contig 11034 bp, 8 predicted proteins | sample KBSMisM52_FD_184312 | JGI IMG/M metagenome (GOLD analysis project Ga0207689, IMG submission 184312) | Miscanthus rhizosphere microbial communities from Kellogg Biological Station, Michigan, USA - KBS Miscanthus M5-2 (SPAdes) (version 2) | ecosystem: Host-associated > Plants > Roots > Rhizosphere... | reverse complement strand
ACTTGACAGCGCTCAGCGCCAGCATCTTCGGTCCGAGTGCGGCAACCACGACTGGCAATTCGCCGGCGGGCGCTGACTTGTTGATGCCGTCGAGATAGGCACTCATCGCTGCCAACGGCTTGTCGTAGCGATGGCCACGCAGGCCCTCGACCATCGGAATGTGGCTGACGCCGAGGCCGAGAATGAACCGGTCGCCGTAGAGCGCATTCAGCGAGACCATGGCGCGCTGCGCGGTGAAGGAATCCCGCGCATAGATGTTGGCGATCGAACTGCCGATCACCAGCTTCTCGCTGCTCGACAGCAGCCAGGCCGCCAGCGACATCGACTCGTAGCCCCGCGATTCCGGGTACCACAGGTTCGAGTAGCCATTATTCTCAACCGTGCGCACGAAATCGCGCAGCTGCGATCCGTCGAGTTTATCGGTGCTGTACCACACGCCGAGGCGTCCGAGTTTCATGTCGATTGCCTCCGGTTAAAGGTGCGTGCGCGCCGCTATCGCGCGGCTAAAAGGGACGAAGCCGTGCGAATTAGCGAGTTTCCGTCGCTGAGACGGCCGGCCACCACGTACCCTAGTGGACTGGATCCAGCACGACCACAGGTATCTCGCGCTCGGTTTTGAGCTGATAGTCGGCATAGGGCGGCCAGAATTCGAGCGACTTTTTCCAAAGCCGGAGGCGTTCCTCGCCCTCCGTTGTCCTGGCTCGCGCTTTCATCTTCTTGGTCCCGACCTGTACTTCAACGTCGGGGTTTGCAAGAATGTTGCGATACCAGCCTGGATGTTCGGGCGCGCCTCCCTTTGAAGCGATCACGAAGCAATTCTCGCCGTCCATTCCATAAAACAGCGGAAATATGAACTTGTCGCCAGACTTGCGGCCGGTGGTGGTCAGCAGCAGCGACGGTACGGTCAGCTCGCCGTGCTGCGGCACCGTTACCTTGTACATGTGCCCGTCGGTTCCACCGCTCGCGAGATAGCGGTTCGCGTGCTGGAGCATCCAGTCAGGCAGGTTCGGAGCGAGTTTCGCTTCAGCCATCGTGCTCTCCCAATTAAAGCTTGTCGGGAACATACCATCGGGCGCCGGATCGGCCAAATCCGAATTCAAGAGCAAGCCCGATTTGGCGCTTATAGGGTGACGACGTTGGTCGGCTTTGCGCAAAAATCGGTCGTCCCAGGGAAGTCTTTTGAACGACGTGTTGGCGCTATTGCTCGCTTTCCTACTTCGAACGGTGGGCAATCCGTTTGCCGAGACGCAACATTAGCATGTTGGCTGCGATCGCAATCATGGCGATCACTGTGACCAGTGGCGAGCCGTGTTACGGTTGTAACCAAGGTTCCTTCGATTGACACAGATTCGTAGCGCAGCATTCGGATGTTGCGGCGGGGAGCGCGGAGGTTTGCATGACACGGAACAATTCGGCATGGCGCCTGCCCGACGGGCGCATCACGGTTCGGGGCAGATTGAACGGTGGGCACATCACCGGCATATTTGCGCTGGCCACAGCGTCCAAGGCAGCATCATTGCCACCACATGCGAACGCCAGGATTGGAGCACGATGAGAGGTGACTCTCCTATCACGGCTACTTGTGCTGGTGGCTGTCGCGCTGCTGCCTGCGATCGGAATCCAGGCATACAATGAGTTCGAGCTGCGCCGCACACGCCAGATTGAAGTGCAGAGCCAGGCTCTCAACCTGGCTGAACTCGCCGCCGCAGAGCAACGGCAGACCGTTCAGGGGATCCATCAGGCCCTGATTGCGCTGTCGGAGCTTCCAGCGATAAAGGCGAAGAACGTCGATGGATGCAATGCTTACCTCGCCAAGATCAAGCAACGATATCCGGGGTTCATCAGCTTTCTCGTGGTCGACGTAAACGGCAGTTCGTTCTGCAACGCGACCGACTATCATAGGCCCTCGACCGCGGCCGGGAGACCCTATCTCGCCGATGTTCTGAGAACCGGTAAATTTACAATCGGAGTGTTCGCGGTTGGTCGACAGACCGGCCGTAACGTCCTTCATTTCGCGTTGCCTTTCTACGGCGATGATGGCCGCGTCGGCGGCGTCGTCATAGCCGCTCTCAGCCTGGACTGGCTCGCCGACTCCCTCGCCCGGCAGAATGTGCAGCCTGGGGCTGCGCTTGCCATTGTGGATCGCAACGGCACGTACCTCGCCCGCTATCCTGACAACGCGCGCTTTGTCGGCCGGAAGACGGTCGCTGACAAAAATTCAAACCTTGATCGTCGGGACACTGCCGACATTGTCGACCTCGATGGCGTGGAGCGGATCGTCGGGCATTCGGCCCTGCAAGATGATTCCGGAGGACTTCTCGTCAGCTTTGGCCTGGACAAGGCCCGGGCATTCAATGAGATCCAACGCGGCACGCAGCGCGGCATCCTTCAGATCATACTGAGCACCGCGCTGGTTCTGGTCCTGACATCATTGGGCGCCCAGCGGTTTATCCATCGTCCGCTTGGGCAACTTGTCGAGGCCGCCAATCAGTGGCGGTTCGGTGAATTCGACCGGCGTGTAGACATCCGCGGAACATCCGAAATCGCACGGGTTGCCGATGCGTTCAACACCATGGCCAATGCGCTGGAACACCGTGAGCACGAATTGTCCGAGGCAAAGGAGAAAGCCGAGGAAGCCGCAGCCCGGATCACCATGATCTTCGAGAGCACCACCGACAGCGTGCTCATCATCGATCGGGATTGGCGCGTCAGCTATCTCAACGGGCCAGCCAGGGTGCGGCTGGCCCAGGACCGCGACATCATCGGCATGCCACTTACGGAAGCCTTTCCAGCCGCCGCCGACATGGACGCCTTGAAACAAATTTGCGAGGCAACATCCGAGCAGCGTCCGACCTTCCTGGAAGTGCTCTGTCCACGTACCAAGGCGTGGTACACGATCTCCGCGTTCCCCTCGAGCCAGGGCCTCGCGGTCTTCCTCCGGGATATCACCGAACACAAGCATGCCCTGGAGGCGCGCCGACTGATGGAAGAGCAGCTCCACCAGAGCCAGAAGATGGAGTCCGTCGGACAGCTTACCGGCGGCGTCGCACACGACTTCAATAACCTGCTTATGGTGATCTCCGCGAACCTCGAACTGATCGAGGCTGCAGCGGGTACCAACAAGGTCCGCCGGTGCACCGCAGCCGCGCGACGCGCCGCTGATCGGGGAGCAAAGCTGACGGCGCAGCTTCTCGCCTTCTCGCGGCGGCAGGCCTTGAAGCCGAAATTGGTCAATGCAAACCAGCTCATTTCCGAGTTCCAGGGACTTATCCACCAAGCCGTCGGGGACGGATGCAAAGTCAGGCTGCAGACAGATGAAGAATTGTGGTTTTGCCACGTCGATCCGGCATTGTTGGAGACGGCTCTCCTTAACCTCGCCCTGAATGCGCGCGACGCCATGGCGGATGGAGGTGAGCTCCGGATCGAGACTCAGAACATCGTGGAGGAGGAAAGCGTCGCCGGGTGCTCGCCAGGACCGTACGTTCGGCTTTCTGTCGCCGACAACGGCAGCGGCATGCCTCCCGAGGTGCGAGACCGGGTGTTTGAACCCTTCTTCACGACCAAGGAGGTTGGCAAGGGTACCGGACTCGGCCTCAGCATGGTGTATGGCTTTGTTCGACAGTCCGGAGGGCATATTGCCGTCGAGAGTGCACCAGGAGCAGGCACTACGGTCGCTTTGTACCTCCCTGCGACTACACAGGAGCCCGATGCCGAGCAGGACACCATCGAGACAAAAGCCGTACCGACAGGTTCCGAGAGAGTCCTTGTAGTAGACGATAACGAGGACCTCCTGAACGTCACGTCGGCAATGCTGTCCAACTTCGGGTATCATGTTTCTTGCGCCAACAATGGCGCAGAGGCGCTTCGAACACTCCAGAGTGACCAACCATTTGAACTTCTGTTCAGCGATATCGTAATGCCAAACGGAATCAATGGCATTGAGCTTGCTCGCGAAGCGAAACGGCTGCGCAAGGACATCAAGATCCTGCTCACCTCGGGCTACGCGGACGGAGTGCTGCAACGAAATAAGGCGGTGGGCGAGTTTTCCATTATCGACAAGCCCTTCAGCCTGGCAGATCTGGCGCGTCGCGTTCGGTCGACCCTGCGCGAGGCATGATCTAGGACAACTCCACTAGCGGATTGTCGGCTTTAATACCTTGATACAACCCTGCGCCGGGTCCCTAGCCGAAGCGCGCATGCGGGATGACTTCTCATCATCCAGATCTACTTGGGATCATGAAATGCTGATGTTTGATCGCTGGACCGTATCTGGCAGGAGCGCTGCACTGGCATGAAACCGGAAATGGTTAGGCTGCAGGGATGAAGAAAATCGGGTTCCTTTCGTTCGGGCATTGGACCGCCTCGTCGCAATCGCAGACGCGCTCAGCCGCAGACACGCTTCTCCAGTCCATCGATCTGGCCGTTGCTGCCGAGGAACTGGGTGCGGACGGCGCGTACTTTCGAGTCCATCACTTCGCCCGTCAGCTGGCCTCTCCCTTCCCTCTCCTTGCAGCGGTCGGTGCGAAGACCAGCCGAATAGAGATCGGCACGGCCGTGATCGACATGCGCTATGAGAACCCGCTCTACATGGCCGAGGACGCCGGTGCCGCCGATCTCATCGCCGGCGGGCGCCTGCAGCTTGGCATCAGCCGGGGCTCGCCCGAGCAGGTAATCGATGGCTGGCGATATTTCGGCTATCAGCCGGCCGACGGCCAGACCGACGCCGACATGGGGCGACGTCATGCGGAGGTCTTCCTCGACCTCTTACGCGGCGAAGGCTTCGCGCAACCCAATCCGCAACCCATGTTTCCGAACCCGCCCGGATTGCTGCGCCTCGAGCCACATTCCGAAGGCCTGCGCGAGCGGATCTGGTGGGGTGCCGGCTCGAATGCCACGGCGGTCTGGGCGGCAAAGGTCGGGATGAATCTGCAGAGTTCGACGCTCAAGAACGACGAAACGGGGGAAGCCTTCCACGTACAGCAAGCCGCCCAGATCCGCGCCTACCGTGCTGCCTGGAAGGAGGCTGGCCATACGCGAGAGCCGCGGGTCTCCGTCAGCCGCAGCATCTTCGCTCTGGTCGACGATCGCGACCGCGCCTATTTCGGCGGCGGGCGCCAGGATGAGGACCAGATCGGATTCATCGACCCGCGGACCCGGGCAATCTTTGGCCGCAGCTACGCTGCGGAGCCGGACGTCCTCATCGAACAGCTGAAGAAGGACGAAGCCATCGCCGAGGCCGACACCTTGCTGTTGACTGTCCCCAACCAGTTGGGCGTGGCCTACAACGCGCATGTGATCGAAGCGATCCTGACGCACGTTGCTCCCGACCTCGGCTGGCGCTGACGAAGCGGCCAAGCGACCGCGCCGACTAAACAGCCTTGGTCAACGCACCGTCGATAATGAGGTTGGTGCCGGAGATCCGGCTCGCCACCGGGCTGGCCAGGAAGACGACGCCCGCGGCGACTTCCTGTGCCGTTCCCATGCGCCCTGTAGGATTCAACGACATCGCTGTCTTGTAGAGATCAGGCATACCGCGTTCGATGTTTTGCCAGATGCCGCCTTCAAAATAAGTGTTGCCGGGCGACACTGCATTGACGCGGATGCCCTTGCCGATGAGCTGGTTGCTGAGCCCTTTGGCGTAATGGATCAGCGCCGCCTTGAAGGCACCGTAGGAACCGGCGGCGAAGTCGACCTCGAAACCCGAAACACTCGATACAATGACCACCGAGGCAGATGCCGACTTTTCGAGATACGGCATCGCCGCCGCAACCGAATTCACGGTATGCATCATGTCGGTGCGAAACGACTTCTCCCAGGTCTCGGCGGTATCGCCGACTGCCAGCGCGCTGACATTGCAGACGATGGTGTCGATACCGCCGAGTTCGCCGGCAGCGCCCTCCACCCATTGTTTCAGCGCAGCCGGATCGGCAACATCGACCGCCTTACCCCACGACTTGACGCCCTTCCCTGCCAGCGCCTTCACCACCTTGCCGACCTCCTCGGCATTGCGTGCGCATATGGCCACGTTGGCCCCTTCGGCCGCGAATAGTTCGGCGATTGCAAGGCCTATGCCCTTGCTTCCCCCGGTTACCAGCGCGCTCTTGCCTTTTAATCCGAGATCCATCGTCGCCTCCCGTTTTTGGTGGGCGGCCTGCACGAGGCAGGCCGCACGCGATCAATTCACATCTTCTTCCAGTCACCTGCACCTTCGAACGCCGCGGCGGCCCGATAAATCGTCGCCTCGTCAAAATGCTTGCCGATCAGCATCAGCCCGATCGGCAATCCCTCGCTCATGCCGCAAGGAACGGTCATGGCGGGATGTCCGGTCGCGTCGAACGGCGCCGTATTCGGCACCATCTCGAACGCTCGTTGAATATAGAGTTCGCGCGGCGCGTCCGGCGGCGGAATGGGCGTTGCCTTCACCGGCAGGGTCGGCATCAGCAGCAAATCACATTTGGCCAGCGCTTGATCGTAAGCGGCCCTCAGCTTGCGGCTCAGATTTTGCGCCTTGGCATAGAAATGTCCGCGATAGTGCTTGGTGAAATATTCTCCGAGCAGCATCGTGATCTTGAGGCTGTCGGACAGCTCGTCGGCGCGATGACGCCAGGACGAATGCGCGTCGAGAAGACCGACATTGTAGAGTCCACGCCAGTTCGTGCCCATGCCGTTGCCCTTCATCATGAACTCCGTCGCACCTTCCGCTGCGATCGGGAGCCATATGGCCGGGCCGGCCAGATGCATCGGTACGGAAATTTCCTCGACGGAAGCGCCGAGTTTCCTGAACAATTCGGCTCCGGCCATGACCTTGGCATCGACGTCGCGCTCGGAATTGGCCAGCCCAAAACCTTCCTTGACGATGCCGATGCGCAGACCTTTGACGCCACCCGCCATCGCCTCCGTGTAATTGGCCGTCTTCGGCGCATATTGCCGGGGGTCGAGACCATCGGCGCCGGCGAGCACTTCGAGCAGCAATGCGTTATCGTGAACGGTGCGGGTCATCGGCCCGGTATGGTCGAGCGTGATCTCGATCGGCATGATGCCGGTATAGGGAACAAGACCGTGCGTTCCCTTCATCCCGTAGAGACCGCAAAACGAACCGGGCATGCGGATCGAGCCGCCCTGATCGCCGCCGATCGCCATGTCGACCTCGCCGGTTGCGACCACCACGCCGCTGCCTGAAGACGACCCGCCGGCCGAGTAGCCCATCTTGTAGGGGTTATGCACCGGCCCCTTGGCGCCGGTGTGGCTGCCGCCGGAGAAGCAGAAATATTCGCAGTGGACCTTGCCCGCGATGGTGCCGCCGGCATCGAGGATGCGGGTCACGATCGTCGCATCCATGTTGGGAATATAGCCTTCGAGCGTCGACGCCCCGTTCATCATCGGCACGCCGGCGAGACAGATATTGTCCTTCAGCGCGATCGTCTTGCCGGCGAGCTTGCCGCTGGGCGCCCCCTTGATGGTCGTTTTGACGTACCAGGCGTTGTATTTGTTCTCTTCGCCGACCGGATGATAGCCCGGCGTGCGCGGATACTTCACCTCCGGAATGTAGTCCGGCATGGCGTCCACCGCCTCATAGGCCGCGTAATTCGCCTGCATCAGCGCGTCGTAGGACTTCAGCTCTTCATCGCCCATACGCATTCCGAGGCCTTCGGCGACGCTACGTAGTTGATCGAGAGTGGGTCTTCTGACGGCCATGGCACATTCTCCCTGTGATCACTGCCCGCTGGTTCGGGCTAGGTGGTAATTCCGATAAACTCTCCGACAAGACTTGGATCGCCGAGCTCGCCCGGCTGTACTTCCCGCGTGATGGCGCCTTTTTGAATGATGAGAATCCGCTGCGAGAGCGCGGCGATGAAGTCGAGATTCTGCTCGACCAGGATCATGGTCAGTCCGCTGCTCGCACGCAGCCGCTGCAAGGTCTCGACGATCTCGTCGATGATCGAGGGCTGGATGCCCTCGGTCGGCTCGTCGAGCAGCACAAGCCGCGGTTTGCCGCAGAGGCAGCGCGCCATCGCCAACAGTTGCTGCTCACCGCCCGAAAGCGCCCCGCCGAGACGCTCGAGCAACGGCTTGAGGCGGGGAAATTGCTCCAGCACCTCGGCGATCGTTTCGAGTTCATCACTGCCCTGCTTGCTGCACCCCATGCGCAGATTGTCGTGAACCGTGAGCGCAGGAAAGATTTCGCGGCCCTGAGGCACATAACCGAGCCCCAATCGCGCGCGGCGATGCGGTTCGAGCGCCGTGATGTCGTCGCCGGCAAACTGAACGCGTCCGCCGGTCGCCGGCAAGAACCCCATCAATGCCTTGAGCAGCGTCGTCTTCCCCATGCCGTTATGTCCGAGGATCCCGATGAACTCGCCTTCGTTGACCGCGAAGCTGACCCCGTTGAGGATCGGAATGCGGCCGTAGCCCGTTCGCAAGCCCCGTACATCGAGCATCATGCCGCCGCCTGTTTGCCAAGATAGATGTCGCGCACCAGCGGGTTGCGCAGGATATTCTCCACCGCATCCTCCACCAGCACGCTGCCCTGATTGAACACCGTCACCTGCTTGGCGATCATGCGGATGAACTGCATGTCGTGCTCGACGACGATGAGTGCCTTGCTGCGATTGATCTCGCGCACGAGTTCGGCGGTCTTGTGGACCTCGTCATGCGTCATGCCGGCAGCGGGTTCGTCCAGCAGGATCAGTTCGGGATCGGTCGACAGCACGATGCCAAGCTCGACCCATTGCCGCTGGCCGTGGGCGAGCTGGCCGACCAGCCGCCCGGCGACGCCCGTCAGCCCGATGCGCTCGAGCATTTCGTCGACCGCGCGATCGGCATGCGCCCCGGAATGGATGCGGTTTGCCGAGAGCCAGATATTTTCGCGCACGGAGAGACCGTCGAACACGTTCGGTACCTGGGTCTTGATGCCGATGCCGAGACGCGCGATCTGATGGGCGTGGGCATGGGAGATGTCCTGTCCACGGAAGCGTACCTCGCCCTCGCTCGGCTCAAGCTGCCCGGTGAGCATCTTGAAGAACGTGCTCTTTCCCGCGCCATTGGGGCCAATCAGACAACGCAGTTCGCCTTCGGCGAGCGTGAAGTTGACGTTGCGTACCGCCTTCACGCCGCCGAAATGCATGCTGAGATCGCGGGTTTCCAGGAGCGGCGCGGCCATCATGCCTCCTCCGCCTGCTTCGGCTTCAGGCCCCCTGCCGGACGCCTGGTGCGTATCCGCAACAATGCCTGCCCCCAATCTCCGAGCGTCGGCACCAGCCCTTTCGGTACCAGCAGGACGAACGCGATCAGGATTATTCCAAAGATGAACGGTGCGTTGGCCAACAGCTTGGTCCACCAGTTCGAACCGCTCGGCTGGTTCGCGCCCAGCGCGGTCGTGAGCCATTGAATGCCGATGCAGCCGACGATCGGGCCGATCAGCGTGCCGCGACCGCCGACGATCACCCAAATGATGATCTGCGCGGACTGCGCCAGTCCGAAGATGGTCGGACTCACGAACGCGCCCCAGTTGGCGAACAGGCAACCGGCAAAGCCGGCGAGCGCTCCGCCGATGGTAAAGGTCGCAAGCTTGTAGGCCCGGGGATCGTATCCGAGCAACTCGGCGCGCCGCTCGTTTTCGCGGATGCCGACAATGATGCGGCCGAACCGGCTTGCCAGCAGCCAGCGCAATCCGAAATAGGTCGCAAGCAGCGCCCCTGTCGCGAGATAGAACATGCCTTCGAGGTCGACCACCCAGGTCTTGTTGCCGGGAATATTCAACGGCGGAATTCCGGGGATGCCGTTGAAACCGCCGAGCCGGGCCGCGCCGATGCGGAATTCCGGGCCCGCGGTGGAATTCACCGAGTTGAACAGGATCAGCGTCACCGTCAGCGTGATGACGCCGAGATAGACGTCGCTGATGCGCCCGTAGAACATGAAGTATCCAAGCAACGCGGCAAACACCGCCGGCAGCGCTATCGCCAGCAACAGCGGTATCGTGCTTTCGCCGATATTGAACATCGCGATCGCATAGGTGTAGGCGCCGAGTCCGAAGAAGGCCGACTGGCCGAAGCAGAGAATGCCGCCATAGCCCCAGATCAACGCGAGGCTGAGCGCCAGGATCGCCATAATCATGTAGATCGTGAGTTCGAGCACGACATCGAGTTGGGCAAGGTGCGGCGTCAGGACCAGGAAGGCGACGCCGACGATGCCGACCAGCGCAAGACCGAGGTGATTGAGGGTGCGCTCGTTCACAGGCCTCTCCGGAAGAAGCGGCCGGTAATGCCCTGCGGCAGCAGCCGGATCAGCACGATCGCGGCCGCCAGCAACGCCACTTCGCCGAACACCGGCGTCGTGGCGAAGGTCGCGAGCTGATTGATGGTGCCAAACAACGTGGATGCGGAAACCGTTCCGCTTAGAATGGCGGCGCCGCCGCCGATCACGGTGATGAAGGATTTGGCGACATAGGCGACGCCGATGGTCGGAAAGACACCGGAGACCGGTGCCAGCACCGCGCCGGCCAAGCCCGACAAGGCCGCGCCGATCCCGAACGTGACGGCATAGACGCGCGGCGGATTGACGCCAAGCGCCGCCGCCATATTGGCGTTCTGCATGGTCCCGCGAGCAATCAGGCCGAGGCGTGTCCCGCGCAGTACGACGAAGATGCCAAACATCACGACAACGGCCACGGCGATGACGAACAGCGTGTATCCGCTGGTGCGATAGGCGCCGATCTGAAAGCTGCCGAGCGGCGCCGAAATGCCCACCGTGGTGTTGCCGAAGATCGCCGTCGTCAGTCCGACCAGAAACAGGCTGAGGCCCCAGGTCGCCAGCATCGTGTCGATCATGCGGCCGTAGAGAAACCGGATAATCGTCCGTTCGACGATGATGCCGATGACACCCACCACAACGGGCGCCACCACCAGCATCGAAATCCAGATGTTGACGCCGTAGCTGGTAGCAACGATCGCCGCATAGCCGCCGAGCATCAGAAACTCGCCATGCGCGAGGTTGATGACCCGCATCATGCCGAAGATAATCGCCAGCCCGACGCTG
>Ga0207689_10005733_pt1 | contig 11035 bp, 7 predicted proteins | sample KBSMisM52_FD_184312 | JGI IMG/M metagenome (GOLD analysis project Ga0207689, IMG submission 184312) | Miscanthus rhizosphere microbial communities from Kellogg Biological Station, Michigan, USA - KBS Miscanthus M5-2 (SPAdes) (version 2) | ecosystem: Host-associated > Plants > Roots > Rhizosphere... | reverse complement strand
CGTAATTTCATTAGTAACTCCCACAAAAATTTGTAGTCGGCGCCTTATCGAAGTCTGTACTGTCCGATCTTTTTACCTTGCTACAAGCGAACCGTTTCTCGCCGCACGGTCAGGGCCTCGATGCGAGGCTCATTAACTTCATAGCCGATGCCGTGACTGGTCGGCGCCTTGATCGTGCCTTTTCGACTGACCATCACGGCCGGCTCGATAATGTCCTCTTCCCAGTAGCGTGCCGAAGCCGAGACGTCGCCAGGCAGCGTGAAGCCGGGCAGCGTCGACAATGCGATGTTATGCGCGCGCCCTATTCCCGCTTCGAGCATGCCGCCGCACCATACGGGTATGCCGTGCTCACCCGCGAACGCTTGAATCGCTCGGGTCTCAGTGTGTCCGCCGACACGCCCGAGTTTGATGTTGATTATTCGGCAGGAGCCTAACTCATGAGCATGACGAGCATCGGCAAGGCCGACAATGGACTCGTCAAGGCAAATTGCAGTCTTGATTTCTCGCTGCAACTTTGCGTGATCAACGAGGTCGCCCGGCGCCAGCGGTTGCTCGATCATCAGCAGGCCATACTGGTCGAGCTGCTTGACTAGATTTAAGTCGCCATTTAGAGAGTAGGCGGAGTTTGCATCAACAGATAACGTGATGTCGGGAAAACGCGAGCGAATCGCCTCGACTAACTGAACATCTCTGCCCGGTTTGATCTTGATTTTGATTCTCTGATAACCGGACTCGAGTTCCTGTGCAACTTTATCGATCAACGTTTCAGTCGTCTCCTGTAGACCGATGGAAACGCCACAGTTGATCTCATCCCGAATGCCTCCAAGGTGCTGCCATAACGGACGTTCAGCAAGCTTTGCCTCAAGATCCCAGATCGCCGCCTCGACGCCGGCCTTGGCCATCTGGTTACCACGAATCGGTGCGAGCACAGCGTTGACATCTTTGGCAGTCTCGAAGCTGGTCCGGGTCAAAAGCGGTGCTACGTGCTTCACCGTTATCAGCCATGCGGTGTCGATGGTCTCGTGATTGTAGAAGGGTCCCTCCGCAGCTACGCATTCGCCATAACCTGAAGCGCCGGATGTGTCGAACACTCTCAGGATCAGGATGCGTCGCCGCGTGGTGCAACCGAAGCTCGTTTCGAACGGAGACTTAAGCGGCAGTTCAATCTCTCTCAGTTCGATTCTCTCGAGTTTTAGATTCATGCCTGGGTCCCTGCCTTGCTCAACGCTTGACGCTGAGCGTCTTGTCACCACCGGTCTTGACTCGCTCTAAGTAGTTCGAACTGACGCCGGGTAAATCTCCTGCGCTGGTAATGTTTGCGTCATGATCTCGCTGATTGCTGTAGGCTACGAGCCTGGCTTAAGCAAGAGCCTCTAACGCCGGCGTAACCTGAGAAGCGCATTCCTTTAATAAGACAGACTGATGATTAGGAAAGGAGGCGGCGAGCAGTAAGCAGCAAGGACCAATAACTGTCTCGTGCTTACCGCGCACTGCTCGCTTACTCTAGAACTGGATTCTCAATCCAACTTGCCCTTCCCGTCCGGGAAGCACTTGTTGAACCGTACCGAAGAGCGATGCGGCCGGCTGCGTTTGAATGGCAGCCGGATTCTGGCGATTGAAGACATTAAACATCTCGTAGAAAAGATCCAACTTCACGCGCTCGCCGATGTCGAACCGTTTCGTAAAGCGCAAATCCAAATTCACGAATGGCGGTGCAGTGAATGCGTTTCGTGTAGAGTTCCGAACGTCAATATTATTGGTGGCTCCATCGCCATCCGGATCGATGAAGAGCGTCTGGGGGGTGCTTGCAAATTGCTTGCTGTAGTGGAAACCGCTTTGCGCCCGGAAAATGCCGCTTATTTGAAATTTCCACGGAAGCGAGACCATTCCGTTGAGCTGAAAAATATGCTCCACCGCCAGAAGGGATGCCCCCTTGTCTACATCCGGCCCGTTCCAAAACTCACCCGCTCGCGCGACGAAATTGCCGTTTGTCGAGACAAATGAACCGTTGGCGTTGGTTGCCCCCGTTGATGCCTCGGTGACCACCGGCACGGTCCCGATAAAGCTGTCCGAAGGGAATAAAAGGACCCCACGTGAATTATCCGTGGCATTAGCAAAAGTATAATTTGCCCCGAGGAGGTACCTGTTGCTGAATCGCTTATTAAAGCTCAGTACAAGCGCGTCATATTTTCCGTCGTAGTATGGGCCAAAGCTAGTAATCGGTGAAGCTCCAGGGGGGTCGAAACTACGTGTCTGGCCCGCAACGCGCGCGCGAAACGCTAAGTTGCTTAATCGGACTCCCAGTATATTTCGTATGTCTCTGTGATGGTAATCGGCTTCGATTACCATGTCCCTGGCGATCTCACGCTGAACCCCGATGCTGAAGCCGAGCGTATTGGGTGTTTGATCGATGTCCTCAAGTGAGTCGGGTGCTCCGAAGGGAGGAATTATACTATTCGTCAACTGTCCAAACGGCCCCCAGATGAAGAACCCCGGAAATCCTACCGCTGTATTTGCCGCCGCAAGATATTGATCAGGGGATAATCCTGATAAGGATTGAATATTGCCGATCGATATCGGCACGTTCGCCGGGATCGGAGCGTGCCCGGCGGCCACTATGTTGTTCAGCCTGTCGACACCGATAAATGCCTGGCTCGGCTTAAGAGGACAGGTCAACCCAGCGGCGGTGATCTGAGCATCAGTAATATTGTTTCCCCCGGGCACGCTAAAATTGGCAAAGCACGGTCCGCTGCCGAGCAGTAAAAGTCCCGCGCTGCTAATGTAGTTCGGTGACCCATAAAGGCCACGCGGAAAGAGCAGCACTTGATTAGTTACCTGGTTTGCCCCTCCAAACTGGGGAACGCCTCGAGCAATTCCCAAGCGAAACTGATCATAAAAAATGCCTAGCTGAGCCCGAACCACGGTCTTCGGAGTTATCCCCCACGCAACGCCCAGACGAGGAGCAAAATTTTTATTGGCCTCGAACTCGGAATCGTGTTCCCAACGCAAGCCGAGATTCAGCGTAAGATTGTGTCGTATCTTCCAGTCATCCTGCACGAACAACGCGTTGTAGTTGTTACGCAGATGGACCTCGTCATCTTGCGGAGTTCGGCCGCCACTTTGAGCGAGTAAACTTATTCCGCTGACGACCGGGTCGAAGGTGGAAAAGTCGGGTATGGTAGTGAAAAGTTGATTCTGTAGTATTCGAGACTCAAGGCCGTCAACCTTAGTTCGCAGGAAATTCCACCCGAATTTCATGTCGTGACCACCAAACCGCTTGTTTGCGTTCGCGGTGAGCGCGGTGTACTTCTGGTCCAAAAACGACCTGGTAGAATCGTTTCCGAAACTGACCGACGGTAAGGGGCCCGGAAACTGAAGAGCCCCATTCACGGGAACCGGATAGACAGTCAAATTATTCGACCCGCCTGCCTCGGGGTGTGCAGGCTGACGGTCTGACGGCTCGCCCCGGTATGCTCCACGCAAAGTCACGATCCACGGATCGCCCTGGTCACCAAGCAGTATTGAGTCACCGAAAGCAAGCAGCAAGTTCCTGGCTCCCCGGTCGGTTCTCGTCGACGGCACGCTGTTTCCGTCCGAAAGCGGTGCAAAATTCTTCACGTTTCCATTAGTGTAGTTGACTTCCTGGCTTAGCGAGTGCCGGCCCCACTGCTCATTCAGCTTAAGAAAAAGACGTGTTTCGCGGTTGGGAGTCGGAGTATCGAACGACGATTCCAGATTGCGTATCAGCTGGTTGACCGTGGCATTGCCCACGTCTGGATACGTGAAATCGATTTGACGATCCTCGGTGATTCGCTCAGCGGAAGCAAAAAAGAAAATCTTGTCCCTGATGATCGGCCCGCCGAGCGCCGCGCTGTAATCAAAACGGCGCAGATAGGGTGGATCGGTAACCGCCGGATCCAGTGAGTTTGACGAATCGAAAACCTCGTTGCGGTGGAAGAACGAGCCGGCGCCATGAAATTCATTTCCGCCGCTCTTGGTAATGACATTGACGATCGCACCTGAGGCCTGTCCGAACTCCGCTTTGTAGCCGGTCGTCAACACCTGAAATTCTTCTATGGTCTCCTGGTTGAATTGTGCAGCTGGCCCACCACTCACCGTATCCTTATTCGGATGACCGTCGATAAAGAAATTATTGTTGCCGCTTCGTTCACCCAGAACCGGATTACCGTTATCACCTTCCGGATCGGCCTGCCTGTTGACGGCTATTCCGGGAACCAATTGGAGCAGATCGAGATAGTTCCGCCCGTTAACGGGTAGCTCTTGAATCTGACGCGGCGTGATAGTCGCGCCCGTTGCAGCCGCGTTCGGCTCCAACAAAGGCAGATCCCTTGTGACATTGACTACGCCCCCAACGACTTCGCCCACCTTCAGCTGGATATCGAAAGTTATAACGCGATTGAGCGTTAACTCTATTTGTGAGGTGTTCGTAGCAAAGCCCGCCCGCGAAATCGTTATCGTGTATGTTCCAGCAGGTAAAGCCGCAACGCGATAGAAGCCATCTGCGTCAGTCGTGGCATTGCGCTCGGTGGCCAGGGTGATTCCGCTTGCCTTGACCTCCGCGCCGGCGATCACCGCGCCGAGAGAATCCGTCACGGTTCCTTGAATAGTAGAAGTGGTAGTCTGAGCCATGGCAGGTAGACTAAAAAGCAGACAAAAGACGATAACGGTGATTCGGATGCTTCTCATTGCTTTCTTACCTCCACATTTGCAGTCGGTCACGTGATTGCCTTTTGCGGCTTCCAAACGCCGTTATTGTGACAATTGAATGAGAAAACCCAACCCGTCAGGGAGGGGTCAGTTGCTTACTATTGCTGCGACGATAAAACGAGGCTCGGCCCCGAGCCGCTGGTGAAAGAAGGACCAAAGCGCACACCTGATTTCCATAGGGAACTCTCGATGTAACGGGGAGCGCTGATTTGAACGGACATTCATATACCGCAAGTGCTGCACAATGTCAATAATGCTACAGATGCTGCATGGAGTCCTTGTTTGTTGAATAGTGATTTGTTATCTTCCCCGCGGGAACCAAACCTACGAGTCAGCGGATGACTGGGAGTAGTATTCGAAACTACACTTTGAAAGGGCCGAGGATGTCTTGCTGGGAGTAAACAAAAAACCGCCCCAGGTTGGAGAGCCGGAGATGAACAGGTCTAACGCAAGCAAAAAGAAACGGAAGCCTTCAAATGATTCGGGTGAACCCAACGGGAAGGTTTCCCTACTGGAGACGCGCTTTGCGAAGGCGCAAGCCGAGTTAAACCCGCGTCGCCAACGCCTGGTCAGAGCAATTCTTGACTCGGCGGAAGAAACTTGTTTCCTGTCGTCTCGTGAACTGGCAAAGCGCTATCTCGTCGACGCAACCACGATCCTGCGAACCACTCAGGCCCTGGGTTACCAGAGTTATGCTGACTTCTCAGCTGACCTGCGACAGCACTTCGTGGCCCGCATCACTCCCTATACAGCGTTGAAGGCCGCGACCCGGGAGAAGCGCAGCATCGCCGATCACATCGATCACTCTCTGGAGAAATCGTTGGACAACATCAACGCCTTGAGATCGGATCTGGATAGACAGCGCATTATTGAATTGGCCAGGCTGATCAAGCGTTCGCGTCGCATTCTCGTGGTTGGCGTAGACTTTGCATCTTCGCTGGCCAATTGCCTCGCCTACGGTTTACTGGGACTCGGGTTCGATGCTGGAGCTCCGGTTGGAGGCACCGGGAATCTGCAACACAAGGTGGAAGTATTGACCTCGAAAGACGTGCTCGTGGCCATCAGCTTCGGTCAATGTCTCAGGGACACAGTCGAGGCGGTGCTTCAGGCTCGGAAGCAAGGCGTGCCGACCTTCGGGATTACCGACAGCGATACCACACCGATTGCGCGCTACTGTGACGCGCATGTAGTTACTTCCGTCGTCAGTCCATCGTTTCTCAATTCCTATGTAGCTCCTACGGCTGTCATAAACGCCATTCACGTAGCTTGCGCTCATATTGATCCCAAGCGGGCACTGACCCGGCTAAGGCCAACAGATAGAGAGTACGCTGCTGGGCCACGCTGGTATCGCGAGCCCAAGGGGTCCAACGGTGATTTGTCGTAAAAATACTACTGTGTCAAGCGCAACTGAAAAATCCAGCATCGTTATCCGCGACATAGAACTTATCGCGGAGATGCGCGAGGTCGAATCGCTCCAGAAAGACGTCTGGAACTTTGAGGATCTCGACATTATTCCGGTTAGTATCCTGGCTGCGACCCGGGAGAACGGAGGGATTCTGGTCGGCGCCTTTGACGGGTCGTCGCTCATCGGCTTCGCTTACAGTTTCGTCGGGCTTGAAGGCGAGCAGATGGTCCACCATTCGCACATGCTTGCGGTTAGGCCGGACTATCGCAACCTCAATCTCGGTTACAAACTCAAGTTGGCGCAGCGGGATAGAGCTCTCGCGCAAGGAATCACTCGCATGACATGGACATTCGACCCGCTTCAGAGTCTGAATGCGCATTTCAACTTCGCAAAGCTCGGCGTTGTATCCGACGCTTACAAGATCAACTTCTACGGTGAAACAACTTCGAGCTTCTTGCATCAGATCGGTAACGGCACCGACCGGCTTTGGGTTACCTGGCCGCTGGACAGCGGCCGAGTACAGGAGCGACTTCAAACTAAAGACCGGCCCAGAGGCGCTGACCCTAGGCTCGCGGCCACCGCGTGCCTCGTCCAGGTTGGCCCAAACAACACGCCTGAGAAGGGGCGGGCAGCGGAAATCGGCGGGCTGAACGATGTCTCGATAGAGATCCCTGCTGATATAAATGCGCTGCAGCGTGAGAGCCCGGAACTGGCGATGAGGTGGCGGGAGGCAACTCGCTGGGCTTTCAGCGAAGCCATATCTTCTAATTATCAAGTCGATGACTTCTGCGACGCTTCCAGGAACAACCAGTCGGTTGGAGTCTACCTCCTCAAGTACCGCAAGGAAGTTAGAGGCTTCGTCTAAATTCCATTGGGAATCGATATCCTTCAGGCGTGGGGCTTTAAGCCGAGCAGATCATGAACGACCTTGGTACCACTCAACTGTCGGCGACGCGCGCTTTTCTCGCGAGTCGCCAGGACGAGATCCTTGGATCGATCTGCAAGCTAGTCGAAACTGAGTCCCCCTCCGGGGACTTTGAGGGAAGCAGTGGTGTCGTCGACCTCCTTGTCGATATTGCAGAAACAATCCCAGCGATCAGTTCGATAGAAAGGATTGTTGTTCCTGGCTATGGCGAACATTTGCGTATCCGCGCTTTCGATGGCCAGGCGGATGATACGCGTACGACGTTGGTGCTGGGACACACCGATACGGTTCACCCGCGCGGCACCTTGACCACGCAGAGAGTACGGACAGACGCGGGACGACTTTATGGTCCAGGTGTCTTCGACATGAAGGGATCGTGCGTACTCGCCCTGGAAGCTTTGCGGTCTTTCGTAACTCTCGGCCTGGTCCCTAAGCGACCAGTGGTAGTGCTGCTGACCTGCGATGAAGAGACCGGAAGCTTAACCGGCCGTCAGCTGGTTGAAGGAGAAGCGAGGCAGGCGGAGCAAGCGCTGGTGCTTGAGCCGCCTGCGCCTGGTGGTCAAGTGAAAACGGCACGCAAAGGTGCTGGTATATGGAAGGTGACGGCGCAGGGCATCGCCGCGCACGCGGGTTTAAACCCGGAAGCGGGGGCGAGCGCCATTCTGGAACTCGCCCGGCAAACTGAACGTTTTCACTCGATGTCCGACCTCCTGAGTGGAACGAATTTCAATGTCGGCGTGGTGCGCGGCGGTACAAGGAGCAACGTGGTTGCCGCGGAGGCGGAAATCGAAATCGACGTCCGCTTCAGTTGCACGAAAGAAGCTCAGCGGGTCGATAACTTGATGAGCAGCTTGAAATCGTTTGATGATCGCGTCCAGCTCGCGATTAACGGAGGCATCAATCGTGGCCCGCTTGAGCGGACCGAAGGGGTGGTGAAGCTTTACCTGAAGGCCCGTGAGCTTGCCGCTTGTCTCGGATTTGAACTTGGAGAACAATCGGTCGGCGGGGCATCTGATGGCAACTTCGTCGCCGCGCTTAATGTCCCTGTACTCGATGGCCTTGGAATAGATGGCGACGGCGCACACTCTGCAAACGAGCACATCTTGATAGCCGATATTGCACTGCGCGGTTCGCTTTTGGCAGGGTTGATAGCGACGCTCTGAGCGAGCGATGAATCGCTAAAGTTTGAGAGACAGAAAAAATTGAATAGAACCGGTCTGCGCTTATGAAACCAATGAAGAAAAAATCCCGACCTGATATTCGCGCACTTACTCGACGCGTGCCCTCCAGCGGCAATCTTGTGCAGGGCCAGTCGGAACTCGCTATTAATCCTGCTTTGGCTGACGCGGCCCGGCGCGTCATCGCAGCCAGCCAAAATCACTACGGCCCGGCGGAAGGTCTGGCTCAACTTCGTCGTGCGGTGGCAGAAAAGATCTTTGCCTTTAACGGAATCGTCATTGATCCGGAAGGGGATCCGCTGCAGTTGCTAATCACACCCGGGGCGACTGGAGCGCTCATCGCCATCGCGCAAACTTATCTACGAAATGCCTCCGCCCTGGTCTTTGAGCCTTATTATCCTTATCACCGGCACATTCTCAGCGAGTTGGGAGGAAGCACTGAAGTGCTGAGGCTCGATGGTGAGAAGCTTGAACTCGACACGGATGAGTTGCGAGCTCGATGCCGAAAATTAAAGAATCGCGAGGCGTTCCCACTGCGCGCCGTAATCCTTTGCACGCCAGGAAATCCAACCGGCAAAGTTTTCAGTAGAAGTGAGCTTGTGGCAGTGGCAGCGGTGTGTCAGGAATTTGATCTTCTCTGTATAGCCGATGAAGTTTATGAACATTACGTCGTCGGTGGTCAACCGCACGTTTCTATCGCGACCTTGCCCGGCATGTGGGAGCGAACGATTACCGTCAACTCGTTCTCCAAATCGTGGAATATCTCGGGCTGGCGACTCGGATACGTTTACGGTGATGCGCGTCTCGTGTCTCCCCTAAACAAACCAAATAACGTTTTCTACGTTTGCTCACCGACCCCGCTACAACGCGCGCTGTCCGAAGTGTTAATGACCGATCCGCAGTACTACGCTCGTCTACGCGAGGCTTTTACAGCTAAGAAAAGGATCGTGGTTCAGACCCTTGAGGAAGTGGAATTCCAGGTTTACGATTCGGATTCCGCGTTTTATGTGTGGGCACGTATCCCCGAAGGATTCGAAGATGCTGTACAGCTGAATGAGATGTTAATCGAGAGAACAGCAGTCGCCGGCGTGCCCGGGAGCGCCTTCGCAGATAGCGATAACTGGAACAATTACATGCGACTGTGCATTGCACGTGAAGATCAAGTCTTACAAGGCGCACTAGACAGACTGCAAAGCGCCCTCGTGCCAACGTCTCGACGCTAAAACAAGGCGTCAGGCGGAACTCCAAGTTGCTTACCATCCATCACTAAACCCCGCGCGACGGTCTCCGTGGCTAAAACTAGCCAGTTCCCAGTACCGGGATTTTGGAGGTTCGAATCATCTCGGGCTAACCACAAATTACGGAAAACTGACCTGGGAAGCACTCCCGAATTGATTATTGTCGCCTTCCCGGTGGACTTAGCAGGCTAAAGATGGCAACTTTTCGCCAAAAACCGCCAAAAAGCGAGATTTTATCGAGACTTTGCTGCTTGAGTGTGATATAGGAATGCATGAAAAGCTTTTCAATTAAGTCTCATCGGAGGTGTTACACCAGATTATGGCGACTAAAGCCGCTACAGGTAGAAAGCGCATGACTCAGTCGGAAGTCTTCAATCATTTTGCGGACAAAACGGGGATGAAGCGCGGACAAGTCAAGGAATTCTTCGACGAACTCTATAACCTCGCCTCAAGCGAAGTTAAAAGTAATGGAGAATTCGTACTTCCGGGCTTCGGCAAGCTTGTAAAGTCCGAAAGAAAGGCGCGCGAGGGTAGGAACCCCGCTACTGGCGAAACGATTCAAATCCCCGCCAAGACGACTCTGAAGTTCCGTGTTGGCAAAGGCATGAAAGATTCGGTTTTACCTAAGAAATAATGTAAACAAGCCTTCCAATCAAAAACCGCAGGCGCCGTCCGTAAGTTCACCTTGGAGTGAACATTGGGCGGCGCTTACGTTTTTCCCTGAAAAGCTCCGAAAGTCAATACCAGTATCGAGTCTCTAACAGCAAATGCTGCGACTAATTCAAATCTTTCGCCTAAGTTGGGAGGTCCTGTAAATACGCGTTATCTGCTCTGATAAAACCTTTGCATTCTGCGTTCTCCTCCGCTATAATCCTCTGTTTTGCTAACCCCCTAAATGACAGCTGACAGGGCCTGAGCATTTTCAGGGACTGGAAATTGTTCCGAAATGCAACGGATCTGCATCCTCAGGGATATCTGAGGCATCTAACATTGTGCACTAAAAATGACCGCAAATTGCGGTTTTGGAGGATAAAACGTAACCGTGACTTTTGATCGACATCTACCGCTTGACGAACGAATTCTTAGGATCGACCACATTCAGGCCAGGCGTTATTCCAAACTGGTTGGCGTAACCCGGGAGATTGCCACACAAGGCATTCTGCGCCACTTGCGCGCGTGTGATCGAATGGACGTGAACCCGGATACTTCGGCAGTTCGAGAGATAATTGATGACGCTCTTAACGGCCGGCGAGTTTTTGCTGAAACTCAGGAACAGACCCAAGCAGCCTGAGTCAGCCTTTCAGCCTACGGAAGAGAGATCGCTGTCATAGCGATCTCTTTTTTTTGCCTATGGTGTCGCAGGTTGACCTTAACACTCGTCTACATGCTAACATCGCCGCTCCAGGCATGTTGTGCCCCTGTAGCTCAGCGGATAGAGCATCTGCCTTGTTGGAGCCTTAGTGAGGAATGGTTTAGAGGAACTCGCTAAGTGGACGGCCCCATATGCGGGGACGCCCTTAGAGCCTCCGGTACTCAAACTTGAGTAAAAATCCGTGAGGAT
>Ga0207689_10005732_pt1 | contig 11036 bp, 5 predicted proteins | sample KBSMisM52_FD_184312 | JGI IMG/M metagenome (GOLD analysis project Ga0207689, IMG submission 184312) | Miscanthus rhizosphere microbial communities from Kellogg Biological Station, Michigan, USA - KBS Miscanthus M5-2 (SPAdes) (version 2) | ecosystem: Host-associated > Plants > Roots > Rhizosphere... | reverse complement strand
GGACGTACGCCTCCAGCTTTCGTGCGACGCGCGAGACGATACGAAAGCTGGAGGCGTACGTCCAAACGGTCTCGACGCTCCAGGAGATCTGCACCAGCATCGACACGCGGCTCGCCCAGGCGGAGGCAACACTGGCCCGTACTGAAGGGGTCCTGGCCGACCGCACGCTTCACGAGTTGTCGACTCGCATGGCCGATCGTCTCGCGCAAACAGAGGATGCGATTCGGCACATCGAGCGCGTGGTCACGAGCGGGCCGCCCGACGAGCTCTTCGCGATCCAGACGCTCTGCGCCAACATCGAGAAACGGCTCGCGCACGTCGAGGAAACGCTTGGCCGCACCGACGAGCACATCTCGGCTCGGCTCACCGGAACAGAGAATGCGGTGCGACGGATCGAAGGTCTGGTTGCAAGCGGCGCGCTGGAGAGCAAATCCGCAGCGCCCTCAAGTCCTGCCGTGGCGGTTCGCGGTCTTCCGGCAGCGGAGCGGCTCGTCGGACTCGGCGCAGCGACCGTCGTACTCGTCGGCGCACTGATCTTCGTCGTTCCAGCGCGAATACCAATCAGCGTCGCGGCTCCGCCACCACAACCCGCCGAGCAACAGACTACCGCGCCGATTCTCGAGCAGGCGCCGCACGAGCAGGCCCCTCCAGAAGAACCCACCGCACCAACGAGGCTGGCGCCGGCAGTACCTGACGTTTCCGCGTCCGCGCCCGCGCCAAGGCGCCGCATCCCTGGTCGAACAACTGCGGACGCAGCCGTTCCGGTCGCACCTGTTCGCTTCGTCGGAGATCTTTCGATTACGTCCACGCCAGCGGGCGCGACAGTGTTTGTCAACGGGCGTGCCGCAGGCGTCACACCCGTGGTCCTGCGTGAGCAACGAGCTGGGTCGGTTGCGGTCCAGATCGCCAGCGATGGATTTGAACGCTGGTCTGCGTCCGTTCAGATACCCGCTGGACAGCTCACCAGGGTGGTGGCCACGCTTCGACCCAATCGGCCGCAGTAACGTTGGAGCGGGAACCAGACGGGCGTGCCTGACCTCACGCCCTACTTCATGGTCTCGAGGTACTTGTCCACGAGGGTCCGGTTTGGCCCTCGATACGCTGCGGCATACCCGCGAATCTTGTCCCGCTCGATGTTCGACATGATCTGGCCGTTGCGTACCACTTCATATTGCGACGCGATGGCGGCGTAGAGCATGTCCTGATCGTCGGGATGACGCCGTAAGTACGCGTCGAGCACGGTCAATGCCTCGGCATGGCGGTTCGTCATGGCATAGGCCGTCGCTAGCCTGCGGGTGATCTCGTCTTGCGTGGGATCGCGATCGTAGGCGGGCTTCAGGATGTCGATAGCCGACTGCGACTGGCCAATGCGCAGGCGTGCGTCGGCCGCAACCGTATAGGCCACAGGCGGGCGCGGTTCCTTGCCGAGCGCAAGCTGCCAGACGCCGGCCGCATCCTGATCGCGACCAACGGCGGCATAGCATGCGCCCAGAAAGAAAGCGGCCGGGAAGAACTCTCGTCGCGGTCCGGCAGCCGCCTGGAGCTGCGCGGCTGCTTCATCGAGCTCACCCTTCGAGAACAGATCGACGCCGCTCCAGAAGGCGCCCACAATCAGGTCGCCGCTGTTGAATGCCTCCCGCGCGGCCGCGTCATAACGGCCGGCTCGCGCCTCGACCAGCGCTGTCTTGAGATCGGGCGAGTGCCGCTCGACCATGGTCAGCATGGCATCGAGCAAGCCTGGTTCGAGAGCAATCGCTCGATCGAACTTCGGCAACGGGCCGGTCAGCGCCGAAGGCGCGACTCCAATGCCTGCCGCCGCTGGAGCCGCGTTCGCGTGCTCGTCCCGTTCAAGGACAAACGGCCGAACGAGCACGCCTACGGCTTTACCGTCGCGAGCGATCTTTGCCCGCGCGACGTAGCGTCCCGGCGGAAGCGCCTGTGCCGGCACGACGCCGGTGGCGGCGCGCCACGTCGGCTGCCGGCCTGGTACAACCGACGCGTCGACGGACGTCAGCGCGGGCGCATCCTCGTTGTCGGCCACCTCGAACGCGACGGTAGTGTCTTTCCAGTTCGTGTCCGTCGTTGAATACAGCTCCAGGTACGCAGCCACACCCTCGGTCCCGACGTACGGCTCGACCTCCACCGCAATGCCCTTTCCTTGCGGGGGCACGGAACCGACGACGAGGTCGCCCATTGCGAATGATTCACCCGCCATCTTCCAGGCGGTGACGTCGCGCACGATGCTGCCGCGACGACCTTCCCTGTCGATGGCGGCGAGGCGCAGCGAGTACGTGCCCGGCTCCACCAAGACACCGCCGACGAATCGGAGCGGCTCATTGGGGCTGCCCGAGCCTGGCGAGAGCGCCATCTTCGGCTCCAGGAACGAAGCGGCAACCCTGCCCTCGTTGTTCATCACGATGAAGCCGACGGTGTACTCGCCAGGCTCTGCACCGGGCTCACCGACCTGCGCCGCCACGACGAGTCGCACCTTGCCGTTTTGCGGATCTTGCTGCGCGAACGTCGTCGCGCGCATCGGCAGACCGGAAACGGCAAAGGGGGACGCGAGCACCTCGCGCAACGACTCCTCTGGCTTCTCGCGCGCACGAGTTGCGAGGCGCGCTGGAGACAGGACAAACGCCTGACGCGATCTGATGGTGACGTCTTTGCGACGGACCTCGACATCGATCCGGTGACGGTTGCCGGCGCTGTCACTCGGTTGCTGCTCGACGCCAAGGATGTAGTACGCGGAGATTTCGGACGCGAGACGATCGAAGGTCGGCTCGCCGGAACCCGCGATGCGAAACAGGCTTCCGCGCGACATCGCTGCGATGCCTTCGAGGCTTTGCACGTTGAGCCGTCGGTCCTGGGCCTCGTTCGGACGCCGGGTATTGCTGGTCACATCCGTCTGGCGCAAATCGACGAGCATCACGTTGATGGACGTCCGCGCCTCTCCTGCCAGCGTCACGAGCGACTGTTGTTCGAGCTCGTCGGCCAGAAATCCTTCCGACAGGAGAATCATCAGCTTCGGGCCTTCGACCTTCGCCAACTGCTGGAGCAGGAGCTCCAGCCCGCGTCGCGACATCTCTGAGTCGTCCTGCGCGGCCTGGAGCACCTCCATGGACTCCAGGTCGATCTCGCGGGAACACCGGTCGTTGTCGCGCTCGTCTCTCGACGCCTGACATTCGCGGGCGACGACATCAGTGAACGTGCGAACGTCCCCTCGCTCCTGGATTGCGATCGCCTCCGACACGCTGATGGCGTGGCGTCTCGTGCTGGTTCGGGGCGCGTGCCCGACGAGGCGCTGCAGCCCGCGGCGCAGGCGCACCTTGTCGTTCGTGAAGTCCACACGGACTCCGGGATCAGGAAATGCGACGAGCCCTACTTGATCGAGTGGAGTGAGGCGATCGAGAAACGAGGACGCGGCATCGAGAACCGGGCGGAGCGCCCCCGGGCCGATGCGCACCTGATCGATCGCGATGACGATCCGTCTTCCGGTTGGCGGCGTCAGGTTGCTGGTGTAGAGGCTTGGGCTTTCCGTCTTGTCAACGCGTGGCTTTCGCCCGTACTCGACATCGACCTTGACGAGATCCGCGGAAACCACACGCCGCGTGGTTCCGTCGATCTTGACGACGAAATCCGGCGGGAGAAGGTCGTCCACCGGCTTTCCGTTTCGATCAACGACCGAGACATCGACGGCCACCAGATCGACACCCGTACGGAAAGTTGGGCCCTGGATCGGTCGCTCCTGGGCCGCGACCAGCGCGAGCGCGGCGACGGCGCACAAGGCGACGCAAAATAGCTTCCTCATAGGCGACTCCAGCGTGTGAAATAGTAGCCCACCTGCCCTCGACGGTAGGTCTTGTAGAATTCAGACTCTTCCTTGGGTTGTATGCGGCTACTTGGGTTCGTGGTCGTGACCTTCTGCGCCACCGCGCCTGCCTCAGCGCAGTCGGCGTGGTTCGACCTTCCAGTCCCGACCGCCTCGTTGACGCAGATTGACGTCAGTCTGGATGCAGGCCGCACACTGGCTGCGCCACGCGCGATCCGCGTACTGCACACGATCCCTCGCGAAGGGGAATTACCGGCACCGCTCGTCGCATTCGAGCAATTGCTCACCGACCTCGACGCGGTTGAGAGCGAGTCACTGCGGGCGGGTGCACGAGGTCTGCGCCTCGAGATGGCGAAGAACGCGTCAGAGCGCGACGTCCTGCGGGACACGCTCGCAGCGATGGGCCTTCGTCTCCGCGAGCGCCGCGGCGCGTACACCGTTGAGCCCAACCAGGACGGCGACGCCGTGAAACTGAGAAAGCGGCTCGAGACAGCCGGCATCGACACGGCGTCGATCGAGAAGGCGTTGAATGGCGGAGAGACGATCGTCCCATCGCCTGCCGTGACGGTGCTCCCATCGCCCTTGCCCCACGAGGTCTGGGAGAGCGCCATCTTCGAGAGGAAGATCGCGGCGCGCTCACTCTTCAGCGCGATCGTGCGCGACCGGCGAGCCTCATTGCTCTTCTACGGGCTGCTGTCGATGACACCCGAGACCAGGACCCACCTGGCGAAGGATCGCGATCTTCTGCAACGCCTGTATCGAGATATGGCTGGTCCGGTGGCGGCGTTTGGCAGTTCCTTCCGCATTGGTGGAGATGGCCGCTTCATCGTTGCCGGAGGTGCCGAAGCGGCCGAACTCTGGGAAGGGCTCGTTGCCGAACGCCTGGACCAGCCCGCGCAGTTCGCGCGCGCGATCTTCGGTCGAAGCAACGGGCGCCTCGCCTACTTCTTCGACACGATTGCGCACCTCGACGAACCGCATCAACGCTTCGCACTCGGCCTGTGGATCACGGACCGCGGCGTGCGCCTCGAACGTTTCAAAGCGTTGTTTCGCACATTCGCGGACGTTGATGCGCAATGGCAGGCGTCGGAACGTCCGTTTGCCAGACCTTTGTACGATCCGTCAACGATGCTGGGCCTCGTGGCCGTGGACGCACAGGGCGAGCCGATAGCGCCGCGCTATCGGCGCTTCTGGGATCGCGCGCTCGCCGGCATCGATGTACCAGCGTCCGGGACCCGTGAGTTGAAAGACGTTGCCGACGATGGAGTCATCGATGCAGCGTGGCTCGGGGAACACGTGCTCCAGGGACTCTTCCCGGAACGGCAGGCGCGCCTTGGATGTTTTGTGTTCGGTCAACGTGTGTTCGCTTCGGCGCAGGACGAAGAACTCGAAAACGCGCTGGTCGCGATCCGCGCGTGCGGCCGATTCCCCGCACTCGTGATGACGCTCGAACGCGCCGGTGTGCGCCAGCCAGCGACATACGCATTGGCAGCGCGGCGTGCGCGCGAGATCGAAGGCGTTGGAGATCCCGCACAGGCGGTCCCCCTCCTCACCCAGTTTCAGGGCGCACTGATTCTGATCGAGCGGATGTCGCGGACCGGAGCCATTCCGGCATCGGGCATCGATGGGCTCGTCTCGTCACTGTCCATGCTGGCGACGAGTAGCGGCCACTACGACGGTGTCCTCGTCGCATGGATCGAGACGCTCCTCGCAACGCTGCCACCAACCGGCGATTCCGATCGTCCTCTCGAGACGAGTCTCCTGCGCGCGCTGGCCGACACGGCGGAGACGAGTGCGCCCTTCGAGTGGGAAGGTTCGCGATACATCGCAGACGTCACTGCCACCTCACTTCGCGATCTCGTGGCCATCAGGGGGAAACAAGGTGGCAACAGTCTGGATGCGGTGATCGCAGTTGCACGAGCGCTGAGGCCGTTGCAACAGACAGGCCTGACGCTCGACGCCTTGAAGGCACAGACAGCCGCTCTCAAGACCGCAAGTGATCGATTGGTCGCGCCGCGCGCCTGGCCCGACATTCCGGACGATGTCCCCGAGGTGAAGAAGATCGTCGATCGCGCCGTGCGCGATCTGGACAAGATCCGCAAGCCCAACGACCTGTCGAAGGTCTCGCGCATCGTCACACCGCTCGCCGGAATCGTGGACTACCTGCTTGGCGAGACGATCGTGGCGTTGGCCTACGCGCCCTACGTGGGGGATCCGCGCGAGTTGATTGGCCCCGAGACCGATCTCTCCCATCGCCACCATTTCGGGTTGACCTCGAAGCCGGGCGCACCCGCCGTGGCTCACCGGGCGTGGCAGCGGCCTGTCGTAGACAAGGCTCCAAACAGCGGATTGGCGTTGTCTGGTTCGTTGTTTGGATTGGATCTGACACTTTCCACGAGGCGCCTGCGACGGCTCGCAGTGGACGGAATCCCGCATCCTCCCCGCTTGAGCTCGAACGATAGTTCTGCGTTTGTCGACATACTGGCGCTCATGGCACCGCGAAGCCTCGCGAGCGATGACCTCGCATCGATCGAACGAGCGATCACGAGTGGACGCGCGCAGGTGCAGGCGGCGAGCGACGTAACCTCGCTCGATCGGCTGGCGGCACGCGTGTCAGTGAGCGAGAGCCGCCGCCAGCTTCTTGCCTGGACACTGAAGGAAGAGCCCGCTCGTGTTCCGACGCTCTTCTCCACAGCGGAGATGTTCTGGCTCGGATTGAACGATCGTCCATTCGAGCGGTTGGATTCATGGGGAACGTCGTACGAGCCGCAGTCCGGATGCTACTGCCTGCGCTTTCCGACGACTGGAACGTGGGATCGGGTCGCCGGGCGTCTCGGTGGCCGGCTGCTGGGCGCCGCCGTACCAGATTTGACACTGCGCGTGGCCGAGCACATGGCCGCAATGAAAGTTCCAGTCGCGTTATTTCCCGGCGTGATGACGATGGCAACTCAGGATTTCATCGATGGTGCGCCGCCTATCTATGACGACGACTGGCTCGGCATCGTGGGATATGCGGGTCAGGTGTCACGCGAGACGGTTCAGGACTATGTGGCCGCGCTCGTCGCGGCGGGACCCGTCCGGCCGGCGACGGCGGAGGCATCGAGGTGAAGCGCCTGCTCTGCGCGATGGTGCTGCTCCTGCTGGTCGTCGCGTTACGCACCCCGGCGCAATCGGAGCCCACGCTGCGTTTCGCATCGCCAACAGAAGACACGTACGCGAGCGGTCTCGTCGTCCTCAGGGTCGTCGTCGACGGCGGCTCGGCGTCGGCGCTCGTCGAGGACGTGACGTTCTTCGCCGACGGACGTCAGGTGTGCGTCGTCCCTGGAACGACTCCGCAGTGCAGATGGGACGCCGGCCCTCAACTCACCACGCATGCGATTCGAGCCGTGGCCCGGCTCAAGTCCGGCGGACGTCTGGTCGCCAACGTGCGCACGAAGGACGCCGGGTACGTCGAGGCAGTGTCCGTTGACGTCGTTCTTGCGAATGCCGTCGTGACCGAGGGCGGCCGGTTCGTGAAGGGGCTCACGCGGACCGATTTCAAGATCTTCGACGACGGCAAGGAACGTCCGGTCACCAGCTTCCAATCGGACGAAGCGCCTCTCGAAGTGGTGCTGGCGCTCGACGTGAGCGCGAGCATGAGCACCGCGCTGGCCGACGTGAAGGAGGCTGCGCAGGGTTTCCTGCGCGCGTTGAGGCCTCAGGATCGTGTGACTCTTGTCGCCTTCAACAGTTCGATGTTCACGCTGTCGCGAGGCGTACCTGGGACAGAGGCGCTTCCGGCCCTGAACAAGTTGACCGCGTGGGGAGCGACCGCGCTCTACGACGTCATCGTGCGATCGCTACAACTGCTCTCACGACAGCCGGGTAAGCATGCGCTCGTCATCTTCAGCGACGGCGACGACAGCTCCAGTCAGGCCACGCTGGAACAGGTTCGGAAGCTGGTCAGCGACAACGACGCCATGCTGATGGCAGTCGGGCTGGGCCGCGGCTCCACGGTGAACGATCTGAAGCAGACGCTCGAGTCGCTGGCCGATGCGAGCGGCGGCCGCGTGTTGTTCGCGGAGAAAAGTGACGAATTGAGCGAGTCGTTCGCCAAGGTCGTCGAAGATTTGATCAACCAGTACACGCTGGGATTCGAGCCTCAACGCGACGGCCGCGATCATGAAATCCGTGTGCAGGTGCCGGGACGAGGAGTCAGGGTGCGCGCTCGGCGCGTATACACGGCCCCAGCCGAGTCGCCGAGCGCGAAGTAGTCGTGCGTGAGGGGTTCACTTCTTTTTTGGTTTGAACGCCTCTTTGACCTGCTTGTCGATGCTCTTGTAGTTCTTTGACAAGAGCTTCTCTTCGTCCTTCGTCAGGATCCGGAACGGCACGCGCACGACGCTCTTCTCGAACTTCACATTGAGCCAATGCTGGCCGTAGGCGATACCGCCAGGGATCTTGAAATAGAGACGCCCGACACAGGCGCGGTCGTTGCTGAGATCGACTTGGTCATACGGCAGCGCCCGCGATCCGAGATCGGGAAAAAACAAGAGGGCGCAGCCCCGGCTCGCGCGCGTCGGAAAGTAGTTGATGGAGTCGCGCTGGACCTTCGCCCGCTGCTGAATCGCCTGGGTCTGCCCTTCCCTCTGTTCATTGACCGTCGGCAGGGGGAGCGTCTTGCCATCAGGCGTCTCCAGCGAGAGGTTGTCACGAGTCAACCGATAGTCCGGCACGTTGTCGAGCACCGTCATGCCGACCTCGAGGAGCATCCACTCCTCGCCGACCGAACGGTTGGAGGCCTGATATCCGAGGATCACATAGCCCTCGTTGTTGTACGAGGCCCGGACGAACTTGCCTTCCATCGTCATGACCTGCGGTACCCCGGGCTGGGGTATCTGGACGATTGGCTTTTCCTGGGCCTGGGCATCACCCTTCGTCTGAAGGGGCCACAGCGACATCAGCCCGACACAGGCCGCCAGTACACACCTGCTGTTCATAGTCACTCCTTCGCACCTCCTCAGCAAAGGATTGGCCACGGAACCATCGGATGCGACGTGTGAAATTGCGCCTTCTCTGTCGCGCAACTCGAAAATGTCAGTGGCGACCGGTGGTAAGTGGTGGGCGTACTCACCACCCGCGGTGAGCGACGGCAGGCCGGCCGTGACTAAGGGCGGGTCAGACGCACGACGGCGCCCGTGAGCGTGTCCGATCCGATCGACAGATACAGCTCGCGGTCGGTCACGGACAGGCTGAACGCCACGCGCCGCTCGAGACGCTCAACCAGTGCGCTGACGAGGGCACGATCGATGGCGTACAGCTCCAGCGCCTCGGCCCGGTGAATCCTTTCGCCGGCAAGCTGCTTGAGGAACTGAGCCGGCTCCTTGTGCGTGTAGACGGCCACGCGGCCGGCGGCCTTCGATGCCTTGTGCAGCCGCGCCGCATCGGGGGTCCCCACGTCGATCCACGTGGTGATCGCGCCGGTGCGGTCGCGAATGGCAATGGTCGGGTCATCAGGGTCCGACACGCCGCGCGAGAACTCGATCCCCTCTGCAAACTCCAGCAGATACGCGAGGACGCGGGCGATCAGATACTCGTCCGACTCCGAGGGATGCTGCGCCACCCGCAGCGCGAGCGACTCGTAGACGTGCCGGTCGCTGTCCGCGAGCTCGACGTCGAAGTTGTAGAGGGTCGCACCGAGGGCCATCCTCTCATCATGCCCGGTCCTGTTGAGCCGATAACTCCTGTTACAATAGGTAGTTCGTCACCTCTCATAATTCCTCGGCAAAGGCCAGTCCCATGATTTCCGTCAGCGGTGTGTCCATGCGGTTCGGCTCGAAGGTGCTCTTCGAGGACGTGACCACGACCTTTTCCTCCGGCCGGCGTTACGGGCTCACGGGGCCCAACGGCGCAGGCAAGTCCACGTTCATGAAGCTGCTGACGGGCGAACAGCCGCCGCAACGTGGATCGGTCGCTCGTCCGGCGAAGCTGGGCGTCCTGCGCCAGGACCACTACGCCTTCGACCAGTTCCGCGTGATCGACACGGTGATCATGGGCAACCAGCGGCTCTGGAACGCCCTCCAGGAACGCGACGTGCTCTACACCCGCACGGACATGTCGAACGAGGACGGCATGCGCCTCGGCGAGCTCGAGGGCATCGTCGGCGAGGAAGACGGATACACCGCCGAAAGCGATGCGGCGATCCTTCTGCAGGGGCTCGACATCCCGGACGCGCTGCACGAGAAGACGATGGCGGAGCTGCAGGGCGGGCAGAAGGTGCGGGTGCTGCTGGCGCAGGCGCTCTTCGGCCACCCGGCGGCGCTGCTGCTCGACGAACCGACGAACCACCTGGACCTCGACTCGATCCATTGGGTGGAGGAATTCCTGAACCGCTACGACGGCACGCTGATCGTCATCTCGCACGACCGCCACTTTTTGAACAACGTCTGCACCCACATCGCCGACATCGACTACCAGACGATCATCACGTATACGGGCGGCTACGACGACATGGTCATGGCGAAGACGCAGGCGCGGACGACCATCGAAGCCCAGAACGAGCAACGTGAGAAAAAGATCGAGCAGCTGAACGACTTCATCGCCCGCTTTTCGGCCGGCACGCGCTCCAGCCAGGTGCAATCGCGCCGCAAGGAAGTGGAGCGGCTGCAGACGACGGAACTGGCGCGGTCCAACATCCAGCGCCCCTATATCAGGTTCAAGACGAAGCGGCCGTCCGGCAAGGTGCCGCTCGAGTTCGAGGGACTCTTCAAGGCCTTTGGCACGCGGCAGGTGATCTCGAAGTTCAACGCCGTCGTCAACCGCGGCGACCGGATCGTGCTCGTCGGACGCAACGGCGTCGGCAAGACGACGATGCTGAAGGCGCTGCTGGCGGATGCGCCAGGCATGCCTGCGTCACCGGGCGATGTGGACGCGGGGACACTGAAGTGGGGACACGAGGTCTCGATCGGCTACTTCCCGCAGGATGCGACCGGCGCCATCGAGAAAGGACTGACGGCGGTGGAGTGGCTGCACCGCTTCGATCCGGACGCGTCGCGCCAGGAGATCCACGGCCTGCTCGGCCAGATGCTCTTCAGCGGCGAAGAAGGTCTCAAGCCGACCGAGGCGCTCTCGGGCGGCGAGACGGCGCGGCTGCTGTTCTGCCGGATCATGCTCGAGAAGCCGAACGTGCTTTTGCTCGACGAGCCGACGAACCATCTGGACCTGGAAT
>Ga0207689_10005730_pt1 | contig 11036 bp, 8 predicted proteins | sample KBSMisM52_FD_184312 | JGI IMG/M metagenome (GOLD analysis project Ga0207689, IMG submission 184312) | Miscanthus rhizosphere microbial communities from Kellogg Biological Station, Michigan, USA - KBS Miscanthus M5-2 (SPAdes) (version 2) | ecosystem: Host-associated > Plants > Roots > Rhizosphere... | reverse complement strand
CAGTATCATCACTACTGCCAATCCGAGTAACTCGACATCGCGATAAGGGATATTGAATGTCGCCAGGTTGTGGAGCAGTTCCTGGTGATTGCCGGGGAGTTCGAACAACTTAAAGACGATCGGGTTTGCGATCGCGGCTATGAGGAACCAACCGAGCGCGGCGTAGAGAAAACGATCATAGTTTTCTGGCTTCTTCGCTTGTCGGATGGTTTTGAACATCGACAGGGCGAACACAACCACTGCAGTCACTTGTATGAGAGCAGCTACGATTTCAAGGTTGAACGAAGGTGGTGATGAAAGATGGGCGATTGTCTGTAGCAATATTCCCAAGACCATCAACGGTAGTGCTGAGAACGCTAGTCGCGGGCGCCATAAGCTGGCATGTTTAAATCTTGGAATTGCTTGGTACGCAAAACCCATTATGAAGAACCCGACAAAGCCGAAAACCATTGCGTGAGCGTGGGCCAGCACCCATGAATAGCTCACACTGTTGAAACTTCCTTTAAGACCAATTGTCAGGAGATTGATTGCACCCCACATGCAGCCGAGTGTCAGTACCGTGACGATCCCGGCGAGAAAGAATGGTCGATAGATTGTGTCTGCAATCGACGGCGAGAATTCGGCGACTGCACAGGATTGTGTTGAGGCAGCGTTTAATTCACGGAGCAAGTTGTCGATCTGAACTCCGTGCAAGCGCGCGAACCAGCCGATTTGTTCGCGCGGTCCAAGCTCTCCGCCACAACCGTGCAACCCGTAGCGATCGAAGACGGAGCGTGTGGCTGGGTATTGCGCAATTACATCGGGAAGAAAAGCGTCTCGAGTAATGAGATCGGTGGCGTGCATGTTTTTTGTAGCGGCCAGGTATCTATGACAGCAGTTGCGCTTCTACCTCGATGGCGCGGGGAAAGAGAATATTGTTCTCCAGGTGAATGTGCTGATGCAGATCTTTTTCGAACTTTTCCAGCGCCTCGTATAGCGTGCGATAGCTAATGCATCCGTCAGGAGGGGTGGTGTAGTTGGATGTTACGTTACGCAGTTCGCGCAAAATCTCCCCGACGGCGTCATGTTCGATCATCATCATGCGCACGGGATTATTGACGGTGCCGAAAGGGGAAAATGGCGCGGCGAGCTTTTTAGCGGCGGCTTTCGCAAGCGCCGACAAATAGGGGAACAGGACTCGCTCTTCCTTCGACATGTGCGGCGTTAGGTCCGCGCACATCCGGGCGAATAGTTCGCCGACGGTGCGAAGCTCCGGATGATTTTCTCCGTGAGCTGCAATCACTTTCTTTATCAACGAATCAAGCCTGAGCATCTCGTCTTTCGTAAAGACGTGATGGGTATTAACAATATGTTCTATGAGATCGGTGATTGGGAGTTGTTGAAAGTCGACGGCGCTCGTTTCCGATTTTCCTTCAATGCTGGCGGTCTTCAACATCCCGAGCAAATCGTCGACTTCGAGGCCAGCTGAGTTGCACGCTTCTGTTAACGAACGATTGCCACCGCAGCAGTAATCAATTTTTAGTTTTTCAAAGAGTCTGGTTGACTGCGGAACTTCAATCGCAACCTCACGCACGGTCATCGCTGAATTAATCATTATGGTTCTCCTATCTAATCTGGTCGCCGCCCCAGGCGTGCCAATCCAGACCCTTGTGAGTGCAAGGGACATACCGGACGAAAACCTAGGGGATTTTGATAAGCGAGAGCCTGGGTTGGGGATTTTTTGCGACCGGTTGCGAAGAAGTTCGCATAAGAGGCTTCAAGTTCTCCAAAAGGCTGGAAGCGCATTACTAATTGAGCGAGACTACAACCAACCGCCTTTGAATCCGGCTTTTCGCAAACCATCCGAAATGTAACGACACTTCTTCATCAGTTCCCAAAAGAAGTCGGTGCGATAGTTCTCAATCATGATTACCACCGGACCCTGATCCAGACCGTAGTAACCTTTCGAGATCCAGCCTTTCTCATTTTCCCCGTTGAAGGTTGGATTGAAGCTGCACTTGAATCCATACTTGCTGGTCATGTCAGGATAGAGGTCGTTGAAGGATCGCAGCGTCGGCAACACGATCTCCGGCGCGAAGGGCAGGGAAGCAACGACGGCCCATGGTGCAATCGTGCCGTCGTCTGGTCCGTATGGAACGCCACGAGATTCGTAATCAAAAAAGCTGCGCTCGATCCCGTCAATCGTGAGCACTGCAGGACCGGGCCCATCGGAAGCGGTTATTCCCCAGGTTGCCTCACCATAACCCTTAAACCCGTTTGGATTCCGGATCGCATACTGCTGCTGAATATAGGTGGCCCGGCGGCTGTTCTCGAAGTAGTCGATCCCTTTCTCACTCATGAATTCATCCTGGATCTCTCGAAAGTCGATCCATAAGTGCGAAATCTGATGCATGAACAACGGACCGCCATAGAGAAACTCAATTCCATAAATCTCTTTCCAGGAGTACGTAGAGGTAAATGCTTGGTAGGTTTCTGGCGGTAGCGGATAGGTTGGCGAAGCGATACCCAGGACGTGCAGTAGGATGGCTTCGTCATAGCCTTCCCACCAATATGGCAGGAAACCGCATTCAGGCTTCCAGCCCATCGATACCTTAGGACCACCATTCATCGCCCATTGCCAATCGATGCGCCGATAAAGATCGTCGGCAAGTTGCCGAATCTCTTTTTCTAACTCTGTCTCCTGATCGAAGTAAGTTGCAGTTGTAAGCGCACCGGCGATCAGGATGGTTGAGTCGATCGTCGAGAGTTCGGATTCCCACGCCCGACGTCCCGTATCCATGTGAAGAAAGTGATAGTAGAAACCTTTGTAACCCGTGGCATCGGACTCCATTCCTTGAGGACTCGTCCAAAAGAACCGCAGCGTCGTGAGGACACGGTCCACAGCTTCGTCACGCGAAATGAAACTCTGCTCAACTGCGACGGGATAAGTGGCAAGTCCCAATCCGATTGCGGCGATGCTGGCATGTGCGCCTGTTCGCGTATTGTCGGGCACCATGCCGTTAGTGAGGTTGGTTTCGTGCTGGAAGTAGCCGAACGTGTCGCGCTGGAGTTTAGCCAACGTCTGATCACTCATCGGTTGCTGTTTCATGAGGCGAATATCTTAATAGGCGAATTCATTCAATGCTGGTGTTCACTTTCAGTCGGTAGCCCCGCAGCAATCCAGTCAGACTTGCCTTCAGAATAGTCGCGTACCTTTGGGTAGCCCATCGCCACCAATTCACGGGCGGCGTTTTCTGAAGCGTGTCAGGTGGGACTGGCGCAATAAACCACGATGTCAGCATTCTTGTCCGGCAAGAGTTTGGCTGCGTCTGAAGAAACTTTATCAGGCGGCAGGTTGATCGCGCCTGGCAGATGCGCATGGTGATAAGCAATCTCAGGCAATGTCTCGACCAACGTGAAGAGATCGTTGCGATCAATCTTCGCCTTGAGCTCATCCCTGGAAATAGTCTCGATCATATTGTTCACCTCTCAACTTCATTTGAAGGGAATTACGTGAGTCCGATGCGGTGCATCAAGTCTTTGAAGCGCGGATCTTCTCGCAGGCTATCGAACGAAGAGTCAGCCCCGAGGAATTGCAGTTGGAGATCATGCGCTGCATAAGCTTTCTCGAGGGATGCAAACGCTTGGTCACGTTCTCCTAAAGAAGTATAAAGCACTGCCAATTCTCCAGGTGACACGTAGTCTTTGCTCGTCTCCAATCGTTTAAGTATCTGGTGCGCTGTCTTGAGATCTCCGGCTTTAGCGTATACGGCGCCCAGATAGATCTGATCCGATGGAGAGTCGCCGCCAAACTTGATTGATTCCTGGCGTTCATAGATCGCATCCAGATAGAGGCCTTTACCCTCATAGGCTCCGGCGAGGCTGTAGTGTGCCGGCGCGAAGTTGTGATCCAGTTCTAGTATTTTCCGGCTCAACTCAATTGCCTCGTCGTAGTGACGGGCTACGTTAAGACAGTTGACAATATGAGCACTTGCCGCGAGCGAGAGTGGATCTAGCTCGTGAGCGCGCTTTGCTGCGTCAACAGATTCCTCAAATCGGCCTCTCACCATGAGGTAATATGAATAAAAGCGATAACCGTCGGCGAGGTTTGGATTCAGCTCGAGCGCTCGCAGAATCTCCCGTTCGGCAGACGCCCATTCCCAGTTATTCTGTTTGAGAGCCGCCAGCGCATAATGCGCCTCGGCGAGATTGTCATCCAACTCGAGCGCCTTGTATGTTGCTGCTTCTGCCTTTGGCCTAAACTCTTTCGGATCGAGAAAACTGCTCCCATAAAGAACAATGTAGGTTGCCGCTAGTTCGGCGTTTGCGAGCGCGTAGTTAGGATCAATCTCCACCGCTTGCTTGTAATACTCGAGCGCTTTGTTCTGACTGTCCACCTCCTGCTTTCGCAAGTAAAACCGTCCCTTGAGCACCATCTCGTAAGCTCGCGGATCCACACTTAATTGCTTAGTTCTTTGCGTTGGCTGATTGGCGGTTAAACGTGAACGCAGCTTCTCGACCACGGTCCTGGAGATTTGTGACTGCAGTCCGAAAAGATCCGTTGCTTTGCGGTCGTACTGCTCACCCCATAAATGTGTACCGTCACGCCCGTTCACCAGTTCAACGCTGATCAGGAGACTCTCTCCACGCCGCAAGACTCGGCCGGTAACGATCTCTTCGACTCCGAGTTCACTCGCGACCTTCTGAATGTCTATCTCTTTGTTCTTGTACTGGAAACTCGAATTGCTCGCGATAACTTTGACGCCGCGTAGTTCCGAAAGGGTATTTATAAGGCTCTCCGAGATCCCATCGGAAAGGTACTCCGCGTCGGGATCACCGCCCATATTCACAAAGGGCAAGACGGCAATGGAACCGTTGCGCTTGTTGTCATCGCCAGCGAAGTAGTGCGAGTAACCTGAATAAGCAAAGTATGCAACGATGATCGCTGTTCCAACGAGAGCTGCGACAACCAGGAGCGATGAGTAGCTGTAGCGGTTGTTCTGACTGGATGCTTGATCAGTGTCTGTGTGTGACGCATCAACTTCTGAAGTCCAAACCTCCTGAGTTCGAGGCATAAGCTGGGGGTCGGAGCTAACGGATTGTGTGATTTGACTTGGTAGTTCTGCTTCGTCGCTCAGTTCATCTGCGTAATGCTGGTGAACTTCCGCGACAAACTGATAACCCCGACCTGGAACGGTAACTACATATCGGTGTTCGCCCGGGCTCTCTTCAAGCGATTTTCTGAGGGCCGAAATGTTGACAGTCAGATTGTTCTCTTCAACCACCACGTCAGGCCAAACCCTCTTCAACAATTCATCCTTTTCGACAAGTCGCCCGTTCTCTTCAAGTAGTACGAGCAGAATCTCAAAAGCTTTCGCGGGGAGACGCACACGCGCACCTTCTCGCAACAGGAGTCGCCTGTGAGCATCAACACTGAACGGGCCAAAATCGTAAATGCTCATTTGTCGTATTGCCGCTGTTGACATTAGCAAAGTTTAGGAAGGTTTAAGGAAATCCAAAGGACTTTTCAGTTGTTCGCGAGTGATTATCCGCCACGTTCAACTTGTGAGCAATAGAAGGCGTTCGTCACAGAACCCTACAACCACTGAAGCGTGCTGGCCGGAAAGCCACAAGCTTCCGCAAGGGGAAGCGGCCAGCCACCAAACCCTCGACGTTCCTGTTCGGAAAGACTTAAGACTATGTACAAAACCAATAGATCGATCATCACCGTCCTCGTTTTTGGCCTAATCGCTGTGACTGCCGCAGTAATACCGCACACAGGTCGCGGCCAAGTCCTGGAGGGAAATGGCGAGATACCGCTTAACTGCGACGAGCAACCATGTGACTCTGTGGCTCGCGGTCGTAAAGCTTTCAACGACGGCAAACTCAAAGAGCTTGGTGGGAACGGACGCTCGTGCGCAGATTGCCACATGCCATCTGATGGATTCCAGCTTTCTCCTGCATCAGCGAGGGCTCGCTACGAAGCGCTGCAGGCGAAACTTGAGCACAACAAGAATGCTGACGATCCGCTCTTCCGCCCAGTGGATGCCGACGACTTCCGTACAAACGGCGACAGCGCGATCGATTTCTCGAACCTTGTTGAAAACGGTCTCATTCGTGTGACGATGCCCTTGCCTTTGAATGTGAAACTGATCGATCCGGGTACCGGTCAACCCTCGGCAGAAACGTCGGTCGATCTCTGGCGCGCGGTAATGCCTGTACTCAACGTCGCAATTACCGGTCCGGATAACGTATTGCCGATCTGGCCGCCGGGCGCTCCACGTCCGCCAATCATGGGCCAGGATCCTAATGGGCCAAACCGGCAGGGCGGATATCAACACGATGCCCGATTCGGATCGCTTCAGGAACAAGCACGCGGTGCGTTGATCGCCCATGCGCAGGTGTCTGTTGAACCGCCGCAACGTATGCTCGATGACCTCGCAGCCTTTCAGCAGTCGCTGTTTTCAGCGCCTACTGTTGAGGAGCTTGCCGACGCTATTCTTAATGGTGCCTCAGCGTTTCCGGATCCTGATCCGGAACTTGATCAGGTCGAGCAACAGGGAAAAGGAGTTTTCAACCGAGCATGCGCGCAATGTCACGGCGGCAGCCTGCATCCCAGTGGCTCAACGCCGGAGACAGGCTTTGTTCGGCCCATTGTGCGCTTCCACAACATCTTCACTGCTTGTCCACGTCCAGCCCTCGACGGCTTCGCGCCGTGTCCCGAGCGACTGAACCGCAACGCGCGTACGTACCGCGTCACTCTCGCGAATGGGACTTTCCAATCCATCACTACCTCGGATCCAGGAAGGCTGCTGCTTACGGGCCAGCCTGCGGATCTCAACGTGATGGATGTTACTCAACTCCGTGGAATAAGTAAGACCGCACCGTACTTCCACAATAACTCGGCGGCAACACTGGAGGAGGTTCTGGACCATTACGATGCTTTGTTCCGGCGTGTCGCTCGACTAAATCCAGCTCCCAACCTGCCGCCGATTCTCTCGTCGAATGGCCTTGTTGTTGATCGAGGATTCGTTAAGCCCGAAGAGAGGGCGGCATTACTGGCGTATCTGCGCAGGCTATAGCTCGCCGATTGTGAAATTGGAATCTACTGGAACCTTGCGCGCGGCGAGTCGAGGAATAGAGGACTGGGGAGCTATCCGTTTGACCGAACAGACGATGCAACTGAAATGCGAACCGAAGAGGGAGTTTAGCGCCGAAAAGTCCCGACCTCACAACTGCTGCTGTCAGTCCCATCCAGTTCACCGTCAAACGACGTGAGGCTTTGGGTTCAGAGGCCCTCTCGTCTTCAAGCTGCGCGGCGGTTCCTTCCAGCGCCACAACGTAAACTCCAGTGCCGCTTCGCTCGTGGCACTGGGCCAACAAGAAACAAAAGCCAGGACAACTGGCTTCCAACGTTGTGAAGTCAACAGTAGAGTTCTGCGACAAACCATTTTAAGATTCGATTCTTATCTCTCAGCAATAGTCGCCTGACAGAGGCAAGAGTTGGTAATAGATTCCAAGTCATCGAAATGGGGATTTATTTAAGAATCACTAACAAGCTTGCCGCCACCGTTTGAAGCTCACCCCGTTGCCCCGTCTCCGTTTCGCCCGTTCGTGGCCATGCTGTCAAAATTGACAGTCTCTCACTTCCTTTTCCAGGCCTATCGTCAATATTGGGAAGTTCTGCGTTACGCAAAGGTAGGCCGATTATGAAAACTCGAAGTGGTTCTGTCATTAATCTCTATTTTCTCTTGGCAATAACTGTCGGCGCTGCATTCTTCCAAGGAACCGCGCTCGCTCAGGACGATGCCGCACCCAAGAATGCTGCGACTTCCATCCGGCCCGTACCCGCAAGCCCAGACACGTCGACAACTGGTACATCAAACTCAGGGGAAACTGCCGACATTGAGTTGCTAAAGACGCAACTTGCCCAGCAACAGAAACACATTGAACGGCTGGAGCACATGCTGGACGAGCAGAAACAAATGTTGGAACAGGTGCTTCATCTACCTGCCTCAGGCAATGCTAATGATGCGCGATCTGCGGGTATCGATGCGGCTGTAACTGAACTAGAGCCGCCTGCGATTAAGCCACCAGCTACCAGTGTGAAGGCCGAAGAAGAGGCCGCACCGCTCGCGCTCAAACTGGGCAAGGTTTACATCTCTCCCGCTGGTTTTTTTGACTTTAGTACTTACATACGCGACCGGAATGTCGGCAGCGGTCTCGGTACCAACTTCGGCGGTATCCCTTTCAGTAATTCGACGTCAGGCCAACTTTCGGAATTTCGATCCACGATGCAAAGCTCGCGACTCGCTCTCCGGCTGGACACAAGATTAAGGGGCACAGACGTACTGGGATATCTGGAGACTGACTTCAATGGCTTCTCGCCGGGGAACGCCGCCGTCACCACCAACAGCAATCACCTTCGAATCCGTCTCTTCTGGCTCGACGTGCGCAAAGACAAGTGGGAACTTCTCGCGGGGCAATCGTGGAGTCTCTTAACTCCCAATCGCCAGGGCCTCTCACCTCTACCCGCCGACGTCTTCTCGGCTCTGAACGTCGACCCGAATCTCCAGGTCGGGCTGACCTGGAATCGCGACCCACAGTTTCGCATTGTCTATCACGCGAGCCGCACTGTGACGTTGGGACTGTCGCTGGAAGCGGCCGAACAATATGGCGGAGGCTCTGCGGGCGCGGGCGAAATAACATTCCCGGCAGCGCTCGCCAGTGCTTACGGGCCGCAGGTGAATACCGGAGATTCCACGTTCAGTGTTCCCAATGTACACCCCGACATCATCGCCAAGATTGCTTTCGACCCGAGGGTGGAGGGCCGGGCGCTTCATTTTGAATTTGCCGGATTGCTGAGCACCTTCAAGTTCTTCAATCCAGTCGACGGGCAAACCCATAGCGCGGTTGGCGGCGGAGCTTCGGTTGGTATCAACTACGAAGTATTCAGAAACTTTCGACTGATTGGCAGCGGCTTTTACAGCGATGGAGGTGGGCGCTGGATTTTCGGTCTTGGTCCGGATCTTATTATTAAACCGAACGGAGACCCTTCGCTGGTCCATTCGGCGTCAACGGTCGCTGGTTTTGAATACCAGCCGACTTCGAAAGATCTTTTTGATTCTTACTATGGCGGAGCTTATATCCAGAAGAACACTGCCATCGATGCGAGCGGCCAGTTGGTGGGTTATGGCTATGATGGCTCTCCATCTAACAATAACAAATCAGTCCAGGAATTCACTTTTGGCTATACACGGACCATTTGGCGTGACCCTAACTATGGCGGGCTGCAGTTTATGACGCAGTATTCCTATATCGTTCGACATCCCTGGTCGGTTGGCATCGACCAACCAGGTGGCGCGCACACCAACGAGCTGTATTTGAATCTTAGATATCTTCTTCCGGGAGCGCCGCCAGTTCTTAAATGATCGACTACAGCACGCGCCCGCATGGGCCGCGCAGGAGGTAATCAACGCTATGACGATTAACCGTCTGTTCAATTTCGCAATTACGTCTTTATTATTCTTATCCCTGGCTATTCTAACGCCGGTATCGAAGACAGAAGGTAACGTGACGGCTGATTCTGTCTTAGCTGAATTGACCGCCGGGAACGCGCATCACATCGCACATCGGTACCAGCATCCGCATGAAACTATTGAGCGGCAGCGGGAACTTGCTTCCGGTCAGAGCCCGCACGCGGAGATTTTGAGCTGCGCGGATTCCCGAGTTCCTCCGGAACTTATATTTGATCAAGGTCTCGGAGACCTGTTTATCATCCGCGTAGCTGGGAACGTAGTTTCAGATACCGAGCTTGGTAGCCTCGAATACGGCGCCGAACATTTGCATGTCCCGTTGCTTGTAGTGCTGGGCCATCAACATTGTGGGGCGGTTACTGCAGCGGTCGAGGGAGGCGAAGCTGAAGGTCATATCGCTGCGTTGGTGAACCTGCTGCGTCCGGCGGTAGAGAAGACTCGGGGGATGCCGGGTGACCACGTAGAGAATGCGGTTAAGGCCAACGTCGAGATGGTAGTGAAACAACTCCGTGCCTCAACCCCGATACTCGCTAAACTAGTCTCGGAGGGAAAACTGAAAGTGGTTGGCGCGGTCTATTCGCTCGACACAGGAAAGGTAACGTGGCTGCCCGATACGCTTTGAGCGAAGCAGATGCTACGGGGAACGTATGGGTTAGGTGAGGCAGGAAAGGAACATTGAGATGAAACTTAGTGCGCGCAACCAACTTAAAGGCACCGTCAAGAAAATCGAGCCTGGCGCGGTCAATTCCGAAATCACCGTAGAACTTGCCACGGGAGTCGAAGTAGTTGCGATTATCACCAGGGAGTCGGCGGAACAATTAGATTTATCGGCAGGCAAACCTGTGTTTGCTGTTATCAAAGCAAGCGACGTAATGATCGCTGCTGAAAATTGAGACCGAAGTCGTCGCCATCAAGACATCTTTTCACTCGATCCAAGTCGACGGTCCCGTCGTGACACCTGGTGGACGTTCAGGTGATCGAACTCACCATTGCACGCGCAATTCCGCTCACTATACCGGTTTCGTAACCGTACCAAATCCCGAACACTATGCTCAGTATCCCTGCCAGCAGTTGCAGTTGATATTGAAATCTTCCCATGCCTCGCGAGCTCAATACGAAGGGCAAACCGATTAGACCGGACATGAACAGCATGCCCAAGATAGATCCGATCCCAAAAGTAACCAGATAGAAGAAACCAAGTAACGGCGACGCTATTTGTGTTAGGACCAGGAGAGTGAGAGCCGCAGAACCTGCGAGCCCATGTACCGCACCGACAATTACCGGTTTCAAACCGAGCCGTAGCACGCCATGCGAATGTGATCCTGAGTCAGTAGCGTGCCTCTCGCCAATACTGATCGATGTGGCAGGTAACGGATTCCAACTCTCCAGTGCGGCTGCGGGCGTTGACTTTGACATTCGAGCTGTAGGAGCAGCACAGCGAATTTCCTGGACAACGCCATCTTCTGATGATGCCTGGCTGGCGTTGGATAGAAACGGAAACGGCGCTATTGACGATGGCTC
>Ga0207689_10005729_pt1 | contig 11038 bp, 9 predicted proteins | sample KBSMisM52_FD_184312 | JGI IMG/M metagenome (GOLD analysis project Ga0207689, IMG submission 184312) | Miscanthus rhizosphere microbial communities from Kellogg Biological Station, Michigan, USA - KBS Miscanthus M5-2 (SPAdes) (version 2) | ecosystem: Host-associated > Plants > Roots > Rhizosphere... | reverse complement strand
CTACGCTCTCGCCAACATCGACCCGAATCTGGTCACCGGACCGATGGCTAGCATCGACCGGTGACCATCGAGCCCCGCGCTACCGCTGACCTTGTCGACGAGATCGGCCCCGACGTCCGTAGTTGCGACCTGCAATTCACCCAGTACGGCGGCAGGTCGCAGTTCGCGGGTCCGATCACCACCGTGCGGTGCTTCCAGGACAACGCACTGCTCAAGTCTGTGTTGTCCGGACCCGGGAACGGCGGGGTTTTGGTGATCGACGGCGACGGCTCGCTGCACTCCGCACTGGTCGGCGACCTCATCGCGGGCCTCGGCGTCGACAACGGCTGGGCAGGACTGATCATCAACGGCGCCGTCCGGGACGCGGCGACGCTGCGCACACTTCAGATCGGTATCAAGGCCCTGGGCACCAATCCCCGCAAGAGCACCAAGACCGGTGACGGGCAGCGTGACGTCGGCGTCGAGTTCGGTGGAGTGGTCTTCAAGCCGGGCGAGATCGCCTACAGCGACGACGACGGCATCGTCGTCATCCGCTAGTCCAGGTAGCGGTACGAGTAGTGGCGAATAACGCGCGCTTCATAAACAGGTAGGTCCTTACTCACGCTCAAGGTTGTCATCGCGATGAGGCTTAAGTCATCGCGGCGAGCATCGCCGCCAACACCGCAAAGGAGAGCGGCGTCATGAGTACCACCTATCACCCCAAGCGACATTTGACTGGCAACAGCCCGAAGTCTATTGCGACAGCGGCAATCTCAGCCGCGGCGTTGGCCTCTGCCGCGTTGGCACTGGCGGGCGCGGCGGCCGCTGCTCCGGCAGGCCCCGCGGCGGTGGACCAGACGGTCAGCCAACTGCAGGCCGAAGGCTACCAAGTGATCGTGAACAAGGTTGGTACAGACCCACTGAGTCAGTGCGCCATTAGCGCGGTCCGACCCGGCCAGACCTACTCCCGAACCGATTCCGGTGCGCCTGGGGCGCAGGATGACCTGGTCACCACCGTCACCGAAAAGACGGTGTACGTCGAGTTGGCGTGCTGACCGACTGGGTTGGTCTAAACGACAGGCGACTCGGCCGAAGCCGTCACCGGCGCAAGGTGTTTGGCGAAGGCCAGCGCCTCGTCGTCGACCTTGCCGCGCCGGATGAGCCGCAGATCCAGCAAGTAGTTCTGCTTCAGCCGCCACGGAGAGACGTGTCCGGCCTTCGGCAGGTAATTGAGAGCGCGCAGCACATACCCCGGCGTGAAGTCCATCAATGGTCGCTCGTCGACGGAGTTGCCCGGATGCTGCGGCTCGACGGTGTCAAATCCGTTGGCGTCCATGTACTTCAGCACGCGGCAGACGAACTCCGACACCAGATCGGCCTTGAGCGTCCACGACGCGTTGGTGTAACCGATCGTAAAAGCCATGTTCGGCATGTGCGTGAGCATCATGCCCTTGTAGGCCATGGTGTCGTTGAGCTCAACAGGCACGCCATTGCGGGAAATTGCGGCGCCGCCGAACAGCTGCAGATTCAGACCCGTTGCGGTGACGATGATGTCGGCCTGCAGCGCTTCACCGGAGGCCAGCTTGATGCCGGTCTTCGTGAAGCGCTCGATCGTGTCGGTGACGACGTCCGCCTTGCCTGCGCGGATGGTCTTGAACAGATCGCCGTTGGGAGCCAAACAGAGTCGCTCATCCCACGGGTTGTACCGCGGACCGAAGTGCTTCTCGACGTCATACCCTTCGGGCAGCCGCCGCTCGGCCATGGTCATCAGCGTCTTGCGCATGAACTTCGGGAACCGCCGGGAGATTCGGTACTGGGCCGACTGGAACAGGATGCTCTTCCACCGGTTGACAACGTATGCGGGCTTGGCGGGCAGCGTCTTGTTCATCCGGACGGTGAACGGGTCAACGTCGGGTATCGAGCCGATATAGGTCGGTGAACGCTGCAGCATCGTCACATGCCCGGCGCCTGAATTTGCAAGGGCCGGAATCAATGTCACCGCAGTCGCGCCGCTGCCGATGACGACGACCTTCTTGCCCTCGAAGTCCAGCTCCTCCGGCCAGTGCTGCGGGTGAATGATTGTGCCCTCGAAGTCCTCCGCGCCGACGAACTCCGGCGAGTATCCCTGGTCGTAGTTGTAGTAACCACTGCAGGCGAACAGGAAGGACGCCTTGATCTCGGTCTCTTCTCCGTCACGTTCGACGCGCACCGTCCAACAGTTATTGCCATCGGACCAGTCAGCACCGACAACCTTCTGGCCGTACCGGATGTGCTTGTCGATGCCGGACTCGGCGACCGTCTCCCCCAGATACGCCATGATCGACGGGCCGTCGGCGATCGCCCTCTTCGACGTCCACGGCTTGAAGCGAAAGCCGAGTGTGAACATGTCGGAATCCGAGCGGATGCCCGGGTACTTGAACAGGTCCCAGGTGCCCCCGAAGTTCTGCCGACGCTCAAGGACCGCATAGCTCTTGTCAGGGCAGCGGTCCTGCAGGTGCCAGGCGGCGCTGATGCCGGAGATACCGGCTCCGACGATGACGACGTCGACAAACTCGGTCATAATGTAAAGTTATCAACATGACGTCGAGGGAGTCAACGATGTGTTGAGAAATTCGACATAGCGTAGAGTTTTGACTCGTGACCACCGTCAGTCGACCGCGCCCCGCGCGCGGACGCCGCGCCGCCCGCCCGTCCGGCGACGACCGTGAGCTGGGCATTCTCACCACCCTTGAGCGGCTGCTGGAGGACCGGCCCTTCGCGGAGATCTCCGTCGACGACCTTGCCAGGGGCGCAGGGATATCCCGCCCGACCTTTTACTTCTATTTCCCGTCCAAGGACGCGGTGCTGTTGACGTTGTTCGAACGGGTCATCGTCGAAGCCGATGCCACGTTCGAGGGGCGCGCCGAGGACTATGCCAACGATCCCGCCCGAGTATGGCGCGACGGCATCTACGCGTTCTTCGAACCCTTGCGCGTCCACCTCAGCGTTGCCCTTGCCGGCGTCGCCGCGACCGCAACCAACGCCGAGATCCGCGAGCTCTGGTCGACATTCATGCAGAAGTGGATCGATCGCACAGCGGCGGTCATCGCCGCCGAACGCGCACGTGGCGCCGCGCCGGACACCGTGCCGGCTCTAGATCTGGCTGCCGCGCTCAATCTCATGAACGAGCGGGCGATGTTCGCCTCGTATTCGGCGCAAAAACCCGCCCTTGACGAAGCGGCTGCGCTCGACACGTTGGTGCACATCTGGGTCACCAGCATCTACGGCCAATCCCACTGATTCGTCGGACTCTGATGCGAACATATGTTCGTGTCCGGGGCCAGATCGAATTCGGCGGCTCGGTCGCCGACGATCCTGCACGCCGACCTCGATTCGTTCTACGCATCGGTCGAGCAGCGCGACGACCCCGCGCTGCGCGGCAAGCCGGTGATCGTAGGCGGTGGTGTCGTGCTGGCGGCCAGTTACGAGGCCAAGGCATACGGGGTGCGCACCGCGATGGGCGGGCGGCAGGCCCGCGCGCTGTGTCCGTCCGCGATCGTGGTGCCGCCGCGGATGTCGGCGTACTCAGAAGCCAGCGACGCGGTGTTCGAGGTCTTCCGCGACACCACACCCGTGGTGGAACCGCTGTCCGTGGATGAGGCTTTCCTCGACGTGTCCGGTCTATGGCGGGTGTCGGGCACCCCGGTCGAGATCGCCGCGCAGTTGCGCGCGCAGGTCCGCGACCGCGTCGGGCTGCCCATCACCGTCGGCATCGCTCGCACCAAGTTCCTGGCCAAGGTCGCCAGCCAGGAAGCCAAGCCCGACGGCCTGCTGCTGGTACCGCCGGACCGGGAACTTGCGTTCCTGCATCCGCTGCCGGTGCGCCGGCTCTGGGGCGTCGGCGTCAAGACGGCCGAGAAGCTGCGCGTGTACGGCATCGAGACGGTCGCCGATGTCGCCGAGCTCAGCGAGTCAACGCTCGGGTCGTTGGTCGGCGGGGCGATGGGCCGCCAACTGTTTGCGTTGTCGCGCAACATCGATCGACGGCGTGTGGTGACGGGGGTGCGGCGCCGCTCGGTCGGTGCGCAACGGGCGTTGGGCCGGGCCGGCAACACGATGTCGGCTGCAGAGGTCGACGCCGTCATCGTCAATCTCGTGGACCGCATCACCAGGCGGATGCGCAAGGCCGGCCGTACCGGCCGAACGGTGGTGCTGCGCTTGCGGTTTGACGATTTCAGCCGGGCTACCCGATCGCACACGATGTCCCGCGCGACGGCGTCGACGGAGGCGATTCTCGCTACCGCAAGGGGTCTGGTCGCGGCGGCTGCTCCCCTGATCGCGGAGCGCGGCCTGACCCTGGTCGGCTTCGCGGTATCCAATATCGACCGGGAGGGCGCGCAACAGCTGGAGCTGCCGTTCGAGGAACACGCCGACATGGTTTCCATCGACGAAGCGGTCGACAAGGTGCGCCAGCGCTACGGCAATACCGCGTTGACCCGGGGCGTGCTACTCGGCCGCGACCCGGGCCTCGAGATGCCTCATCTCCCTGACTAATTCGCGGTCCACTCCAGCAGTTTCTCTGCGGACCAGGCATTGACGATCCGTTCGGTCGGCACCCCGGCGTCGAGCGCACGCTGGGCGCCGTAGCCGAGGAACTCCAACTGGCCTGGCGCATGGGAGTCGGTGTCGATGGAGAACAGGCACCCGATCTCCAGCGCCAGGTTCAGCAAGCGGGTCGGCGGATCCCGACGTTCCGGGCGCGAATTGATCTCCACCGCGGTACCGGCGTCGCGGCAGGCGGTGAACACCTTCTCCGCGTCGAACTTGGATTCGGGCCGGATGCCGCGGCCGCCGGTAACGAGCCGACCCGTGCAGTGGCCGAGGACATCGGCGTGGGGGTTGGTGACCGCATTGATCATTCGTCGCGTCATCGACGGTGCATCCATCGACAACTTGGAGTGCACGCTGGCCACCACGACGTCGAGGCGTTCGAGGAGTTCGGGCTCTTGATCCAGCGAACCGTCCTCGAGAATGTCCACCTCGATGCCGGTCAGGATCCGCATCGGCGCGATCATGTCACGCAGCTCGTCGATGACGGCGAGTTGCTTGCGCAACCTCTCAGCCGAGAGGCCGTTGGCGACCTTGAGGCGGGGCGAATGATCGGTCAACGCGCAGTATTCATGGCCCAACTCCTTTGCGGCGAACATCATCTCCTCAATCGGCGCTGACCCGTCGGACCAGTTGGAGTGCACGTGCAGGTCGCCTTTCAGTGAAGTGCGGATGTCGCCACCACCGAGATCTTTTGCTGCCGAACGCAATTCGACAAGCACGTCAGGCTCGCGGCCGACCCACGCCTGCGCGATCACCTTCGCGGTCTTGGGACCGATGCCGGGTAGCGACTGCCAGCTGTTGGCGGCACCATGTCGTTCCCGCTCGGCCTCGGTCAACCCCTCGACGATGTCGGCGGCATTGCGGTAGGCCATCACGCGGCGCGGGTCTTCGCGCGCCCGGTCCTTGTAGTACGCGATCTGGCGTAGGGCGATCACCGGGTCCATGGACTCCAGTGTGCCCGGTCAGGCAGACCTCCAAGTCGGGTCGCGTCCGGTCAGCCCAATGACCCGGTCCAGTGTGGGCGCATCGGCGGCGACGGGCACCGCGGGCCCGAACAGTCCCTCGACAGGACCCTCGGCGGCGATCGCGGTCACGTGCGGCAGCACCGCGTCCAGAGTGGCCGGGTCGACGTCGTAGCCCTGTCTGGTCGCGACGGCCAGGTCCCAGCCGTGGATGACTACTTCGGTCAGCGCAATGATCCCCCCGACCTCGCCGGGGAAGTCGACGCCGCCGGCACGCGACATGCCGTCCCACGCTGCCGGCTCAGCCCATGCTCGCGCCAGTTCCGCCAGCCGCCCTGGGTATGCGGTGCGCCAGTCCTCGTCCAGCGGTGCTCCCTCGACCGGCGGGGTGTCCGTGAGCTCACCGAACTCCTTTTGGGCGGCCGCGGTGAATGCCAGCGCCAGGCCACCCACATGCCCGACAAGGTCTCTCAGGCTCAGCTTCTGGCACGGCGTACGGGCGTTGAGCTGCGCGTCGGTCACATTCATCAACACTTCGGCGGTGCGTTGGCATGCCGGCGTCAAATCGATCATGTCCGTACTGACCTGGCCGGCGACAGGAATTAATCAGCTTTCAGGACTAGTTTGGAAACACGTGAGATTCGCATTCAAGACATCCCCGCAGAACACCACGTGGTCCGACATGCTGGCCGTCTGGCAGGCGGCCGACGACATCGACGTCTTCGAGTCCGGCTGGACCTTCGATCACTTCTATCCGATCTTCTCCGACTCGTCCGGCCCTTGTCTCGAAGGGTGGACGACCCTGACCGCGCTGGCGCAGGCCACGAAGCGGCTACGCCTCGGCACGCTCGTCACCGGAGTCCACTACCGCCATCCCGCGGTGCTCGCCAACATGGCTGCGGCGCTGGACATCATCTCCAACGGCCGACTCGAACTCGGCATCGGCGCGGGCTGGAACGAAGAGGAGTCAGGTGCCTACGGCATCGAACTCGGAAGCATCAAGGAGCGCTTCGACCGGTTTGAGGAAGCCTGCGAGGTGCTGACCAGCCTTTTGAGCAAGGACACCACTACCTTCGACGGCAAGTTCTATCAACTCAAGGACGCGCGCAACGAGCCGAAGGGGCCGCAAAAGCCGCACCCGCCGATATGCATCGGAGGCAGCGGTGAGAAGCGCACGCTGCGCATCACCGCGAAGTACGCCCAGCACTGGAACTTCGTGGGCGGTTCGCCGGAGGAGTTCGCACGCAAGCGGGACGTGCTCGCCTCGCACTGTGCGGACATCGGCCGCGATCCGAAGGAGATCATGTTGTCCTCGCACATCCGGCTGAGCCCGGATCACCACAATCCGGATAGCAAGATCGATTTCGGTCACGCCGTCGAAGAGGCGGCCGCCCTGGGCAAGGAGGGCCTGAATCTCGCGATTGTCTACCTCCCGACGCCGCACACTCCCGCGGTACTGGAACCGCTGGCCGAGGCGATCAGGGAGTCCGGGCTGCTCACCAGCAAAGATAACGGACGATAACGATAATATAACGGTTAGGCAAACATAGCGTCACGCGACGGTGGTGCGGCGTAACCAGGGGGTTCGGATTCGCTAGACGCCGTAACGAAGTAGCTCGTCGGCCGTGATCAGCCGCTCGGCCTTTGCGGGGAATTCACGGCACTTGACCGGGTGACGAAACCACGACCAGGCGATTCGACTCACACGAGACCGAGATAGCGGGTTGAGGTACACGGCGCTCACTCCTGCGATATGGCAATAGCTGAACCGGGGGCCTACATTACCGCAGAACCCTCATCAAGTCATTAGATACCTATTTCCTGGCAAACCGAACTAGGCACGCCGATTAATCATCTGATGTTTTTGCAGTGACTGATGTGACTGATGTGGCGTCTCACAGGAAGCGTCAATCTCGTCTTCTCCGATCACGCTCTGGTTCTCCAACGAGCCCGGATCACTCGTGAGCACCACTTGGTCTTTGGGCAATGTGGCCAAGTTGGGGATGCGACAACGTGTAGATGCCGAGCCGGATCTGCGCGGCCTAACAGGGGCACAGCAGGTCACGGTGCTCAGTCCACGACTTGTAGGTGCTGTTGACGAAACACGTCAGCCGCACGCCGGTATCCGTGGCGAACGGTGTGTAGAGGCGAGGCGGCGGCCCAATTCAACGCACAGGTTAGCGCTGCGGAACGGCGTTGGGCTTGATCGGCGCAGGAAGGGCGGTCTTACCCATCAGGTAACGGTCCGCACCGGCCGCGGCTGCGCGGCCCTCAGCGATTGCCCACACGATCAGCGACTGCCCCCGGCCCATGTCGCCGGCGACGAACACGCCGGGCACAGTGGTTGCGAAGTCCGCATCCCGTGCGACGTTGCCACGCTGGTTGATTTCGACACCGAGGTCGGTCAGCAGGCCGTCACGCTCAGGGCCGACGAAGCCCATCGCCAGCAGCACGAGGTCGGCTTCCAACTCGAAGTCCGTGCCCTCGAGTCTCTCGAACTTGCCCGCGTTCATGGCGACCTCGTGCCCGCGCAGCCCGGTGACGCGCCCGTCGCTGCCGACGAACTCCTCGGTGTTGACGGAGTAGACGCGCTCGCCGCCCTCCTCGTGCGCCGAGGACACCCGGAGCATGAGCGGATACACCGGCCACGGGGTGGAGTCCGCGCGGGTCTCCGGCGGGCGCGGCATTATCTCGAACTGATGCACGCTGGCGGCGCCCTGCCGGTGGACGGTGCCAAGACAGTCCGCGCCGGTGTCGCCGCCGCCGATGATGATGACCTTCTTGCCCTTCGCGTGGATCGGCGGCAGACCGTCGTCGTCGACCACCGGATCGCCGTTCTGCACGCGGTTGGCCCAGGGCAGGAACTCCATCGCCTGATGGATGCCGTCGAGGTCGCGGCCGGCGATCGGCAGATCGCGCCACGCGGTCGCACCGCCGGCCAGCACCACCGCGTCGAACTCGGACCGCAGTTGCGCCGCGGTGATGTCGATTCCGACGTTCACACCCGCTCGGAAGACTGTGCCCTCGGACTTCATCTGCGCAAGGCGCCGGTCGATGTGGCGTTTCTCCATCTTGAATTCGGGGATGCCGTAGCGCAGAAGGCCGCCGATGCGGTCGTCGCGCTCGAACACCGTCACCGAATGCCCGGCGCGGGTCAGCTGCTGTGCAGCGGCCAGGCCTGCGGGCCCGGATCCGACGACGGCGACGGTCTTGCCAGTCAGCTTTTCCGGCGGCAACGGGACGACCCAGCCCTCGTTGAAGGCGTTGTCGATGATCTCGACCTCGACCTGCTTGATGGTCACCGGGTCCTGGTTGATGCCGAGGACGCAAGATCCCTCGCACGGCGCCGGGCACAGCCGCCCGGTGAACTCCGGGAAGTTGTTGGTGGCGTGCAGCCGCTCTATCGCATCACGCCAACGATCCGTGCGCACCAGGTCGTTCCACTCGGGAATGAGATTGCCGAGTGGACAGCCGTTGTGGCAGAACGGGATACCGCAGTCCATGCACCGTGCCGCCTGATCGCGAAGCACGTCGTGGGAGAAGTCCTCGTAGACCTCTTTCCAGTCGAGGAGGCGCAGCGGGACCGGCCGCCGCTGCGGGGTTTCGCGCTTTGTGTACTTGAGGAAGCCCTTGGGATCAGGCATTCGCGGCCGCCATAATCGCCGTGTCTATCTCATCTCCCGCGGCCCCGCGGGCCTCGGCATCCGCGATCGCCTGCAGCACGCGCTTGAAATCGCGCGGCATCACCTTGACGAAGTTCGTCAGCTCATTCTCCCAATCAGCCAGCACACGTTGTCCCACAGCCGAATCCGTCGCATCGACATGGGCAACGATTGTGTCGTGCAGCCAGGCCACGTCGTCGTCGTCCATCTCGTCAAGGTCGACCATCTCCGCGTTGAGGTTCGCACCCAGTGCGTCCGCGGGGTCGTAGACATAGGCCACGCCGCCCGACATACCCGCCGCGAAGTTACGTCCGGTGGGCCCGAGGATGACGACCTTGCCGCCGGTCATGTATTCACACCCGTGGTCACCGACGCCCTCGACGACCGCGTGCGCGCCGGAGTTACGGACCGCGAACCGTTCGCCGACCACACCGCGCAGAAAGACCTCGCCACTGGTGGCGCCGAACAGGATCACGTTGCCGGCGATGATGTTCTCCTCGGCCACGTAGTCCGACGGCGCGTTGTCTGACGGGCGCACGACGATGCGGCCGCCCGACAGACCCTTGCCGACATAGTCGTTGGCGTCACCGTACACCCGCAGCGTGATGCCTCTGGGCACGAACGCGCCGAAGCTGTTGCCCGCCGAGCCGTCAAAGGTGATGTCGATGGTGCCGTCGGGAAGGCCCTGCCCGCCATAGGCTTTCGTCAGCTCGTGACCGAGCATGGTGCCCACGGTGCGGTTGGTGTTGGCGATCGTCGTGGCGAACCTCACCGGTGTGCCCGAGTCGAGGGCCTCCCGGCTCATCACGATCAGCTGCTGATCCAGTGCCTTGTCCAGGCCGTGGTCCTGACGCGAGCTGCAGTAGTAATCCTGGTTCATGAACGCCGACTCGGGCTCGTGCAGCACCGGCGACAGGTCCAGCTTGTAGGCCTTCCAGTGCTCGGCGGCCTTCGTGGTGTCAAGCGAGCCGACCTGGCCGACCATCTCGTTGACGGCACGGAAGCCCAACTGGGCCATCATTTCCCGGACTTCCTCAGCGATGAACATGAAGAAGTTCTCGACGAACTCCGGCTTGCCGGCAAACCGCTGCCGCAGCACCGGGTTCTGGGTGGCCACACCGACCGGGCAGGTGTCGAGGTGGCACACCCGCATCATGATGCAGCCCGACACCACCAGCGGCGCGGTCGCGAAACCGAACTCCTCGGCGCCGAGCAGCGCAGCCATCACCACGTCGCGGCCTGTCTTGAGCTGGCCGTCGACCTGAACGACGATCCGATCGCGTAACCCGTTGAGCAGCAGCGTCTGCTGCGTCTCGGCCAGGCCCAGCTCCCACGGCGCGCCCGCGTGCTTCTGCGACGTCAACGGTGTCGCACCGGTGCCACCATCGTGACCCGAAATCAGCACCACGTCGGCGTGCGCCTTCGACACACCCGCGGCAACCGTGCCGACGCCATTCTCGCTGACCAGCTTCACGTGGACGCGGGCCTGCGGGTTGGCGTTCTTCAGGTCGTGGATCAGCTGCGCCAGGTCCTCGATCGAGTAGATGTCGTGATGCGGCGGCGGTGAGATCAGGCCGACACCCGGCGTTGAGTGCCGCACCTCGGCGACCCACGGGTACACCTTGTTGCCCGGAAGCTGTCCGCCCTCACCGGGTTTCGCGCCCTGGGCCATCTTGATCTGGATGTCGGTGCAGTTCGTCAGGTAGTGGCTGGTGACACCGAACCGCGCCGACGCCACCTGCTTGATGGCGCTGCGTCGCCAGTCGCCGTTCGCATCATGGTCGAAACGCTTGACGTCCTCGCCGCCCTCACCCGAGTTCGACCGGCCGCCAAGGCGGTTCATCG
>Ga0207689_10005725_pt1 | contig 11047 bp, 11 predicted proteins | sample KBSMisM52_FD_184312 | JGI IMG/M metagenome (GOLD analysis project Ga0207689, IMG submission 184312) | Miscanthus rhizosphere microbial communities from Kellogg Biological Station, Michigan, USA - KBS Miscanthus M5-2 (SPAdes) (version 2) | ecosystem: Host-associated > Plants > Roots >... | reverse complement strand
CGGAAGCGCGTGCCCGACTCGCGCTCGATGTCGGTTTCCGACGCGAACGACACGAGCTTCAGCTTGCCCGCCACCACGTCACCGGCCTTGACGGTGCCGTCCTCGCTGATCGAGATCGTCCCCGTGCCGACCTTGATCTGCGCGGGCGGCTGGGTGGTGCCCTGCGCCACAACGGGCAGGCCGTCGGTCGTCGTGAGCACGCCATCGCTCCGGCGCACGAAGGACCCGTTGCGCGTGTAGCGCTCGCCGTTCGGCGTGTTCACCACGAAGAAGCCCGCGCCTTCGATGGCCGCATCCAGGTCACGACCGGTCGTCCCGATCGTGCCGGGGCGGAAGTCCAGGCGCGTGCTGCCCGTGGTCACGTCCACGGCCGAATCGAGCACGGCGCGGAACGACGGCCGCTCGGCCGCCACCGTGGCCGCGCGCTCGGTCTTGTAGCCCGACGTGCCGACGTTGGCGATGTCCGACGCGAGGCGGTCGAGATCCTCGAGCCGCGCCCGCATCCCGCTCAGTGCGCTGTAGGCGCCGCCTGGCATGTTCGTCTCCTCTTCTTTTCCAGGGCGGTCTAAAGACCGCCCTCTACAAACGAAGGCTGAATGACGACGTCCTGCGTACGCGCGGCACTCTCGACCCGCACCCACACGAAATCGCCGCAGCCCGCGTAACGGACGACGGCGTCACGGCCGGCCGCCGCGGCGGCAACCACGTGCGCCGACGCCGCGTCGACGTCGTGCACGACCTCGGACGGGTGGTTGTCGCTGGCGTCGGGCGCGTAGCTCTCGAGCGCCCGCTCCCACACCGCGTCGTCCACGAGATAGGGCTCGGCCGTCCAACCGGTCAGCCGCGCCAGCGCCCGCAGGGCCGGTCTCGGCAGCGGCGCCGTGCAGATCACGTGCAGCCGCCGGTCCTGGGCTTCGAACGGCAACAGGCCGAGCGCGCGCACCATGTCGGCGCTGAGCCCGCCGGGCGCGCGGCGCACGCGCGCCGGATCGACGGCGGTGAGATAGCTCACGCCGGCCTGCGCGGCGAGCGCCCGCACGAGCGTCTGGCTCGACACGAAGCCAAGCCGTTGCAGCTCCGCTCCGAGGCGCAAGCCGCTCTTGCGCTGACTCACCAGCGCCTCGTCGAGCTGCGCCTGCGTAATGGCACTCTGGTGGCGCAGCAGCGCCCCAATCCGTAAAGGCGGCAGCGACCCGGCCGATTCACCGACTGCGGGGGGAGACTCGAGCCCCCGCCGCACGGCCGCCGTGGCACACGTCCGCGAACAGAACCAGGTGCCGTTCAGGCGGACACCGCCCCAGACGCCGAACGCCGGACGCCAGCGGACGCACGAGGCGTCAGCGCATCGAGGCATGACCACCCGGCTCCTTCACCTCGCGCGAGGCGTTCTGGAGCATCAGCCGCACCTCGCCTTCCGACATCTGCTCGGCGGCGGCAATGTCGCGCACGCTGTGTCCGCGCTTGGCGGCACCCTTCACGCGGCGCTGCGCCGCCGTACGGGTGCTCCGCGCCACGACCGGCGTGACCGCGGACGACGGCTGCGCCGACAGCCGCGACACCTCGCGCGCCACGTCGTGCAGGCCGCCTTCGAGCGTGTCGGTCAGCAGCGCCATCGCCGCCGACAGGTGGGCGACGCGACCGTCGAGGTTGCGCACCTTCCGCCGCTGCAGCCACATGGCGATCAGGCCCGCCATCTGCAGCAGGAGCATCACGCCCCCGCCCACGCCGACGACCAGCTGCTGCATCTGAGGATTGAGCATCCCGAACTGTTCCACGTCACGCCTCCATCGAGCGGATTCGTTCTTTCGGGCTCACTACGTCGAGGATCCGCACCCCGTAGTTGCCACCCACAATCACCACTTCGCCACGTGCCACCACGCGGTTGCTCACCAATACGTCCACCGGGTCGTCCGCCGACCGTCCCAGGTCGATCAGCGATCCGGGCCCCATGCGCGCCAGCGTCCTCAAGGGCAGCTCCGTCCTGCCGAACCTGACGATGAGGGGCAGATCGATGTCGAGGATCACGTCGATGCGATCGGCCGGGGTTTCGTCGGCCGTGCGGTCCAGCACCGCGTGGGCCGCCGCCGCGTCCGCGGCGCTGGCGGCTTCCGCCGACGTCAAATCCAGGGTGCCGCCGAACGACATGAGCAGCGGCGCCGCCATCCCGGCGGCTTCGAACATGCAGCCGGCCACCGCCGACGTGATGGGCGTCTCCGTCAGCTCCAGGTTGATGACCCGCAGCAGGACGCCGTGCGTCACTTCCTTGAACGACGTGGACGAGAGCGCCTGTGTCAGCGCCTCGCGCAGCGAGTCCAGGATCGACGCTTCGGGCGGCGTTTCGTTGAGGCCCATGACCAGGGCCGTCACCGCCGCGGCGCCGACCTCGTCGAAGCACAGTTCGCCGATGCCGTGGGCGGGGTTGTCCGACTTGATCGTGGCCAGCCAGTACTGCCCCGACGGCCGGACTTCGGCCGGCGTCGTGACGACCGGCGTGTCGATCAGGGCGCCGAAGACGCCCGCCAGCTCGCTCGCGAGGGCGGCCGAGAGCTCAGAGGTCATGCCGACGCTCCCTTCCCGGATCGCGACTCGACGCGCACGGCCATGCTCTGGCCGTTCTGCGCGAGACGTCCGGCAAACCGGTTGATCTTGCCGACCAGCACGTCGATCGGCTGGGTGATCGAGTGCCCGAGCGCGACCACGTCACCCGGCCGCAGCTTCAGCAGTTCCTCTGCCGCCAGCGTCGTCTCGAGCATCGCCGTCACCGGCACGGTGACGCGTCCGAGGTTGGCGCCGAGCCAGGCTTCCTCGTCCTTGGTGGGCTGGCGGCGCGTGCGCTGCGAGCCCTGCACGAACTTCTCGCCGGTGGCCTCGATGGCGGTCGCCGGGATACAGAGGTTGAGCATGCCGCGCGAGTCGGCCACCTTGATGTCGAAGCCGAGCAGCACGACGATCTCGTTGGGGCCCATCACCTGCAGCATCTGCGGCCGCGTCTCACGGCCGTGGATGCGGAAGTTCACTTCGGTGACCACGCGCCACACATCGGAGAGCGCGTCGAGCAGGAGCTTCATCACCGAGTCGATGACGTTCTGCTCGATCTCGGTAAGCGGACGCGAGAGCCCGCCGTTCTCGCCGGTGCCGCCGAGCAGCCGATCCACGAGCGTGAACGCCACCGCGGGGTTGAGCTCCACTGCCGCGACCCCCTCGAGCGGTTCGAGGCTGACGGCATAGAACGCCGTCTGCTCGGGTAGCGACATCAGGAACTCGGAATAGGCGAACTGCTCCACCGACACGATGGTCACTTCCGTCACCGACCGCAGGAACGCGGAGAGCGACGTGGAGACGTTGTGCGCGAAGCGGTCGTGCAGGAAGTGGAGCGAGCGGAGCTGCTCCTTCGAGATGCGGTCGGGACGGCGGAAGTTGTAGGCCGCCGCCACCTGCCCGCTCAGGCCGCGCGGGGCGCCGCCGGCCGGGACAGGCGCGACGGTGCTCGACGATTCGAGCAGCGCGTCAATCTCGTCCTGCGAAAGGATCTTGCTCACGACCGGCGCTCCGGCAGGCCGAGCGACTCACGCAGCAGGGTGCGCAGCCGGGTCACCGCGAGGCCGCGCAGCTGGCAGACGCGCGACTCGCACACGCCGATCACCTCGCCGATTTCGGCGAGCGTCAGCTCTTCTTCGTAGTAGAGCGCGAGGATCTGCCGCTCCCGCTCCGGCAGGTTGCCGATGGCCTTCGCCAGGTGCGCGCGCAGCTCCTGCCGCTCGATCGTCTGCACCGCGGATTCGCCGGGATCGACGCAGAACTCGAGCAGCGGCGTGCCGTCGGCGGTCGGGGCGTCGAGCTCCCGCGCCGCGGCCAGCTCCAGGGTGCGGAGCTGCTCGAGCGCGCGCTCGTACTGCGCGACGGTCATGCCGAGGGCCGACGCGATCTCCCGCTCGTCGGGCTCGCGGCCGAGGCGGGCGCGCTCCGAAGCCACGGCGCTGTCCACGTCGCGGCGCAGGCGGCGCAGCGAGCGCGGCGCCCAGTCGAGATCACGCAGCGCGTCGAGCATCGCGCCGTGGATGCGGCGGCGCGCGAACGCCTGGAACGGTACCCCGAGGCTGGACTTGTAGCGCCCCGCGGCTTCGATGAGGCCGAGCACGCCGGCGCTCACGAGGTCTTCCACCTGCACCTGCGACGGCAGGCGCTGGGCCAGACGCTGCGCGAGGCTCTTCACCAGCGCCACGTTCTGCATCACCAGCTCGTCGCGCGTCTCGAGGCGCTGGGCCTGTGCGCTCATGCGCATTGCGGCACCTCGCCATCAGAGACAATGCCGGACGCGGCGCCACGCGCCGCCAGGCGCAGGCCGCCCTGCGCCGGGCCGAGCCCGGCCAGCCGCGACGCGACGATGCGGTAGCAGCGGCTCGCCGGCGACTGCGGCAGGTGATCGACGATGGCGCGCTGCACGAGCACCGACTCGCGCACCGCCGGGTCGTCGGTGATGTGGCCGTAATACGCCACCGAGCGCTTGAGGAACCGGCGCACCGCCGTCTCGATCTGGCGGAACGCCAGGCCGGCTTCTTCGGCCGTGTGGACACCGTTGACGACCACGCCGATCTCCTTGGTCGCGTCGGCGCCGGTCAGCACCTTCGTGAGCGCGTAGGCGTCCACGATGGCCGACGGCTCGAGCGACGTCACGAGCACCACGCGCTCGGCCAGCTTCAGCATCTCCATCACGTTGTCGGAAATGCCCGCCGCGGTGTCGATGAGGAGGAAGTCGAGCTCGCGGCACGCGAGGTCGAGCGCCGCCAGCAGCCGGTCGCGCTGCTGGCCGGTGAGCGAGGTCATCGACTGCAGGCCGGAGCTGGCCGGAATGATGGTGATGCCGTGCGGGCCGCGGACCAGGACGTCCTGCAGCTTCTTCTCGCCGGCGACGAGGTGGCCGACGTGCGCTCCCGGCGCGATGCCGAGCAGCACGTCGATGTTGCCGAGTCCGAAATCGGCGTCGAGCACGCCCACGCGCAGCCCCAGCCGGGCCATGGCGATGGCGACGTTGATGGTGACGTTGGTCTTGCCCACGCCGCCCTTCCCGCTCGTGACGGCGAGCACGGTGGCGCGGGCAGTACCGGCCTTGCGCGGCCTCATGCGATGGCTCCTTCGAGGTGAGGTTCGCCGAGCACCCAGGCGGCAATCGCGGGAGGCGTGGCGCGGTGCAGGTCTTCGGGCACGCGCTGGCCGGTGCCCACGAACGAAATGGGCAGCGCGGCCTCCCGGAGCACGCCGACGAGCGGGGCGAGCGAGTCGGCTTCGTCGAGCTTGGTGATCACGACGCGCGACGGCCGCGCCTCGTGGAAACGGTCGAGCGTGCGCCGCAGGTGTGCGGGCGGCAGGCTCGCGGGGAGCACGAGGTGCGTGCGGACGCCAGGATGGCGGCCCACCACGCGGAACATCTCGCGCGACATGTCGTCGTTCGGCGACCGGCCGGGAGTGTCGATCAGGATCGGACGGCGCGCGGTGGCGAGCGCGTGATCGAGCTCGTCGACCGAGCGCGCCACGGTGAGCGGCGCGCCGATCACCTCGGCGTAGAGGCGCAGCTGCTCGACGGCGCCGACGCGATAGCCGTCGGCGGCCACGAGACCAATGCGACGGCCCTCCCGCACACGCTGCTGCGCGGCGATCTTGGCAATGGTGGTCGTCTTGCCGGCGCCGGGCGGGCCCACGAACACTTCGACCGGCGCGAAGCCGTCGTCGGGCGCGGCCAGCGCGTGCAGTTGATCCGCCAGGGTTGTGTGCAGGTTCGCCGCGAGCGCGGTGCGGCGCTTCTCCACCGGATGCGAGGCGGCGACAGCCCGGGCAATCCCTGGCTCGAGGCCGCTGGCGCCGAGCCGCGCGGCCAGCGCCTCCACCTCGCGGTCAAGCGGATCGTTGACGGTATGACGGAGCGCCGACACGTCTGGCATGTCCGGTCGCTCGATCGCGGCGGCGATCTCGACGACGGTGCCACCTATCCATCCCCTGGGTCCGCGGTCCTGCACGACGTGCGTCGAGAGGACGAGCGCGTTCGGACCGAGGTCCTGGCGCACGGCCCGCAGCGCGTCTTTCAGCGTTTTCCCGCGATATCTCTTCAGATGCATATCAGTCCAACGTTGCCAGCGGCACGATCGGCACGTGAGGCGGCACCTCGTTGTGCGACAGCACGCCGAGGTGCGGGAGCACCCGTGCGAAGAGCCTCCACAGGTGCGGCCGAAGTGCCGGCGAACAAAGGAGCACAGGCTGTGCCATGGCCTGTTCGATGGCCCGGGCAATCTTCGAGGCCATGCTCTGGGCCTGCTGCGGGTCGAGGGCCAGGACGGCCCCCTGTTCCGTTTTGACAATCGAGGCGAGGAGCTTCTCCTCGAGGACGGGCAGCACGCCGATGACCGGCAGCTCGCCCTTGTCGTTCTGGTACGGCCGGCAGATGGCACGCCCGATCGAGGCGCGGACGGTCTCCACGATCGAATCGGGATCCTTGGTGGCGCCGACGGCGTCGGCCAGCGCCTCGAGGATCGTCGTCAGATCGCGCACCGGCACGCGCTCGCGCAACAGCTGCCTGAGTACCCGCTGCACCTCGCCGATGGCCACGATTTTCGGCACCAGATCCTCGACCAGCTTCGGTGACGTCTGCGAGAGCTGATCGAGCATCTCCTTGGTCTGCTGGCGGCTCAGGAGATCCGGAAGGAACGTGCGGATCGTCTCGGACAGGTGCGTCGAGAGCGCGGTGGTGGCGTCCACCACCGTGTAGCCGGCCCCCGTCGCGGCGTCGCGCTGTTCGCTGGCCACCCACAGCGCCGGCAGGCCGAACGCCGGCTCGCGGGTCTGCACGCCTTCGAGCGTGCGCGACGCGGTGCCGGGGTTGATGGCCAGCAGGCGATCGGCGTAGAGCTCGCCGCGCGCAACTTCGACCCCTTTGACCAGAATCGTGTAGCCGCGCGGCCCCAGCTGCAGGTTGTCGGCGATGCGCACCGGCGGCACGATGACGCCGGTTTCGGTGGCGATCTGGCGCCGGATGGCGCGCACGCGCGAGAGCAACGTGCCCCCCTGCTTCTCGTCCACCAGCCCCACGAGCGCGTAGCCGACCTCGACGCTGAGCGGCTCGACGCCGACGGTGGGCGCTTCGGCGGCCTCGGCCGCCGCCCCCGCCGACGGCGCCTCGCTCGGCTCGGCGGCCGCGACAGCGGTGTCGCGCACGGCATAGGCCGCCAGGGCGAGCAGGCCCGCGACGACGATGAAGGACAGCTTCGGCAGGCCGGGAATGGCGGCCAGAATCAACAGCAGGCCACCGGCCACCAGGAGCGGCTTCGAGCGCGCAAAGAGCTGGCTGGCCACTTCTTCGCCGAGGTTCGACTCGGCGGCGGCGCGCGTGGTGATGAGGCCGCCGGCCATCGACACGAGCAGGGCCGGGATGGCGGTGACCAGCCCCTCGCCGACCGTCAGGATGGTGTAGGTCTGGGCGGCCGTGCTCAGGTCGAGACCCTGCTGCATCACGCCGATGATGAGACCGGCGACGATGTTGACGAACGTGATCAGCACGGCGGCCATGGCGTCGCGCTGGGTGAAGCGGATCGCGCCGTCCATCGCGCCGTAGAAGTCGGCCTCGCGGCGGATGCGGTTGCGCCGGTCGCGCGCCTCTTTCTCGTCGATGACGCCGGCGTTCAAGTCGGCGTCGATCGCCATCTGCCGTCCCGGCAGGGCGTCCAACGTGAAGCGGGCGGTCACTTCCGAGATGCGGACCGCGCCGTGGTTGATGACGATGTACTGAATCGCGATCAGGACCAGGAAGATCACGACGCCGACGACGAAGTTGCCGCCGACGACGAACTGCCCGAAGGCCTGAATCACACCGCCGGCCGCCTCGGTGCCCTCACCGCCGTGAAGCAGCACCAGACGCGTGGACGCGATGTTCAGCGACAGCCGAATCATCGTCAGCAGCAGCAGGAGGGACGGGAAGACCGAGAACTCGACCGGCGACTTGACGTAGATCGACGTCAGCAGCAGCACGACCGCCAGACCGATGTCCACCGACAGCAGCAGATCGAGCACCAGCGGCGGCAGCGGCACGATCATCAGCAGCACGACCGCCAGCAGGGCGATCGGCACGAGCAGGTGACGGGGATTCGTGGTTTTTGGCGTCATATCAGAGCATCAGCTGCTTGATGCGCACGAGGTACGCGAGCACCTCGGCCACGGCAGCGAAGAGTTGCGCCGGAATCGTTTCGCCGACCTCCACCGTCTTGTAGAGGGCCTGGGCGAGCGGCTTGTTCTCGACGATCGGGATTTCGTGCTTGCGGGCTTCCTCGCGGATGCGCGCGGCCAGGATGTCACGCCCCTTGGCGAGCACCTTCGGCGCCAGCATCGAGTCGCGGTTGTACTGGAGCGCCACGGCGAAGTGCGTCGGGTTGGTGATGACGACCGTGGCCTTCTTGACGTCGTCGATCATGCGGCGCCGCGCCATGTCGCGCTGGATGCGGCGGATGCGCCCCTTCACCTCGGCGTTGCCTTCCGATTCCCTGGCTTCGCTCTTCAGCTCCTGCTTCGTCATCTTGAGCTGCTTCATCATCCGGTAGCGCTGCAGCCCGTAGTCGAAGATGGCGAGGAACGCGAGCGCGAACCCGATCTGCCACAACAGCTTCTCGGTGTGGCTCCACGCGACGACCGCCGAGCCGCCAGGCGACAACCAGGGGAAGCGCTGCGTCTCGCTGACCACCGCGCGCGCCGTGCCGTACCCGAGATAGGCGACGACGGCCACGCTCACCAGGTTCTTGAGCATGTCCGGCCCCGTCTGCGTCACCTTGAAGCGCTTCAGGCCCTGACCGGGGTTGAGGCGGGACCAGTTGAATTGCAGCGACTCGGGCGCGAAGTTCCAGCCGCCCTGGAACCCGTGCATCCCGACGGCGGCCGCCATCGTCACGAGCGCGATCGGACCGACGACGACCGCGATGAGTTGTGCGCCCCCGACGGCCATCGCGGCCATCTGCGGCCCCGAGATGTCGCGAAGGGGATGGTCGCCAAAGTGAGACAGATCGCCCGCCACCCGCTCGGTGAGCGCCGACACGACATGGCCGCCCATGCGCGCGAGCGCGAAGGTGGCCGCCACCGTCGCCGCGGCCATGGCCAGGTCGCGGCTGCGCGCGATCTGCCCCTTCTTGCGCGCATCTTTCAGGCGCTTGGGTGTTGGTTTTTCTGTCTTATCGCCGGCCATGGCTTACCGGAAGGCCGCCGCGGCGTCGAGCGCGAGGCGGACGGTACGGTCGCTGAGGCTGTGTACGACGCCTGGCACGGTGGCGACCACGAGGCCGAGGACGAACAGGCCGAGGAGCATGCGGATCGGGTAGCCGATCACCATGAAGCTCAAGGCCGGCGTGATTCGCGAGATGAACCCGATCACGATCTCGACGATGAGGAGCACCACCACCATCGGCGCGGCCAGCCGAAAGCCGGTGACGAACACCAGCGCCAGCGTCTCGCGCACGCTGGTCACCAGCGAGGCGTTCACCGCGCCGTCGCCGACCGGCAGCCCGGCATACGAGTTGGCCAGGGCGCGCAGGATGGTGTGGTGGCCGTCGATCGCAAAGAGCGTCAGCACCGCCAGCATGTTGAACATCGTGGTCACCACGGTGTGCTTGGCACCGCTCGACGGGTCGATGGTGCCGGCGTACATCAGGCCCATCTGGAATCCGCTCAAGTGGCCGGCGAACTCCACCCCGCCGACGAGGGCGCGCACCGTGAGGCCGAGCGCCAGGCCGATGGCCATCTCGCGGGCGATGAAGCCGGTCAGCTCGGTGGCGTCGATCGCCGGCGGCACGGCGACCGACGGCATCAGGCCGATGGCGAGCAGCACCGTCAGCCCGATCTTGGTGCGGCTGCTCGTGTAGAGGCCGCCGAACGTCGGCGCCAGCGCCACCACTGCGCCGGGCCGCACGAGCAGCACGGCCAGCTGCGCCAGCACCGGCGGCTCGTTCATCGGATGAACTCGGGAAGGCGCCTGATGATGTCGGTCGAGAAGCTGCTGATCACGCGCAGCATCCACGGAAACGTCAGCGCGAAGACGCCGAAGATCGCCGCGGAGCGCGGGATGAACGCGAGCACGTTGTCCTGAATCGAGGTGACGGTCTGAAACAGGCTGACCAGGACGCCCGCGACGAGTCCTGCCAGCAGCATCGGCAGGCTCACGACGATGGCGATCTCCATGGCCTGGCGGACGGTACCGACGACAAGCGCTTCAGGCATCTAGGCAAGCCTCCGCAAAAAAAGGGAAGTACAGCTTCGGCTTGCCGACAGCGTCTGCTGGCCCGCACTTCGTGCGGGCGTCGCGTAATGAAGGGCTCCGTTCGAAATGCCCTTCATTACGCGAAACTCCGGACGATCGAGCCGACCACGAGATTCCAGCCGTCGATCATCACGAACAGCAGCACTTTGAACGGCAGCGAGATCATGGCCGGCGGCAGCTGCATCATGCCCATCGAGAGCAACGTGGTGGACACGACGAGGTCGATGATGAGGAACGGGACGAACAGGAAGAACCCCATCTGAAAGCCGGTCTTGAGCTCGGAGATGGCGTAGGCCGGGATGACCACGGTCATCGGGAGCTCTTCCTTGGTCTTCGGCTTCGGGGCCTTGCTCAACTCGAGGAACAGCTTGAGATCGCTCTCGCGCGTCTGCTTGAGCATGAACTCGCGCAGCGGCGGCGCGCCGCGCTGAATGCCTTCGTTCACCGTGATCTCGCCGTTCATCACCGGCGTGACGGCGAGCTCGTTGATGCGCGCGCCCACCGGCGCCATGATGAAGACGGTCAGGAAGAGCGCCAGCCCGATCAGCACCTGGTTCGACGGCATTTCCTGCGTGCCGAGCGCCTGCCGCAGGAAGTGGAAGACGATGGTGATGCGCGTGAAGCACGTCATCGTCACCAGGATCGCCGGCAGGAACGAGATGAGCGTGAGCAGCAGGATGATCGGCAGCGGCGCCGAGATGGCGCCGACGCCGTTCACCTGCAGATCGACCGAGTTCACGAGCGCACCTCCGCGGACGGCGCCGG
>Ga0207689_10005723_pt1 | contig 11049 bp, 5 predicted proteins | sample KBSMisM52_FD_184312 | JGI IMG/M metagenome (GOLD analysis project Ga0207689, IMG submission 184312) | Miscanthus rhizosphere microbial communities from Kellogg Biological Station, Michigan, USA - KBS Miscanthus M5-2 (SPAdes) (version 2) | ecosystem: Host-associated > Plants > Roots > Rhizosphere... | reverse complement strand
GACCAGGCACAGAAGAAAACAATGAAAAAAGATTGTATTATGATGAAGGATGGAAAAGTATGGCAAACCAAAGATGGGCAGACAGCCGAACTACAGCAAGACGTAACATTAGCTAACGGAACAGTAGTAATGAAGGATGGCAATGTAAAAACAAAAGATGGTAAAACTACAATGCTGAAAGACGGCGACTGCGTTTGGATGGATGGAAAAATGACGCATATGGCGATGAAGAAAAAGGAAGGGAAGCCTACCGGAGGATAGAAATCAGATCTGGCAATAAGCAAGCTGTCTCAAAAGTCTTTATTTCATACAAGTGAAAACGAAAAATTAGTGATTTAACGGATTTTCAAGTGACTTCACCGTCTACTTTTTATCCTTGTATATCCTTGTGAAATTTCTTCCGGCTTTTGAGACAGCTTTTTTAATTATGATCCTGTAATACCCGGATTAGTTTGCCGAAGGTTCAGGTATAATAGATACCTGCATCAACTTTCCTTGCCTTAACAGGCCCAGTTGCACAGGTGTTCCGATAACATCTTCCGACAAGTACTTAAACAGTTTATCAATAGATTCTACTTGCTTATTGTTGAACTGAACAATGATATCTCCCGATTGAATTTTCCGATGGTTCAGTGCATTAATGGGAATGACTTCTGATACATAAATACCGGTTTTATTATTTATACGGTTATATTCCCTCATGCGGTTGGATAATTTTACAGATTGTCCGGCAATGCCGATTAACGCACGGTTTACTTTTCCTTTAATTATTATCTGACCGGCGATATAGCTTGCAAGATTTGAAGAAACAGCAAAGCAAATACCCTGGGCGGAAGCAATTACTGCCGTATTCACACCAATCACGTCACCGTGAGAGTTTAATAATGGCCCGCCCGAATTACCAGGATTCAATGATGCGTCGGTTTGAATAACATCGTCTATCAATCGCCCGTTTCCTGCACGAAGACTTCTGCCTACTGCGCTTACAACACCGGCAGTAATAGTTTGCTGCAGCCCATATGGATTGCCTATTGCGATAGCAATCTGCCCTGGTGCTAAATCATCAGAGTTTGCAAAACGGAGCGTTTTGAAATTTCTCCCGTCTATTTTTATTACAGCAATATCCGTAGAAGGATCGCTGCCCTTTAACTCACCTTTTAATTCTGTTCCGTCATCTAAGGTTACATATATTTCTTTGGCGCCTTCAACCACGTGATGATTGCTGATAATATACCCGTCAGACGAAATGATGAAACCTGAACCCATAGATTCATTGCTTTCACCACGGGCCCTTTTTCGTTCTTTGTTACCGACATTGCGGATATGAACAACGGAAGCAGAAATTGAGTTAAATACTTTACTTATAGTTTGAGAATAGGAATCCAGTAATTGCAGGTCTGAGTTTATTAATTCTGTCATAGTATTGCTGGCTCAATACTTATACCAGCGAATAAAGCCTGACAAAATGTTCGGTACACAAAAGAAAGTTTATGACAAAGAAGGTTTATTCTGCTAAAAGATCAGGATATATATGGCCGCTGGTAATCGCAAAACGCTGAAGCTATTTGGAAGCTTGCCCTGCATCTTTTAGAAACAAATGTCCAAAAGATGCAGGAGCTTCCGGGTGAACTTCGGTTAGCCGAAATAATTTTAGTCTATTTTGACAAATTTTGTGCTTCTTATATAATCTTTCTGTCTCACTTCAATAAAGTACGTACCTGCAGTTAACTTTTCTGCCTGGTATATTTCCATTGTTGAATAACCTTTGCTGACGTTATCGCTTATTTGTCTTATCAGTCTGCCAGTTACATCGGTGATGTTAATGGTTACAGGACCATTTTCAGGGAAGGAGGCACCCAATGTAAACACTTTAACAACCGGGTTAGGCATTATAAGCAATCTTTCATCCGCTCCACTACCGTTAAATATTTTTATAATTTTTGAATAAGAGAAACTGCCATCGATATCAGTCATTTTCAGACGATAGAAGTTATTGCCGGTAGCATATTTATCGTCTGCGAAAAAGTAGTTTTGCTGTCCGGAGAGATTTTTTGCTTCCTGCTGATTAATTGGTTTAAAATCCTTTCCGTTTGCACTTCTTTCTAAAGTATAATATTTACTGTTAACTTCTGCTTCAGCCGTCCATTTTACAGTATTGATGCTGCCTTGCGCATTTACAGTAAATGATGTGAGTGTAACGGGTAAAATGATATCGCCCGGACAAAGGGGGTATATTTTTGATGAATCCATTGCGGAAAGCCCGGCCGCATCTGTAACTGTCAGTTTAATCATCCAATAATAGGTGTCGCCATTGCAGCCTATTCTTGAGATAGTGGAAGATGTTATGCGATTTGTGTCTACCGGTTCAGCATGTTCATGCGCATTGTGGCGAAGGAATGTTTGCCATTCATATTTTAATTGGTCATCGGTATGCTCTGCATCTGTAACGATTGCCTTCAAAGCATAAACCGAATCAATCGGGTCAGGTTTGTACCTCGAATTTTTTATCGGCTTGATAATATTTACAACCGGAGGTGTATTGTTTACAGATATGATGATGCTATCCGTGTTTGTAAGATTCAAATTGTCTGTAACAGTAAGCTTTACAACAAACTTTTTTGGTGTATTTGGCGGCGCTAAAAAAGTATGTGTTGGGTCGGCCTCGGTACTTGTCGTTGCATCACCAAAATCCCATAAGTATGTAAGCGCTGCATTTTCCGGATCATAAGAACCACTTCCTGTAAAGTTTACAGTAAGATCGGATGGGCCATATGTTTTATCGGCCGTTATTTTTGCGTCAGGCGGCAGGCTTCCTCCGTACTTTATCCTTTTCACAGATGTTGACCCACTGATTCCAATGAGTATTAATGAACCATCCATTTTGTTTTCAGTAATAAAAACGGGAGAGCCGAAATTTGTTCCAAACGGACTCACATTTTCCAGTACATCGGCCGATTTCATTTTTGCAGATTGTAACCACTTATCCTGGTATTCTCCAAAAAAGAAGGTATTTGTATACTGAGGAGGAAATGCTGTACCGGTATACCATGCAACCCCTATAGTACAGTTTCCTTTAAAAGGTGAACCTGTTACTCCAGATTCCGGAGTTCCGATATTAACCGCGGTAGCAACATTGCCTGAAAAAACTCCTACTCTTGCATTAATAACCCCATGCTGAAAATCCAGCAAAGGGCGGCGATGAACAAAACGATTGCTATTTGTGCTTGTAATGATCTGAGAGCTGTTGCAGGGGTTATAAACGGTAGTATTGTTATCTACTGTAGCTTGTTTGATCAGGTTTTGAAAATAAAAATATTGCTGTGTGCATGAACCCCCATATAAAGGATTAGGTTCATCTTTATTTGCAACATTTGTATTTGCATAACTTGTATTGATAGTCTGTCCCTCATAAACCGGCCAGCCGCAATTCGTACCTGCTTCTTCAATGATATCTATCTCTTCATATGTATTCCAGCCTACATCACCGATATATATTTCACCAATATCACCGGTTGCCGGATTTGAAGAGCCGGAGTTTGGTTTCATTGACATACGGAACGGGTTGCGAAGACCCATTGCCCACACTCTTGATTGAGGTGCTCTCGGATCTGCCGGCAGATAAAAGGGGTTATTGCTTATCCCGTTGCCATCGGCAGGATTTATTCGTAATACTTTTCCGTTTAATGAGTTGATCATTTGTGAACGGAAAGCTCCAACATTTTCTTCAGGGCGGATTATTCCATCAGCCAATGCATTGATATAATATGTATCAGCGTCGCTTCCGCGATCCGTATGGTTATAGCAGGCACCGTCACCCGCTGACACAAGTAAAGTACCATCAGCCGCGAATGCCAGGGAACCCACTCCGTGAGATTGGTGAACGATAGGTATACCCGTAGATTTTGTTTCGCCAATCAGAACAGCTCTTGTAGTTATATCAGCTATCGTATTACCGGCGTTGATTTTCGTTTTGTATCTTGTTACTCTGCCAATAGTTGCATCCCAAAGATTGTCATTCTTTGTTACATCGTAGCCGGGAGTTCCAAAATTTATAAGATAGTTCCGGTCCACCACGTATAATAGGTAGATCAGGCCATTGTTATCAAAATTGGGATCCAATGCAAAGCCAATCAGGCCGAAATCACGATAGTCGCCTACTTCCGTCGAAAGATCTATTACAGGGGTTGCTTGTTTTATATACGTTTGAGTGGCCACATTCCAGTTGCATAGATAGACTCTTCCTCTTTTTTCCCAAACAAACAATTTGGTACCGAGTGGAGCTGCACCAACCGGCTGCACCCAGCCGGAAGCAATATTCGAAATAGAAAAGCCTGTTGGAACTGTCTGCGCAGTGAGTGTGTTAGAATTGATGAGAACAATGAGAATAAGGAGGCGTACGGTCGTTTTCATACCAGTAATAATTTTTAGTAAAGGTTTAAATAAAAGTATCCGGTTCTTCAGTGGTGTTGAAGATTAGCGTGAGAGGTTCTCCAAATTAGTACTGGAATTCAATCGCTCCGTTTAGTATAAAAGAAGCGTCGTGAGGGATTCGGTGCAATAATAAAAAAAAAATGGGGCTATTGCAAGTCAAGAGTATATCTTTTTTATTTTTTTTATTAAAATCAGGACGTAAAAATCCTATACACATTTTTTATAGTATGATATTTTGGATGACCGGGCACTAAGACCATATAGCTCCAAGTGATAAGCTGAATATAGCAGGAATAGGCGCTGGGGGAAAAGGGAAAGGAGATTTAAAAAATTTTGCTGAAAGTCCAAAAGTAAATATCGTGGCGCTTTGTGATGTGGATGACAGGCAGGCTGCTGATTCGCGCAAGCGGTTTCCCAAAGCAAATTATTATAAAGATTTCCGGGAGATGCTGGCCAAAGAAAAAAACAATATTGATGCCTGCTCAATTTCTACTCCTGATAATACACATGCAGTTGCTACACTCGCCGCCATGCAATTAGGAAAGCATGTGTATACGCAAAAGCCATTGACCCATGATATATATGAAGCCAGGATGCTTACAGAAGCAGCAAAGCGGTATAAAGTAGTAACCCAAATGGGCAACCAGGGTGGCTCGGGCGATGGTGTACGCAGAATGAAAGAGTTTGTAGATGCCGGATTGATAGGAGATGTACATACTGTGCACACGTGGACGAACAGGCCCGTATGGCCACAAGGCATTCCTACACCTGCAGGTAAATTTGATGTTCCTTCTGAATTGAATTGGGATTTATGGATTGGTCCGGCAAAGATGATTGATTATAATCCCGCGTATCTGCCGGGTAAATGGCGTGGTTGGTGGGCATTTGGTACAGGTGCGTTGGGTGATATGGCTTGTCACATTATGGACCCTGTTTATCGTATTCTGCCAATTGATTATCCCTCAGATTTTGAATGCAGCGTCACCGGTAGTTGGGCAGGAATGTTTGATGAAGGTTCTTTTGCTGACAGTTGTCCGCCGTCTTCTATTATCCGTTTAACGTATCCACGTAAAGATGGCAAAGGAGTGATAAAAGTAAACTGGATGGATGGAGGCTTGCTGCCGCCAAGACCGGATGAATTATTACCGGATGAACAAATGGGCAACTGGGATGGGGGCGTAATTTTTGCCGGTTCAAAAGGAAAAGTAATGTGCGATTGTTATGGCGCCAATCCACGCTTATTGCCGACAAGCTTAATGAAAGAAACGTTGCCACCTGTTACAATTCCGAGAGTACCGGGTGGAGAAGATGGTCACTACCTGCAATGGGTAAACGCTTGTATTGACGGATATGGCAAAGGAGTAACCAGTTCCCCTTTCGAATATGCCGGCCCCTTTGCTGAAAGTATATTGATTGGTAACCTGGCAATAAGAAGCTGGATGCTTAAGAATCCAAAAGGCAAAGGATGGGAGGATAAATATCTTGGCCGTAAGAAATTATTATGGGATGCGAAGAATATGAAGATTACAAACTTTGATGAGGCGAACCAGTATGTGCGGCGGGAGTATAGGAATGGGTGGAGTTTAACGATGTAACCAAAAGATCAAATATTTTAAAAAGAAGCGCATGCTTCTTTTTTGAACTATATGTTTTATCTAAATAAAAAACCCCGTTCACTTGAACGGGGTTAGTAGTTTTATAGAGGAAGCTTATATGTGCGCTTCAATCTTTTTCACAAAGTTTCCTTTTGGCTGGGCGCCTACTAATTTATCAACCACCTGGCCGCCTTTTATAAATAATATCGCGGGTATTGATGTGATGCCATAGTTCATGCTTACCTGCGGATTGTAATCCACATTTACTTTACCCACATTTACTTTACCTGTATATTCTTTGGACAGTTCTTCAATAACGGGTCCGATGGCACGGCATGGGCCACACCATTCAGCCCAGAAATCTACAACGGTTAATTTATCAGAAGCCAGTACTTCAGTCTGGAAATTGGAATCATTGAATTCTTTTGCCATTTTATGAGTTTTAAGATTTTGATTGTTAGACCGAAAAGATTGCAAATTTAAGTCCATTTGATATAACATACGAAGTTGACATATTGTTGTGTAAAAGTTTGTCAGATAAACTACTAAACTCCTGACAAAAATGGATCAAAAGTTAGGGCTTTTAACAGTTGCCTTCAGCCTGCATCAACTGGTTGTCATTACCTGTATTTCCAGTTCCGGTTTGCTCTCCAGGAACTCTACCAGTTCGTCATTCATTTCTACTCCTTTTCCGGCACCTATCAAGCTGATTTTCATATTACTGCTTTGCTCTGCTAAAATAAACTTAAGCTGAGTGCCACCTGGAAATTTTTTCAGGTTTTTCTCCAGGAAATTAATCATGTCGGCATTTATGGTTTGAGGAGCTACCTCAATATTCAGTTGTTTGGTCAGGCTTCTCTTTATCGTTTCAGCAAGTACTACACTGGTGGTATTAAACCTATATTCATCCTGGTTGTAGCTTTGTTTAAAATAGCCTGTAAGTACAATTGAACTTCCCTGTTGAAGAATCGGTGACAATTTTAAATAATCTTCCCTGAAGAGTGTGATCTCAGTTTTGCCAGAATAGTCTTCAATAGTAAAGTTACCATACTTGTTTCCGTTCTTTGCGATCTTATGCTGCGCATCTGATACCAGGCCCATCAACCGGAACATGCGACCGGAATTAGGTTGGGCTTTTACATCCGTCTTAAATTCATTGAAGTCCGCTATCCTTGTAATACCATAATGTTTAAGTTCAAACTTATGATGATCCAAAGGATGGCCGCTCAGGAACATGCCTGTTACTTCTTTTTCATGATCCAACTGAACAATCAATGGCCAATGAGGGCAATCAGGAATTTTCGGCGGCTGAATATCCATTACTGCCGGCAGATCGCCGAATAGGGTATTTGTATTGCTTCCGATTTGAGTCTGGTAAATATTTCCAAAGCGGACAATTTTTTCTAATCCTGTTGATGTATCACCTTCCGGCATATAAAAATATTGCGCCCTGTGATAATCGGGATAACAATCAAAACCTCCGGCATAGGCAAGACTTTCCAATGTTTTCTTATTAACCGTACGTTGATTAATTCTTTTGATAAAATCAAATATGCTTGCAAATGATCCGCCCTTTTTCCGTTCTTCAATAATACTTTCTACCGCTGCTTCACCCACGCCTTTTAACCCACCTAACCCAAAACGTATTACACCATTTTTATTTACCGCAAAGCCCTTAAGCGATTCATTAATATCCGGCCCCATCACTTTAATACCCATTCGTTTACATTCTTCCATAAAAAAAGTGATCTTTTCAATGCTGCCTGCGTTGTTTAATACTGCAGCCATATATTCACTTGGATAGTGTGATTTCAGATAAGCGGTTTGGTAAGCCACATATGCATAACAGGTAGAGTGAGATTTATTGAATGCATATTGAGCGAAAGCTTCCCAGTCCGTCCATATCTTTTCCAGTTTCTCCGCATCAAGTCCCTTTGATGTAGCTCCGTTAATAAACTGGCTTTTCATTTTATCCAAAACAGATTTCTGCTTTTTACCCATTGCCTTGCGCAATACATCAGCATCTCCTTTACTAAAGCCGGCTAATTTTTGAGCCAGCAGCATTACCTGTTCCTGGTATACAGTGATTCCGTAAGTCTCTTCAAGGTATTCGGCCATTTCAGGCAAATCATAAACTATCTGTTGGCGGCCATGCTTCCTGTTTACATAATCAGGAATATATGCCATCGGCCCCGGGCGATATAATGCGTTCATCGCAATTAAATCGCCAAACTGGTCAGGCTTCAGGTCGCGCAGGTATTTCTGCATACCCGGGCTTTCGAACTGAAACGTACCAATGGTATCACCACGTTGATAAAGATGAAATGTTTTTTCATCATCCAATGGTATGGCGTCAATATCTATTTCAATATCATGATTCTGTTTGATAAGAATGAGTGCATTCTTAAGAATGGTCAATGTTTTCAGGCCGAGAAAGTCCATCTTGATAACGCCGGCTTCTTCAATCACACTTCCTTCAATCTGTGTTACCCAGAGAGTAGATTCCTTTGATATAGCAACAGGGATCAATTCAGTAAGGTCGGTTGGCGCTATAATGATACCTGCCGCATGAATGCCTGTATTGCGCACGGAACCTTCCAGCCTTTCAGCTTCATGTAATATTTTTCCCTGCATACTATCCGTATCATTATAAATTGCACGCAGCTTCTTAATCGTTTCAATCGAATCGTTATCCAGTTGTTCTTTTTCTTCTAATGATTTTTCACCATCTTTTGCTTTTAATGGTGCATGTAATACTCTTCGCAGCTCAATGCCCGGTCTTTCAGGAATCATTTTGGCCAACGCATTTGCTTCAGGTAAAGGAAGATCCATCACTCTTGATACATCCTTAATACTCATCTTCGCAGCCATTGTACCAAATGTTATAATCTGCGCTACCTGGCTCTGTCCGTATTTTTCTACCACATAGTCAATTACCTTTTGTCTTCCCTCATCATCGAAATCAGTATCTATATCAGGCATTGATTTACGATCCGGATTCAGGAAACGTTCAAACAGTAAGTTGTACTTAATCGGATCAATATTTGTAATACCGATGCAATAAGCAACTACAGAGCCGGCTGCTGAACCGCGGCCCGGACCTATGAACACACCTTTGTTCCGACCGGCTTTAATAAAATCAGAAACAATTAAGAAGTATCCTGCAAAGCCCATCGTCTTAATCGTAAACAATTCAAAATCGATCCGCTCTTTTATTTCATCAGTCAGGTTGCTATATCGCTCTTTAGCCCCTTTATACGTAATATCTTTTAGGTACTCCCATTGATTCAATGAATCGGCGGTAACAACGCCCTTGTCTGTTTTTTCATCTTTGCTATGAATCTTAAACTGGTCAGGTATCGGGAAGGCTGGTAATAAAATATTTCGCTTTAAATCCAGCAATTCAATCTTATCAACGATTTCATTGGTATTGTCAATAGCTTCCGGCAGATTGGAAAATACATCGGTCATTTCCTCCGTCGTTTTAAAATAGAACTGGTCGTTAGGAAATGCAAAACGTTTATCTTTTGTACTTACATCATCATCTGAGAACTCCCGCATAGCAGGAGTAGTTACTTTTTCTCCTGTATTAATACACAACAGAATGTCGTGAGCGGTAAAATCACTTTTATCTACATAGTGTGAATCATTACTCGCAATAATTTTTACATTATACTTTGCGGCAAATTTTATCAACACTTCATTTACGCGGTCCTGTTCGATCATTTTATGACGCTGCAGCTCCACGTAATAATCTTCCCCAAAAATATCCAGCCACCATTTAAATTCTTTTTCCGCTGCTGCTTCTCCTTTCTTTAAAATTGCCTGGGGTACCATGGCTCCAAGGCAGCAGGTAGTAGCAATTAATCCTTCATGGTATTTTAAAATAAGGTCTTTATCAATGCGCGGATATTTACTGTACATGCCTTCAATAAATCCAAGCGATGTTAGTTTTATGAGGTTCTTATATCCCTGTTCATTTTTTGCTAATAATATCTGGTGATGGCGCGGATCTTTTTCTTCTTTGGAAAAAATCTTACGGTGCCGGTCATGTGTAATATAAAACTCGCAACCAACAATTGGTTTTATCTTGGGTTTGCCATTCTCATCTTTATGCTTATAAGCTTCAGCTACAAATTCAAATACGCCAAACATATTGCCATGATCGCTGATAGCGAGCGCAGGCATTCCATCAGCAATTGCTTTCTTATACAGGCTTTGTATAGAGGCTGCTCCGTCAAGGAGTGAGAATTGTGTGTGTACGTGTAAGTGTGAAAATTTCATAACTGTTGAGCCAGAAGCAAATAACGCTAAACTGCAATTTTATAGGGCAAATTTCGTTTAAATTATATCCACATTCGTTGTATAAGTTTTATTTTTGCGGATTGTGTTTTTGTGTAGCAAAATCATCCTAAAAAAGCCTTTAATGACCTGTAGAATATCAATTTATGTGATAGGTATTTTAGTTTTTGCCTCCGGATGTTCAGGTACAAGACAATCTTCTTCACCAGCTAAAGCCTCAACTTCATCTCAAACAAAAGTTGTTAACAAGGACCCAAAATTTCTTGATAATATTTCTGTAACGCCGGAATCTTCTTCCACATCTGTGAAGGGAAGTAAACAAAAAAATAATAACGGAGGTAGAAATTATTCTTCCATTCCCAATTCTTCAGATGTCGGAAAAACTTTTCCTCTTCAATTGAAATATGCGATGTTGTTAAATACAGAAGTGGGAGAAATAAGAAACGAAAGACTATTCCAGTTTATTGACGATTGGTATGGCACAAGGTATTGCATGGGTGGTACTACAAAAACATGTATTGACTGTTCAGGTTTTGTGCAAACTTTTTTCTCCGCGGTGTATGGAATGACTATTCCGCGTACATCAAAAGAGCAGCACAGTTTTGCAAACAAAATATCTTCAAAAAAATTAAAAGAAGGTGATCTTGTGTTTTTCAATACCCGTGGCGGCATTTCTCATGTCGGTATTTATTTAATGAATAATAAGTTTGTTCATGCATCA
>Ga0207689_10005719_pt1 | contig 11053 bp, 12 predicted proteins | sample KBSMisM52_FD_184312 | JGI IMG/M metagenome (GOLD analysis project Ga0207689, IMG submission 184312) | Miscanthus rhizosphere microbial communities from Kellogg Biological Station, Michigan, USA - KBS Miscanthus M5-2 (SPAdes) (version 2) | ecosystem: Host-associated > Plants > Roots >... | reverse complement strand
AGGCCGTGCCAACGGTAATATTCGCATTCAATTGTATGGTTTTACCATAGCAGATCGAAGACGTTAAGGGATCAATGGCAGCCGCAGGAAAAGGTACATTGATAAATTTGATAGCGGCGGCAGCGCTGGTATCAGCGGGACATACACCGCTTTTAACAATAGCCCGGTAATAAGTCGTTCTGTTTATTGTGTTCACATTATAAATGGAATCTGTTTTAACAGGTAAGAAATTATTCCAGCTTACACTATCAAAAGAGGATTGCCAGTTTACAACCGATCCTGTACTGCCCGTAAGTGTGATAAAACTGTTTGTCGTCTGGCCTGCGCAGATATCTGTATTGTCCGGACTTAAAACGCCTCCAACACTTTTAGGATTTACAGTAATAATAGCGGCAACGCTGCTGTCAATACTGCAACTGCTTCCATTTTGTACCAAAGCCCTGTATTGTGTGGTGGATGTAAGATTTTGTGCAGAATAATTATTTGTAGTATTCGCAATAGCAGACCAGCTCACTCCGTCGGTGGAGGATATCCATGTTAGAATACTTCCGGTTTCTCCACTCAGGGTTAATGCAGTATTGTTGGTGCCGGCACAAACGGTGTTATCCGTTATCACCCGGCCCGAAACGGTTGGAGGTACAGTACTAACAGTAATTGTATCTCTCAGATCAGCGCACCCGTTTATTTCATGTGCGGTTATAATTCCTCCCGTATTTCCTGGTGTTACAGTGATAATATTTGAATTGGCGCCTGAATTAATTGTCCATCCGGCTGGTATTGTCCAGCTATAGCTGCCATTGGTAAGGGCAGGTATTGAATAAGTAGTAGGCGTATTTGTACAGGCAGTCGGGTAACCAGAAATCTGCAGTCCCGCACAATCGTTCCGCAATGCAACATACGCATATGCAAAGTGTGCACCGGGGGTACAATTATCCGATTCAAAGGTCAGTGTTACCTGTTGCCCGCGATAAGCCGATAGGTCAAAAGTAACTTCTGTCCATCCTTTCGTCCACACATCCTGCAATAATGTTCCATTGTTCCCTTGTCTGCCGGCATGTGATAGAAACAAAACAGGGCTTACGGTGAATCCGTTTGCTTTTGCTGCCGCTGAATCCAATGTGGCGCCGGTCGGCGTCTGATCATTTCCACCGGTTGCATCATTTAACGTTGGTAAATAATAGGAAGGCGAAGCGCAGGTTATTATGCCGGTGGGTGCTGTCAGGGTGGCTTTAAAAAGCGGTTGCTGGTTAGAGTTATGAGTGCCATTTTCCAGTACCATTGCATACGCATAAGTCATGGTGTATGGAACGGATACCGGCCCTGCAGGAACATTAATGGTATAGGTAACAGACCGCGTAAACCCCCCGGGACTTGCTGAATTTGAATGAAGGTCCCAGGATGTGGCATCCGAACCTATCTGGATTGAATAACCGTATGAATAACCATTGATAACCGGTATTACCGGAAATGCACCATACTTATCATTATAGGATGACGTGATTACTTTTACACCGGTTGTTGTAATACTGTATTCCGGTATAGTGGAAATGCCGGAATTGGGTGCCGGGTAACTCCTGCTAAGACCGCCTACCAAACCCGTTTTAGCTGACCAATTGGAAATATCGCCGGAAGAAAAATTGAAATTGATTGGACATGTCTGATCCTGGCACAAGGCCGGAAACATAAACAAAACCGCTACACCCGAAAGCGAGAGTAACCTTAACTTTCGCATCATATCGTACAAACCTGGTAAATGAAATCTTTTAATCTGGCAAAATAGGTAAAGTTCCGTAATGGCCTGTTTGACTTGAGATTTTAAAGAACGATTAACCGGGCTTTAACAAAGTTTCCGTATATCGGTGAAATAGTAAAATCCTGCGGTAAATGCGTCATCTTCAGGTTACAGCTCTTTCAACTGGTACTGCCATATTATTTCTTTGTGAACGCACATAAGTAAATTCGCAATGAATAACTAAATGCACCTATGGTTATACTGAGAGATGCACAGTTTTCAGACCATACCGCAATTGCAAAACTGCATGCGGAAAACTGGCGGCAACATTACCGGGGTATTTTGAGTGATAATTACCTGGATAATGAAGTGAACGAGGACCGTTTTGATACCTGGTACAAAAGACTTGAGTCACCGGTTCAGAATCAACAGGTGATTGTTGCTGTTATTAACAACGAGATAGTTGGATTTTCGTGTGTCTTTCTTGATGATGATCCTGCCTTCGGTTCATTACTCGATAACCTGCATGTGGCAACTCAATTGCAAAAAACCGGGGTTGGAAAATTGTTGGTGCAGGAGTGTGCAAAAAGAATCCGGGATTGCGCGGATATTAAGAAAATGTATTTGTGGGCATATGAACTGAATATGAATGCAAGAAAAGTGTATGAACACCTGCAGGGCAAATGTTTTGAAATTATCGAAACTAGAACTGAAGACGGGACGAACAAAAAAGTTTGCCGCTATACCTGGGATGATCTTTCAGCGCTTATTTAAATTAATATATAAATTCTGATCAGCCCGGACACATTTTGTGAAAGCAAAACAGGTTCATCTGTTTTTCATAACAGGATAAAAAATAAATTCAATACCAGTATCCTGATTACTTTCCACGCATAAAAAAATCATCCACTTTTTTATTGAACTCATCGCTATGTTCAATCAGCGTAGCATGGCCGCTTTTGGGCAAAACCCATAAGTCGGCGCCAGGAATATTCTGATAAATCAATAGGGTGTGCTCGAGTCGTATCACATCCCGGTCGCCGCTTATAATGAGCGAAGGACATTTTATCTGGCTTAATTCTGAAAGCAATATGTTTGGTTGATTCCAATCTAACAAAAACACTTTCCAGTTGTTTTTGTCCATTGCCGCAGTTTTCTGTTTATCTTTTTGTTCATTATAATACCGGAGTTCGTCTTTCCAGGCCGATGGCAGCAACGCTGTAGAGTCAGGCCATAGGTTGGCGCCGGTGGATGCCAGCTTTTTTACTTTGTCCGGATGCCGCATGGCCAATAATAATGCATTAATACCCCCATCACTCCATCCTATTACATAAGCGCTTTCAATATGCATCGTATCCAATAATAGGGCAAAATCGTCCGCCATCTGTTCAAAGCTGAGTGAATCATTGTTATCTGTTGATTTGCCATGTGCCCTGCTGTCAACGGCAATCACTTTATAGTGCTTTGAAAAATAGGGAATAGTCTTGGAAAATGCACTGATAGTACCTCCATTGCCGTGAATCATTAATAAAGCGGGGCCCTTGCCATACACTTCTGTATATAGTTTCACTCCCCGGATAGTATAATAGCGGCCTGCTGCAGCGTTGTTGTCGTAAGGAACCTGTTTTACCTGTGCGTGTACTATACGAAAACAAGCACAGAAAAAAAAGAACACGAAAATTTTTATTTTCAATCGCATAATTTAAACATTGGAAATAAAAATACCATTTTTAAAGCATCAGGCCATACTTGAGAGTATGGCCTGATTGGTTTTTATACCATCACAGTAAAAATTTTTGTTGATCAGGGTGTTTATTCAATAGACACACCGAGCAGTTTCTCCCGCATCTTCTCCAATTGCTCCTGAAGTTTTTTTATTGAGGTTTTAATGCCATTTTCCGCCCCGGAAATTTCACTATTGATCATAGAATTTTCATATCGTTCGTTGAGTGTCGCTATTTCAGCAAGCAGCCGTTGAATCTCTGAGCGGATAGATGAGTGTGACATAGTATTGAATTTAGATGAAGGTTTAGCGGACAGGCTCAATTAAAATACAAACAATAGTTTATTTCTCATAGTAAAAAGGATTATTTTTTAAATATTTATTCCATGGAAAATTGTATTGTGTGTTTGAAACATAACTGTAAAGTGTAGCCGTAAGTGCTTTTACTTAGATGAATTGCCGTGTCGGCCTTAGAGATAACAATCATACCAGTATACACCAGAAATATTTGCTTAATTAAATCCACAACCGCTGAAGAATTTCCACAACTGGATTTATTGTCCGTAAAAACCACAAGCGCCATTTTAGCACATACATGTAAATATCGCAGGTATGCAAAAATAAAAAGCATAACAGGGCTCATGATAAAGTAAAAACTATAAATTTATCCTGTATTATAATCCGTTGTTCTGTCCTGCAAATTCATGTGCATTGTACATATAAATAGTAAATTATGAAAAGCAGCAGCAATATTATTCAACCGGCTCGTTCGCAGAAGAAATCGACTTTGCAAATGCCTGGTGATTTGCCCGTACACAATAGTAGGGGGACTAAAAGTAATATACGGGAAAAACAAAAAAATGTACACGACAACAAAAACGATCAGTTAACTACCCGTGATTTAATATATTTAAGAATAAAGGCAGACGAAGACAGGCCGGAATAATTCTGTACCAGTCAATATCATTGAATCATTTCATCATACAATACATTCACCACGGATTTAAGAGAAAGATTAAAGCCGCTTTCGTATACAGGGTTGCAGCCATTGGTAATCGCTACTATGCCGAACTTATCATGCGGATCGAAAAATAACATACTATATAAGCCATAGGCAGAACCTGTATGGCCTTTCAATAATTTTCCAGGGATCATTTTATCAGTTGTCATGATCGCAAGTCCATAGCCACCTTCTCCGTCTGAAACCGGTTTCTGCATAGTGCGGGCACTTTTCTTTTTCATTATTTTAACGCCTTTGTACCGGCCCATATACATGTGCATGGTCATATATTTTGCAAGGTCAGTTGCAGATATTTTCATACCCCCCGTAGGCGAAAAAACAGGAGTACTATAGCCCATTGTATATTGACTGATCTCTGTCGTGCGTGGATTATAAGCAGCCGGATCAGGAGTCAATTGTTTGGTGGCGGAATCATATTCATAGAGTGTTGCAAACCGGGTTGAATCCAAAGCACCAATTTCGTACCCGCCGTACAAACCGAGCGGATCCAAAATGTGCTGCTTTACATATTTATCAAATCGCTGACCGGATACCCTTTCTATAATTGTACCCACGATATTATAATTCAGGTTGCAGTACGCATAGCCGTCGCCGGGAGCATAATCGCTGTAGCTTTTAGCCCAATCAACGTTTTTATCCGGGTTGACAACATCTAAAGTAAAATAACCCTGTCCATCATTCAGGCTGGATGTATGAGACAAAAGCATTTTTAATGTAATTACCTTGTCCGGAAATTTTGGGTTCCGCACTTTAAACCCAATAAGATTACTCACATCATCTTTCAACGATAATTTTTTTGCTTCCACTAATTGCATGATAGAAGTCGCGGAGAAAGATTTAGAAATGGAAGCAATGCGGAAAATATCACTATTGCCCAGGAGCGTATTGGTTTCCTTGTTCTTAAACCCGAAAGAGTGCGCATAAATGATTTCACCTTTTTTAACCACGGCCACAGATAAGCCCATCATATCAAACTGCTTCATCACACTGTCAATACGGGCTTCGGCTTTTTCATTTTGTGCAATACTTTCAAAACTGAGACAAAGAATGACAAGTGGAAACAAAATTATTTGAAGTGGGAATCTTTTTTTCATGCGATAAATATAAAGAGAAGAAATTATGCATGAACGGAAAGATTGCAATAGGCAAGCTGGTAGTGTTGATTTTTAAATCTTGCTCATTACTCTTAAAACCATGCTGTCGCAACGGGTAAGATGAAAATGAAGGATATCTTCTTTTTTATAAAATCCGCTTAACATGTTTTTTAATAAGACCCTGGCGCGGCTGAGTCTTACTTTTACATTTGCTTCACTGATATCCAGGCATTCCTGTGTCTCTGCAACACTCAACCCTTCTATTTCCCGCATGACAAAAACAGTTCTGTATTTTTCAGGGAGTTGCCGGATGGATTCTTCAAGTATGTTTTTTAATTCGGTATTCATGACTTTTGCTGCCGGGGTTGTTACTTCAGTTATTTTGTGCTGGTATAATTCGCGATCCATTGTTTCGTCATTCATGTGAACGGATCTTTTCTTCAATTTTAACCGCAGCAGGCATTCGTTAATAAGAATTCTTATCAGCCAGGTTGAAAAATTTGCTTTGAAAGCAAAACTGCCCAGGTGTTCGTAAGCCCTGATATATGTTACCTGCATAATGTCTTCCACCTCGGCTTCGTCATTGACTATTGAGATAGCTATTCTGTAAAGGCGCTGATTATATTTTTTTATAACCTGTGCATATAGATTTTTCTCGCCTGCTTTTATCCGGGCAATGATTTCGTGGTCAGAAATATTTTCCGCTTTAGGTATTCCGGGTGTGTTCATCGTCATCTGTAAAGCAATTAGAGTGTTGGCCGGCTGAAAGGTTACAAAAACTATCCTGTTATTTTTTGTAACCTTTTTTATGCTTCCTGCTCCAATATATACTTCGTTACTTTTTAAAAAATACAGTATGGTTGATGCTCAGAAAATTCTTAAATATACTTATGGCTTTATGCCGGTAGTGGCTGGTCTTGACAAATTTACCAATATCCTTACAGACTGGAAGCAATACCTCAGTGCATCTGTAAGCAATATGCTGCCGCTAAGTCCTGCAACATTCATGATGATTGTAGGGGTTATTGAAATTATTGCAGGGCTGCTCGTGCTGTTTCGTCCCCGCGCTGGTGGATTAGTTGTTATGAGCTGGCTGATTTTAATCGCATTGACATTGATTGCAGCAGGGCATTATTTTGACGTAGCAGTACGGGACCTCGTCATGGCAATCGGTGCTTTTGTATTAGCCAAAATTTCCGCCCCGATAATCGTCCCGGTTAGTAAATCTAAAATACATCAATATGAGAACAGTTAAAATTCACTATGCACTTATTGTTTCCGCATGCTCTTTGTGTGCATTTTCATCTTCGGCGCAAAAAGCGCCAACGCTGACCGATCCTGAAATAGCCTCTGTAGCTGTAACGGCAAACCAGGTGGATATCAGTTATGCGGAGATCGCACAAAAAAAATCGAAAGATGTTTCTGTGATTGAGTTTGCACAAACAATGGCGAAAGACCATAAGGGAGTTATTGACCAGGCGGTAGCATTGGTTACCAAACTGGGCGTAACCCCTAAAGACAATGATGTAAGCAAACAACTGAATGCGGATGCGGAAAAAACAAAGGAGAACCTGAATGCAAAAACAGGAAAAGATTTTGATAAGGCATATATTGATAACGAAGTAGCCTATCATAAAGCAGTTATTTCAACGGTAGAAGATGTTTTAATTCCCCAAAGCCAGAATGCGGAATTAAAGGGATTGCTGCAACAAGTGCTGCCGGTATTGAAAACGCATCTTGACCATGCAATAATGGTACAGGGTAAAATCAAATAGATGAATAGTGATTTAAATTGTATATGGCGCGTTATCTATATAATGCTCCCCGGAATTATTTTGATCAGTTGTAATCCGCAAAAACAAAAAGCAATACCTGTAAAGCATATTATTGAAATAAAAGAAATGCGTTTTCAGCCGGCGGAACTCTCCGTACATGCAGGAGATACGGTAGAATGGATAAACCGGGATTTTGTTGATCATGATGTAACGGAAGAAAATAAAAAGGAATGGAGCTCAACACCATTGGCTGCCGGCAAATCATGGCATCGGGTGATAACTAAAAGCGCAGGATATTATTGCAGCATTCACCAGGTAATGAAAGGGAAATTGCTGGTTGAGTAACTGTCATCCTGTACTATCATTGAAGTATTGGCAAGCAATAAATGTAATGCCAGGCTCTGTATTTTTTTATCCATTATTTGCGGTACGCTTTTTTCGCCAGTTTTCTGCCCGTTACCATTATCTCTCTTGTCTTTCGTGGCGATTCATATTGATGTTCCTTCTGTTTTTCCCTGCTATAATATTGAAGTATGGATGCTGCCGTGATGATACCTACAACTTTTCCTGAGCTCTTGTTGTCCAGCACGGGCAACATTTCTTCGTTATACTTTCCCATTATTTCAGCGGCGAGGCCTGCATCATCCGTAGTATAAACATGGTGGGAACTGCTGGCTGCCGGTTGTGTTTTCGTTAATAGATCGTTTACTGTTATATTTTGAAGAACGTCCGGTTCGTATGAGTCGGGTGTTTTAACACCACGCCGTTTTATTTTTTCTGTCATTATACTTCCTTTCATTAAAAAAAATGAAATGAAATAAGCCGAGGCGCATGCACCCATTAAAGGAAGCAGTCCATTCACCTGCCCGGTAGTTTCCAAAGCGAAAACAACTGATGTAAGGAATGCCCTTGATGCTCCGGCAAACATTGCAGCCATTCCGATCAAAGCCGCTGTTGCGATATTTATTCCTGATGCGGGAAAAATATGTAATGTAACAATGCCAAGCAATGCGCCTAGCGATCCACCGATCGTAAACAGGGGAGCCAATGTACCGCCCGAAGTGCCGCTGCCCAACGAAACAACCCAGGAAATATATTTAAGGAAACATAAAGACAACAATAGCTGCAGTGATAATGATCCGGTTAACAAATGCTGAATATTATCATAACCGACACCCATTGTGTAAGGGGCAAAATATCCGGTAATACCAACCGCTATTGCGCCAATGGCAGGCCACCACATCCAGTGTATAGGTAGTTTTTCAAATAAATCTTCAATTGCATAGACAGATTTTGAAACTCCTGCAGCTATAACACCGATCAATAAACCTAACAAAACATAAACGCCAAGTGCTGTTGTTGATGAAACGGGGATGGAAGGCATTGCAAATACAGGTGCAGTTTCAAAAAGCAAAATATGCATACCTGCGCCGGTAATACATCCTGAAGCAACAGGTATTATTGAGCGCGGTGAAAATTCGAATAATAATAATTCTATGGCAAGTAATACCGCTGCAAGAGGGCTGCCGAATATTGCAGACATGCCTGCGCAAGCCCCGGCGGTTAAAATAATTTTTCTTTCTGCCGGTGATATATGCATCACCTGGCCGGTTAAAGAACCGAATGCACCACCGGTTGCTATAATCGGTCCTTCAGCGCCGAAAGGCCCGCCGGTACCAATAGATATTGCTGCAGAAATTGGTTTTAAAAAAGTTATGACAGGAGGTATCTTGCTTTCGCCGGAAATGATTTTCTCCATTGCTTCAGGAATGCCGTGCCCCCTTATCGCCTTTGATCCATACCTCGCCATAATACCAACTATAATACTTCCGGCAATTGGAACAAAGACAACAATCCATCCTAATTGATTACCCGCGGGCGATACAGATGAAAATGAAACTCGTCCATAAAATGCAATATTTGTAATAACAATAATGAGCAGCACGAGCAACTTTGCAACCAGGCCGATCAATATAGCATTTGCAATTGCCTGTACACTTAAATAAAAAATACGTTTGTTAACAGGCAATTTCCTGGCCACTGGTTCCTTTCCATACAGTTGATGAAATAATGGTGATACGGGTGTGCTTTCATCTGTGCGGTGCATATTTAATAGTATAATAACCGCAAAAATATTGTATAAATCATATTTTTCATAACTTTGAGTAATAATTTTTGTTATAAAACAATGTATATACTATATTTTATAGATGGTACAAGATAAATCATGCGATCTCAGCAGTTGTTTTTTGTGTACACATTGCAACCAGGAATGGAAAGAACTCATTGCATTGAAAAAGAAAACAATCTTCTTTAAAAAAGGAAAATTGATTTTTACCGAAGGAGAAAAAGTAAATGGTATTTATTTTATGTATTCCGGTTCTGCAAAGGTTCATAAAGAATGGTCAGACAGGAAAGAATTGATTATCCGGTTTACAAAAGCAGGCGACGTGCTGGGCCACCGTGGGTTTGGTACCTCTAAAATATATCCTGTTTCTGCGACAACTCTTGAAGATTCAAAAGTCTGTTTTATTGAGAATGATTTTTTTGAAAAAACTTTAACTACCAATCCTGCGCTGACGTATAAGTTTATGCAATTGTATTCTGACGAATTACAAAAAGCAGAATTGCGGATGCGGAACCTCGCATTAATGGAAGTGAAAGGAAGAGTGGCAGAAACCTTGCTGGAGATCGCGGCTCTGTTCGGTACCGGTAAAAATAAATACATCAACGTACCTGTATCCCGGCAGGATATTTCCGCCCATGCGGGAACAACTTACGAAACTGTATTCCGGCTATTGCGATCCCTGGTTCAGGATAAGATAATCAGTGTTTCGGGAAAAAGCATCCGGATCAATGAACCGGAGAAATTGAAAAAGATCGTTCAAAATATCAATTAAATTAATTACTAAATCATTTTTTATGGACTACGATTTTCCAAAATCAGTTTTTTACCGCGCATTTATGACCAGTGTATTTGTAGGTCTTGCGGCAACAATTGTTACTATACTCTACGATTATATTTTTGTGAAAATATTCAGCTTCCCCTTATCAGCTATCATCAATGTTGCTTCGCTCATTTTCGCTGTTAATATAGTTTTTCTCCTTGTCGGTATTTTGTACTACATCTTCATTGCTACTTTTAAAAAGGGGGATATGTTTTATATTCTGCTATTTGTTTTAATAACGGTTTTCCTGGCATGGCGTTCAGAGCATGTAAACCGCACAGACAATTATGCTGTGAATATGCAATTCCGGCAATTGTTATCAGGCATTGTAATTATTATGGGAATAATGGCCGCATTCCTTGTGCCTTACCTGTATCACAGCAAGAAATTTGAAGATAAAGTCTTATAAAAAATTTCTTACAAGGAGTAAACTGCGTTCAACTCCCGGCAACAGGCTTTTATTTAGTAGTATAATGTGTTTAATAAAGTTGGGGTAATTTCTTTGTCACTATTACACTCACAGGATTTTGTTCAACACGAAATCCGCGCAACGCAGCAATGGCTTTGCGTGCGGCCTTTGCTTCTTTCATTACCACATAGCCGCATCCGCGGGAAGTGCCGGTAAACCGGTCGGTTATTACTTCTGCTGAAATTACTTCTCCGTATGGAGTAAAAAAATCACGGAGGTCCTCATCCTGTACATTGAACCCGAAATTGCTGACAAATAGTTGTAACACAGAATACGTTTTAAGAATAACAA
>Ga0207689_10005715_pt1 | contig 11060 bp, 7 predicted proteins | sample KBSMisM52_FD_184312 | JGI IMG/M metagenome (GOLD analysis project Ga0207689, IMG submission 184312) | Miscanthus rhizosphere microbial communities from Kellogg Biological Station, Michigan, USA - KBS Miscanthus M5-2 (SPAdes) (version 2) | ecosystem: Host-associated > Plants > Roots > Rhizosphere... | reverse complement strand
GACAAATGGAAAATGAGCGATGACCAATAAATCCTTTTTCCAATGACACAACCCACACTCGATCGCCACCGCTACGCATTTCCAACCCTGGCTTCCGGCATTCATCTGCTCAGCCACAGTCTTGGTCCTGTGCCGCGTTCGGCCCGCGAGTCGATGCTTGCTTATTGCGACGCGTGGGAAAATCACACTGGCGAAGACGCCTGGGCAACTAGTTGGTGGGAACTCTCTCAACAGGTCGGCGATCGGATTGCACACATTCTTGGCGGTGCGCCAGGCTCTGTTCAAATCCAGCCAAACGCATCGATCGCACTCGCAACTGTCGCTTCCTGTTTTGATTTCAAAGAGTCGAAGCGCAACAAGGTTGTTACCACTGCTCTCGACTTTCCATCGATGGAATACATCTGGGACGGCCAGAGACAAGTTGGGGCTCGCGTTGAAATGGTTGCGTCGCCGGATGGAATCTCAACGCCAACTGAAGACATTCTCCGCGCCATCGATGACCAAACGGCACTCGTAGCAATTGCACATACTTCGTATCGCAGCTCCTATCGAATAGAGGCTCGCGCGATCGTCGAACACGCTCACGCCAAAGGCGCAAAGGTTTTGTTTGACGTCTACCAGTCGGCGGGAGTCGTTCCCTTAGCAGCCGCAGATTGGAATGTCGACTTTCTAATCGGCGGAACGATCAAGTGGCTTTGTGGCGGGCCCGCCTGTGGTTACTTGTATGTGCAGCCCAGTCTCCAGCGCGATTTGACACCTCGACTGACCGGTTGGGTTGCGCACGACTCCCCATTCGATTTCGCGCATGCGCCAATGAAATACGCACGCTCAGTCAGACGCTTCGCCCAAGGTACACCGAGTATTCCGGCGCTATATTCGGCAATTCCCGGATTGGAGTTGATCGAGTCAGTTGGTCTACCGCAGATTGTGAGCGAATCTCAGCGCCGCACTCGACGCATGATTGAATTTGCGCAAGAGCATGGTTGGAAATTGAATACGCCACTTGAGCAAGAGAGACGCGGGGGTTCGGTGATGATCGGGGTGACAGACGGCCCAGGAATGGTTGAACGACTTGCTGAGAAGAGGGTGTTCGTTGACTGTAGACCAAGCGCGGGTCTACGAATGTCGCCCCACTTCTTTAACACCGACGAAGAAGTTGAAGAAGCGCTGACGATACTTGCAAGACTGATGGAAGATTGATGTCCGATATGCGTCTGTCTTGTCGATGACTCAACCGACAAAACTCTCATAGCCCGAGAACGCAGAAACACATTGACGTTTTGCTCAATAACGCTAACGACAAGGTAAAGAGCACTTGCAAAAGTCTCAAGCGGTCATCAGATCATTAGGGAGTTGCTCTCATTCTCCCCAAGCTTTAGCTTGGGGTTAGGGTGCGCCCCAGTTACTCAGGAACCGTTTCAACGGTTTCTTCGGCGTCGAACTTGATTGGCTCAAACTCGTAAACCGTTAAAACGGTTGCTCAAAATTAGGCACTACTGTTACCCCAAGCTGAAGCTTGGGGAGAATGAGAGTTTTGCAAGAGCCTCTAAAGATCGGACATTAACAGCAGTTCAAGTGACGAGATGGTGAAAGACTCCCAGGCAATCCTGAACTCACCGGCGCCTGATTTTGCGTTGCCCGACGGCGACGGAAACCAGTGGCGACTAGCGGAACACCGCGGCAAGGTTGTTGTGCTGTTGTTCTATCCCGGTGATGAGACGCCGATCTGCACGAAACAGATGTGCTCAGTTCGTGATCGTTGGGACGACTACGTTGCCACTGGCGCTGAAGTTGTAGGTATTTCGTCTGACTCGATTGAGTCACATCGAAAGTTTGCCGAGCATCACAATCTCCCGCTCCGATTACTCTCAGATAGTGAGGGAACAGTCTCAGGACTTTATGGAGCTCGATCGATTATTCCCGGCAAAGTCGCCCGCTCAGTTTTCGTGATCGATAGCGACGGAATACTGCGCCACTCCGATGTTCGTCCGTTGGGATTATTCAAACCCAAGGACGATACGACGATCGAGGCGATCAAGGCAGCGCAGAAGAAGAGTGGGTGACGGGGTGAAGGAGTGACGCGTCCCCGCGTCATGTATAATCGCCGCACACTAGGAGAACTACGATGGCTGACACGATCAAATGTACGCATTGCGGCGAGAAGCGACCGGCACTGGGGTTCGCGCCCTTTCCAAACGAGCTGGGACAGAGAATTGCCAAAGAGATTTGCCAACCCTGCTGGATGGCCTGGCTACAGAAACAAACTCAGATCATTAATCACTACGGTCTGGATCTCACCAATCCCGACGCGCAGACTTTTCTGTTCGACAACATCAAGGGCTTTCTCTTCGAGGACTCACCACAGCTAGCCCAGATCGATACGACAAAAGAAGGAACTGTGAAGTGGGAATAGCAAGGTCTTTTGATCTTCGTCACCCTTTGGTAACCCCCTAAACCCAACGGACGCGCTCTTCTGGGACCGCAGGCGTCCTCGCCTGCACTCGTCGCCACCAAGATCCGCTAAAGCAACCTGTGCAAGCGAGGACGCCTGCGGTCCCAGAAGAGCGCGTCCGATACTTCCTGAGCCTCACTAAAGTGATTCGAGGTTGGTTACGGCCTCAGCTTTGCAATTCCATTTCACGCTCCCCGCAGACCGTTTGAGCCCCCTAACAATTGAAGCATTTCCCGTGAGGCTTCCGCTGGACTGGCGCTGGCCCGCTGGCATGTTTTGATGCGCACGTACGTTTTTCGAACTAATTGCTTCGCCTTGGGAGGGTTCAATCATGAGATTCAAATTCACCGCACTCGTCGCACTCATCGCTGTTACTTTTCTAATTTCCGCTTGCGATCAAAACGCAAACGACAACAAAGTCGTTAACGCAAACACTAACGCCAACGTACCCATCGTCAGCACCAGCACTCCCGTGCCAAACGCTAACGAGACCCCGACTACTCGTCGCGCACCAACACGCGAAGACTATGAACGCAACAAGGAGCAGTATTCAAAAGAAGCGAAAGACAGCGGTCGTAAGGTTGGAACCGGCTTAAACGATGGCTGGTTATGGGTGAAAACGCGTTTCGATCTGGCGGCTATAGACGATCTGCGCGACTCCACGATCAATGTCGATGTTGACAACGCGGTGGTCACGCTAACCGGCACCGTAGCTAACCAGGCTCAAGTCGCTAAAGCAGATCAAACTGCCAAAGCGGTGGAGGGCGTCAAAGGCGTGAAGAACATGCTCAAGGTAGCCGCAGCTAACACCAACTCTGCAAACGCAAATACAAAGAAGAAAACCAAGTAGATTTTCGGCGGATCGGCTACATATAGATTTTTACGGTTAGGACTCGGATTTTTGTTCGTGTTATTTCGTGTGATTTGGTGGATCGATTGTTACGCTCCGAGAAAGCGATCCACGAAATCACACGAAATAACACCAACGAAGTCCCAAGACAAATTTAGAATTTTGACGCAGTCCTCTACCGTTGGTAGAACATTGATCTAACAGAGCTTTCTCAGTTCGTTCGAGTCGTGTTTGTCTATGGCCGTGAGCCTGATCTCCGAATCAAAATAGTTTTCCGCTCACTCCACTTCCCTACTTTCGCAGACAGAAGTTTTAAGTTAAGCTCTCGCCACCCTTTTTCGACTCTCGATTGTTGAGCAGCGCGCTGGTTCAGAACCTGGTTCGAACTCCGCAGTCCGAAATTCGAAATCCGAAATTCTTCTTTTAGCTTTAGCAAATCAAACTGATGGGGATTTGGTCCTTATGCCAAGAGTCCGTCTGCGGCTTCTAGCCACACTACTCGCAGTTTCTCTGCTGCCTGTCCTGGCACTTCGTTTCGCCAAGGCACAACACACCGGTACCGACACATACGCCATTACAAACGCTCGTATCGTTCCTGTTTCAGGAGCAACGATTGAGAAAGGCACCGTTGTTTTTCGCAACGGGCTGATCGTAGCGGTTGGTGCAAATGTCAGCGCGCCACCCGACGCTCGCGTGATCGACGGTGCGGGGTTAACTGTCTACCCGGGACTAATCGATTCATACACAAACCTTGCTCAGCCGGAAGCATCGCCGGCAGCGGCTGGCGGCGGGGGCGGCGGAGGTGGTGTTGCCTTTCTCCTTCAGCAAGCGAATGCTCCGCGTCCGAGCGGTCCCAATTCAACTCAGCTCGCAGGCCTGCAACCTGAAACGATGGTTGAAGACATCATCAGGACTGGTGGCACTGACGTTGAATCGGCACGCAGCGCGGGGTTCACTACAGCATTAACTCTGCCGCGTACCGGAATCTGGATGGGACAATCAGCCTTAATCAATCTCTCCGGTGAAACTCCACAACAGATGATCGTGAACTCGCCGGTGGCAATGCATGTTGGCTTTACGCCATTGCGTGGCAGCTATCCAGGTTCCTTGATGGGAGTCTTCGCCACTCTGCGACAGATGATGCTCGATGCTCAACGTTATCGAGATTCATTGGCCGTCTATGAACGCTCGCCTCGTGGAGTTCGTCGACCCGACACCGATCGCTCATTGGCGGCGTTGGTTCCGGCGATTGAAGGCAAGATGCCGGTCGTTATGCTTGCCAACACTGAACGCGAAATCGCTCGCGCGTTGGACTTGGCCACCGAGTTCAAGTTGAAACTAATCATTGCCGGCGGTCGCGAATCAGCTCGACTAACCGATCGTCTTGTGAAACAGGACGTGCCTGTCTTGTTGTCGCTGAACCTCCCGCGTCGCACAACGGCCGCAATGCCGGAAGCTGATCCAGAACCACTGCGAGTGCTGCGTGAACGAGTTGAGGCGCAACAGACGGCTGGAAAACTTGCCAAAGCCAAAGTGCGTTTTGCATTCGAATCGGGTTCGTTGCCAAACGCATCGGACATCATGGTTAACGCAGGACGTGTTATTGAGAACGGTTTGTCAGCGGAGGACGCGCTGCGCGCGTTCACTATCTGGCCGGCCGAGATTCTCGGCGTTGGCAATCAACTCGGATCGATTGAAGTCGGCAAGATAGCGAATCTCACAATAACGCGTGGCGAGTTGTTTGATCGGAATAGCCGCGTAACAAATGTCTTCATCGATGGCAAACCAGTCGATCTTCGACCTACACCAGCAGCTCCAGGCGGCGCCGGCGGACCGAGTCGAAACTTAACTGGTGAGTGGACGGTCAAGGTCAACCTGGGTGAAGAGAAAACTGCCACGTTGACTCTTCGTCAGGAAGGCGATCGGTTAACAGGTTCGATTCAAGGCCCACTTGGTTCAGGCGAAATTGCGAATGCCTCAACAGGAAACGAAGTGAAGTTCACAGTTGTACTGAACCTCGACGGGCAAACTAAGGAAGCAACATTTGCGGGAGCGATTGCCGGAACGGGCAATGAGATTCGTGGTGCCGTCACAATCGAAGGCCGTGCACCCGGAACCTTTACTGCAACGCGTAACGTTCCGAACTGATTTGAAGGGCCACAGATGAACACAGATAAAACAGATCAACCCATTCGCTTTTTCAGATCCGTGGTTATCTGTCTTATCTGTGGCTGACTTTCCAACCGGAGTTAATCAAATGAGACGATTCATATCGAGGCTACTCTTAATTTCATTCATCAGCACGCTGCCGCTGAGTATAACTCGCGCTCAAACACCCGCTGCCAATCCAAGCGAAACGCTGATCCGAAATGCGACGGTACTCACGATCACTCACGGCGTGCTGGCTAATACTGACGTCTTGATTCGCAACGGCAAGATCGCTGGAGTGGGCAAAGGGTTGAAAGCTTCGGCAGACGCTCGGGTGATCGATGGCACCAACAAGTACGTCATGCCTGGCATTATCGATTGCCACTCGCACTCAATGCTCGACACGATCAACGAGGGCACGCTTGCTGTTACTTCGATGGTGCGAACTCGCGACGTTCTCAACCCAACGGATGTCGACCTTTATCGGCAACTTGCCGGCGGCGTTACGACGGTGAACCTGTTGCACGGCTCGGCGAACCCGATTGGTGGATTGAATACGGTCGTGAAGATCAAGTATGGCAGGCCTGTTGATGAGTTCATCTTTCCGGGCGCGATGCCTGGAATCAAATTCGCGCTTGGCGAAAATGTGAAGCGGTCGAGCAATCCAAACCTGCCGGGCGTCACCCGTCGTTATCCAAACACCCGCATGGGAGTTGAAGAGACAATTCGCGAGGCGTTCACAAAAGCACGCGACTACAAACGAGGCTGGGATGAATATCGAGCAGCCGTCGCCAATGGTGGCAAGAATTTGATTCCGCCCAGGCGCGACCTCCAACTCGAACCCCTCGTCGAAGTGCTCGAAGGCAAACGTTATGTTCATGCTCACTGTTACATCGCCAGTGAAATTCTGATGCTCATTGGCCTCGCAGATGAGTTTGGCTTCAAGATCAAAACTTTTCAGCACGTGCTTGAGGGTTACAAAGTCGCCAAAGAGATCGCCGCGCACGGCGCCGGCGCATCAACTTTTGCCGACTCGTGGGCCTACAAGATCGAGGCCTACGATGCGATTCCCTACAACACGGCGATCATGACTCGCGCCGGAATAGTTGTTTCCGTTAACTCCGACTCCGATGAACGCGCTCGTCGTCTGAACATCGAAGCGGCCAAGGCAATGCACTGGGGTGATCTAACGGAAGAGCAGGCGCTGAAACTCATCACCATCAATCCAGCCATTCAACTTGGTATTCAAGACAAAGTCGGCTCGATCGAAGTTGGCAAGGATGCAGACCTCGCAATTTGGAATGGTCATCCGTTCAGCGTCTATTCACGAGTTGATACAACGTTCATCGATGGCGACATCTTTTTCGATCGCCAGCAGGATCTTTCCCGTCGCGCAGACCTCGCCAAGGAACGCGCCACACTCGAACAGGCCGATCCCAACAAGCCACCGGCACAAGGTCAAACTCCCGGCGTAAATCGTCGTCGTCCACGCACACACAGTGATGACGAAGAAGTTTGGGAAGGAGAAAGGCCATGAAGAAGGAACGAGGTGGTGAGACGGAAACGGGAAGACTGGGAGACACGGTGATGATGAATGTTTTGAAGTTGGCTTTAACGGTGGTCATGCTCGCGGCAACTGCGGCGGCGCAACAGCCCGGCAATCCAACCAACCAACAGGGTGTGACTCCTCCAAGAGGCACATACGTTATTCGCAACGCTCGAATCGTAACGGTGAGTGGCGCGGATATCGAAAACGGTAGCATCGTGATTCGCGATGGCAAGATCGAAGCTGTCGGCACGAGCGTCAATGTTCCTGCTGGTGCGCAATCAATCGATGGCCATGGGCTGTCAGTCTATCCAGGAATGATCGACGCTGGAACGAGCATGGGTCTTGTCGAAGTTCCGCAAGGTGCGAGTGGAACAGTCGACACTTCTGAGGTTGGCGAGTTTAATCCAAACTCACGCGCAATCATCGCGGTCAACCCCCACAGTGCACACATCGGCGTAGCTCGCGTTGAAGGAATTACGAACGTAGTGAGTGCACCAACAGGCGGATTGATTTCCGGCCAGGCAACACTCATCAATCTCCTCGGTACTTCGCCAAAAGAAATGGCGGTGGTCCCAAACGCAGCTTTGGTTATTAACTATCCCCGGCTCGGTGGCGGAGGTGGCGGTGGCTTCGGCGGTTTCCAACCGCAGGTCAATCTCGCTGACGCACTAACTGCCGGCGAACGGCAACTGGAGCAGATTCGAAAGATGTTGCGCGATGGTGAAGCTTACGGTCGTGCACGTGATGCCTACGCAAAAGACAGCTCCTTGCCGCGCCCGGATATCAATGTCGTGCTCGAAGCTCTTGTGCCTTACGTTCGTGGCCAACAACCGGTGATCTTTCGCGCGGATCGTGAAGCCGAGATTCGCGGTGCAATCAAGTTTGCCGAGGAGATGAAACTCAAACCGATCATTCTTGGTGGCGACGATGCGTGGAAAGTAGCGAGTCTCTTAAAAGAGAAGAACGTTCCGGTGATCCTAACTGGAATCTTCGGACTCCCAGGTCGGGAAGACGACCCTTACGATGTTCTTTACGAAAGCGCAGCGAAACTTCAACAGGCCGGAGTTCGTTTCTGCATCTCCAGCGGCGACCCGGGAGCTGAAGCACGAAATCTACCGATGTATGCAGGGATGGCCTCAGCCTATGGATTGTCGAAAGCTGATGCGTTGAAGGCAGTCACGCTCTACCCCGCGCAAATCATGAACGTCGCTGATCGTCTCGGTTCAATTGAAGTTGGCAAGATGGCGAACCTCGTTGTGACTGACGGCGACTTGCTGGAGATTCGAACGCACATTCACTACTTGTTCATCGATGGACGTAAAGTTCAATTGACGAGCAGACATACTGAGTTGAATGATGCGTTTAAGGATAGGAAGTGAAGAGTTTGGTCTTCGAACTTTGGTCTTTGAGCTTCGTTCGACCCCACGGTTCTATAACGGACGAGTGGGGTACGCCCCAATGCCCCGGCTTGCATCAACCCTGGGACAGGTCACGGATAATGTTTGAACTATGAAGTGAATTGAAACAAATAGGGAAGTGCAAACTTGGGCGCCTCAGTGTGTCGAACAAGCTGGGAAGGGGGCAGCGGAAACTTGGACGCGTTGCAAATTTAGCCCGGAGTGTGCCCCCGCTGAGTCGCCATTGGAAACCTTGAGTGTCAAAGTGCTGAGTCCGGCGGGGGCACGCTCGGGGCCACATTTGTGAGGCGTCCAGTTTCCCGCTGCCCCCTTCCCAGCTTGTTCAATTCACCTCGGGGTTCCGTAGAGTTTTTTCCATTCTGCTTGCTCACAAAAGCGTCTCCCCAGACGTACAAAAACACGTGTCTCCACAGGAGGGTATCCCCTTGTTTAATAAACTCGTCGCTTGTGTCGGCTTAGTTTTCTTTCTGTCCGTCGCTGCCAATTCGCAAACCAAGCTACTGCGCTTTCCAGACATCAAAGGCGACCGCGTTGTGTTTACCTATGGCGGCGATTTGTGGACGGCACCATCTGCTGGCGGCAGCGCGACGCACTTAACTTCTCATCCGGGAGTTGAGTTGTTTGGAAAGTTTTCGCCGGACGGAAAGTGGATCGCATTTACCGGACAATACGACGGCGACGAACAGGTCTTCGTAGTCCCAACATCGGGTGGCGAGCCGCGCCAACTTACTTTCTATCCCGCCAAGGGTCCTTTGGCTCCACGCTGGGGTTGGGACAACCAGGTTTACGGCTGGAGCATTGACGGCAAGCGCATCTTCTTCCGATCGCTTCGTGATTCATGGGCCACTCCCATCGCCCGGCTTTATTCAGTCTCGGTGGATGGTGGACCTACTGAACCATTACCGATGCCAACCGCCGGCTCCGGTGACTATTCGCCGACCGGAAACGAAATCGCCTACTCACCCCAATCGCGCGACTTCAGATCTGAAAAGCGCTACGGCGGCGGCCAGGCCAACGCACTCTACATCTTCGATCTAAAGACAAACGCGGCGAAGCGAATCACCGAGGGCCCTCGCGCGACACGTGATCCAATGTGGATTGGCGACACCATCTTCTTCGATTCAGATCGCGATGGTCATTTCAACCTCTACGCTTACAACGTGTCGAACGGGAAGACGTCGCAAGTCACTGCCAACAAAACTTACGACGTGCGTTGGCCAAGTTCAGATGATGAAGGCCAGATCGTTTATGAGTTGAACGGCGAACTGCAAGTGCTCGACGTTAAGAGTCGCAAAAGTAATGCGATCTCCATCACTGTTCCTGACGAAGGAATCGCGCGGCGGCCGAGTCGAGTGTTCGCGGGAAACCTGATCGAGTCGGTCGGTCTTAGTCCAAAGGGTGAACGTGTCGTTGTCTCCGCACGTGGCGACATCTTCACAGTGCCGATTGAAAAAGGCCCAACTCGTAATCTGACTCATTCATCTGGTGCGCACGACAAGTGGCCAAGCTGGTCACCCGATGGATCACAGATCGCCTACATCTCCGATCGATCTGGTGAGGAGGAGCTTTATCTTGAGTCGCAGGATGGTTCAAAACCCGCCGAACAAATAACGCAGGGCGGAACTGCGATGCGTTATGCACCCGAATGGGCGCCGGATGGAAAACGAATCGCCTTCAGCGACAAAGACGGCAAGGTCTACATCTTGACTGTCGCCGATCGAAAAGTAGCTGAAATCGTAGACTCACCACGCGGACAGATTCGCGACTACACCTGGTCACCAAAAGGAAACTACCTGGCCTACAGCATGCCCGGCGTCAACGGGTTTGCGTCAGTTTATGTTTGGAGCGCGAGCGACAATCAAACCCGCCGCCTGACCGACGAGTCGTTCAACTCATACAACCCGGCGTGGGACCCACAGGGCAACCTTCTCTACTTCCTCAGTGATCGCGAATTCAGTCCGCAGCTTTCGTCGATCGAGTTTAATTACGCGTTGAATCGTCCGACATTCATCTATGCGATGACGCTGCGAAAAGACGCAAAGCATCCATTTCCACCGGAGAGTGACGAGGTAACCATTTCGAAGGCCGCCGACGATTCAGCGAAGCCCGCTGCTTCTCCCGCTGCAGAAAAACCTGCCGAGACTCCAACTGCAGAACCGAAGCCCGAAGCTGCGGCCACAGCGAAACCACCAGCAACACTAGTCATCGACTTCGATGGCATTTCAAATCGTGTTGCACGCGTCCCGCTTCCGGCGGACAACTACGGCAACCTTTCAGCGAAGACTGGTCACTTGCTTTACGCAGTCGGTGGCGCTGGTTACTACGGACGCCAGGGTGATCGAACAACGTCGCTACGCATCTACGCTCTCAAGGATCGTAAAGAAACCACGCTCGTCGAAGACATGCGAGGTTACACACTTTCCGACGATGGTTCGAAGGTATTGGTGTTCCAGGGACCTGGGGCGAATCTTTACGACGCAACGCCACAGGGCGAGCGCAGTCGTAAGGCCGTATCGACTGCCGGACTATATGTCGATCGCGTTCCGGCGGAAGAATGGAATCAGATATTCAATGAGGTCTGGCGTCGATATCGTGATTGGTTCTATGTCTCAAACATGCACGGCTTTGATTGGGTAGCGCTAC
>Ga0207689_10005713_pt1 | contig 11061 bp, 8 predicted proteins | sample KBSMisM52_FD_184312 | JGI IMG/M metagenome (GOLD analysis project Ga0207689, IMG submission 184312) | Miscanthus rhizosphere microbial communities from Kellogg Biological Station, Michigan, USA - KBS Miscanthus M5-2 (SPAdes) (version 2) | ecosystem: Host-associated > Plants > Roots > Rhizosphere... | reverse complement strand
ACAAAAATGTATGAGGCCGATAAACGCTGGCAAAAAACAATATCTGCTTCCTGTTTCTTCGCCATCTTCATCGCCTGTATGGGCTTGTTTGGTTTATCCGCTATTAACGCCGTAAACCGTACCAAAGAAATAGGAATAAGGAAAGTATTGGGTGCAAGTGTGAAAGATATTGTCACTTCTTTATCTACCTCTTTTGTATTTATGATCGCGATAGCTATTCTCATCGCTACACCACTGGCCTGGTGGATTATGACTAAATGGCTGGAAGATTTTGCATATCGTATCCATATCAGCTGGTGGATGTTTGCAGTAACTGGTGTGATTGCTTTATTGATTGCTTTAGGAGCGGTAAGCTATCATGCAATAAAAGCAGCAATGGCAAACCCGGTGATGTCATTGCGAACAGAGTGAGTAATGATCCCGGATATCCGGGAATATGGTTCGGGATGAAGTCACTCCGTACGGAATGAAATCATTAAGGACGAGATAAGATTGTTATATGGTTTGATGGTTTGATTGCCTAACCACCGGATTTTGCGAATAAGGGCATGTCTGCTGAACAGGGCTGTATAAACTGATAGCATGCACAATATCCTGTGGAAAAAATAATTCCAGGAAAAGTATCAATCCCTGTTACCAAAAATGATCTCGTGCGTCATAAAATAATCTAAACCTCTGCACATGCTTAAAAACTATTTCAAAACTTCTTTCCGCAGCCTGTGGAAGAATAAAGGGTTTTCTGCAATAAATATTATTGGTTTGGCAACTGGCCTGGCTACCTGCCTGCTTATTATTTTGTATGTGCTGGATGAATTGAGTTATGATAAGTTTAATACCAGGGCGGGTAAGATTTACCGCATCAATAATGAAGTAAAATTTGGCGATAACCAATTTGACCTGGCACAGGCTCCCGGTATCCTTGGGCCGGCGGTCGTAAGAGAATTGCCACAGGTGGCGCAATACACACGGTTCAGGTGGCATAATAGCCTGCTGATAAAAAAAGGAGATGAAAACCTGCGGGAAACAAGAGTGACATGGGCAGATTCTACAATCCTGGATATTTTTTCATTGCAATTGATTTCCGGCAATCCAAAAACTATCCTGAATGCGCCAAAAACATTGCTGATTACGGAAAGCATGGCGAAAAAATATTTCAATCATATTGATGTAGCAGGCGAAACCTTAATTATTGATAACGACAAGAATTATAAAATAACCGGCGTAATTAAAGATGTACCAAAACAATCACATTTCAATTACGATTTTTTTGTCGCTCTATCGGATGATGCAGAATCACGCGATGAAACAGGTTGGCTGAGCGAAAATTACAACACGTATATTTTATTGAAAGAAGGTGCAGACCCGGTACGATTGGAAACCGAACTGGACAAACTGGTATACCGCAAAGTGGGGCCGTTGCTGCAAAACGCTCTGAATATTTCTGTAGATGGTTTCAAAAAAGATGGCGGTTATATCCATAACAGGCTCGTGCCACTTACTTCCATCCATTTGTACTCAAACAAAATGGGAGAGATTGGCGCTAATGGCAGCATAAGCTATGTATATATATTTTCTGCCATCGCTGTTTTCATTCTGCTCATTGCGTGTGTAAATTTTATGAACCTGTCCACAGCGAAGTCTGCGAATCGTGCAAGAGAAGTAGGCGTCCGCAAAGTATTAGGTTCTCTTCGCAAAAATCTCATATCCCAGTTTTTAATCGAGTCATTACTGGTAAGTTTTATTTCATTGATACTTGCGTTACTGACAGCTGCTCTCCTTCTTCCATGGTTTAATAGCCTGGCCGGAAAAGAAATTTCAAAGTCATTATTATTTCAACCTTTCATGATTATATCCGCGGTAGTACTGGTATTGATTGTTGGCTTGCTTGCCGGCAGCTACCCGGCATTTTTTTTATCATCATTCCGGCCGATAGACGTATTGAAGGGAAAATTATCCGGCGGCTTCAAAGGTTCATGGCTGCGGAATTCATTAGTTGTATTCCAGTTTGCTGTTTCCATCATGCTCATTACCGGCACAATGGTTATTTATCGCCAGTTGCAGTATATGCGGAATAAAGACATAGGCTATAATAAAGAGCAATTGCTTGTTATACAAAACGCCGGTTCATTGAAACAACAGGCAACGGCATTTAAAAATGATCTACTTCGCATCAGTGGTATCAGCAGCGCCACTATGACAAGTTATCTTCCGGTAAACGGAAACAGGAACAGCAATGCATTTTTCACTTCACCGGTAATGGATCAAAAAAACGCCGTGATCATGCAACAATGGATAGTAGATGAAAACTACCTGTCTACGTTGGGTATTAAAATACTAAATGGCAGAAACCTTTCGCCTGACTTTCCTACTGATTCAAGTGCTATTATTATAAACGAAGTAGCGGCAAAAAGATTCGGTGAAGCAAACCTGTTGAATAAAAAACTGTACCGGTTTGGCGACCAGGTAAAAGAAGTTGATGAGCTGCATGTAATAGGTGTGATGAAAAATTTTAACTTCAACTCCCTGCGTGAGACGATTACGCCACTCGCTTTTCAATTGGGAAAAGAATCCGGCAGCATAACTGTACGGTTAAATACAAAAGACATTCCTGGCATCCTGGCCCAGGTAAAAACCAAATGGCAGGCCATTGCTTCGGGTGAACCATTTACCTATTCATTCATGGATGAACAGTTCAATAACCAGTACCAGGCCGAACAACAGACCGGCAAAATATTTATCACATTCGCCATCCTCGCCATATTCATCGCTTGCCTTGGTTTATTTGGCCTGGCCACTTATGCTGCTGAGCAACGGACAAAAGAAATCGGCATCCGGAAAGTGCTCGGTGCAACGGTAACGAATATAACAGGTATGTTGTCGAAAGATTTTGTAAAACTGATACTGATCGCTTCTGTCATCGCATTTCCGGCAGCATGGTGGGCAATGAATAAATGGCTGCAGGAGTTTGCCTACCGCACCGGTATCAGTTGGTGGATATTCGTTATGGCAGGAACGATAGCGTTGCTGATTGGCATTGTATCTGTGAGCTATCAGGCCATTAAGGCGGCGATGGCAAACCCGGTGAAGTCATTACGAACAGAGTGAGTAATGACGGAACCCCGATATGGTTCGGGGTGAAATCACTCCGTACGGAATAGTCTGAACCAGTATTTTTGAGATTACCTGGATTAATGAGATATCCCGGTAGCATAATATACGCAGACGTTTTGCGGCCTTTGCTTTCATTGTGCTCTTTTGCGTGAAACAAAAAATATCTCTTTTTCTGTTACCTCTTTGTCTCTCGTGCGTCATACACGTATATAAACCTTATCCCCGTTCCGGTTTTCCCGTTCATCTGAATTATTATAGCTAAATGGTTATTAGAAAGGACTGACGGCTGTCCGCATCTTATGTCAGAACGTATAACAGGATGCGGGCGATCCGCATGCCTGCTTTTACTTACTTCAAACTTTAAATGGAATAGTATGTTTAAAAACTATCTCAAAATCGGCTGGAGAAACCTTTTAAAAAACAAAGGGTTTTCGATCATCAATATTACAGGTCTTGCTACCGGGTTGGCCTGCTTTATACTTATTGCTTTGTATGTGGTAGACGAGCTGAGTTATGACCGCTACAATGAAAAAGCGGACCGGATTTACCGCATTAATGCAGACATAAATTTTGGTGGTAATAAACTGCACCTCGCTGTAAATTCTGACCCGATGGGTGCAACACTGAAAAAAGATTATCCACAAGTAGAAGAATATACCCGTTTCTACAATTCCAGCGGGTCAAAGCTGATCAAGAAAGGGACTGAGTTTATAGATGAAGTTCATGTTGCTCATGCCGATTCTACTTTATTCAACGTATTTACCTTACCTGCTGTGTCCGGAGATACGAAAACAGCGTTGAATGAGCCCAATACCGTAGTCATAACAGCTTCAACAGCAAAAAAATATTTTGGCACTACGAGTGCAGTGGGTAAAACGATTGAAGCTGATAAAACACCGTACAAAGTAACAGCAGTTATAAAAGATATTCCGCACAACTCTCATTTCAATTTTGATTTTATCTTTTCCATGAAGAATGTTACAGATTATCAATGGGGCAATTATCTCAGTCATAATTTTCAAACCTATATTGTTTTAAGAAAAGGAACAGATTACAAAGCCTTTGAAAAAAATTTCGCGCAGGTTATTGATAAATATGTTCTCCCGCAGGCAAAACAATTTATGCAGATCAATAGTATGGATGAATTCACCAAAGCAGGAAATAAATTAGAATACAGCCTGATGCCACTTACTGATATTCATTTGAAGTCTGACCGCTTTCCGGAACTCGGTGTAAATGGCAACATGCAGTATGTTTATATTTTCGGTGCTGTTGCCGTTTTTGTTTTACTGATTGCCTGTATCAATTTTATGAACCTGTCGACGGCGCGGTCCGCGAATCGGGCAAAAGAAGTAGGTATCCGTAAAGTATTGGGTACAGAAAGAAGATCTTTGATCAGCCAGTTTCTGACTGAATCAACTATTATGGTAACAATTTCCTTGTTGCTGGCCTTGCTGATAGCTGCACTTGTTCTCCCCTATTTTAATAATATCGCCGCAAAATCATTATCCTTCGGCAACCTTCTTGATCCGCGCATTTTACCTTTCCTGATTATTCTGCCATTTGCCGTAGGATTGCTTGCCGGTTTTTATCCTGCCTTTTTCCTTTCCGGGTTTCAGCCAATTAAAGTACTGGCAGGAAAAGGCAGCAGTGCATTGAAGAAAAGTAATCTTCGTAGCACCCTGGTTGTTTTTCAATTTGCGACTTCAATATTTTTAATCATCGGTACTATCGTTGTTTATCGCCAGCTCAATTATATACAAACTAAAAATCTTGGTTTCAATAAGGACCAGGTAATGATTATAGGTACAGGTGCACTGGATAAAAATGTGGAAGCGTATAAAAATGAAGTATTGGGTTTGCCGGGAGTTAAGATGGCTTCTATCAGTGGTTTTTTACCTGTTGCCAATTCCGGAAGAAACGATAACACGTTTTCCAAAGAAGCAGTAATGAGCTCGGAGAATGGAGTAAATATGCAGCGCTGGGCTATTGATTATGATTATATCAAAACGCTGGGCATGGAAATAGTGAAAGGAAGAAACTTCTCAAAAGAATTTGGAAGTGATTCAAGTGCTGTCATATTGAATGAAACAGCCGTTAAGCTATTCGGACTTACGGATCCAATCGGTAAAAAGATTTACACGTTTGATAATGACAATAAACCTGTTTCCTATAATGTGATTGGCATTGTCAAAAACTTTCACTTTGAATCCCTGCGCCAGAATATCGGGCCATTGGGTATGATGCTTGGTCACAGTACCTGGCTTACTTCATTTAAAGTAGATACAAAAAATATTCAATCCCTGGTAAAACAGGCTGAAGCCAAATGGAAAGCGATGGCGCCGGGCATGCCTTTCTTTTATCGTTTTCTCGACCAGGATTTCGATAACATGTACCGCGAAGAGCAGCGTGTCGGAAAAATTGCCATCACCTTTGCTGTATTGGCTATATTGATTGCATGCCTGGGTTTGTTTGGCCTTGCAACTTATATGGCTGAATTGCGCACAAAAGAAATCGGCATACGCAAAGTATTAGGCGCTTCTGTAGGCACTTTAGCGGGCATGCTGTCAAAAGATTTTCTGAAGCTGGTGCTTGTTTCATTTGTTATTGCGGTACCGGTTGCCTGGTGGGCTATGTATAAATGGCTGCAGGATTTCGCTTACCGTATCTCCATCGGCTGGTGGATATTCCTACTGGCAGGTGTAGTCGCAATTATGATTGCATTGATAACAGTGAGTTTCCAGGCAATAAAGGCAGCGATGGCCAACCCGGTGAAGTCATTACGAACAGAGTGAGTAATGATCCCGGATATCCGGGAATATGGTTCGGGGTGAGGTCACTCCGTGCCGAATAGTTTATTAGTCGGGAGTAGTTAGTCAGGAGTGCTTTGGCAGGAATTAATCTTGTTGTTGAATAGTATGATCACTGCAAAGACTTAAAAAAACGCATCCCTGTTAATGATGCGTTTTTATTTTCCACCTCCGGGGTATTTAGATTTCAAAAGAAATGCTTTGACATTTCTTTTGGTATAGTTGAGTTCAATTATTTCCTTCAACGCCTGCTTTTTATCAGGTGAATTTTTATAGTAGGATTTGCAAATGACATAACCCATAAAATATCCGAGGTCTGCATGGCCACCGGGAGCATCGCTTCCGTTATATAACCAGTTTCTTGTATCCTGGCCATTCATTTCTTTTTTAAATGAATTCCAGAGAGTTCTTTCATGTGCTTTACCATAAATCATATAGGGTGAAACAACCGGTTTTCGTAATAATAATTCTGCAATAAAATCACAGGCGCCTTCCCGTATGCAATAGCCTAATAAATTGGATTTACCATCATCTTCTGCATCGCCTCCTTTTTGTTGTGTATGACCTGCTTCATGGGCCACCATGGAAACTACATTAATATTGTTTTTAAAAACGCTCTGAAGCCATTCGTTCAGTTCTGAAGCATCAACTGTACCGTCAGACGCGGCAATCTCAGAGCCAATAAGAATTTTATCGGGGCTTGTGGTACCACCAGAGTTCAGGCAGCCAATAGTAAAGTATATGCCCGGTTGTTTAAACCCCGGATACAAAACTTTGAATCGTTTCATTATTTTTTCAATGTCTGGCGTATATGATTTTATCTGAAGCGTATGTGGTCTTAACGAGCTCCAGAATTTAGGATACTTCTGAATATTTCTCAAATGCCTTTGTGCTGAATGCTGCCGCGAAACCATAAAATCCTTCAGCCCGTCAGATGCTTTATCCATGTAAAGTGCCCGGATAAACTGAACCTGTTTCGATGAATCAGTAGTTGATTGAACACTATCATATGCAAGCCAGAAGTTGTCAATATCAGACGTAAATATTTTTGTGGATGATTGACAGTATCCCGCGAATGAAGACAGGACAAATAGCGGAATTAAAATCAGTTTGCTCATATAAAGGTGGCTGATAATTGGCACCTGAAGTTAATAATTTGTTGCCGCTTCTGATCCGCCTCCTTACTTATACGGGTTTAATATCTATTAGCGGAGTTTGATCTAAAACCTCAAGCGCCGAAACCCTGATGTTATTTCCCGAAACTGAAAGAACCTTCACTTTATGAATACCAATTGGATTAGGGCGATCCGGTGATCTTGTTGAAAACACACCAATCAACGGTGAATTGTAGTTATTCCGGCGTACACATTTTATAACACTGCGGTCCGCTTGGTGTAGCCAGGTTAGCAGCATAATCTCGGTACCCACGGTTATATCTTTAATGCCTTCGGCAAATTCCTCGTAAATGTTTAACTCCGCTTCCGGTGCGTTCTCATTCTCCTGCAATGGGCAATCTTCAATTTTTTTTAACGAAGAGTGAATGATACCGATAAATTTTATTGCTGCTTCCATCTGTTCTGCGAATTTGTTTTTATTCTCAACAAAAAACTTTTGACAATCATAAAAAAGCCGCTTCTGTTACACCGACCCCCGTCCCCGGTCTATATTTCAAAATGGATTTTCCTGGCTACGTTGTTGCGGGTAGTTATCACAAAGCATGGTTCACTGATTTCAAAGTTTATCAATTTTATTGTGAATTACCTGCTTTTCAGCCTGCGTCTTTGCTAATGAATAAGCTTTCTCCAGGCTGGCTTTTGCTTTTTTAGTATCAACGGTTTTGTATAGTTCCCCCAATAGTAAAAAATAAAAATGGGTATTCTCCAACTTCAATTTTTCAGCTTCCTGCAAAGCAGCTTCTGCTCCATGTACTTTATAGTAGGCAAAACTTCTGTTCAATGCCACAGCCGGAGAATAGTTAATCAGTAGTAACTGATCATACAAGTGAAGGATATCTTCCCACTTTTCGGTTGTATCCGCCTTTATACAATGCCAGTAAGCAATTCTTGCTTCCAGGTGATAAGAGCTTATTTCATTTCCCTGCGCCGAACGATTTAAAAAATGCATTCCCTGGTTGATTAATGCCGCATCCCATAATTCTTCATTTTGTTCTTCATAAAGCACCAATCCGTCATCATTTGTCTTTCTTGCATCGAACCGTGATGCGTGGAAACACATTAATGCGATCAACGCATTCGTTTTAGGTTGATTTGTTTTCTCATAGTCTGTAAGCGACAATCCCAAACGTAATGCCTCCAGGCAGAAATCTTTTTGCAATACCTGGTTTTGTGTTTTTGAATAATATCCTTCGCTGAACAACAGGTAAATAATATGCAGCACATTGTCGAGCCGTTTGGTAATTTCATTTTCAGGAGGCAATTCCATTTTAATATTCTCTGTTCTTAGTTTTTCTTTGGCTCTGAACAGTCTTTTATTAATCGTTTCCTTATTAGAAAAAAACGCCTCAGCTATTTCATCAATACCAAAACCGCAGAGAATACGTAATGCTAATCCAATCTGTGCTTCACTCGCAATAGCCGGGTTACAAATAGCAAATAGCATTTGTAGCTGGCTGTCTTTAATATTTTGCTGAGAAAAATTCAATTCCCCGGTTTCAGTGGTTTCTGCCTCACTTATCTTTATCGCCGGAATTACTTTTTGTTCAAAAATTTTATTTCTGCGGAAATGGTATGCTGTTTTTTGTTTAGCGACTGCATATAACCATGCCGCGGGATTTTCCGGAATACCTTTAATGCCCCAGGTTTCAGTTGCCAGTAAAAATGTTTCGCTGACTATGTCCTCGGCTATTTCAATATGCTGCAACCCGTAAAGCTTACTGATAACAGCAACCATTTTAGAAAACTCCTGCTGGAATAAATGCTTTAAAGATTCGAATTCTTTTTGCATAGTACGAAGTAAACTAAGTTAAGGGTTTAATGGCTTTGTGTTCATTTGAAACTCCGCAGTAACATTTGATGAAGAAAATATTTATTAGCCGGAAGAACTTTAAACACTTAAACCATTAAACCCTTAAACTTATAACAATCCTTATTCATAGACAGGCCTGATCTCTACACTTCCGCCGGCATCTATTGCAGGACAACCGTGTGCCAGTGTTGTAGCTTCATCCAGGCTTTCTGCTTTCACAACTATAAAACTTCCCAGCCTTTCTTTTATCTCAACAAACGGGCCATCTGTTATTACCCCGCCTGCTTTCAATACTTTCCCTTCCATGGCAAGCCGCTGTCCGTTACTCACTAATTTTCCTTCAGCGGCTATTTTACCTGCCCAATCATGCCATTTTTTAGAAAGTTCCTGCATCTCTTTCGGCGATATACTGCTATAGTCAAAGGTCGGCTGCCTGAATAATAACACGAATTCTTTCATTGCTTTAATTTTAATAGTTATCGAAAATATGGGTAGTGTCTCATTTTGAAAAATTTGAACCACATAAATTCTGTGTGAATTTCTATGTGCCTAAGATCCTATTTGGTTCAAAAATCATTTTAGAACGGATATATTTCAAACTGAGACACTACCAAAATATGAATTACCGCAAATTTTCAAAAAAATTGAATTCTAATTGGCCTGAACTGCAAATTGTCCCGGCTGATATGATCCCACTTTATCAGTAGAAGGGAAAGCAAGATTGATACGATTATAGCTATTGATTGTTATCGTTGCTATTGTTAAATCAACCAGTTCTTCTTCTGTAAATTGATTTATTGCTTCGTCATACACTTCATCCGGCACTTTGTCCCCTGTAAGTTTTGTCACTGCTTCCGCCCATGCCAATGCCGCCCGTTCACGGTCCGTATAGAAGGGCGCTTCACGCCATGCATTCAGTACATACAAACGTTGTTCACTTTCACCTTTTTCACGCAGGTCTTTCGCATGCATATCCAGGCAAAAGGCACAACCATTTATCTGCGATACACGAAAGTAAATTAAGTTCAAAAGTGATTCCTCAACTGTCGATTTGGAAAGATAAATTCCTAAACCATATAAAGCTTTAATCGCTTTGCTGCCTTTTTCAATAACATTCAATCTCTGTTCCATTTTGTTTAATTTTTCAGTTATTAATTGAATTACACCCTAATAATGACCGGGATGAAACAAATTGGACAGAGCCTGAGAAATATTTTTTAAGATTAAGTTTCAGTGATTTAGAAAGATTATGAGGAAATTTGTGGTCAGTTCGATGCATTTTCAGCATCTGCCGTCCTATATAAATGTTCAGGTACACGGGCCAGCACAGAAGGCGCTACCTTTTTACCCAACCCATAAAATTGCTGGAAGCTCATTATTAGTGGCCGCCACTTGTCAGGATCAATACGATTGGGATAGTCATCCATCAAAATTGATTCTTCTGTATGAACACGAACAACTTTTAATTCGATGTTCATAATCTTCCCTTTTTGTAAAGGTTCATCTTCACCAACTCCATGTGCGGCTATCAAACGTGCTTCCATTTGTACCGGGCATTCCAACACAGCGGGTGCATTCACTTTGTCAGAAGGTATCGGTGTTAATCCGGCTATCTCAAATTTATCCCGTTCATAACGATACCCTCTTCTCATTTTTCCTTCAGGTACCGGGTTACTGCCCGTTGTAAGCGCAAGCCGGTTCACTGCATCCACTTCATTTACAGAAGGAAGATTTAACACACATTGTTTTGTACGCAACAGATTTTCTGTTGTTTTTGAAAATGCAGATATCCCAATAATACATCGCCAGCCCAACCAGAAAACAGATGATATCGGGGCCAGATTGTAAGAGCCATCTTCATTTACTGTACTGATCAACACTACTGGTGTACCAAAATAAAGAATCGAAGGTTCGCTGATTGTATGCATCGCGTTTTATTTAGTGCACACAAAATTGTTTCTATTCCGGCTTTGCTGAAACCCGATTCTTGTGATGTTTGGGATTGCTGATTATATTATTGGGTAAGCTCTGGATAAATAGTATGCATTTTGTCCCATTTCGCTTGCCCCGGTTGTTATATAACTACAACTATTTTTTATAACAACAATATGTGACGATGTTTATGCTGTGTAAATTTCTTTTCCGTCTGCCATTA
>Ga0207689_10005712_pt1 | contig 11064 bp, 8 predicted proteins | sample KBSMisM52_FD_184312 | JGI IMG/M metagenome (GOLD analysis project Ga0207689, IMG submission 184312) | Miscanthus rhizosphere microbial communities from Kellogg Biological Station, Michigan, USA - KBS Miscanthus M5-2 (SPAdes) (version 2) | ecosystem: Host-associated > Plants > Roots > Rhizosphere... | reverse complement strand
CGTGTTCAACCAGGCGCTCTACAGCGCGCCGGGCTACGATTCGTTGAAGGATTTCGCGCCGCTCGCGTTCGTCGGCGGCGTATCGAACGTGATGATCGTGAATCCATCGAATCCCGCAATGGCGCCGCGCGACATCGTGGCCGCGGCGAAGGCGAAGCCGGGGCAGCTCACGTTCTCTTCCGGCGGCAGCGGCACGAGCCATCACCTGTCCGGCGTGCTGTTCGCGCAATTGACGGGCACGGAGCTCGTGCACGTGCCCTACAAGGGCGCGCCGCAAGGCGTGCTCGCCGTGGTCACGGGCGAGGTGACGATGGGCTTCTTCAACACGCCCACCGTGATCGGGCAGATCAAGGAGGGCAAGGTGAAAGCGCTCGGCGTCACGAGTCTCAAGCGTTCGCCGTTGTTGCCCCTCGTCCCGACGCTCGACGAACTGGGCATCGCGGGCTACGAGGTCAACACGTGGTTCGGCTTCGTCGCGCCGGCCAGGACGCCGCAGGACATCGTCGCGCGGCTCAACGTCGAGCTCACGCGCATCTTCGCTTCCGCCGAGGCCAGGGAAAAGCTTGGACCGCAGGGATTCGATCTCGCGCCCCCGATGGCGCCGGCCATGTTCGCGAAGCTGATCAGCGACGACCTCGCGACGTGGGTGCCGATCGTCAAGGCATCCGGAGCCACGGCGAACTGACGGCCCAGTGCCAAGCGGCGGGATGCATTCCGGGAAGCGCGGGAGGTAGCGCATGAATTGGCAGTTGAACGAGAATTCGCTGTTCGCGATCCTGCTTCGCTCGTCGTGGTGGATCAGTTTCGCCATTGCCGGCGCGGTGACCGCCGTAGCGGTCGCGCTGCTGCCGGACGCCTATAAGGGCTTCGGCGCCATGACCGGATTGCCATTCGTCGTTATCGGCGCCATCGCCGCCTGGAGGCAATTGCAGGCGCCGTCGGCAGCCCGCATCGACCGCACGCTCGCTGCCGTCCGCGGGATGTCGTGGGTTGAGTTCTCCCGTGCTGTCGAGGCGGCCTATCGGCGGCAGGGATACAGCGTGCGCGCGATTGCGGGAAGCGGTGCCAATTTCGAGATCACAAAGGAAGGGCGCACTGCGCTCGTCTACTGCAAGCGCTGGAAAGTAGTGCACACCGGTGTCGAGGCGCTCTTCGACCTCCACGCCTTGAAGGAATCAAGGAACGCGCAAGAATGCATCTACGTGGCGGCGGGCGAGATCACCGCCAACGCGCGGGCCTTTGCCTCCAGGAACGCAATCAGGCTCGTGGGCGGCCCCGAGCTCGCGCAGCTCTTTCGCGGCACTGACCTGCGCTAGACTCGTATCTCGTCGCGGCGCAGATGGGCGGCCCGACCCCTGGACCAAGGAGGTCGATGATGGAACGCGGAGTGGCAACACGCGGCAAGGTCGCACGGGAGATCGCCGGCGCCGACGCCATCGAGATCAAGGCGACGATTCCGCACCACCAGATCAGGCAGGCGCTGGCGCGCTTCAATCTGACGGAGAGGAACGACGAGGAGCGCTACATCTATTTCTTCGACACGCCGAAGCTCGATCTGCTCGGCGCGGGGATCATCGCCCGCGCCCGTCGCGTAGTCGGCGACGCGCATGACAGCACGGTGAAGTTCCGGCCGGTCAACCCGGCCGATGTCAGCCAGAAATGGCGGCGGTACCCGGACTTCAAGATCGAGGCGGATGCGAGCGAAACGTCGCTCGTGAAATCGGCGTCGTTTTCGATGCCGGTGCTCAAGGGCCACATCAAGCGCGTCGCCATCGGCAAGAAGCCCATTGCCGAAATCTTCACTCCGGCGCAGATGAAGTTCCTGTCGCGGATCGCGGGCCACAAGATCGATTTTTCGAGCCTCGTGGTGCTCGGGCCGCTGATCGCCCAGCGCTGGCGATTGGAGGATCCTGGATGCCCGTGGCCGATCACCGCCGAGTTGTGGACGCGCGCGGACCGGAAACGGATGATGGAACTCTCGATCAAGGCACGCGCCGTCCAGGCCGCAGTCGCCGTAGGCGGCTTCATGGCCTTCCTGGCCGAGGTCGGCGCGGAGCGCGACAAGGATCAGCAGACCAAGACGCGCTGGGCGCTCGAATACTATGTCTCGAAGCTCGCGAAGCCTTGGGACCGCAAGGCTGCAGCCAAGGCAACGACAAAACAAAAACCGAAACCGAAACCGAAACCGAAACCGAAGAAGAACAGCGCTACAACCCGATCGCATCGACGATGAGCTTCCCGAGCTCGCGGCGCAGCTTCTCCCGCACCGGCGCGTACGCGCGGCTCTTGACGAGATTCTTGAGCTCGTACGGGTCGCGGTCGAGGTCGTACAGCTCGTCGAGCTCGCTCGCGCGGCCGCGGTTGACCCAGTGGATGTATTTGTAACGGTCGGTGCGCACCGCCTTGTATGTCATGCCGACGAGCCACGGCATCGCCTGCTCTGCCCAATATTCGACGAGGAATGATTTGCGCCATCCGGCAAGCTTGCCGTCAGCCTTTCCAGCACGCTTGCCGGCATGTGTGCCGGCGAAGAGCGGCATGAGCGAGCGGCCCTGGATCTGCGCTCCCGGCTTGCCGCCGGCGAGCTCGATCAGCGTCGGGGCGATGTCCTGGCAGATGACGAGCTCGCGCCGCCTCGATCCCGCCTTGACCTTGCGCGGGTAGCGAACGACGAACGGCGAGCGTATTCCCTCTTCGTAGGCGAAGCGGCGCTCGGGACCGAGGGCGTGCTCGCCGAAGAAATAGCCGTTGTCGCCCAGGAAGACGATAAACGTGTTGTCGAGCGTGCCTTGCCGTTCAAGCGTTTCGAGAATCGCGCCGATCCCTTCGTCGACCGACGCCATCATTCGCGCGCGCTGCCGGATCTCTTCCTGCTCGCCCGCGTGGAGCGCCTTCAGGATCGCTCGCGCGCGATCCGACTGCCTGAGGCCGAAGCACTCGGCCCACGCGGGTTTCTGCCGGATCACTTCGGCGGCCGGCAGCATGTTGGGCGTCCTCGGGAAGCTCGAGTCGCGGTAGAGATCGCGATGGCGCGGAGCGGCGATGTATCCGCCGGCCGTCGAGACGCCGAACGTGCCATCGGCAGCCTGGGTGGCGTCCGGATGCACGGCCTTGTGCGCGAAGAAGAGCGAGAAGGGCTTCGTGCGCTTGCGGTCGAGGAACCCGACCGCGAGCTCGTTCATGATGTCGGTGATGTAGCCTCGATGCTCGACGTATTTGCCATCGTGATTGAGCGTCGGGTTCACGATCTTGCCGTGACCGTCGTAGCTCACCCACGTGTCGTAGCCGGGCCGCGGCATTCCGTCGTTGCCCATGTGCCACTTGCCGATGTGCGCCGTTTCGTAGCCTCGCTTCTGCAACTCGAGATGGTAGTTCGGCAGCCGGTGACTCATCGCGTCGCGCGCCACGTTGTCGATGATCCCGTGCCGGCTCGCGTACTGGCCGGTGACGATCGACGCGCGGTTCGGCGAGCAGATGGGTGTCGTGTGGAATGCGCGCTCGAACAGCGCGCCTTCATGCGCAAGACGATCGACGTTCGGCGTCTGCATGTACGGATGGCCGCCCGCGCCGAACTCGTCGTAGCGCAGGTCGTCGATCAGGATGACCAGGAAATTGGGCTTCATGAGCTTGGGGCGACCATGAGTGCGACGGGGGAGATTATCATGCGCGACATGAGCGTCCGCCTTGCACTCGGCAGTGCTGCAGTCTTCCTTTTCGCCGCCGTGGCGCTGGGCGCGTTCGGCGCGCACGCGCTGAAAGCGAAGCTCGAGCCGGACCTCTTGGCGGTGTACCAGACGGCGGTGCAATACCACTTCTGGCACGCGCTCGGATTGCTGGCGGTCGGCATCCTGCTCCTGCACAAGCCGGAAAGCGGCACGCTGATCGCCGCAGCCGCGCTCCTTGCCGCGGGGATCGTCGTCTTCTGCGGCAGCCTCTACGCGCTCGCGCTCACGGGCGTTCGCGGCTGGGGCGCCGTGGCGCCGATCGGAGGAGTCGCGTTTCTCGCAGCGTGGGCCGCGCTCGCCTGGGCAGCCTGGCGCTGGTGAGGGAAGCGGACAACCGTTCGCTAGTCGACCTTCGCTCCCGACTCTTTCACCACCTTCGCCCACTTCGCGGTTTCAGCCTGGATATGGCGCGCGAAGTCCTCCGGGGTTCCGCCGGCGATGTTCGCGCCGACATTCGCGAGTTTCTCTTTGGCTCCCGGAGACGCGAGCCACTTCGCGATCTCCGCGTTGAGCTTGTTGACGATTTCCGGCGGAGTTCCGGCGGGAGCGAGCACGCCGAACCACGACGACGCCTCGAACCCGGGCAGCCCGGCTTCGGCGACGGTCGGTGTGTCCGGCAACGCCGGCGCGCGCGCGGCCGACGTGACCGCGAGCGCACGCAGCTTGCCGGCCTTGATCTGCGGCAGCGACGGCGGCAGGTTGTCGAACATGAGCTGCACTTGTCCGCCGATCAAATCCTGCAGCGCGGGCGCGCTCCCCTTGTACGGCACGTGCGTCATCTGCACGCCGGCCATCACCTTGAAGAGCTCGCCCGACAAGTGGATCGACGTGCCGCTTCCGGACGACGCGAAGTTGAGCTTGCCCGGATTCGCCTTGGCGTAGGCGATGAGCTCCTGCACCGAATTTACAGGCAGCGCGGGATTGACTTCGAGCACGTTCGGGACGCCCGCGACGAGAATCACCGGCACGAAGTCCTTGACGTGGTCGTACGGCATCTTCGAGTAGAGGCTGGCATTGATCGCGTGCGTGCCGACCGTGCCCATTTCCAGCGTGTAGCCATCGGGTGCGGCTTTCGCGACGAGCTCCGAGCCGATGTTGCCTCCCGCTCCCGGGCGATTGTCGACGACGACACTCTGGCCCCAGGCGTCGGTGAGATGCTTCGCGACCTCCCGGGCAAGGATGTCGGTGGCCCCGCCGGCGGGAAACGGCACGACCAGGCGAATCGGCTTCGTCGGGTACGCCGGAGCCTGGGCGCCCGCGATGGCCGCGAGCGCGAACGCCGATACTCCGAGCAGGAACAGCGCCGCGTGCCGCACGATCGATTTCATCTCGCTTCCTCCGTTGTCGATGCGGTCGACGGCGTCAGTCGACCTTGGCGCCCGAGACCTTGACGATCCGCGCGTATTTGGGAATCTCGCTCTGGATGAAGGCGGCGAATTGCCCGGGTGTCGTCGGCGCCGGCTCCGCGCCCTGCGCCGTGAGCCGCTCGCGCATCTCGGGCGAATTGAGGATCTTCGTGACCTCGCCGTTCCACTTCGCGATCACGTCCGGCGGCGTGCCGGCCGGCGCGAGCAGGCCGAACCACGTCGAGATGTCGAAACCCGCGAGGCCGGCTTCGGCCATCGTCGGCAAGTCGGGCGCGAGCTTCGAGCGCTCTTTGGTCGTCACCGCAAGCGCCTTCAACTTGCCCGCCTTGACCTGCGGCATCGCGTTGGCGAGGTTGTCGAACATGAACTGCGTATCGCCGGCGAGCAGCGCCTGCGTTGCCGGCGCGCCGCCCTTGTACGGGACGTGCACGATTTCCGTTCCCGTGTCGACCTTGAACAGTTCGCCGGCGAGATGGCCGGCGCTGCCGTTGCTGCCCGAGCCGAACGCGAGCTTGCCGGAATTGGCCTTCGCATAGGCGACGAACTCCTTCGCCGAGTTGACGGGCAGCGACGCGTTGACGACGAGCACGTTCGGCGTGACGGCGACGAGCGTGATCGGCGCGAAGTCCTTCACCGCGTCGTACGGCATCTTCGCGTAGAGACTCGGGTTGACGGCGTGCGTCGACAGCGCGCCCATCAGGATCGTGTAGCCGTCGGGGGGCGATTTCGCGACCAGGTCGGCGCCGATGTTGCCGCCCGCGCCGGGACGATTGTCGACGACAACGCTCTGGCCCCAGTCCTCGCTCGCCTTCTGGGCGATGAGGCGTCCGACGATGTCGAGCGGTCCGCCGGGAGGAAACGGAATGACGAGCCTTACGGGACGATTCGGATAGGGCGCAGCGGGTTGCGCTGCGGCGTCGCTCGCGGGAATCGCTAAAAGGAGCGCTGCTCCGGCGATCGCCAGCAGAAAGGGAAGTCGGGCGTTTGTGGTCTGCAATTCGAGGAGTCTTTCGAAAGTTGTCCCGCTTCCGCATCGTCTCGGCTAAAGTGGGTGCCGTAGGTGGCCCGCAGGTGGCCGTTCGGCCGTCGGATTCTAGCAGCTTGAAACCGAACCACGGTCGCGCTTGTCTCACCTGCCACGTGGAGTTGGGGGCGGGGACGACGGCGATTGCCGGGTCGTCCGGGAACAGCGCATAATTAACCCTTTTGAGTTTTCTGACCCGAATTGGGTCACTTTTCCATTAAATGAATAAATCGATCGTCGTCGTGATCGTTGTGCTCGGTATCGCAGTCGCCGCCGGGGGAGGGTATTGGTTCGGCCAGCAGCGCACGGGCGCGGGTGCAGGTGCCGGCAACTCGCCGGCCGCCGCCGCCGGCGGTCCCGTGACCGCGGCCAAGAGCCAGGCGAGCGCTCCGGCGGTCATGGTGGAAGCCGTCACCGCTTCGACGGCTCCGATGCCCCAATCGATCACCGCGGTCGGCAGCCTGCGCTCAGACGAGTCGGTCACGCTGCGACCGGAGGTCGCCGGGCGCGTCAGCGCGATCGGGTTCCAGGAAGGCCGGCCGGTGTCCAAGGGGGTCACGCTCGTCAAGCTCGATCCGGCGATCAACGAAGCCGAGGTCCTGCAAGCGAAGGCCAACCTGACGCTCGCCAAGGCCAAGTACGACCGCGCCGTCGACTTGCAGAAACAGGGCTTCATTTCCGGCCAGGCGCGCGACGAGGCGGAAAACAGCCTGAAGGTCATGGAGGCGTCGGTCGCGCTCGCGGCGGCGCGTCTCGCGAAGATGGAGATACGCGCGCCGTTTTCGGGATTGATCGGCCTGCGCTCGGTTTCGGTCGGCGACTACGTGAAGGAAGGCCAGGACATGGTCAACCTCGAGTCGATCGACCCGCTCAAGGTCGACTTCCGCGTTCCGGAGATCTACCTGAAGCAAGTACAGGTCGGGCAGAAGCTGGAAGTGAGCCTCGACGCATTGCCCGGGCGCAAGTACGAGGGGACCGTCTCGGCGATCAACCCGTTGGTGGATGCGGCGGGGCGGGCGATCGTGATTCGTGCACAAGTCAGGAACGCCGATACTGCGTTGCGCCCGGGCATGTTCGCCCGCGTGAAACTGTTGACCAAGGACGAGCGCGATGCGCTTGTCCTTCCCGAGCAGGCGCTGGTACCGCAGGGCGAGGAGCAATACGTGTTCCGCGTCATCGACGGCAAGGCGACACGCACGAAGGTGGAGGTCGGGCAGCGCCGCGACGGACGCGTTGAGGTCGTCAAGGGCGTCACCCCCGGCGACACGATCGTCACCGCAGGGCAGTTGAAGCTTCGCGACGGCACGCCGGTGACGCTCGCCACGGTGGCGAAGGCGGGCGCGACCGGTGCCGCGCCAAAGGCGGACAACGGCGCGCCTCCGGCCAAAGCCGACAGCGGCGCCGCCCGCGCACCGAAGTCGTAGATCTCCCTCGAGGGAGGACCGCCATGCAATTGCCCGAGATATGCATCAAGCGTCCCGTGTTCGCCACGGTGCTGTCGCTCATCATCCTGCTTGTCGGCCTCATTTCGTATACGCGCCTTTCGGTGCGCGAATATCCCCGGATCGACGAGCCGGTGGTCAGCGTGTCGGTCACCTATCGCGGCGCGTCCGCGGAGGTCGTCGAGTCGCAAGTGACGAAGCCGCTCGAGGACTCGCTGTCGGGCATCGAGGGCGTCGAAGTGATGACGTCGCAAAGCCGATCGGAGACGAGCCGCATCAACGTCCGCTTTACGCTCAAGCGCGACCCGGACTCCGCGGCCGCCGACGTGCGCGACAAGGTGGCTCGCGCGCGCGGCAAGCTGCCCGACACGATCGACGAGCCGATCATCGCCAAGGTCGAAGCGGATTCGCAGCCCATCATCTACATTGCGGTGCAGGCCGGATCGCTGACACCGCTCGAAGCCTCCGACTACGTGAAGCGCTACGTGCAGCCACGCCTCTCCGTGTTGCCGGGCGCTGCCGACGTCCGGATCTTCGGCGAGCGCCAGGTCTCGATGCGGATCAACCTCGACCGCACCCGGCTCGCCGCCTACAAGCTCACCGTGCAGGACGTCGAGGACGCGATACGGCGCCAGAACGCGGAGATCCCGGCGGGGCGCATCGAATCGTCGACGCGCGAATTCACCGTCGTTGCCGAGACCGACGTCAGGCTGCCCGAGCAGTTCAACAACATCATCGTCGCCAACGTCGGGAGTTACCCGGTGCGCATCCGCGACGTGGGTGCAGCCGAGATCGGCCCGATCGACGAGCGCGTGATCTCGCGGTACAACGGCCAATCTTCGCTCAACATCGGCGTGATCAAGCAGGCGGTGGCAAACCCGCTCGACTTGTCGAATGGAGTGCGCACCGAAGTCGCCAAGATGAATGAAGGGCTGCCGACGGGGATGAAGCTCGTCGTCGCCTACGATACGTCCGTATTCATCGACCGCTCGATCAAGTCGGTGTTCGAGACGATCGGCGAGGCGATCGTCCTTGTCGTGCTCGTCATCTATTTCTTCCTGCGCAGTCTCCGCGCCACGATCATCCCGATCGTCACGATACCCGTGTCGCTGGTCGGTGCCTTCGGGCTCATGTACCTGTTCGGGTTCACCGTCAACACGCTGTCGCTCCTGGCGATGGTGCTGGCGATCGGGCTCGTCGTCGACGACGCCATCGTGATGCTGGAGAACATCCATCGGCACGTCGAATCCGGAAAGCCGCGGATCAAGGCGGCCATCGACGGGGCGCGCGAGATCGGATTCGCCATTGTCGCGATGACGCTCACGCTCGCTTCGGTGTTCGCGCCGCTGGCGTTCGCCACGGGCCGCACGGGACGCCTCTTCATCGAGTTCGCGCTGACACTGGCCGGCGCCGTGATGGTGTCGGGCTTCATCGCGCTCACGCTGACGCCGATGATGTGCTCGCTGCTGCTCAAGCACGAGGCGCGCCATTCCTGGATCTACAACATGATCGAGCGCGCCCTGACGGCGATGACGCAGGGATACCGCCGCGCGCTCGCCGCGACGCTGCGCGCGCGGTGGGCCGTCGTCGTCGCCTGGTTCGCGGTTGCTGCGCTGGGCGCGCTTTTCTTCATCCTGCTCAAATCCGAGCTTTCGCCGATCGAGGATCGCGGCGTCGTGTTCGGGCTGGTCACCGCTCCGCAGGGCTCCACTCCGCAATACACCGCGGATCAGATCAAGCCGATCGAGGAGTTCTATTCGCAGATTCCCGAAGCCGCCGCGTACACCGCGATCTCCGGCTTTCCGACCGTGGTCGACGGCAATGCCGTGCTGCGGTTGAAGCCGTGGGAGGAGCGCACGAAGAAGCAGCAGCAGATTGCCGACGAATTGCGGCCCAAGTTCGCCGCGATTCCCGGCGCGATCGCCTTTCCGATCAACCCGCCGTCGCTCGGGCAGTCGTTCCGGTCGACGCCGGTCGAATTCATCGTGATGTCGCAGGTCCCGTACGCCGAGCTGCAGCGCACGGTGGACCGGTTCCTGGACGAGGTCAGAAAGTATCCCGGGATCCAGAACCTGCAGATCGACCTGCGCCTCAATACGCCGGAAGTACGCGTCAACATCAACCGCGACAAGCTTTCCGACGTCGGCGTCGGCGTCGACACGGTGGGGCGGACGCTGGAGACGATGCTGGGCGGACGCCAGGTCACGCGCTTCAAGCGCGACGGAGAGCAGTACGACGTGATCGTCCAGGTGGCGCCGCTCGATCGGACGACGCCCGCGGACATCAGCGACGCCTATGTGCGGGCGCGCGACGGCAGCATGGTCCAGCTGTCCAATCTCGTCGACGTGAAGGAAGGCGTCGCGCCGCAGTCGCTCAACCACTTCAACCGGCTGCGTGCCGTCAAGGTCACGGGGACTCTGGCACCGGGATACGCGATCGACGAGGCGCTCGTCGCGATGAACGACGCCGCGAAGCGCGTGCTGCCCAATACGGCGCAGACCGATTTGGACGGCCAGTCGCGCGAGTTCAAGAAGTCCGGCGGCGAGATCTACTTCACGTTCGTGCTGGCGCTTCTCTTCATCTATCTCGTGCTGTCGGCACAGTTCGAGAGCTTCGTGCATCCGTTCGTGATCATGCTGTCCGTGCCGCTGTCGATGACGGGAGCGCTCTTCATGCTCTGGCTCACCGGAGGCACGCTCAACATCTACAGCCAGGTGGGGCTCGTGACTCTCGTCGGGCTCATCACCAAGCACGGCATCCTGATCGTCGAATTCTCGAATCAGCTTCGGGCCAAAGGCGAGCCGCTGCTCGACGCCGTCATCGATTCGGCAACGCTGCGCCTGCGCCCCATCCTCATGACCACCGGTGCGATGGTGCTGGGCGCCGTGCCGCTTGCGCTGGCGACGGGGGCTGGGGCCGAGTCGCGGACGCAAATCGGCTGGGTGATCGTCGGGGGAATGAGCTTCGGCACCCTGCTCACGCTATTCGTCGTGCCCACCGCCTATACGCTGCTCGCCGGGCGCCGTGTCGAGCGGCTGCCGAAGGGCGAGGTGGCGGCGGCGCCGCTGCCGCACCCGGGCGCAGCGGACTAGGACGGCACGCGTACGGCGCACATTCTGCCCGGTCGCCGAGCCCGCAGGCACCCGAACGGAACTTGCAATAGAATCGCCACCGAGAACTCCAATACTGGCGTCTCGGCAATCCTAGAGGAGGAACTCCATGTCGCAGCGCATTTCGCTTTTTCGTCGCGTCGTTCTCGCCGCGGGCCTGATCGGCTTTGCCGCGGCGGCCCAGGCCGTCGTCGAGATCCAGTGGTGGCACGCGATGACCGGCGCCAACAACGATCGCGTCAACAATCTCGCCAAGCGCTTTAACGAGAGCCAGAGCGAGTACAAGGTCAATGCGGTCTACAAAGGCAGCTATCCCGAAGCGATGGCGGCGGCGATCGCCGCGTACCGCTCGGGCAACGCACCGCACATCCTGCAGGTGTTCGAAGTGGGCACTGC
>Ga0207689_10005711_pt1 | contig 11065 bp, 10 predicted proteins | sample KBSMisM52_FD_184312 | JGI IMG/M metagenome (GOLD analysis project Ga0207689, IMG submission 184312) | Miscanthus rhizosphere microbial communities from Kellogg Biological Station, Michigan, USA - KBS Miscanthus M5-2 (SPAdes) (version 2) | ecosystem: Host-associated > Plants > Roots >... | reverse complement strand
GTTGTCGCCACGTTCTTGCCCAACTCGAAAGCCGAGTAGTCGGTCATGCTGATGGCAAGCTGGCCCCCACCGCGCTCGAGGTCTGTGAGCAGATGATCCAGGCCATCGATCAGGTTCTTGCCACCAGAGTCGATCGTCGCTTTCAGGACGTCCGGGTTGGTGAGCACGAAGTTGGTGGGCGCCAGCGCATCCACGAACTGTTTCGTGAAAAAGCGCACCTTGCGTGCAGTCTGCGGATCCATGTTCTGCACGTCGGATACCGACTGCTGGATATTTTGGGCGGCGATTAGATACGACTGCTTGATGTAGTCGAACAGGAAATTGTTTTGCCAAACCTCGTTCTTGAAGCGGTTGTCGGTCTTGCCCGGCTCGGCCACTGGCGCCGGTGTCTCGCCGAGGAAACGCTGCATCGAGCTGTGCCATAGCCGCATATAGTCGTGCCACATGCGCAGCTGCGCCTCGGCCAGTTTCATCGGGTCCGACCACATTTTCGCAGCCAGGTCGATGAAGGCGTTGCCCACTCCGACATCGTCAGTGGGCAGAGCAGTCTTGCCGGCCGCCGTACGCGCCAGAAACTCGTTGGCGATGTTCTGGCTGCGCTCGGCGATCTGGGCGAAGGACTTCGCCAACTCGTCCGAATCGAGCAGCTTGGGTTTCGGGGACTGGTCAGAGCCGGTGGGAGTTGCCATAGAAAGCTAGTTTTCCCTGGGTACGACCGATTCAGTGCCGGCGCTGGAAGCGTATCACGCCGTCCGGACCTTGCTCGGACGTGAGCCGGCCCTGGTGCACAAGGTAGTTGAGGTGGGCGATGGCCTCACCCATTGCAAAGAATATCTGGTGCCCGTCCAGTTTACGACGGAACAGCACAGGCAGCACGTCGGCGGCGCTGGCTGGTTGCGTGCAGGCGGCCAACAACTCGGCCAGACGCTGATCGTGATGTTCCGCCAGTTGCGCTGCCCGGGTTCGCAACCCGTGAAAGGGCAAACCGTGCGAGGGCAGCACCAGGGTCGTGGCCGGCAACTCGGCATAGCGTGCAACCGATTCGAGAAACAGGCGCAGCGGGTTGCCGTTCGGCTCGCTCGGCCACACACTGACGTTGGTGCTGATGCGCGGCAGGATCATGTCGCCGGAGATCAGCACGCCTAATTCTTCGCAATACAGCGCGGCGTGCTCCGGTGCATGACCGTAGCCGACGATTACACGCCAACTCCGGCCGTGGACCGCGATCGAATCTCCTTCCATGATCCGGCGAATCTGCGCGGGCGGCTCGGACACGGTGCGTTTGTAGGCATTGCCGCGCGCGCCTATCGATGCCAATCGTTCTTCGTCGAGGCCGTGGCGAGCGAATAGTGCCGCAGGTCCCTTGACTCCATAGCCTGCCACCTCGGCGCAAACGGCGTGCGCGGTGAGGAATTCGCCTTGCGTCATCCATAACTCGACGTCAAAGCGGCGCGTCAACCACCCCGCCAGCCCGAAGTGATCCGGGTGATAGTGCGTGACTATCACGCGCCGCACCGGCGCATCCGCGAGTAGCGAGGCGAACAACTGCTCCCACAGGTCGCGCGTAGCGTCCGTGTTGAGCCCGCAATCCACTATGGTCCAGCCGTCGCCGTCGCGCAGCAGCCAAAGATTGATATGGTCGAGTGCGTATGGCAGCGGCATGCGCAACCAGAACACGCCGGGCGCTGCTTCGACAGCCGTGCCAGGGGCGGGGGGGTCGGCGAAGGGGAACTGCAGCGGCGCAGCGGGTTGCTCAAGTGCAGAGGCGATGGAGACCGGGTCGTTCATCGGGGAGGCGGGCATGCCCGCATTGCTCAAATGAGCGCAAGATGGGACGGCTCGCCGATGGATGCGAACCTCCCCGCGCGCGGAGGATAAGGTCGCATGGTAAACGATCCGGCATCTGCCCGCATGCCGGATCGATGTCGTGGGTTCGCTGCTACTGCTGTACCGAATGCGCCCGCTTCACATATTGCTGGTAAGCGGGGAGCGCGATTGCCGCGACAATGCCCAGCACGACCATGAGCGGAATGATCAGCGCCAGGACAACCGCCCCGGTCGTGTTGGGCGGTGGAGGGTTGCCGAACCGGTTGGGTCCGTCGGTACCAGGGATGGCCCAGAAGATCAGGTTGACCAGTGGAATGATCGCGAGGATCGACAGCCAGCCGGACGAGTTGAAGTCGTGGCATCGCTGTATCGTCAACATGATCTGAAGCACGATTATCGCTACGTAGCCCAGGATCGTAACGGCGATGGATAGCGCCGCGATCCCTGCCGCTGCCGACAAGGCCATGACCAATCCCATCGCGACGGCGAGTAACATGCTGAGGCCAACGCTATAGCCGATATAGCGCACCCGCCCAAGGCGCCCGGCAACCGATAGGATCTTCACTTCGGAGTACTGCTCGCCCTGGTCCTCGACCGCGGAGCCAGGGGTTTGATAGGGATTGCTGACGGCCTCCATTTGCGACCTCCCTTAAGTTACTGGTTTATCCCGTACTCCTTATCGGGCTTCGCTCATGCTGCCTGTAGCGTCGTTTTCGACTCAAAGGGCCGGGTCCGATCCCTCGACCACGCGTGGCCGACCGCAGCAGTCGGTTCCGGGGTAGGATTCCATGTACTGCGAAATGGGAATTCGACTTATGAACCCCGCCGACGCCAAGATAATTACCCGCTTCCCCGGCCTGGACTTTGCGCTGGGGGAAACACTCGACATGCTGCGCGAGACCGTCCAGCACTTTGCGGCAGCCGAGATTGCCCCGCGTGCAGCCGAAATCGACCACTCAAATCAGTTTCCCATGGATCTGTGGCGAAAGCTGGGCGGTCTCGGGCTGCTCGGCATAACGGTCGAGGAAGAATACGGCGGCTCGGCGATGGGCTACTTGGCGCATATCCTGGCGGTGGAAGAGATTACGCGGGCGTCTGCATCCGTCGGACTGTCCTACGGGGCCCATTCGAATCTTTGCGTGAACCAGATCCGTCGTAACGGCACGCCCGCACAAAAGCGCAAGTACTTGCCCAAACTGATCTCTGGCGAGCATGTCGGCGCACTGGCCATGAGCGAACCCAACTCCGGCTCGGATGTAGTGAGCATGAAGCTGCGCGCGGACCGCAAGGGGGAGCGCTATGTGCTCAACGGCAACAAAATGTGGATCACCAATGGCCCCGACGCGAGTGTGTTGGTGGTCTATGCCAAGACCGACGTCAACGCTGGGCCCAAGGGCATCACCGCGTTCCTGATCGAAAAGAGTTTCAAAGGGTTTTCTACGGCGCAGAAGCTGGACAAGCTCGGCATGCGCGGGTCGAACACGTGCGAGCTGGTGTTCCAGGACTGCGAAGTACCGGCGGAAAATGTGCTGGGAGAGGTTAACCGCGGCGCGCAAGTGCTCATGAGTGGACTGGATTTCGAGCGCGCGGTACTGGCGGGCGGACCCATCGGTCTCATGCAAGCGTGTATGGATGTGGTGTTGCCGTATGTGCATCAGCGCGAGCAATTCGGTCAGCCCATCGGCGAGTTCCAACTGATGCAGGGCAAGCTGGCCGATATGTACAGCACGATGAATGCATGCAAAGCCTATGTTTACGCGGTGGGCGGTGCGTGTGACCGGGCCCGCACGCCCGACGCGATTCGTGCTCTGCGCAAGGATGCGGCCGCCGCAGTCTTGTTCGCCGGCGAGAAGGCTACGTGGATGGCCGGAGAGGCAATTCAGGCGTTGGGTGGCAACGGCTATATCAACGAATATCCGACCGGAAGACTGTGGCGCGATGCAAAGCTATATGAGATCGGCGCCGGAACCTCGGAGATCCGGAGATGGTTGATCGGACGCGAATTGTTCGACGAAACAAGATGAATGCGGATCCCCGCACTGCTCTTCCGTGGCCATCACCTGAGGCAATGACATGGCAACACGACTGAAAACGGCGCTGTCGCAGCGGCTGCGTCTGGATGTTCCGGTGTTCCAAGCGCCGATGGCGAGTGTGACCACGCCCGCTTTGGCGGCGGCGGTCTCGAAGGCGGGCGGTCTCGGTGGCTTTGGTTGCGCTTACATGCCGGTCGATGCCATGCGTCGAGACGTTGCCGCACTGCGCGTCATGACCGATCGGCCTTTCCAACTCAATTTCTTTGCTTCGCCGCAGCCCGCGCCGGTATCCCCGGATGCACAGACCGAAGCGATTGCGGCTGTCACGGGCTACTATCGAGAGCTCGGTCTGCCGCAACCTGCGCCGGTGGTCGCGCCTTATGCACCGGACCTGAATGCACAACTCGAAGCTGCGTTGGAACTACGCCCCGCCGTGGTCACGTTTCATCTGAATGACCTCCCCCAGGACCGCATTCGCCAGTTGCAATCGACCGGAATTCTCGTGGGAGGCAGTGCGACCTGCGTTGGCGAAGCCAAACGGCTGGAGTCACTGGGCGTGGATTTCGTCATCGCGCAAGGCGGAGAGGCCGGCGGTCACCGCGGAACCTGGACACGCGATCCGCACTCGGCGTTGACCGGGACGCTGGCGCTCGTGCGAATGCTGGTGCGGGCCGTGCGGCTACCGATCGTTGCAGCAGGCGGAATCATGGATGGGGCAGGCATCGCGGCCGTGCTGTCTCTCGGTGCGCAAGCCGCGCAGATCGGCACCGCCTTTATCCCGTGCCCCGAGAGTGGAGCGACCGAGACTTATCGCGCGGCGCTGCTTGGTGCCACGGAAGACGACACGACCATCACCGATCGCTTCAGCGGCAAACCTGCGCGAGGTCTGCGCAACCGATTCATACGCGAATCGGCGCGCGCGGATTTTCCGAAGCTGCCGTTTCCCGCCCAGAGCCAGCTCACATCAAAGCTGCGTACCGCTGCTGCTCAAGCGGGTTCGTCGGATTTCATGTCGTTGTGGGCCGGTCAAGCGGTGTCTCTGTCGCGCCGCATGCCCGCGGCGGAGTTACTGCAAACCCTCGAGCGGGAAGCATTGGAAGCGATCGAGCGAGTCGCGAGTTTGCGGCAGGCCGGAGCTTAGAGCACACACCTCGAGCAGGGCACTGATTGATCGTTAGGAGATATTGGAAAATGACTGATCCTGTTGTGATTGTCGGTGCAGCACGCACACCAATGGGCAGTTTTCAAGGTGAGCTGAAGGAGTTTGCTGCCGCGGAACTCGGCGCAGTCGCAATTCGCGCCGCAGTGGAGCGAGCGGGAATCAAAGGGGAGGACGTCGAAGAGGTCATCATGGGTTGCGTGCTGCCGGCGGGGCAAGGGCAAGCGCCGGCGCGGCAGGCTTCCATCGGTGCAGGGTTGCCGCTCGGCACCGGCTGCACCACGGTCAACAAGATGTGCGGTTCCGGGATGAAGGCGACGATGCTGGCCAACGATCTGCTCCTGGCGGGCACTAACAGGATCATGGTCGCCGGCGGTATGGAGAGCATGACCAATGCGCCGTACCTGCTGCCAAAGGCACGCGCAGGCTATCGCATGGGTCACCAGCAAGTCATCGATCACATGTTCATGGATGGGCTGGAAGATGCCTACGATAAAGGTCGCCTGATGGGCGCTTTTGCTGAGGAATGCGCAGGCAAGTACAGCTTCACGCGTACAGAGCAGGATGCTTTCGCCATTAAATCCCTGGAGCGGGCGCAGAAGGCCAACAACGAGGGCTGGTTCGCCTGGGAGATCGCGCACGTCGCGCTGAAGTCCGGCAAGGGAGATCGGTTCGTCGACAACGACGAGCAACCGTTCAAAGCCAATTTCGACAAGATCCCTCAACTCAAGCCGGCGTTCAAGAAGGACGGTACGGTAACGGCCGCCAACTCCAGTTCTATTTCCGACGGCGCAGCGGCGTTGGTGCTTATGCGCCGCTCCGAAGCGCAGAAGCGGGGACTGACTCCGCTGGCTGTTATTGTCGGACATACGACGCACGCACAAGAGCCGGCGTGGTTCGCCACTGCACCGGTGGGTGCGATCCGCAAGCTCTACGAAAAGACTGGTTGGAGCGCCAAAGATGTCGAGCTGTACGAAATCAACGAAGCCTTCGCCGTGGTGACGATGGCGGCGATGAAGGAGCACAACCTGCCGCTCGAGAAAGTCAATGTGCACGGCGGCGCCTGTGCATTGGGTCATCCCATTGGTGCCTCGGGCGCTCGCATTCTGGTGACCCTGCTCGGCGCCCTCAAGAAGTATGGGCTGAAGCGCGGCGTCGCTTCGCTTTGCATCGGCGGGGGCGAGGCGACTGCCATGGCCGTCGAGGTGGTGTAGATCTTCGTGCTTTTGCGTCGAAAGATGTTTCCTTACGGGGTGCCAGATGGCGAATAAGCGAATCGGCTTCATAGGCGTTGGCCTGATGGGCCATGGAATGGCGAAGAACTTGCACGAGAAGAGTTTCCCGTTGACGGTGTTTGGCCACCGGAATCGAACGCCGGTCGAGGATCTCGTCAAGCGTGGTGCCAAAGAGGCCAAAGATGTGGCCGGATTGGTCGCGGCGTCCGATATCGTGTTCCTCTGCGTCACAGGGTCGCCGCAGGTGGAAGATCTCATTTATCGGAAGGGAGGCATTCTGGAGTCGGCGCAAAAAGGGCAGATCGTCGTCGATACCTCCACCAGTCAGCCGCTGTCGACCCTTAAGATCGCGGCGGAACTGAAGGCAAAGGGAGCCCGCTTTGTCGATGCACCGCTGACACGCACGCCGGTCGAGGCGGAACAGGGGCGACTCAACACCATGGTCGGTGCTGATCCCGCCACATTCGAGGAAATCAAACCCGCACTGGCGGCGTTTTGCGAAAACATCTTTTACGTCGGTGAAGTCGGTGCAGGACACAAGATCAAGTTGATCAACAATTGTGCGGCCATCGGTCAGATGGCTCTGATCGCCGAGGCGCTCACTGCGTGCGCGAAGCTCGGCGTCGATCCGAAGAGCTACTTCCAGCTCGTCAGCCAAGGTGCAGCCAACTCGGGTATCTTCCAAATGATGGCTGGTCGAGCGATCGAGGGTGATTTCAACGGTATGAAGTTCGGTCTCGCGAATGCCGCGAAAGATGTGCGCTACTACACGCAACTGGCGACGGAGAGCGGTATATCCGCTCCGATGGCTGCCGCTACGATGCAGACGCTTCTTTCCGCGATCAATCTTGGGTTCGGCGGGCCGGAGTCCCTGGTAGCTTCGCTGGTTCCAGCGCAGGCAAAGCTCAATGGCGTCGAATTCCCGCCCAAGCAGCGTTGAAGGGTGGATCGTGAGTGAACGCAAATTTATCTCGTCCGGGTCGAGCTTCGAGAAGGTCGTGGGCTATAGTCGTGCTGTCGTCGACGGGGACTGGATCTTTGTCTCGGGTACTACCGGCTACGACTACTCGACGATGACAATGGCGCCGGATCTGGAAAGCCAGACCCGTCAGGCGTTTCGCAATATCTCGACGGCATTGGAACAGGCCGGCGCGAATCTCGACGATGTTGTGCGCGTGCGCTATTACTTGGCTGATGGGGCGTATTTCAAGCAGGCATCGCCCCTCTTTGGGGAATATCTGGGCACGGCACGGCCGGCGGCGACGGCGATCGTCTGCGGCTTAGTCGAGCCCGAGATGAAGATCGAAATCGAAGTGACCGCTCGACGTCGCGGCGCGGGCATTGCCGCCCGTGGTGCGCAACAGACTTATCCTTCCGGTCGCAGCTAAACATTCAAGAAGCCGAAATTCTTTGCGCGTGCCAAGCGCCTCCGCGTCAAATGCTGCCTTACGAGAGAACATGCCAAATCCAATAGAATTCTTCTTCGACTTCTCCTCGCCGTACGGCTACTTTGCGTCAACTCGCATCTGTGCATTGGCAGCCAAGCACGGTCGCACGGTCGTGTGGCGACCGATCTTGCTCGGTGCGGTGTTCAAGGTTACGGGAGGCGCGCCTTTGCCGAGCCTGCCGCTGAAGGGTGACTACAGCGTGCGAGACATGACTCGCAGCGCGCGATATCACGATATCCCATACAAGATGCCAAGCGTGTTCCCGGTTCCCACCCAGGCTCCCGCGCGTATCGTCTACTGGGTCGAGGGAACAACGCCGGACAGAGTCGAAGCCGTGGTGCTCGCGCTCTACCGTGCCTACTTTGTCGAAGATCAGGACATTTCCAAACCGGAGACCGCAGCCCACGCGGTAGCCAAAATAGGTCTCGATCCCGTGCAGGCGTTGGCGGCCACCAACGACGCCTCCATCAAGGAGCGCCTGAAGAACGAGACACAGGCTGCCATCGAGCGTGGTGTGTTCGGTTCACCCTATGTCACCGTGGATGGTGAACCATTCTGGGGGATGGACCGGTTCGATCAGGTCGAACGCTGGCTCGCTCGAGGCGGATTCTGAATGAAACAAGCAGTCAATGCGGGCGCTGTGCGCAAGCTCGAGCGCGTGTGCGTGTTCTGCGGTTCTAGCGGTGGGAACGACCCCGGCTACCTTGCTGCCGCGAAAAGTGTGGGTCAGCTGCTGGCGCGGCGCGGCATCACACTGGTGTTCGGCGGCGGTCGGGTGGGCATGATGGGCGCAGTCGCGGAAGCGGCGCTCACGAATGGTGGGAAAGTCATCGGCGTGATTCCCGCAGGGCTGGTGCGCAAAGAGCAGCCGCGTGATGATCTGACCGAGCTCCACATTACGCAGACCATGCATGAGCGCAAGCAGATGATGGCCGAGCTCGCTGATGGCTTCATCGCGCTACCGGGCGGCTTTGGAACTTTCGAGGAATTTTGCGAAGTCATTACCTGGGCCCAGCTCGGAATACACACGAAACCCTGCGGGCTTCTCAACGTCAAGCACTACTATGCGGGCTTGCTGACGTTGTTCGATCACGCACAGGCCGAAGGTTTTCTCCGGCCTGCATTCCGCCGGCTGGTTCTTACCGCGGACGAGCCTGAGGAGCTTCTCGCCGCCATGGAACAGTATGCCGAACCTGCGATCGAGCGCTGGCTGACTCGGCAGGCTGTCTGAAACGAATTTCGCGATGCCTGTTCTCACGACCAAACTCAACCCACGCAGCGCGGAATTTCAGACCAACGCCGCTGCGATGGCCGCCATGGTCTCCGACTTGCGCGAGAAAATCGAGCGAATCAAGCAAGGAGGAGGAGAGGCCTCCAGGCAGAAACACGAAGCTCGCGGGAAACTGCTGCCGCGCGAACGGGTGCGTGCGCTGCTCGATGTGGGGTCGCCGTTTCTGGAGCTGTCGCAACTCGCGGGCTGGAACATGTACGAGAATCAAGTTCCCGCGGCCGGCATCATCACGGGCATTGGCAGAGTCAGCGGGCGTGAATGCATGATCGTGGTCAACGACGCGACGGTGAAGGGCGGCACTTACTTCCCGATGACCGTGAAGAAGCATCTGCGGGCGCAGGAAATCGCGCAGCAGAACCGTTTGCCGTGTCTGTATCTGGTCGACTCGGGTGGGGCCAATCTGCCCAATCAGGACGACGTGTTCCCCGATCGCGAACACTTCGGTCGCATCTTCTTCAATCAAGCCAATATGTCCGCGCAGGGTATTCCGCAGATCGCGGTAGTCATGGGCTCCTGCACCGCCGGTGGCGCCTACATGCCCGCCATGTCCGACGAGGCGATCATCGTGCGCAATCAAGGAACCATTTTCCTGGCGGGGCCGCCGCTGGTGAAAGCGGCCATCGGCGAGATAGTCTCGGCCGAGGAGCTGGGAGGTGCCGACGTCCACGCGCGCGTCTCCGGTGTGGCGGATCACTATGCCTTGAATGACGTGCATGCCTTGCAGATGGCTCGGCGCATCGTAGCGCACCTCAATCGCCCTAAGCAGATCGGCCTCGAGTTGCGCGACTCGCGCGAGCCGCTGTTCGATCCGAACGAACTGCAAGGCGTGATTCCGATCGATGCACGCAAACCGTTTGAGGTCCGGGAGGTCATCGCCCGCATCGTCGATGGAAGTGAGTTGGACGAGTTCAAACCACTCTACGGCACTACGCTGGTATGCGGCTTTGCTCACATTCACGGTTATCCGGTCGGGATCGTCGCCAACAACGGCATCTTGTTTTCCGAGTCGGCGCTCAAAGGCGCGCATTTCATCGAACTGTGCAGCCAGCGGGGCATTCCGCTGATCTTCCTGCAGAACATCACTGGCTTCATGGTGGGCAAGAAGTACGAGGCGGGCGGCATCGCGAAGGATGGCGCGAAGATGGTTACGGCGGTGGCTTGTGCCAAAGTGCCGAAGTTCACGTTGATCGTCGGAGGCAGTTTCGGTGCAGGCAACTATGGGATGTGCGGCCGCGCGTATAGCCCGCGTTTCCTGTTCATGTGGCCCAACGCGCGCATCTCGGTAATGGGCGGCGAGCAGGCTGCCAGCGTGCTTGCCACGGTGCGCCGCGATGGGTTGGAGAAAACAGGCAAGCGCTGGAGCAAGGATGAGGAAGAGGCGTTCAAGCTGCCCATCCGCGAGCAGTACGAGGTGCAAGGTCATCCCTACTATGCGAGCGCGCGGCTGTGGGACGATGGAGTTATCGATCCTTCGCAGACGCGGCGCGTCCTCGGCCTGAGCGTCTCGGCCAGCTTGAACGCGCCAATAGAGCCGACTACGTTCGGCGTGTTCAGGATGTGACGATGAACATGCAAACCTTCGACACGGGCACGGAGTCGATCTATATCACTCCCGAACACGTTGCCTTGCGCGAACAAGTCGAGCGTTTTCTAGCCAAGGAAGTCGAACCGCATGCCGAGGCCTGGGAGGAACAGGGCTATGTGCCGCGCGATGTGCTGCGCAAGATGGGCGGACTCGGCTTGTTCGGCATCACTTATCCGCAGCAGTATGGTGGCGCAGAGGCCGATGCGCTGACATCGCTGGTCTTTGCAGAGGCACTCTCACGTTCGACATTTGGCGGATTCATCGTCACTGTGCTCGTGCACACCGATATGGCTTCGCCGCATCTGGTGCACGCCGGGTCGCAAGCGCAGATTGAGCGCTATCTTCCGAAAGTGATCCGGGGTGAGGCGATTACGGCAGTTGCCATCACGGAGCCAGATGCGGGTTCGGACGTGGCCGGCATCCGGACACGGGCGCGGCTCGATGGCGATCATTGGGTGCTCAATGGAAGCAAGATGTTCACTACCAA
>Ga0207689_10005709_pt1 | contig 11065 bp, 9 predicted proteins | sample KBSMisM52_FD_184312 | JGI IMG/M metagenome (GOLD analysis project Ga0207689, IMG submission 184312) | Miscanthus rhizosphere microbial communities from Kellogg Biological Station, Michigan, USA - KBS Miscanthus M5-2 (SPAdes) (version 2) | ecosystem: Host-associated > Plants > Roots > Rhizosphere... | reverse complement strand
GGAATTGGAAGCGGCAAGGAGCGCCATTGACAGTGTGCTGAGCGCGCACAGGCCGTATCCGGCGTTTGCGGTCGATCGGCACTGGAACGTGGTGCTGTCGAATGCGGCGCTGCCGCAACTGTACGAAGGCTGTTCGGCGGAGTTGTTGCGTCCCCCTGTCAACGCCATGCGTCTCATCCTGCATCCGGACGGAATGGGGCCGCGCATCGTGAATTTTGCGCAGTGGCGCGTGCATTCACTGAGCGTCCTCCGCCAGCAGATCGAGACCGGGGCCGATCCGGTGATCCAGCGGTTGCATGCCGAAATAGCGGCCTATCCGGTGCCGCCCAATTCCGAACCGCTTGGTGGCCTTGAGGCCAGGCAGCATCTGGCGACGCCACTTCGGATCGCCACGCGCCTGGGCACGGTGTCGTTCCTGAATACCGTGACCGTTTTCGGCACGCCCAATGATGTGACGCTGGCCGAGCTGGCGCTGGAAATGCTCTTTCCCGCCGATGACGGGACGATCGAGATTGTGAGAAGCATGGTGCAGGAGCAGGTCCAGCTCAACGACATGCCCGGCGGCAACGCTCAGCTGTTGGCGACTTAACCCGAACGGTCAGGGATTCCAGCCGCCGCTGCCGTACTCGCGGGTAATAATTTCCAGCAGATGCCCGTTCTGCTCCTTGAAATAGATGCCGCGCCCGCCGTCGTGATGGTTGATCTGGCCTAATTGGGTTTGTCCGGGGTCGGCCCAGTAAGGAAGCTGGCGTTCCCGGATCCTGCCGAAGATCTCGTCGAATTCGCTTTCGCTGGTCTTGAACGCATAGTGCTGCGGAATAATGTCGCCCTCGATGTCCATGTAGTCGAGGTTGGCGCCGTTCTCGGTAGTGACCATATAAAACGGCCCCCATCGCCGCGGGGCTGGAAGACCAAGCATCTCGGCCAGGAATGTTGCCGAGGCCTTGCTGTCGTGGGTCGAAAGGATCGTATGATTGAAGTGGATGGCCATGGCGATCTCCCGAAACAGAAAAGTTTCATCGTACTGCGGCGTGGACTTGGCTTAACTGGGTCGCAGGTCATATCGTTCCCGCGACCAAAACCGGCGCAGGATCTCATCCGGCGATACTCCGCAATTGTCGATACCCTTCAAGGACTGCTAATGGCGCCCACCGAAGTCAATCCCGACCATGTCCGCGCGTTCAAGGACGCGGAGAGCTTCTATCAATGGCTCGGCAAACACCACGACCAGGCAGACGAAATCTGGATCAAGATCCACAAGGTGGATTCAGGCCTGAAATCCATTACGCCGAAGGAGGCCATCGACGTCGTGCTTTGCTGGGGTTGGATCGATGGCCTCCGCAAGGGCTTCGACGACAAAAGCTTTCTGCAGCGCTACACGCCGCGCACCAGCAAAAGCATCTGGAGCCAGATCAACGTCGATAACGTCGCGCGGCTGATCAAGGAAGGCCGGATGACAGACCACGGGCTAAAGCAGGTCGATATGGCCAAGGCCGACGGGCGCTGGGCCCGCGCCTATAACAGCAAGGACATGAAGGTCCCCGAGGATCTCCAGGCCGCGATCGATGCCGAGCCGAAGGCCAAGGCAATGCTGGCGAAGCTCAGTGCGCAGAACCGTTTCGCGCTGGCCTTTCGCACCCACAATATGAAAACCGAGGCCGGACGGAAAAAGAAAATCGCGGCCTTTGTCGCGATGCTCAAGCGCGGCGAGACGATCTATCCGCAGGGCAAGAAGTAAGCGCGATCGTTCGCGAATTCAGCGGTTGGCATCGAATGGGGCCGCCGCAGTCTGGCCCTTTCCGGGCAGCAACTGGTCGAGCGTAATTTTCGAAAGCGCCTGCTCGAAGCGGGCTGCGGCTTCGGACAAGGCGCGCGACAACGCGCGGTTGGCGGAACGTTCGACGGCGCATTTGGGGTGATCGTCGCTGGTTGCGATCGTGAACGGCGATCCCGGCTCGAACGCCTTGTAGATATCCAGGAAGGTGATCTCGTGAAGCGGCCGCTCGAGCCGCCATCCGCCGTTCGGGCCCCGCTCGGAAGATACGTAGCCGCCTTCACGGAGCGCACCCATAATTCGCCGCACGACGACCGGGTTGGTGTCGAGCATCGCGGCGATCGTCTCGGATGTGGCTGTGCCCGCGTTGAAGCTCATGTGAACCAGCACATGAGCCACGCGGGCGAGCCGGGTGTCCTTGCTCATGGCGGTCCTCGGTTGATGTCATCGCAGTCTAGGATGCTTCGTGCGGTATCGCAACAGATACAGTGACAAGTTATTGACGCTTCCCTAATATCGTATTAGTAACAGTTACGATTAGTGAGGAGATCAATATGCAGTTCGATGTCATCATTATTGGCGGCAGTTTCGCAGGCCTGGCGGCGGCGCTTCAACTGGGCCGGGCACGGCGGACCGTGCTCGTCATCGATGCCGGGGAGCGGCGCAACCGCTTTGCCTCGGCCGCTCACGGCTTTCTGGGGCGCGATGGCGCTGCGCCGGGCGATATCATCGCCGAAGCAACAAGCCAGTTGGCGCGCTATGTGACCGTCACCACCCTGAAGGGGTCCGCGTCAAAGGCGGGACGCACGGAGGAGGGGTTTTACGTCGAGACGCGCAACGACACCTTCCATGGCAAGCGGCTGATCATCGCCGGCGGCGTCGTCGATACCCTGCCTGATATCCCCGGCCTTGCCGATCGGTGGGGCACCTCGATCTTCCACTGCCCTTATTGTCACGGTTACGAACTCGATCGCGGCCCGATCGGCGTTTTGGCCGCCGGTGCACTCTCCATGCATCATGCCCTGATGCTGCCCGACTGGGGGCCAACCACGCTTCTCATCAACGACAGCTTTGTTCCCGACGACGCGCAACGGTCAGCTCTGGCCGGGCGGGGCGTCGCGGTGGAGGAGGGGCGCGTCCGGCGGATATTCGGTCAGCGCCCGACCGTTGAACTCGCCAACGGCCGCACCATTGAATTCGCCGGCATCTTCACGCTTAGCCGGACCATGGGAGGGCCGATCGCCGAACAGCTTGGCTGCGATCTGAAGGATGGACCGCTCGGAAAATTCATCGGGGTGGACGAGCAGCAGCAGACGTCGGTTCCCAAAATATTCGCCTGCGGCGACGTTGCGCGCGCCACCGGATCGATCGCGCTCGCGGTATCGGACGGAAGCATGGCCGGCGTCGCCGCCCATCGATCCCTCATCTCTTAGTCTCGGGATCGCTGCTATGCTTCAGGCCGGATCAACTTGATGTCCTGGTCGGCGGCCCATTGCGCGACGTCCTCGCGTTTGAGGGCGGTCGCCATCAGATCAGGAAACTGGTCGGGCGTGCAGGCGAACACGGGAATGCCGAGGGCTGCGACCTTGGCCGACAATGCGGGATCGTAGGAGGGGCGGCCGGTATCGGTCAGCGCCAGCAGCACGATCACGTTGACGCCGCGCACGGACAATCGGGCGAGCCGGTCGACCAGCGCGTCGGCGTTGCCGCCTTCATAGAGGTCGGTGATCAGGATCAGATGCGCTTTCGTCGGCCGTTCGATCCGCTCTTCGCAATAGGCGACCGCGCGGTTGATGTCGGTGCCGCCGCCGAGCTGGACGCCGAACAGCACCTCGACGGGATCGGCCAGTTCCTCCGTCAGGTCGACGATCGCGGTGTCGAAACACACCAGTTTGGTCGCGACCACCGGCAGCGACGCCATCACCGCCGCAAAGATCGACGCATACACGACCGACGTCGCCATCGATCCCGACTGGTCGACGCACAGCACCACCTCTTCGAGATCGACGATGCGCCGCTGCTGGCGCAGGAAGCCGATCAGCCGCTCCGGCACCACGGTGCGATGCTCGGCCTGATAGTGGCGGAGATTGGCCTTGATGGTGCGCGGCCAGTCGATATCGGAAAAGCGCGGGCGGTTGGTGCGTTGCGAGCGGTTCAGCGCGCCGCGGATCGCGTCCGCGGTGCGCCGCTCCAGCCGCTCCATCAGCTCCTTGACCACCTTGGCGATCACGATCCGCGCGGTCTCCTTGGTCTTGTCAGGCATCACGCCGCGCAACGAGACCAGGTCGGCGATCAGGTTGACGTCGGCCTCGACGGTGGCGAGGAATTCGGGTTCGATCAGCATCTGGCGCAGGCCCTTGCGCTCGAACGCGTCCTTCTGGATCACCTGCACCACGGGTGCGGGGAAAAATTCGCGGATGTCACCCAGCCATTTCGCGACGCGCGGCGCCGATCCGCCGAGACCGCCGCGGCCCTTCTTCGGCGCGTCATCGCCGTCGCCATAGAGCGCCGTCAGCGCGTCGGACATGCGCCGGTCGCTGTCGGACAGGGTAAAGCCGCTCTCGGCATCGGGATCGACACCGAGCGCGAGCGTCCAGCGGCGATTGCGTTCGTTGGTCTCGCTCATCGCGCCGCTCCGGACTTCAGAAGTTCGATCACCCGTGCCTGATGCTTCGGCCAGATATCGGCTGCGCCCGCGATCAGGCGATAGCCCTTGGCGCCGCCGCCGCGGCGTTCGAACAGCGCATCCATCAGCCGCCGCCGTTCGGCAGGGTCCAGCGCCGAAAACACCCGGCGGAACAGCGGCAGGTTGGCGGTAAAAGCCTCTTCGTCGAGCGCCATCAGCCAGGCGTCGACCGCGCCGCGCAGCGCCGCATCGTGGATCAGCCGCTGGCCGGCGCCTTCAAAAAAGCCCTCGAAGAATCCGGCGGCCTCGGCGACCGGCGTGCCCGGCGAGAGCATCCGTGCCAGCAGGTCGGAGGCTTGCTCGGCGGTGAGCAGCTCGACCTCATAGAGCAGCCGCGCGGCGGTGCCGGCGACCAGCCGCGTCGCCTGATTGTCGCGCAGCAGCGCCCGCAGCGCGTCGCGCCAGCCTGCCACCACATCCGTTTCGAGCTGGGCGAGCTGTATGGCGCTGTCGGCGGCGAGAATCGCGCTGCGCAGCTTGCCCGCCGCAGCCGCGTCTAGATTGCGTGCGGCATAGGGCAGGGCAAGTGCGGCCTGCACGACGATGCGCGGCATCAGTGTTGCCAGATGCTCGACCGTGCCGGCGCGCGCCTCGCCATAGCGCAGGATGTCGGCCATCGGCGGCAGCGCGGCAAGCAATGCCTCGCAGTCGCTGGTGTGCGCCGCCTTCTCCTCCAGCGCCGCAATGCCGAATTCGGTGGCGCGCGGCAGATCGGCGATCATCGCGTTGCGCACCTGCGTGGCCAGTGCGCCGAGTTCGGCCGCGCCGCGCATCGCTTCCATCAGGCGGCCGCCGGCGGCTTCCGCAATGGTCGCACCGTAGATCAGCTTCTCGACCAGCTGCACCGCGAACTCAGGCTCCCAGCGCAACTGCCAGTTCTCGCGAAAGGTGCCGCGGCTGCGCCCGGCATCGGTCAGCCGTCCCCAGGGCACGTCGAGCGCGTTCAGCCGGTGCAGCAAGGTCGAGCGCATCAGCCCGCTCTCGCTGCGCAGGTCGAGCGTCAGCGCCCGCTCCAGCGCCTCCGGCTTGAGACGCGTTGCCTTCTGCCGGCGCTGCAGGTCTTCGAGCAGTGGCGCGAGCGGCGTCGCGGCGGGGATCGACCCGACGCCCGATCCGATCAAAAGCTCGGCCGCGACGTCGTTCCAGATCGCGCGCTCGCCGCCGCACAGGCAGGCGATCGCCGCCTCGCGAAATTCCTCGAAGCCGGGCGCGGGGCGGTCGCGAAGCGCGGCCAGCGCGGTGCCCAGCCGCTGCGCCTCGATCACCGAGGCGGTCGACACGAAATGTCCGCGATCGCGCAGCACATACGCGACCCTGGCCAGCCACACCGCGCCGCGGTCGGCGCCGTCGCGCGTCGCCCACAGATGCGCGCACCAGCCGGGCGCGACCACGCCCGCGCCATAGCCGCTGGAGCGCGCCAGCCGCGGCGCGGTCCACGGCGCCCAGGTCGCCTTGATCTTCGCCTTCGGCCGCCCCTTGAGCAATTCGCGGTCGGCCGCGAGGCTGCGACGTTCGGAAAGCGCCGGCACATGCCAGGCTCCGCACACCACCGCGATCGCGCCATCGCAATCCTTGGCGGTCTTGGCGATCTCGATCCGCATATGCGCCTCGCGCGCGGCTTCACGGGGCGAGAGCGGTTTCGATTCCGCGCGCAGCGCCGTCATCGCATCGGCGACCGCGGCGAACACGGATGTCGAGGCGGGATTTTCCTCGATCACGTCGGACCACCAGGATTCGCCGTCATCGTAACCCGCAGCCGTTGCCAGCGCGCCGATCGGATCGCGGCTGATCGGATCGTCGTCGGCGCTCGCGGCCGTCTCATCCTCGATGCCGCCGCCCGCCACGCCCAAGCGGTCCGATGCCGGCAGGTCGATGAAGCGCAGTGGCGCGCCGTGGCGCACCGCCCAGCGCGCGGCCTGATATTCCGGCGAGTACTCGGCAAAGGGGAAGAAGCTGGCGTTGGCCGGGTTGTCCTCGGCATAGATGAGCAACGCCACCGGCGTCGCCATATCAGGATCGGCCAGCATCGGCAGCAGTTCCGAGGCTTCCGAGGGCCCTTCGATCAGCACCGCCGCCGGCTTGAGGTCGTCAAGCGCCTGCACCAGCCGCCGCGCCGATCCCGGCCCGTGGTGTCGAATGCCGAACAGGAATACCTGGCCCGTCATGGTCTCAGATCAGGTCGGTCAACGAGGCGTAATAACCTTCGAACCCGCGCCGCTTCTTCAGCACGGTCTCGAGATATTCGCCGAGCACGGCGGTGTCCTGCACCGGGTCCTTCACGACCGCGCCGAGCATGTTGGCGGCGAGCGTCTCCGGCGTCAGCTTGCCGTCGTTGAAGAAGGTTGCCTGGCTGATGCCGCCGATCATCACCGCGATCGCCTCCGCGGTCGAAAGCCCGCCTGAAGGCGATTTGAGCGCCACCTTGCCGTCCTCGGTCGCGCCCGAACGCAGCTCGCGGAAGATCGCCACCACCCGCGCCACTTCGTCGGCGACGTTCTTCGGCGCCGGCAAATCGAGGCTCTGCGCCATCTCGCCGACGCGCTTGACGATGATCTCGACCTCCTGCGCAGCATTGTTGGGCAGCGGCAGCACGACGACATTGAAGCGGCGCTTCAGCGCGGAAGACAGCTCGTTGACGCCCTTGTCGCGGTTGTTGGCGGTGGCGATGATGTTGAATCCGCGCTGCGCATAAACAGCGGTGTTGAGCTCCGGGACCGGCATCATTTTTTCGGAGAGCACGGTGATCAGCGTGTCCTGCACGTCGCTGCCCATCCGCGTCAGCTCCTCGAAACGGCAGAGCTTGCCACCCTCCATCGCGCGCATCAGCGGGGTAGGGACCAGCGCCTCGCGGCGCGGCCCGTGCGCGAGCAACTGCGCATAGTTCCAGCCATAGCGGATCTGGTTCTCGTCGGTGCCCGCCGTGCACTGGATGACGAGCGTCGAGTCGCCGGTGATCCCTGCGGCGAGATGCTCCGACACCCATGACTTGGCCGTGCCGGGCACGCCGAGCAGCAGCAGCGCGCGATCGGTGGCGAGCGTCGCGATGGCGGTCTCGATCAGCCGCTTGTCGCCGACATATTTCGGCGTGATCACGGTGCCGTCGCCGGCCTTGCCGCCCATCAGATAGGTCACGACAGACCGCGGCGAGAGTGCCCAGCCTGGCGGACGTGGCCCGGGGTCGCCGGCGGCGAGCGCCTTCAACTCGGCCGCATAGCTCTCCTCGGCGGGCAGCCGTAGTTTCTCGCTCATGGTTTTGCTCCATTGTCGTCCAACGCGGCGTTGAGCCGCAGCATGTCGAGGCGCGGGTCGCCCTGCAGCAGCCCCGCGCCGTTCAGCCGCTCCAGCGCCTGACGCGCGGCGGCGCGCGAGGCAAGCAGGCCGAGCGCAAAGAGCTCGGTGAGTTCATCGGAAGGCTTTGCATTGTCGCGCCGAAGTGCTGCAAGCAGCGTCGCGCCTGCGGGAGCCGTCAGCGGATTTTCCAGCCGCGCCGTCCCGCCCGCAATCGTCTTCGCCATGTCGAAGCTGAAGTCGCGCGTGCGCAAAACCTTTTCGGCGAGTTCAGATCGCTGGCCGGGCGCCAGGCGCGGCGTCAGCGTGTCAAGGAAGAAGCTCGCGTTGCATTGGCTCGCAGCTTCGGCGGTCTGCGCGACCAGCGCGTCCGTTCCGGTTCGCGCGACCAGGCTGGTCAAGGCAGCATCGGCCTGTCGATCCACGTCCCAGCTCCAGGCCTCGACCAGCTCCTGAGGGGTAAGGCTGAGCGCTTGCGCGAGTGATGTGATATCGGCGCTTTCGAGCAGCGCCGCCCGGCGATGCGCCTGTGCGGGGGTCTTGACGTTTTCGAACTGGATCACGGGTGAGCGGCGTATCAGGCCCTTCATCTTCACCGAGAAAAAGCCGGCGAGTTCGGCGATGTCCTCACCAACCGCCGGGCCTTTGCCGAGCCGGGCGAGCAGCGATGCCGCAAGCGCCTTGACCTTCGGCGCGCGATCGTTCGCCGCGATGCCTTCGAGGAAAGGAATATCGGCCTCCGATAACCCGGTCGCCAGCAGTGAAAGCAGCGGCAGTCGTACGTCTGCATTCTCGCTGGCGAGTTTTGCCTCCAGCACCGTGCGCGCCGCTTCGGGGTCGCGGCGCCGGAGCTCGGTCAATGCGACCTTGCGCGCGGCCGGCCAAAAGTCCTCCCAATTGTCAGCGGTGAGCCGGTCCCCGGCCTGCCGTCGCACAACGCTGTTGGATGCTGCGATTCCGGCCCAGTCGCGCCACGGCGCGTAGACGTCGGGCGCATCCTCATCATTCGCCGCGGGCATCCATTCGGCAGGATGGGCGCTCCAGCCGCGCGCGGCGAGGAAGTCGAGCAGCTCGGTCTTGCGCTGCGTCTCCTTGAACGCGGCCAGGATACGTTGCACCAGCGGGCGCAACGCCTCGGGCACGGTCGGCAGCGCAAGTGCTGGAACGTCAGGCAACACGCGCAGCTCCGCAGGCGGTTCGGCCATCACGGCTACGCCGAGGAACTGGCCCGACAGCGCGAGCAGGCGCAACTCCGCTTCAGCAGGTTCAGCGCCAAGCTCGGCACTCCATACCGGCGCCGCGGGTGCTGCGGCCGATCCCATGGTCCAGCGCGTCAGGACCGAACCCATCGCATCGTAGATCGCCTCAGCCATGGCCGTCGATCCGCCCCCAGGAGGTCTGCGCGGCAAGGATCGTGAGCCGGTTGCCGGACCAGATCCCGGCCGTTCGTTTCAGATCGGTACCGCACAGCAGGCCTTCGGCACTGCCCGCGACCGGGAGCGTGTTCGCGCCATCAGCCGACCGCCACCAGGGATGGCCCGCATCGTCGAGCGCGATCCGCCCCGTGGGCAGCAGCACCGGAATTTCGATCGTCCATGGCTCGGCGAGCAGGGGCTCTGTCAAAATATCCGCGAGCGCCGTCTCCGGTGTCGGCCATTCCGGATCGGCCGCGTCTTCCGCGGCTTGGCGCGCGACGAGCAAGGCGCGCAGCGGCTGCCGGGACGGATAGAATGCGAGTTCGCCTTGAAACCGTTCGCCCGGTGTAAACACCGATCCGCGACGGCCCGCACTCGCCGGGAAAAAGTCGAGCAGCATCGCAAAGCGGGGGCCGGCTTCATCGAGATTGAGCAGCCATGTGGTCTGCGACACCAATCCGTCACGCCGTGTCTGCACCTGTTCGGCGAGCACCTCCCAGTGCGCCTTTACGCGCAGCGTCTCCGGGTTGGTCAGCACGGCCTCGCGGGTTTCCGAGGCCGCGACGGCGCGCCGGACCTCGGCGTCGCGCGGTGCGGCGCGAAAGGCGCGCGCGAGCAGCACCAGCTTGCCGAGTTCGACCACCGCGCCGCGCGGCCGGTCGCCCGGCGGCAGCGCAAGCAGCCGGCCCGGCAGTTCGTCGATCCGCCCGGCCAGTACCGCCGCCTTGCCGTCGACCAGCCGCGCCGCGATCCGCCGGCAACGCGCGGTCACGTCGTCGACAAAAGCCGAAAGGCCCATGCGCAGTTGATCGCCGATCCATTGCTCGAGCGCATCGAGCGCATCAAGGATCGCGCGTTCGGTATCCTCGCTTCGCTTGGCCGCCGCAGCTTCACGCCGCGCCGTATCCTTCGGATCCTCGACCGGTTCCGGTTCGGCGCGCTGTGCCGCGCGCAAATCCTTGTCGGCGGCAGGCGCAACGTTGGGCGGGGCTTTGGGAGTGCCGGCGCCCGCGCGCCGCCGGCCGAGCCAATCGCTGACCCAGGCAGGCGTGTCGGCCGGGGCAAACGCCGTCACCGCTTCCGCCTTCATCCACAACAGGCCGAGCACATGCTTGCATGGGAATTTGCGCGACGGGCAGGTGCATTTGTTGCCGAAATCGCGCAGATCGGCCATCACGCGATAGGGATTGGCGCCGGAGCCCGCGCATTCGCCCCAAACCAGCGCGCCGTCGTGGCTCGCGCCAACGCCCGACCATTTGGCGGGCTTGGCGAGCCCTGCCGCCGCCTTGAGCGAGGATTGATCGGTGGCGAGTTGCTCGATCGCTTTTAGATCAATCGCCACACAGTGATCCCAATCGAATCCAGGAGAGGCATTATATATCGGGATATATCGGGCGACAATGAACGCCCCATGTCGGTGCGGCTGTGAAGCGGAGGGCCTTGGAGAGGAGCAAACGCTGTCCTGTTCAGCCCAGTCTCGCTTCGGATTGTGGCAGCATCTGGCGCATGGGGCGGTCTGTCGTTGCAAACGGTTTTTGAAATTGCCGGGCTGGCCAACCGTGGAAAAATAACCAGGGCTGGCCCCTCAATCTGTCGGTTCCGGCCCATCCCGTTCGTCTTCCAGCCAGAGAACTGAGTTGGAGATCAGGAAATGACCAATTCTCACTATCGTTGGGTCATCGTCGCGGCCGGGGGCTTGCTCGGCTGCGTCGCGATCGGCGGCATGTTTTCGCTGCCGGTGTTTTTGCAGCCGATTGCGCGGGATACCGGCTGGTCGGTCACGGGCATATCCAGCGCCATGACCGTCGGCTTTCTCGCCATGGCGTTCACCAGCATGATCTGGGGCACCTTGTCCGACCGATTTGGGCCACTGCCCGTGGTGTTGACGGGGTCGGTGGTGCT
>Ga0207689_10005705_pt1 | contig 11067 bp, 6 predicted proteins | sample KBSMisM52_FD_184312 | JGI IMG/M metagenome (GOLD analysis project Ga0207689, IMG submission 184312) | Miscanthus rhizosphere microbial communities from Kellogg Biological Station, Michigan, USA - KBS Miscanthus M5-2 (SPAdes) (version 2) | ecosystem: Host-associated > Plants > Roots > Rhizosphere... | reverse complement strand
AGGAGGGAAAAACTGGGTCCATCACTACTTTCGAATTGCCCTTTGCGACGACGAGGCCTTGGTCAGAGCGAAGTACTACCTTCGCATGTGCCAAGTGGAAACACGCAGTTTCGTGTTCGCAGCAGCAAGCGCCACGCGTCGTCACATGAATGCCTTAAGCAATCAAACGCGTGCTGGCGTCGACGAAGTACGGAAGCTTATCGCTTGGCCCGATGCACCCACACCTGACTGGCACAAGGGTTTCCTCGCCGGCATCTTCGACGCCGAAGGAAGCTTCAGCCAGACCGTGCTGCGTATCTCGAATACAGATCCGGAAATCACTAGTTGGATCGGGCGATCCTTGAGCCAATTCCAGTTCAGATTCGTCGTCGAGCACATCGATCGCACTCTCACCAAGCCCATCGACGTCGTGCGCATCGTGGGCGGTCTTGTCGAACACCTGCGCTTCTTTCACACCGTCGATCCAGCAATCTCACGCAAACGCGACATCGCAGGCCAGGCCGTCAAGAGTGAGGCTCGCCTTGCAGTTGTCAGCATCGAGCCTCTCGGTAAGACGATGCGTCTCTACGACATCACGACGGGCACGGAGGATTTCATAGCCAACGGTGTCATCAGCCACAATTGCTACGCTCGCCCCAGCCACGCTTACGTCGGTCTCTCGCCCGGCGTGGATTTCGAAACCAAACTTTTCTACAAAGCCGACGCGGCGGCCGTGCTCGAGAAAGAACTCGCCGCACCTGGCTATAAGTGCGCACCTATTACGCTCGGCGCGAACACCGATCCGTACCAGCCACTTGAAAAATCTCTCAAGGTCACACGCTCGCTGCTCGAAGTCCTGCTTCGCCACAAACATCCGGTGAGCATCACTACCAAGGCGTCACTCGTGGCCCGCGATTTGGATCTTCTCGCCGAGCTGGCTCGCGATGGACTCACACGCGTGATGTTCAGCATCCCTACGCTCGACAACGAAATGAAACGCGTGCTCGAGCCTCGGGCCGCTTCAGCGACGGCGAAACTCAAAGCCATGCGGGTGCTCGCGGAGGCGGGTGTTCCTGTCGGAGTGTTGGTGGCACCCATCATCCCCGTGCTCACCGAACACGAAATCGAACGCGTGCTCGAAGCCAGCCGCGAGGCGGGCGCGTCGCTCGCCGGCTACACGATCTTGCGTCTGCCCTGGGAAGTGAAAGACCTGTTCCGCGAGTGGCTCGCCCAGCATTTCCCTGACCGAGCGGCGCATGTCATGTCGATCGTGCGGAGCATGCGGGGTGAGCGTGACAACGACCCCTCGTTCGGGACGCGCATGCACGCCGAAGGCCCGGTGGCGCAGCTCCTCCGCCAGCGATTCCAGCTCGCCAGCAAGAGACTCGGCTTTCCCCAGGAACGGCGTGGCCGCGATTTTTCGTTACCCACGAATCTTTTTCGGCCGCCACTACGTACTCACCCTCAGTTGTCGCTGGATTTCACGCCGTAAGCTCTTGGTCCCACGTTTAGTTGGGAACCACACTGCGGCACGTGAGGTCACAAAGTGACGATGCTGCAACGTGGCATACTTGCCGCGCCCATAGACATCCCGCATCTCGGCCTGGGAGCTGGTCCATGAACGCAATTCGCATGACTTCCATGTGCCTCGGAGTCGCTCTTCTCGGCGGCTGCATGCAGGCGCGAATCGAGGAGTCGCGCGAGATGGCCACCCCCCTCGCCAAGGGCGAACTCGTCGTGATCCTCGCCAAACCGCAAATCGAAGGCGCCGGCGCCGAAGACGATTTCATGGATTGCGTCGGCGCGAATCTCGACGATGGGCGCCACGCCATCGGCGTGCACGACAACAACGCATTCGTCGACGAGATGTTTCCCTGGTTCGAGCCAAGTACCGCGCCGGCCAAAGCCGAGTCGGTGAGCGCGCTGCTGGCGCGGCCGGGCGTCGCCGAGCAGGTGGCCAAGACGGGAGTGCGTTATGTAGTCTGGCTCGACGGCAGCACGCGCAAGACCGATGGCGGAGGCAGCCTGGCGTGCGGTGCAGCCCCTGGGGGCGCCGGTTGCATCGGGTTCGGCTGGTGGGAGAAGGAATCGGCTTACGAAGCCACCATCTGGGATTTGAAACAAGCCAAGTCCGCGGGTAGCGTCGGAACCAATGTCACTGGAACTTCCGCCATTGTCGGAGCAATAGTGCCGTTGCCCTTCATCGCGCGCGTGCAGGCCACGGCATGCAACCGCATGTCCAACCAGCTACGCAGCTTTTTCACGGGAACCGACGGAATACCCGCCGGTACCCATTGATTACCGCAGGAGATTCGCATGCGTACTCCAACCCTGATATGCCTCGCCGTGGCGGCGGCGGTTCTCGCGGGATGCGCATCGACCAGTAGCGGAGGCGGAATGCCCAGCCCTGGCGGCAGCAGCTCACCTTCGGGCGGTGGCGGTGGTGGAATGCCGGGCGGCATGCCTGGCGGTATGCCCGGTGGATCGCCGGGCGGAATGCCGGGAGGTTCGCCCAGCGGAACGCCGGGTGGAATGCCCGGAACGCCGGGCAGCACCGGCATGCCGAGCCTGCCGGGCGACTCACCCTCGACGCCGTCCTCCAAGCCAAGTCTGCCGGGTGAATCCGGCGACAGCTCCAGTGGTTCGAGCGGCGATGGTGAATCGGGCGACTCGAAATCAAAATCAAAAGGCGGTGGCGAATCGGGCGATTCGGGTAGCGCGACGCCGGAAGGTCCTGGTGGCGCGCAAACATCCGAGGAAAAGCGTCAGGCCGGCGAAAAGAGCCTCGACGATTCGCTCGGTGATTTCGACAAAACCCTGAAGAAAGAACAGGAACGCGTCGCCAAAGAGCGCGATGCGAAGGGCACTGGCGAAACACAAGGTGAAGGAGCCGAATCCGGCGCGGGTAGCGGTGAAGGTGCCGGCGAGGGCAGCGGCAGCGGCCAGCCACGCTCGGGCGATCTGCAATCCTCCACGGGCAACCAGTCGAAGAACGGCAACGCCGAAGGCGATCCCAACGGGGCGGACGGTGACGGCACCAAGAAAAGTTCCGGCGGCGGTGGCGCTGGTCCGCAGAAGGTTCGCACCGGAAGTGACGATGACATCGTCGCCAAGCGACTGCGCAAGGCCGCCGAAGAGGAGACCGATCCGGAACTCAAAGAGCGGCTCTGGAAGGAATACAACGATTACAAGAAGGCGACGGGCTGATCCGCTCGAGGTGACGTCATGAAACTCAAACTACTTGCAGCGGCGGCCATGGCAGTACCGATGTTGCTGGCAGGCTGCGTCACCTCGGAAGTCAAGCCAATCCCCAAGGTCGCGGCCAAGCAGGCCACGGTGCACATCCCCGAGGCCGAACTACTCGACGTCGGCATCCGCGTATTCGACCCCGGCATCCCCAAGAACATCGAAAACGACGATGAGGCGCTGGCCAAGAAACGCATCTACCCCGACCTGCGCAAGGCCGAAGCGCGTTACATGCCCACGCTGCTGCGCGCCACGCTCGAAGAGACTGCGCAGTGGGGCGCGGTGCGCGTCATTCCCGCCACCGCGGATTTCGTCGACGTCATCGTCACCGGCAAGGTGGTCGATTCAAATGGCGGCTTCATGGCCATCGACATCACCGCCGTCGATGCCGCGGGCCGCGTGTGGATGAAGGACAAGCGCTACAGCAGTCTCGTCGACCTCGGCGCCTACAAGACCACCGCCGCGCTGAAGGCGCGCGATCCTTTCCAGAACGTGTACTCCGAAATCGCCAACGACATGGTCGTCATGCGCGACAAGCTCTCGGCGCTCGATCGCGAGAACATCCGCAAGGTGGCGAGCCTCAAGTTTGCAGAGGACCTCGCGCCCGACGCCATGCAGGGCATGACGGCGGTCGACAAGAGTGGCATCACGCAGGTGGTGCGCCTGCCGGCGGAGGGTGACCCCACGCTCAGCCGCATCGAGAGAATTCGTGAGCGCGACACCGCCGTCGTCGACACGGTGAACGACTATTACGCGAGCTTCGCCGACTCCATCGACGACTCATACGACAGCTGGCGCCAGACCAGCTTCACAGAGCTCGAGAAGGAAATGCGCGCCAAGTCCAGCGCGCGTACGCGCACGGTGCTCGGCGCCGCGGCGCTCATCGCGAGCATCTTCGCGCCGAATTCCTGCAGCAGCTACGACTCATGCCGGATCAACGATGCGATGCGCACCGCCGGCACCATGGGCGGCATTGCCGCCGTGCTTTCCGGAATCAAGAAATACGCCGACGCGCGCACGCACGCCGACGCGCTCAAAGAGCTCACGCTGAGCTTCCAGGCCGAAGTGGCGCCGCAGGTCATCGAAGTCGAAGGTCACACCCTGCGCCTCACCGGTACGGCGGAAGATCAGTACCGGGAATGGCGCAAACTACTAAAACAACTTTATCTCGAGGAGACGGGAGCGGCCGCCGCTGCTACTCCGCCCGCGCCGGTTCCGCCGGCCACCACCACGGCGACGAGCAACGTCCAGCCCCCGTCCAGCTAATTCGTGACCAACCAGAACCAGGCCGGCACCAAGCTGTGCGGCCGTTTCGTGCTGATAGAAAAACTCGGCGCCGGCGGGTACGGCGAGGTTTGGCGCGCGCGTGACGAACTGCGCGACACCGAAGTCGCGCTGAAGATCCTCTATTCCCAGTTCCAGAACTCGGAAGCCGCCTGGGAAGTGTTCCAGCGCGAGTTCACCCTGACCGCAAGGCTCAATCACCCGGGCGTGCTGCGCGTTTACGAACCGGTGCGCACGGCCGAAGCCACAGTCCTGCCGATGGTGTTTGCCGCTGGTGGCGATTTGCGCCAGATGCGCGGCGCTCCGTACACCAAGATCCTGCCGCTGCTCATCGACATCGCAGCTGCGCTCGAGCATGCGCACTCCCGACGCATCGTGCATCGCGATCTCAAGCCCTCGAACATCCTGCTCGATTCGGCCGGGAGGCCGCTGCTCGCGGATTTCGGTGCCGGCGCATCCGAAGGCGACAATTCCAGCGGCCCGCCAGGCTCGCCATTCTCGGCGAGTCCCCAGCAGCTCGCGGGTGAGCCGGCGCGGCCCACCGACGACATCTACGGCCTTGGCGCGCTGGCCTACGAATTGCTGTCCGGTTATCCGCCGTTCTATCCGGCGTTCGACGCGAAGAAGATCGCCACCGAGCCAGTGCCGCGACTGAAACCGGTCAAGCCGATTCCGCCGCGCCTCGAGCTGCTGGTGTCGTGGTTGTTAGCCAAGCAGGGTCGCGAGCGTCCTCCGTCCATGCGCCACGTGGCCGACGAAATGAACGCTGTTCTTCAGGACACGCTCGGGCTCGAAGGCGCCGCCACCGATGTCGCCGCGGAGAGTGAAGTCGCCCTGCTTGATGCCGCCGCCGACAATCTCACGCCGGCCATCATGGCGGACGAACCGGAAATGACCGTGAGCCCGGTGCGTGAGCTCGAGGAAATCGACCCAGGCATGCTGCCGCAGGTGGACGAGTTGCGTGCGCAGGTGTTGCGCGAGCAGCGAACACGCAATCGGCGGCGCGGCTTTGTGATCGCCACAGTTCTCGTCATCGTTACCGCCGCGGTTGCGTTGCTGCTGCCGAAACTCGCCAGCGAACAGAAGGTGGATATCGGCACCTTGCAGCTTCCCACCGGGCCGACCGAGAACGAGCAGGCAGCGGAGAAACGCGCCGAAGAACTCACCACCAAACACACGGAACTCAGCAAGCGCATTCTCGAGCTCGACTCGCGTGCCGCCGCGCAGTGGGGTGGCCCGGAGTTCGCCGCGGCCCGCAAATCACTCGACGAAATCGGGGGCATGCTCGAACGCCGAAAATATGACGTTGCGCCGGCGCCGCTCGAACAGCTCGCCAAGGCGCTCGATGCCATCGACGCGCGCGTGCCCGAAGCGCTGAACGCGCAGATTACCGAAGGTAAACGCGCGCTCGCCGCCGGCGAGTTCGAAAACGCGCGCCAGGCGCTCGATACCGCGCTCAAGATCGATCCGGGCAATCAGGAAGCTACCGACTGGCTGGGCAAGGTGGCCGCGGCGAGCGGCGTCGTGCCAACGCTGGCAGACGCTGAAAATGCCGAGGCCGCCCAGGATCTGCCCAAGGCGCAAAACTTGTTCGCCGATGTGCTCAAGCGGAATCCCGGCAACACGGCGGCCAGCGAAGGCCTCGTGCGGGTGAAGCGCGCCATGGCCGACAAACAGTTCAACGCCGAGATGGGCGCCGGGCTCGCGGCCTTGAATGCAGGGCGCCTTCCGGAGGCGCGTACGCATCTCGAACGCGCGCATCAGATCCGTCCTGACAGCAGCGAAGTGGCGGCGGCGTTGCAACGTGTGACGGACACTGGCAGCGGGCGCAGCACCGCCGAGCTTGCCGATAAAGCCGCCCGGCTGGTGAGCGAAGAACGCTGGACCGAGGCGCTGGCCATTTATGACGAAGCCCTCGAGCGCGACCCCTCGCTGCAGTTCGCCCAGGCCGGACGCGCCGCGGTGGCACCGCGTGCGGAACTCGGCAACCGGTTACAGGCACTTATAGAGAGACCGGAACGTCTTGCCGCGGACGAAGTGCGCGTCGAGGCGGAGCGGCTGCTGGCGAAGGCCCGGGTGTTGCCCAACCAGGGCCCTGTCATCCGATCGCAGGTGTCGCGCCTGGAACTTCTGTTGCCGACTTTCAATCAGCCAATAGTGCTGGCACTGGAATCCGACAACGCCACGGAAGTCGCCATTCAGCGCGTCGGCTTCTTTGGGGCATTCGACCGCCGTGAGGTTACGTTGAAACCCGGCAAGTACACGGTCACCGGCAAGCGCAGCGGCTTTCGCGACGTGCGCCGCGAGATCACGGTCTCACCCGGCCAGGGCGGGCAGACCATCGTCATTCGTTGTCTCGAGCCGATCTGATGGAACCCTCGCTCTCACTCGACGCGTCGATCGTACTGCGCAGCGGGCAGGACGAGTCGCGTTACGGGACGCGCGTGGTGTTCGATTCGGCGTCCGGGGCAATCCGCTCCGACCATGACGACGCGGTGTCCGAGGGCCCGGCGCCGGCAAGCCTGCGCGCGGTGGCCGGGCGCTGGTTGTTCGATGCCGCCTCCGAAAGCCGCGTCAGAATCAACGGAGTCGCTGTCGCCGGCGCGCGTGTGTTGGCCGCGGGCGACGTCATCACCATCGCCGGCTCCCAATTGCTGGTGGAAGAGGTCACGGCCGGAACGCTCGCGCTGCGACGTTTCGATCTGGTGGGCAATGACACTTTGCCGCCCGTGGGCGACAGCGTGCGGATGCTCACGCCGCCCGCCGAAGATCTGGCCATCGATCTCGGCGATGTCCCGAGCATCGAAGGGTTCGCGGCGCCACGCACCCGCAGGGTTTCGAACACCCGCTGGAACTACGCCGCGTGGGTGATGGGTGGTCTGCTGGCCGTGGTGCTCGCCGTCTTCGCGATGCTCAAGCCCATCGCGCTCGACCTGCGCCCGGGTGACGCCGTCGTCAAATCCGTCGGCAGCTTCTCCTGGCAATCGGCTTCGAGCGTATTCGTGTTCCCGGGCGAACATCGCCTGCGCGCCGAACGGGAAGGTTACGTACCTGCGGAGACCACCGTGTCCGTGGACGGTCCCGCACAGGCGCAGGTGCTCATTCACCTCGTCAAACTACCCGGCAAACTGCAGGTGGACACCGGCGGTGTTGCTGCCGAGATTTCCGCCGATGGTCTCAAGCTGGGGCGTGTACCGGGCACGGTGGATGTACCCGCTGGCGATCGCACGCTCACGTTCAAGGCGCCGCGATATCTCGACCACGTCGAGCGTCTCGCCATCGCCGGCGGCGGCGAGCGACAGAAAATCAAAGTCGCACTCAAGCCGTCGTTCGGTGTGGTCAGCATCAGCTCGGTGCCTGCGGGTGCGCAGATCGAAGTCGACGGCAAGGTGGCAGGCGTGACGCCCGCGAAGGTGGAAATGGACGCCGGCATTCGCCGCGTGCAGGTCTCTTCGCCCGGCCTGCGGCTGTGGACCTCGAGCGTCGTGGTGAATGCAGGAACGCCGCAGAACATCGGGCCAATCGAACTCGGCGCCGCCGACGCTCGCATCACCGTGCGTTCAGTGCCCACCGGCGCGCAGGTGACCACGGGCGGCAGCTTCCGTGGCCTCACGCCCGTGACCATCGACCTTTCGCCCGGGGTGTCGCACGCCATCACCGTCACGCGCGCCGGCTACGCGCCGTGGACGCGGGAGATTTTCGCCGAAGCCGCGAAGGAGTCCGCGATTGACGCGCGGCTCGCGGCGCTGCTGGTCGAAGTGCGTGTCCAGGGTGAACCTGCGGATGCCGAGGTGCTCGTGAACGGCGCTTCGCGCGGCAAGGCGCCGGCGTCCATGTCGTTGCCGGCGAGCCGCCAGCACATCGAAGTACGCAAGGAAGGCTACAACGCGTTCGTCACCGATCTCGTGCTGGCGCCGGGCATCGCGCGCACGGTCGAGTTCAAGCTGGTCAATCCGAAAGATGTGGCCGGCAATTCGCCGCAGACCATCCGCACCAAGTCCGGCATCAAACTACTCATCGTCTCCGGCGGCGTGTTCCAGGCCGGCACCGATCGCCGCGAGCAGGGACGGCGTCCCAATGAAGGCTCGCACAAGGTGACGCTGCTGCGTCCCTTCTACATGGGCGAACGCGAGGTCACCAACGGGCAGTTCCGCCAGTTCCACGACACGCACAATTCCGGTTCCGCGGGCTCGCATTCCCTCGATCTCGACAAGCAACCCGTGTCGCGCGTCACCTGGGAAGAAGCTGCCGAATTCTGCAACTGGCTGTCGGCGCAGGAAAACCTGCCCCCGGCGTACCTGCCGCAGGATGGGGGTGGCTTCGTGCTGACGCAGCCGGTAAGCAATGGCTTCCGGTTGCCGACTGAAGCCGAGTGGGAATTCGTGGCGCGCGCCGCGAGCACCGGCAAGCCGCTCAAATATCCCTGGGGCGCGGATCTGCCCGTGGTGTCCGGTTCCGCCAACGTGGGTGGAGCTGAGGCGCTCGAGTTGTTAGGCACGGCCATCGAAGGCCATCGCGACGAGTTTCCCGCGGTCGCCGCGCCGGCGCTGTTCCCGCCAAATCCGCTCGGCTTCTATGACCTCGCCGGCAACGTGTCCGAGTGGGTCACCGATCGTTACCTGTCCTATGTGCCTTCCGGCGCGATCACCGATCCCACGGGTCCGACCGACGGCAAGAGCCACACCTACCGCGGGTCCAACTGGCGAACCGTGGCCACCGGCGAATTGCGTTTCCCCTGGCGCGAGGGCGCCGTCGAGGCGAGCGACGTAATTGGCTTCCGCGTCGCACGCTACGTCGCGCCGGAATGAGAAACCCATGAAACACGTCGTCGGTAGTTTGTTCGCGATCGGAGTGGCCGGAGTGGCGGCAATTGCCGCAACCTCGGCCTACCTCAATTCGCAACAGAACATCGGACCGGCGAGCAATACGCCTGCCACCAATCCTCCCGGCCAGACACCCCCGCCGCCAAACGCGCCCGACGACAAGACCACAACGCCTGAAGCGGGCACGAAACCCGCCCCGGGCGGGACCCCCGATGCCAAGCCGCGCGGCGCGGGCACACCCGATGCCGCGTCGAAGCCGCCCGCCGAGGGCGATAAGCCCGACGAGGATGACAAAGATCCTTACGAAGGCATCGCCCCCGACGAACTGCCGCCCGACCTGCAATACGACGCCGACTCGAGCGTGAGCTTCCCCACGAATATCTAGTTAGAACCATGTACGGCCTACACTTCGACCACCGCACGCTGTCCATCGCCCGCGATGGCGAGCTCGTCGCCAACGAGCCGCTGGCGGTCGAGACCGCGGCGCGCGATCCGCGCTTTGGCCACGCGGCACTGGCGGCCGCGCGAGGCCGGCCTGACGAGGTGTCGCTCGGCCATTGGCGCGAGCTCGGGCGCAGCGAATCCGCCTCTCGCCACGTGGCACTCGAGATTCACGCGCATCTGCGCGCGCTGGGCGTGAGCGAACGCATCGAAGCGGTGGTTGCCGTACCGGCCGATCTCGACGCCACCGCGCTGACAGCACTGCGCGGGGCCATGAGCGCCGCGGGCATCGACGCGCGCGACTTTCTCGATTCCGCGACGCTCACCGCCGCCGCGGTCATCGATCGCAGTCATTACGTGGTGCTCGATGCCGGCTGGCGCTCGAGTGTCGCAACGCGCGTGGCAGGCGGCACCGAATGCAGCTTCGAAGAAGCCTTCGTGAGCGAGCGCGCCAATCTGCTCGACGTCTACGATCTGTGGCTCATGGCCGTGGCCGCAACCATGGTGAAGAACACCCGCTTCGACCCACTGCTGAGCCTGGATGTCGAGCAGCGCCTGTTCGCCGACCTGCCCGCGCTCGCCGCGCGCGCCGCCACTGAGGGCCGCATCGAAGCCGTCATCGAAGCCGACGGATCCCGATTCGCGGTGCCCGTCGAAGCCCAGATGTTCGCGGACGCGGCGCAAACCTTTTATCGCGAGCTCATGCGCCTGACGAGGTCGGCACGCATCGCGGGGCAGGGCGCAGCTTTGGTGTTGCCGTCCGAGTCACGTCGCTGGCCGGGATTCTTGCCGCGGTTGCTAGAGCTCGAACAGGACGGGCTGATCATTGCACCCGCCGGAATCGCGGCGGTCGCCGCCTCGTTGCTGACCGCGGACCTGCCCGAATCGCCGCGGCTGCGTCGACACATCGGGCGTCTGGCCGATCACAGTCTGGTGTCGGCCATCGAATACGTCGCCTCGGTGAACACCTCGCCCGCGCGCGCATTGCCGGTCACGCACATTCTCTTTGGCGGCGATTCCATCCGCTTCCCGGAAGTGGGGCTGTTGATCGGCACCGAAGAAGTCTCCAACGCGCCGCACATCGCATTGCCCCGAGCGGCCGCCGGTGTGTCGCGTCGTCACTGCTCATTGCGCCGTGAAGGCGAACGAACGGTGCTGGTCGATCACAGCCGCTTTGGCACCTGGGTCAACGGCGCGCGCGTGAAGGAACGGGCCACGCTGCGCCCCGGCGATCGCGTGCGCGTCGGCACGCCCGGCGTCGAGTTCACGTTGATCTCCACGGCCGCGGCTGCTC
>Ga0207689_10005703_pt1 | contig 11072 bp, 20 predicted proteins | sample KBSMisM52_FD_184312 | JGI IMG/M metagenome (GOLD analysis project Ga0207689, IMG submission 184312) | Miscanthus rhizosphere microbial communities from Kellogg Biological Station, Michigan, USA - KBS Miscanthus M5-2 (SPAdes) (version 2) | ecosystem: Host-associated > Plants > Roots >... | reverse complement strand
CCTATGTCCATGCGACGTTCATCAGGAGAATTGTATGAAGAGAGAACTCATCACCGACGATGTTGCGGCAAAGGCAATCGCGGACAGGCATGGCGCAACCGAATCGATGGTGGCCGCGGCGGAGAAGCAACTACCCGAATGCCTGGTTGCCGGGACCGGTGTCGTGATCGGAGCCAAGCGGGCGGAGGCAGTGAACAACATGGCTGGTCCATTCGAGTTCTTCTTCATCACCTACATGGCCGGCTTCGTAGAAGGGGAAAACGGCTGGGGAGTGGTGCGCTGGTATGACGTGGCCTGGGAGGATCTGCCGCAACTGGTCTATGAGATGAATCTCGTCGAGAAAGAACTGCTGCCGAAGGGCGTGAGCAGCGAGTCGGAAACGAAAAAGATGGAGGAATACAGGAAGCATGGAGGGAACCCATCATGAAATTCCAAAGAACAACCTGCGCCTGCGCCGAGTGCGTGGCGTGTTGCAAACGGCAGTCGGGCCCACTTGTCCCGGGCGACTTCGAAAGGATCTCCGCGTTCCTTGGCGAACCCGTCGAGCCGTATCTGGTGGCTTCACGCGGATCGTTAACTCTGGATACTCGAACCGGTGAGCTGCGCTGGATCGGATCGATCACGCCAAGGATGGAGCAGGGGCGCTGCGTATTCCTCGACGAGAACGACAGGTGCAAGATTCACTCTGTTTCGCCGGCCGGCTGCGCTTTGCTCGACACTCACATGAACATAATGGACGCGCAGGAGCGTGCCGTGTGGGTAACGATGCAGATGGACACCGAGGAATATCAGCGGCTCAGATCCACCTTACCGTCGAATCAAAACCCCGGATACCACCCAAAGGATCGACCATGAGCGAACCTATAAAGCAGTTCCTCGAAACTCACATCGAATTCCTGAGATCCAAAGGGATCAACCATTGCGGGATCAACGGGTACTTCTGCCTCATGGATTTCATCCTGCAGCACGGGCGGGAATGGAATCCAGGCACCGTTTGCTGGGGCAAGGGCAAGATGAACTGCTTCCGGCACGCGAGCAGGGCAGCGCTCAGGAACCGGGGTTACACCTACGTCGAGGGCTACGCCTCGCTGCTGATCCCCGTGCACCACGCCTGGCTGGTGGACAATGATGGGGCTGTTATCGAAACGACGTGGCCGCACATGGGCAGCGCGTATTACGGGATACCGTTCCGGGCGGATTGGGTAAGGCAGCAGCAACGCGAGTCGGATCACCTTTCCATCATCGACCAGTGGACCACTGACTGGAAGACGATGAGGACACCAAAGGAACAGTGGCTGCGGTCCAAGTTATGAAAACAAAACAACCACCCACGCGCTTCACCAAGGCGCTCAACCAGATCTTCTATGATCGCGGCTGGAATCTGCCCGCGCCTTATGTGATAGAAGTGTATGAATCCCACATCCGAAGACTCGAGGCCAGGATCGACGAGTTGAACGGATCAACCGCAACACGCCGAATCGATCCGATAAAAGAAAAGGATGACAACCATGCCAAACTTCGAAGCAATGGGAAAACAATTCGTCCTCGAAGACGAGAAGTTCAAGGAGTTCGTCCGGGGCCATCACAGGTTCACCATCGACCGGCTCAAGGATGATCTCCGCCAAGGCCTGAATCCCGAATTGGTAGTCATGACCAAGGACATGGATCTCAAGGAGGAGATCACTGTTCTCATCATCGACACCGACTTCAACGACTCCGAAGAGAAGCAGCGGATCATGTTCGACATCGGCAAGAAGTTCTACGAAGACCGGAAGATCCCGATAGCCGTCGTCTTTGCGTCCGAAGCGTGGTGTTCCAAACGCCCGAAGGAAGGGGACTGGCCGGATATCCAGCCGCGGCACGACCCGCTGAAGACCGAGGCGATCATCGTTACCGGGGCCGGTATGAATCAGAAGCAGCGCATGACGATCAGGATCCCGGTCAAGCGGGACAAAGACAACAACATCGTCATCGACGGAGAGTCCGACGAATTCGAAGAGGCGGTGATGTTCATCGTCGACCACTTCTGGAGAGGCTACTTCTCGAAGGCGATGGAAAAGGAGGCGAAGAAAAAGAAATGAACATCGGACCAGCCGACCACCGGCCTCGCTCGTTCAAGGATCTCATTGGCGTCTCGCGGAGAATCGGCGAGATGCTTCAGAAGAAATGCGAGAGGGCGGAGGGCCCTCTAAAGGTGCTGCTCTACGGCGCGCCAGGCACAGGCAAGACGGAGCTGATCAAGATGTCGGCGGTCCAGCTCACCGGCCTGCCGCTGGACAAGTCGGGCAATTCCTTCGCCACCGAGAGCGTCAACGGCAAGAACGTCAACTCGGAGATGATCCGCCGGTGGATGGAAGGGCTGGCTTACCGGCCGATGTACAGGTTCGAAGTAAAGCTGGTCAACGAAATTGACCGGATGCATCCCGACTCGCAGGTGCTCATCCTGGATTATCTGGATGCAATGGGCGAAGGCAGGGCGTTCTTCGCCACGTCCAACCTTGAACTGAACCAGCTCACCGAACGGTTCGAGACGCGGCTCCAGCAATTCAGGGTGAGCTCGCCGGCTGCGGAGGAGATCGCCGGGTTCCTCGTCACTCATTGGCGGATCGGGAAAGCGCGGGCGATGGAGATTGCCAGCGGTGCTCGGGGAAACGTGAGGGCTGCTTGCCTTGATTGTCAGTCCGTGCTCGATGTGGAAAGGATAAATGGGAAACACCGTAATGTTGCAGTGCCCAAACCCGCTTTGTGACCCGGAAGAATGGTGCTGCCTGTGCGAGCACATGGGCGTCGTGGATGCACGGGCATACGCGCTCATCAAACAGATGGCGACCAACTGGATTGCAAGCGGAGAAGAACTGTTTCTGGAAAACAAAAATCCCCCGGCAGCGAAGCCGGGGGAGTCTAACCAGTTATGAACACACCAATCTCGTTGCCTTTCGGCGAAGCCAAGATACCGTAAGCGGCATCTTGAGCACAACCCATATTTGCGTTTCCGGCGGCTGCGGATTTATCGGAAGCCATCTTGTCGATCATCTTCTTGAGAATACGGATTGGAATATCACCGTGCTGGACGGGCTCACCTACGCCGGGGATCCTTCCCGCATTTACGACTCAGGCCGATTTGAGAAGGATCGTGTCCGAATTTTTTGGTCGGATCTAAACGCGCCCATCATGGAGACCTTGGCGCGCCGCATCGGCGACGTGGATTTCATAATCAACATGGCTTCGAACTCGCACATCGACGCGAGCATCGCGGACCCTGTGCCGTTCGTGAAGAACAACGTCAACGTGGCGCTGCACATGCTGGATTACGCCCGCAACTTTCCGCTGTTGAAAGCACTCATTCAGTTTTCCACTGACGAAGTGTACGGCTCGGTAGAAGCCGGCCAACAATTGCCTGAATGGTCTCCGATCAATCCGAGCAATCCATATTCGGCAAGCAAAGCGGCACAAGTGGATCTGGCAATCGCCTTCCGTCGCACTTACGGATTGCCGCTCATCATAGTCGAGGTCATGAACAACTTCGGGGAAAGGCAGGATAGAGAGAAATTTATTCCCAAATGCGTCCGCGCAGTTCTGGCCGGTGAAGAGATGGTTCTGCACGGCACGCCCGACAACATCGGCAGCCGCTACTACCTGCACGCACGCAACACCGCCGATGCAATCCTGTTCCTGCTGCGCCGTCCCGTGTCGGCCTACCCGAAGACCGATCGCCCTGACCGCTACAACATCGTCGGCGACCGGCGCGTCGATAATCTCGAAATGGCCCAGCGCATCGCCGCCATCTTGGGTCGCCCGTTGCGCTACCGCTTCGATCACAGCCCGCGAAGTAGGCCGGGCCACGACTTGCACTACGGATTGGACGGCGCAAAGCTCGCCGCGCTCGGATGGCAACCGCCCGTGGACTTCGAGACCAGCTTGGAAAGGACCGTGAAATGGATGCAAGAGAATCAAAACTGGTGACCGCCATCACCGCCTGCCGCGCCTGCGGGGAGGAGAACTTGGAATCCCTGATGAACTTCGGCCATCTGCCGCTGGCAAACCGGTATCTGGTCAGCCCGGATGAGAAGGACTTCTACGCCCCCCTTGAAGTCGTTCTCTGCCAGAGCTGCTGCTGCGTGCAGCTCCGGCACACAGTGGCTCCCGGCTTCCTGTTCGGGGAATATCTCTACGCCTCTTCAACGTCCGGTTCGCTGGCCGAACACTTCAAGAGGTACGCCCGGGAAACCACGGACAAGCTCGGGTTCAAGCCGGGTGATGAACCGTTCATTGTCGGCATCGGCGGCAATGACGGATGTTTGGAACGTGAGTATCAGAGGCTCGGGTTCAAGGTGCTGAACGTGGAGCCTTCGGATACCATGTCCAAGGTGAGCACGGCAAGGCTTGTGCCCACATACAACGATTGGTTCAGCGAGAGCGTGGCTGGGAACATTGTCAAGCAGGACGGCCAGGCCGACGTCGTCACCTGCAACCATTGCTTCGCCCACATGCCGGATGTCAACGGCGTTGTTCGCGGGGTAAAGGCTCTGCTCAAGCCGGGCGGCACGTTCATCTTCGAGGAGGCGTACTGGCCGGACACGGTGTCCGGCTCCCACTTCGATCAGATTTACCACGAGCACGTTTTCTACTGGACGCTCCATGCGCTGGACGAACTGTTCTACCGGCACGACATGAGGATCGAGGACGTGGAGTTCAGGCCGGAGCAGGGCGGATCGATCCGTGTCTTCGTCCGGAATGAGTCGTACAAACAGAAGCTGGAGCTGCGCAATATCCTGATGAAGGAGTTCATGGGCGGGCTCTATAATCCAAGCACCTACATGAAATGGTGGGAGAAGATCATGCGATGGAGGATCCTGGGCCTCGGATTCCTCGAACCGCTGCAATCCATCTCCTGCTACGGCGTGCCCGCCAAGTTCACGATGATCTCCGAACAGCTTGGATTCTCACCGAAGCAGATCGCCTACGCCGTGGAAGATTCCCCGATCAAAGTCGGCCGGTTCACGCCAGGCTCGCACATTCCGATCGTTGCCCGGTCGCACTTCATCGATCATCCGACCGAGCACTGCATCATCACCGCTGGGAACTACGCCGATCTAATCATCCAGTCCAACCCGCAGTACAAAGGGAAATGGATCATCCTGAATCCGGAACCGAGGTTCTATGAGCGGCCTTCAAAAGCACACTGATATCGTGATCGTCTGCGAGTTGTGTCCTCGTGAAACTGGCATTGTTCTCAAGCTCGGAGATCTTGCCAAGAAGATCCCAGGCTTGAAGCTGGAGGGAAAGGGCAACCGTTTCCAGCACGGCGTCTGCGACGTGTGCAAGAAGGAACTTGAGGAGGGTTGCACGTTCTTCATCAGTGAGGACGGGAAGTGCATGAAGGTTTCGTTGGAGGCGACTAAAGAAAAAATCTCGCCGGATTATTGGGGCAAAGTAGTCAAGATACCTCGCTCGTGCATGGCAGAATTGGTGCGGGCATGGGCAAAAGAGAACCTGAAGCTGGCTCCTATGGATGAGGCTCAAGAGAGCGGATCGTGACGTGGCAGCCCGCACCGCTGTTGCCAATCCCCCAATGCTTTGATGTGTGCACGTCGGCAATCTGCGCGTCATCTTCCCAGGCTCCCAACTTTGTCAGGGCATCAATAAGTCCCTTCTCCAGGTTGTCGTAGTCAGGCCTCTGCGTATGCCAGAGCGGAGCTGATTCCTTCAGCGTGCCGTTGCTCCTGAAGTGGGACTTCGGCCGCTTGAAGTTGAAGTGGAGCTCGACGGCTACGGCGCCTTCGAACTTTGCGAGGCCAGCCTCCTTAGCCGCCACCGCGATTGCCGACTTCCATGCTTCCGCCGTGCCGGCCTCATACACCCTGGCCACGTACTTGTCGCCCATCTTGCGGGCGAACGCTCTCGGCCTGGGCTGCGGCTTGGGATCGCCGAGGACGTAGAAGGACAGGGTCATGTCTTCTCCGCGACCTGGTTTGTAAAGACAAGCCATTGCTCTCGATTGTTACGCTTCTTTCCAAACCGTTTGTGAAATGCTTTGTGACATTCGACACAGCAAGTCACGCCGTTCTCTGGATCGTACCGCAGCGCGATGTTGCTGGCAAAGTTTTCGAGGTGATGAGGATGAAGATGTCCGCCTCGGCCAAAGCATTTCTGGCATGTGAAGTCATCTCGCCTGTAAACCGTGTCCCTCCATATCCAGTACTCAACTCCCTTTCGTGCTGACTTCGATTCGTCTATAGCTTTTGGCCGATGGCTCATTCGCGCCTTAAGACGCTCACTCATGAGACGACGGGATGCAAATGTATGCGGTTTGCGCTTTACCCCTTTCTGTTTTTGAGACCAAGCGCGCCTGCTTTTTTCGGACCACTTCTTCCCCAGTCGATTCATCCCTTTCGGAATCGGAAGGATGCGCATTGCTGCGGAAAGTTTGGCGCGAGTTGAATCGCTGACCGGATGACCGATCAGCGCTTCGGCATGACGAGATCGCCTTTCATCTGAGAATGGTTTTCCAAGGCACCTGGCGCTGGTCGCTTCCCCTATTTTCCTCCTGGCTTCTTCAGAAAGCGAGTGTCTGCGGATGTAAACCCCAGTTGGCATCTAATTCTTTTCGGCAAGCAACGCTCTGTACCCGGACGACTTTAGAGACTGGAAGAATGTTTGCTTTCCATCCCACACGTAAGGAAGGAATATCTCAATAACTTCAGCTTGATGTAATTGTACAAGAGACATTTGGACGCCGACCCAATCCTGCATCAGCTTCCATGCGGTACGCTCGGCTTGCTGCGCGAAGTCTTTGCGACTCTTTCTGCGCTTCCAATCCTTCGGATGCCTCTCGCAGTAATCCGCCCAAAACGCGTTGAGTGCGTCATCGCGGTTGGCCGGCAATCGAACTGCAATCTTCGATTCGCCCTGGTCGATATGGAACGTCAGCGCAACCGTTTCGCCCTGCGGCCCATACTCCTTGGTAATTCCCCGGACACCGCACTGGATCAGGATTGATTCAATTCGACTGATGGTGACAGCCACCGGAACTGTGCTGGTGTAATTGCGAAGGAACATGCGACCGGACTCTGACAGGATTCTGGCGGGCGTCAATTCCATTCGGAACATTTATGAAATTCTTTCTTGCCTGTAAACTGCGTCTCTGTATTCTGATCGGGCATGAGCAAACAAGTTGAGCGAACCACCGTGGTAAGAATGTCGAAGTCACTCCACGAGCGCATCAAAGCCCTGGCCGCCAGCCGGGGAATGAAGCTCCATGCGCTCGCCGATACAATGGCCAGAGTCTGGCTGTCACTGCCCGAACATAAAGCGTTTCCAAAGAACCCCACCAAATGAGCAACCAACAAGTCACACCGTTCCAACAGGCGCAGCAACCCGAAACCCTGCAAAGCCTCCTTCGGCAGGACGCCTACCAGAAAAGATTCCAGCAGGTGCTCGGCGAACGCGCCCCGCAGTTCATCGGCAGCATCATGTCAATCGGCGCGACGATGCCGGACGTGGAGCCGCGCAGCATCCTGGCCAGCGCCGCCATAGCCGCCGCGCTGGATCTGCCAATCGACAAGAACCTTGGGTTCGCTTGGATCATCCCCGACCGCAAGGGGGACCGGAAGCTGGCTCAGTTCCAGATGGGGGCGCGCGGATACGTGCAGCTTGCCTTGCGCACCGCCCAGTACGAACGCATGAACGCGAAGGCTGTAAATGCCGAGGCGCTGAATGGTTTCGACGTTGTCGGAGAACCTGTCATTGACTGGAACAAACTGGATGAGACCAAAGAACCCGTCGGATACGTGTTCGCGTTCCGGCTGATCAACGGATTCACCAAATGTTGCTACTGGTCCAAGGGCAAGGTGGAAGCGCACGCAAAACGATATTCCCAATCTTATCGCTCTGGGCACGAGTCGCCATGGACAACCCACTTCGACGCCATGTCGGTCAAGACCGTGGTCGCCAATGAGCTTCGGCACTGGGGCATCCTATCCGTCGCAATGCAAAAGGCGGTCGTCGAAGACCAAGGCGTCCACATTGACGTTGACAGCGAGGTTCTCTATCCAGAAGCGGGTGATGACATCAGTCGCCCGAAGTTCGATGACGCGAAGGACGACAAACAGCTTGCCGCTGCCGGACTGGCACCAGCGCAACCTCCAACCCCGCCAGCCGAACAACCGAGGCGCGGGCGAAAGAAAGCGGCAGAGGCCCAGGTGAGCGAGGCCCAGCCCGCAGCGCCCGCGCCTGTTCAGCCGGCTGCTGCACCAACACCAGCGCCCGCACCGGCTCCAGCTCCTGCCGCTGCTCCCGCTGCGTCCCTGTTCCAGAGCGCGGCCTACACCCAGCTCAGAACCTGCATGACATCGAGCGGCGTAACGGATGCCGAACTGATCACTCTCTGCCGGCATCGCGGCGTGATGACGGCTCAGCAGGAGGAACTGATGCAGCTATCCGACGCGACGCTGACCGATCTGGCGAACAATTGGACGATCGTTGCCGGGCAGATCCGGCAGGACAGGAAGAGGACGCAATGAAACCACACTTGATGAAAGACTGGTATGTCGTGCAAAACGGTGGCCAGATCGATATTCATGTCCGCGACAAAGAGGCGGGCCGGGAAATCACCGTTGTTGCCAACGTCCGAGATGAGGAATGCGCGAAGCTGATTGCCACGGCATCGAATTGTCAGGAGGCAATCGAGAAGGCCAAGGCGGAGACTTGGGCACAAGCAATTCGATTGATCGAGGACGAGCAGCGCAAGCTGTGGCGCGTTGATTCACCTCAAGCCGAAACAGTTCGATGGCTGGTTATCGCGTTACAGAGGAAAGGGCCAGTCTTGGGATGAACATTCTTTTCTATCCAATCGGTCTGCTGACGTGTTGGCGATGGTATCGCCGATGGCGCGGAGGACGCTGGGCCAAGTGCTCGTTCGGATGGGTGCGCGTTGGACCTGAATGCGTGGAACGTATTGATGAGGATTACGACAAATGAACCCCGCCCTGTTCCGCCCATCGTCCATGCTGCGCAGGAAGCTGTGTCCTGGGTCTATGGCCTTGGAATCATCGATCACGCAGATCGAAGACGAAGACGAATACCAAGCGGAAGGGAAGTTACTCCACGCCCTGACTGCGAATCCGTTACTGTCCAGGGCGACGTTGGAACCTTCGCAGCTTGATCTTGTCGAATGTGTGGAGAAGGCCGAGGCCGAGTTTGTCGAAAAGATTCTGAAACTTTGACGCGAGGCGTCTGCTGGGCAGAAAGCGTTGTCGGTGGGGAAATGCAAGTCTTTCCTTCGCGCACCTGCCCACCAGCACGGTCTGGACCGTTTATGCTGCGGTCCAATGTCCGTGCGAAAGGCGCACGCGAAACCGTCACAGTAAAACTCAACCAAAGGAAAGTTATGCCGGACATGGCTGAAATCGGTGGACTGGTCCAGACAACCGACGCTCGGGTAGAGATCGCAACGACGATCAACGACAGGTTAAAGAGCAAGAAGCTCCGCCTCGAATCCGAACTCAAGGACGTGAACGAAGCTCTGGACGCGCTCAACGCGAATCCGGAAATTGCCCGCGTGCTGTCCTTGGTCGGAAAGGCAGTAGGACGTTTATGATAATCGCCAGAGCAAAGCGCGACAACGGCGGAGAGATTCTGATGCTGGGCTTGTCCCATGAAAATCTTCGCCGCATTCATGAAGGCAAGCCACTTCACGTTCGCAGGGAGGCGCACGGAGAGGGCATCCCCGAAGGCTGGGAAATCGTCATCTTCACCGGCAAGGATGAGCAGGAGATGCAGCGCATGTTCAAGGACAACGGTCTCATCGGGCCTGAGACGAAAGTGAACATCGACCCGAGGCTCGGATTGGAATGATCTATGCACAAAGAACAACTACTGGCCGCAGTGAATAGCGAACAGAAAGGGCTGCCGAAGGATTGGCTACTTCCAGTACACTGGGATATGACCTGCCTGATAGCAGTCATCGGCACGCTCCAGCTTGCCATGCGGCATCCCCAGTTCAAGAAGCGGCCCACGCATGCGATGATTCGGCAGGTCGTCGATCAACTCATCAGCGGCATTCCGGAAAACATGCCAGCCACGCGCGAGCTGGCTCGGTTGGGAGACAACCCGAAGTACGATTTATGAAAGCAGGAATCACATACGGCGAAAAGTACGGGCCAGCTATGGAGATAAAAGACCAGGCGGCGGCGGATGCTTACTTCGAGGAATGCGTCCGACACTGCATGAGCCACGGAAAGACCAGAGCGGAGGCCGAGAGAATCGAGCGCAGCAACCTGGGCTACTATGCGGGATACTACAGCGAAGAAACCCGAGAGCGTGTCGAACGACTGTTCAAGTGCGCGCATCCGATCTTCGGAAAGATTGCAGAGGTTGGAGCGCCAACGCCGAAGGAAGCATTCGAAGCTGGAGTCCGGATGGCCAAAGGCGCCAAGCCATGATGGACTACCTCGAAATCACCGAGCAGGAGTTCTCGCTGAAGCGTGGCGATAAGACCATCCTCAAGGGAACGCCGGACTCAGTGCGGGTGTACCACAGCCGGGGCATTGTTGCCGTTCTCGAAAGAAAATTTGGATTCAAAGAGGTGCAGCCAGCCGATGCCAACCTCCAGCTCCGGTGTTATCTGGTGCTCGTGGCCAAGGCGGTCAGCGGGTGTCGGATCAACAATTACTATGGGTGTTTGGTCCAACCTAGGATCTCTTCCAAGCCGCAGATCGTCCAGTACACCCATGATGAAATCCTTCAGGCCGAGGACGAGATCTTCCGAATCTACGATGCCTGCTACGCGCTGGACCCGCCGCGCCATGCGTCCAATGAGGCGTGCGAACACTGTAGCGCCAAAGCCCTGTGCCCTGAGTTCGCGCAATGGACTTCGGCGGTAGTGAAATCGCAGCATCTTCCCGTCGCGTCATGGTCTGATGAACAGATCGATATTTTCCTGTCGCGTCGCGGCATCCTTGAAAAGTTCTTGAAGGATACCTTGGAGCAGATCAAGCAAATCAAGGCCGCCAACCCGGAGCGGATTCCTCAGTGGCGATTAAAAGAGGGGGCCTCTGTCCGCACGGTAACGG
>Ga0207689_10005701_pt1 | contig 11073 bp, 8 predicted proteins | sample KBSMisM52_FD_184312 | JGI IMG/M metagenome (GOLD analysis project Ga0207689, IMG submission 184312) | Miscanthus rhizosphere microbial communities from Kellogg Biological Station, Michigan, USA - KBS Miscanthus M5-2 (SPAdes) (version 2) | ecosystem: Host-associated > Plants > Roots > Rhizosphere... | reverse complement strand
GACGTCGTTGAGGGCATGCAATTCGATCGTGGCTATTTGTCGCCTTATTTCGTGACTAATCCCGATCGCATGGAAGCCGTGCTTGAAGACGCGCTAATCCTGGTCCACGAAAAGAAGATTTCAGCGATGCGAGATTTGCTCCCGGTGCTGGAGCAGAAAAAGCAGCAAATCGAACACTTTGGGCCCAACCGCGACCAGTTCAGCGTCGCGCTTGAGCTCGCGCCGGTCGGAATCGAGAACGTGATGTTGGAAGCGAAACTGCACGTCGGTTGCCCCCGTTGGTCCAGTCCTGCTCAGTTCAATCCTGCGCGCCGAAAGCCCTCCAGGCGGATTTCGAGCGTCCGAACGTGGGCGCTGGCAAGCTGATGGTGAAGCGGAGCAAATGGCGTGAGCCTCATCAAGTATCGGGACAAACGGGATTTCAAGGCGACGCCGGAGCCCAAAGGCGCCTCGCACCCAAAACCTTCTGCTAAAGAGTTGTCCTTCGTAGTGCAAAAGCACCAAGCGAGCCACTTGCACTACGATTTTCGACTGGAATGGAACGGAGTCCTGCTTTCGTGGGCCATTCCCAAGGGCCCATCTCTGGATCCTTCCGTGAAGCGTCTGGCCATGCCTGTAGAAGACCATCCGTTGGAGTATGGCGGCTTTGAGGGCGTCATTCCGGAAGGCCAGTACGGCGGAGGTACCGTAATGGTCTGGGATCGCGGCTATTGGGTGCCTGAGGAACCGGATGTCGATCGAGCTCTCCGCGAAGGACAACTGAAGTTCTCTCTATATGGCGCCAAGCTTCGAGGGTCTTGGGCCCTGGTCCGCACCGTTATCGGTGGCTCTCCGCGGACCAAATGGCTGCTGATCAAGCACCGCGACGGTTACGCTTCCACCAAGGATATCGTGGCCGAAAAACCGCGTTCCGCCATATCCAAGAAACTGTTGGCCGAGATCGCCAAAGCCAATGGCGGCGATATTTTGAAGGCCGCCAAGGGAGATCCTCAAAAGCAAACTCGCCCCTAAATCCTAGCGGCTCGCGGAAACGCATCGCGGGAAACGAATTCCAAGCACGGGGAATCCAACAATAGGGGAATTTCGCTCCGATGTCCAACGCCCTCTCGGCTCCCGCGAAACACAAAAGCACATTCCGAAATGGAGTGGTCCCTCGCACCACCTCGTCTCGCAAGAAATCCGGCGTTGCGATCCCTGAGGGTAAGGACGCCACCATAATCATCCAGGGGAAATCGGTCACGCTGACGAATTTGTCAAAAGTGTTCTGGCCGGAAGACCAGATCACCAAAGGGGACTTGCTCCAATACTACGCTGACGTTTCTGCCTATCTGCTGCCTCACATCAAGTCTCGAGCCATGGTGATGAAGCGTTACCCAGATGGCGCGTTCGGTAAGTTCTTCTTTCAAAAACGTGCTCCCGCGCCGCGACCTGAATGGGTGCCCGTGTGTGAGATCCAGCATCCTTCCGCCAACCTGGTCGATTTTCCGGTGATTAACGACTTGGCCAGTCTCCTGTGGGTGGTCAACCTTGGGTGCATCGATCTGAATCCCTGGTATGCGCGCTGCGACGATGTGAATCGGCCGGATTACCTCCATTTCGACCTGGATCCGACGCCCGGCGCGAAGTTTTCAATGGTTCTGGAGGCTGCCCTGCTGATCCGCGACGCGCTGGACGCGCTCAAGATCAAGAGTTATCCAAAGACCACGGGCTCTCGCGGCATACACGTTTATGTTCCGATCGTTCGAGGGCCCATGCAGAAAGAAGTGTGGACGTTCGCCAAAGCGCTCGCGCTGACGGTTGTCGAGAAGCATCCCAAGATTCTGGAATCCGAATATCGCGTGGCGAAGCGAACTCCCAAGAGAGTTCTCGTGGACTACAACCAAAACGCTTGGGGCCGCACGCTCGCCTCCGTGTATTCGGTCCGGCCAAAGCTGCATGCGCCGGTTTCGGCGCCGGTCACATGGGAAGAAATCGAACATGGAATCGCAATTGAGGATTTCCGAATCGATAATATGAAACAGCGTCTGGATAAGACCGGCGATCTGTTTCGCGCGCTACTCCTGCAGAAGAATCGATTCAACTTCGGTTCGTACCAGGGTGCCCATCCATGAAATGGAAGCTTCCTATCGCGCGACCGTTTCTCCCCATGGAAGCTAAAAGCGTGGACGAAATACCCACCGGATCGAACTGGCAGTACGAGCCAAAGTGGGATGGCTTCCGCTGCCTCGCGTTTCGCGAAGGACGTTCCGTCGAGCTGCAATCCAAGTCGGCCCAATCGCTCACACGTTATTTCCCGGAAGTGGTGGCCGCCTTGGGCAAACTCAAGCCTGGTAAGTTCGTTCTCGACGGTGAGCTCATCGTTCTCGTCGACGAGAAGCTGTCTTTCGACGATCTGCTTCAGCGGATCCACCCGGCTGAGAGCAGAGTCGCAAAACTATCGACAAAAACGCCCGCGAAATTCGTGCTCTTCGATCTGCTAGTGGACTCCAAGGGGCGATCACTGATCGGCCAAACGCTAGCGCAACGCCGAACCAAGCTGGAAGCGTTCGCGGCGGAATACCTGCGCGGAAATGGGATGTTTCTGCTGTCGCCCGCGACGGCCGACATCAAGGTGGCCAGACAATGGCTCAAAACCATGCGCGGACAACTGGATGGTTTGATCGCCAAACCCTTAGATGCGCCCTATTCACCCGGCGAACGAGCGATGCAGAAGATCAAGAACCTGCGTACGGTGGACTGCGTGGTAGCAGGGTTTCGGTATGGGGCGAAGGCCAAGCTGATCGGTTCCCTGTTGCTCGGCCTGTACGATAGGAACGGCCTTCTGCATCATGTAGGGTTCACATCCTCAATGGAACGCTCCAGCCTGCCAGCTCTGACCCGGAAACTGGAGGCCCTGGTGGGTACTCAGGGCGCCGCTGGCGTCGGTTTTACGGGGCGCGCTCCCGGCGGGCCGAGCCGCTGGAGCTCGGAACGGTCGGCCGAATGGAAAGCTCTCCGTCCGAAGCTGGTGGTAGAAGTGCGCTACGATCACTTCACTTCGGGACGATTCCGGCATGGAACCAAATTCCTTCGTTGGCGTCCAGACAAGGCTCCTCTGCAATGCCGCCTAGATCAAGTGGAAGTCGCGACCAAGTCACCGCTGACGCTGCTACGCAAGTCCGCGTAAGCCGGCGGTTTCCACGTGTGTTCCTCCTTTCGCCCGCTCGCATCGGCGGTCCACGGTCCGTGATGCTGATGAGGGAACAAGCGGAGTTCGATCTAGCTGTGCGCCTTCGTGGAGGCACGGCGACTATCGCGGAGATCTATGGTTTCATCAGTGGACTGTATTTTCGAGGCAAGAAAGCGTACAGCGAGGTGTTTGGAGCAGCCCCCGAAGGCGTCTCGCCCGCCATGGTGATCGTTCCAGGTTTAGGCCTCGTGCCGCCGGAAACAATCCTGACCCTCGACCAACTTCGGACCGTTGCGAAAGTTCCCATTGAAGTCGGTAATGAAGTGTTTACCGGCCCGTTTCTTCGCGACGCGGCGCAATTGCATCAGCGCTATGGCTCCTCCTGCCAATATATTCTGCTCGGTAGCATCGCCACCGATAAATACACGCGGACACTGCTGGACGTGTTTGGGAAACATCTGTTCTTTCCGGAGGAGTTTGTCGGCCGCGGGGATATGAGTCGTGGAGGATTGATGTTGCGATGCGCCCTGTCCGGGGAGGAGCTGTCCTATGTAACGGTGGAGGGCGCGGTGCGGCGCGGAGCACGTCCGCCGAAACTGAATCCTCTACGGAAACGGTAGATTGGGTGCCACGCCGCCCATTAACAACCAGATTATGCCGCCCGGCGCTTCCGGGGCGCCTTTGAGGATGAAGCTTTCGATATCGGAGGTTTCCCGGAGGCACTTATACTCCGCTTGAGGGCCTCCATCAAGTCGATAACCGGCGCCCTTCTGGGATGTGGCGTCGATGTGATCCTCTGGCCCTTCTTCTTTTGCTCGATCAGCCTCGCAACATTCTCCCGATAGGCGTCGTGCAATTGCTGGGGCTTGAATGGTCCAGCCAGGTGTTCAATAAGGCTCTTGGCGAGTGCCAGCTCCTTGCCCGAGGCCTTTTGTTCCAGCTTGACGTTCGGTCTATTTGCGGCCCGCAATTCGTTTGGGTAGTAGAGGGTATGCGCCAGTAGCCCGGTCGGAGCGGTGCGAATGAGTACAGAGTGCTCCCGGCCGTGCATTGTCACTTTCGCGATGGCGGAATACTGGGACGCTATCAAAGCTTGGTACAGCAGTTTATAGGGCTTACTGACGGTTTCCTCCGGCGCCATAAAGTAGGAAGTCTCGAAATAGATCGGATCGACTTCTTTGTCACGGACGAACTGCAGGACTTCCATCGTCGTGGCCGTGGCCGGTGCGATCTTCTTAAGCTCCTCGTTTTCAACCACAACGTATTCGCCCTTGCTGGTCTCGTAGCCTTTTACAATGTCGGAACGATCCACGGGCTTGTTCTCCTTTGCGCAAAACCACACCTCCTTAATGCGGGAAAGATCCTTGCGATGAAGCATGTGGAAGTGGATGTGCTCGGATCGAGCCGCCGAGAACAGCCGGACCGGGAAGGAGACCAATCCGAAGCTCAGGAAACCCTTCCAAACAGTTGCTGGCATTAGTGCCCTCTATAACTAGATCGCTCCGCACGGATGCCGTTTCCTCTAGAAGCATTGGTCCGCCAATTGCACGAAAGCCCTGGCAGGTGACTCGTCCCGCCCCCAGAACGCTCCCTGGCCTTCGAACCGCTGTGTGCCGCTGCAAAGCCTGCGATCTCTATTTGCATGCTACGCAGGCCGTGCCGGGTTCCGGGCCGCGTGCCGCCAGCGTCGTATTCATCGGCGAACAGCCCGGCATTGACGAAGATCTTCAAGGTCTTCCCTTTGTGGGTCCGGCAGGCAAGCTGCTCAATCGCGCACTAGCCGAGGCCGGCATCGACCGAACCACTGTATACCTCACCAACGTCGTCAAGCACTTCAAATTCGAGGAACGGGGCAAACGGCGCATCCATAAGAAACCGAACACGGCGGAGATTGCCGCGTGCCGTCCGTGGCTCGAGGCCGAGATGTCCCTGATCAAGCCGAAACTCATCGTGTGCATGGGCGCAACAGCGTCACAAGCGCTTCTGGGTTCGGCCTATCGGCTCACAAAGGAGCACGGAAAATTCACGACACACGCCTGGGCTCCTTACGTTACCGCGACGATTCATCCGTCCGCGGTCCTTCGTGCCCCCGACGAAGAACAGCGCCACCGGCAATACCAGCGTCTGGTGGCTGATTTGAAGCAGGTCAAGAAGAAGTTGAGCGAAGCGCAGGTCTGAAACAGCCTCCCGCCTGCGCGGGTCTACTCCACGATGGCCTCCCCGCAAAGCGCCATGCCGTATCGACTCCTAGGACGTACTGGAGTTCAAGTATCCGGGGTGCTTCTCAAAAGTAAGGTCGTGACGCCCATCCAGTGCCTTCGCTACTCTTTGAGCCTTCCAACCTCCGTCGTGATCACCGGAATCGACAGTATGAAGATCCTGGAACAAGCTTTCCGCGCTGCCGAGACCTTCGAGCCTCTAACCAAACAGCAAATGGCACGGCTTAGAGCGAAGTCAGCCGCCGCTGCGTCCAATGGTGAATACGAACTGTTTAAGACCACTTCTTTCTTTGACTCGACTGCACAGCATCCGGAATGGCTTGGTGAAGAATCGAGCCGAACCCGCCGCCTTGGCCGCGTTGAGCCCCTCGGCAGCCCGGGAGCGCTTTTACCGTCGGCTGATCCGACACACTCCTTGCGGTGCCATAGGAGGCTCATGCAGGATCATCCAGTTGATGCCGAACCGATCCTCCTTTCTCCCTTCCAAGTGCAATCCCGTCTAACCACAAAACGAACGGATTGGCATAACTTACGTACTTCGGTTAGGCGCGATGATGTGTCATTTCACTCAGGTCGGTTCCATAAGAGCTTTCACGCCTACTTTCCGGAGGATTGTCATCATGGGGCACCAGTTTGTAAACGCAGACTGGAACAGGTTGAGCCCTACGAATCCAGTAAACAGATACCAATAGGAACTCACCCAGTAGCCGAGCGCGAGCGTCAACATCACAAACGCGCCGGCGATCATGCGCAAATAGCGATCTACGGTCATACGAGTTCACTCCTTCGTCTGTTGAACAGATAAAACAGGACCGGGACGGTCATGCGCGAGAGCAGCAGAGAGGCGATCTCCCCGGCCATCAGTGCGATCGCCAAGCCTTGAAAAATGGGGTCGAACAGAATCACGGATGAGCCGACAACCACGGCTGCGGCCGTCAGCATCATTGGACGGAAGCGGACCGCTCCCGCATCGATCACGGCCTGGTCCACCGGCATCCCTTCGCTCAACCGCAGTTCGATGAAGTCAACCAGGATGATCGAGTTCCGCACCACGATACCCGCGCCCGCGATGAAGCCGATCATCGAAGTCGCAGTGAAGAACGCGTGTAGTAAGCCGTGCGCAGGGATGATACCCACCAGCGAAAACGGGATCGCCGCCATGATGATCAACGGCGTCAGGAACGATTGAAACCATCCCACAACGAGTCCGTAGATCAGGATCAGGACAACGGCAAAGGCGAGACCGAGATCGCGAAACACTTCATAGGTAATGTGCCATTCTCCGTCCCACTTCATCGAGTAGCGGTCCCGATCGGTCGGAAGCGCCGCCATGTGCTGCTCGATTTGGTAGCCTTCCGGGATCTTGATCTTTTCGATCACCGGTCCGAGCTTGAGCACCGCATAGACCGGACTCTCGATCTCTCCGGCGATGTCGGCAGTGACATATGTCACCGGCAGCAGGTTCTTGTGATAGATGCTCTTGTCCTCGATCACTTTGTTGGCATGCACAAGTTCACCCAGCGAAACCGGACGTCCATGGCGTCCGGCGACCTTCAGGGTCTGGATACGCTCCAGATCGGACCGGGTCGCACGATCGAGCTGTACGGTCAGAGAGATATTTTCCTTCTCTGCATCCTGATGCAATAGCCCGGCTTGAGAACCTCCGGAAGCCACCTGCATCGTCCGAGCAATGTCGTCCTCTGAGATGCCGTTGAGAGCGGCCTTCTCCTCGTCTACGATCAGCGAGTACTTGGTCTGATCATCTTCCACGTACCAATCGACGTCCACGACGCCTTTGGTCTGCTTGAACCGATCGCGAATTTGCCGGGCCAGTGCGATCCGGCTCTCCATCACTGGCCCGTATACTTCCGCGACCAATGTCTCGAGCACAGGCGGCCCGGGCGGCACCTCGGCGACCTTGATTCGCGCGCCGTAACGTTCGGCGATGGGCAGCAGACGCTGGCGTACCTGCTTCGCGATCTAATATGATTTTCGGCGACCAGGTATTCGTTCCGCAGCAAGAGCTCCTGGTTCACCGAGCCGCTCACGTAGGCAAGAAGTCTTAACCATCGACCGTTTCGCATGCTGAACGTTATCTTACTGCTAGGCAGACAGTTTGAATTCTTTTACCATACGGGCTATCTTCATTCGTGTCGCTATGTTTTGCACGATCGAGACACGAAGTTCTGTGCCTCGTTTAGGTCGGCGCTGGCATCGGGCGGGGTGAAGACCATTCCTCTACCGGCTCAAAGCCCGAATCTAAACGCGTTCGCGGAACGATGGGTCCGGTCGGTCAAACAGGAATGGCTGTCCAAAGTGATCCTGTTCGGTGAGGGCCCGCTGTCGCGCGTCCTGACCGAATATGGCCGACATTATCACGGCGAAAGAAACCGTCAAGGGAAAGGCAACAAATTACTCTTTCCAGAACGACACCCGCAAGGCAGATCGATTGAGTGTCGCCAGCGACTCGGCGGCCTACTCAAATACTATCAACGCGCCGCATGAATATTTTGACCTTAGGAGATGATCTAACGGTGGCTCCCCGGTCTGTACGATTTGCGAACCATCACCTTCGACCTCGCCCGACTCCACGTTCAGAACAGGAATTTGAGGGCGAATTGGATCACGCGCGGGTTGACGCTGGTATTCACAATTTGCCCGAAATTCGGCGCGGATACGTTGGGCAGAGCCGGCTGATAGGGAATGCTGTTCGGGTTCGGGTTGTCAAATTGCGTGTGATTGAAGATGTTGAAGAACTCTGCCCGGAATTGCAGCGAACGGCTCTCCCCCAGGCTCGTGTTCTTGAGAACGGAGAAGTCCCAGTTAAACTGGCCCGGGCCGAGGATGATTCCCATCCCGGAATTCCCGAATCCCGTACCGTCTCCGATGGTGGGCGCGGGGCAGAATGCGGCGGGGTTGAGGTAGCCCGGCCCGCCGCTGCTCCCGCCCAGCCGCTGTTTGATGTCCCCAGGCGTTGCGATATCCGCGTAGGTTTTCCCCGGGCACATTTGGGCGCGGGCGATGCCTGAGTCGGTGTATCCTGTCGATGTGCCGTAGATCGTGCCCGCGTTGGAGTCGATGATGGTAAGCGGCTGGCCGTCCTGAATCGTCGTGACTCCCGAGACACTCCATCCGCTGGTCAACTTTCCCAGCGCGCCCGGTCGGGCGCCGAAGGGCAGCTCGTAGTTGTAGTTCACGATGAACCGGTGCGGTCGGTTGAAGTATGAGGGGCCATATTGCTGGGCCAGGTCGCTGGCGTTATTGTAGTTCGCTGAGTTTTCAGAGGAATTCGTGAGGGACTTGCTCCAGGTGTAAGCAGCCTGCATGGTAAGGCCGTGCGTGAACTGCTTGCGCAAGGTGACTTGCAAGCTGTTGTAGTTGGAAATCAGGTCGTACCCGGTCCCCAGCAGGCCGGTCGGCGCGAAGCCCAGGTAGGGAACGCGGAGATTGATGTTCGCCAGAGTATTGGTGGTGACGCCGTGAATGGGATTGGCCGGGCTGGCGAGCTGGGCCGTGTTGTAGTTGTGCGAGAAGTCCTCCAGATTGATTCCGCTGGAGCCCACAAAGCCGGTTTCCAGAGTCCAGCTGGGGATGAACTGGTATTGGACGTTAAGGTTATACTGCCGCACCAGCGGCGTGTGCTGCACCTCATTGACGAACGGAACATTGAGCATCGAGGTCTGCCCCGTCGACAGGTTGGCCCACCGCGGCTGCAAGGCCAAAGAGGTGTGCGGGAATGGATCCGCCAGTGTCTGCGAATTGGGGAAACCGTAGGTCACGTTGGCTGCATAGGGAGGATTGTTTCCGTAAGCGCTAGACATCGCAATAGTGCTTACACGGTCGTAGAACAGGCCCGCTCCTGCGCGAATCACTAGTTTTCCGAGGTTGCCCGGCTGCCAGGCCACACCGATGCGCGGCGCGAAGTTGCTCAGCGGCGGGTGCCCGCGTAGCCCGGTGTTGTTGCTGTTTACCAAAACCCCGTCGGGTGGCTTCCCGTAGTGCTCGATGAATTTCTGCGGCACCACATAACCCACAAAACCCGCCCCCGACGTTGTAGGCCCAGTCGGCAGTGTAGAAACGGACTGCAACCGGCTCAGCCATAGGTTGGTCAGATTCGCGTATTTGTCGCTTAACGTCCCGTCGTACTCCCAACGAGTGCCCAGGTTCAGGGTCAAATGGGAATTCACCTTCCAGTCGTCCTGTACAAAGGTACTCATGTCGGTCATGCGGTATCCGTGAATGGGACCGCCGGGACCGGAGCGCGTGCTCAGAATCGCGCCCAGGAGGTTGCCCTGCTGCCCCACCAGCAGGTCATTGAACGATCCGATCAGCAGGATGCCGTTCTGGATTCCGGGCCACACCAGGTTGTAGCCCCATTTCTCGAACTCGAAACCAGCCCGGATGGTGTGCTTGCCGTGCGACCAGGAAACCTGGTCGGCGTATTGGTACAGATGCGTCGGACTGTTCAGGGGATCCAGGTTCCCGAACGCCGTGTAGCCGCCGATGATGAAGATGATTTGCGGCGGATGCGCTGAAGTGGCGCTGATGGGCGTCTGGCCGATGGCCGCCGAGGTCTCGGCGCCCTGCGGCATCTTGTCGAGATTGATGGCTTCGGTATAGGAATACGAGACCCGGGCTTCGTTCACAAGGTTATTCGTGATAATCGAAGTAAGCTTCAGCACCGAATACGTATTGGAGTAGTACAGAGACTTGGGCGTGCCGGGCAACTGGCCGGCCAATGGCGAGTATTGCGGGTTGCGGCTGTAAAAGTAACGGCCTGAGAGCGTGTTCTTGGGGTTCACCTGGTAGTCTCCGTTGACCACCACCTGGTCCTCGCGGTGAGACGCGGGGATGCTCCACGCGCGCTGGCCATAGCCGTTCGTCCCCGAACCTGGGAAATAGTAGCTTCCATCCGGGTTCTTGGCCTGCAGCATCTTCAACGCAACGGGACTGACGTTGGAGCCGTCGCAGGCAAGCTGCGGGCTCAGAAATGCGGGCAGCAGTGTCGTGTACTGGCAGTTCGCCGCTGCCAGCGCCGACCTGAACCCCGGGGCGCTGCGGTCCCCGGCGGGAATGGGCGGCAGGTAAGCGCTGGTTAGCCCTTCCGCGGCGACCCCGTTACGTTGCCGCGTCCCTTGATAACTTCCGAAGAAAAATACCTTGTCTTTCAGGACCGGACCGCCAATCGCGCCGCCGAACTGATTCTGATTCAGGACTTGCTTGGTTGTTTTGCTCGCCGGGTTATCGCGATTGTAGAAGAAATCATTCGCGTTCAGTTGCGCATTGCGGAAGAATTCGAAAGCTGACCCATGGAACGCATTGGTGCCGGATTTGGTCACCACATTCACGTTGGCTCCGGGGCTGCGGCCGTAGCTCGCGTCGTAGGTGGATGTCTGGACCTTGAACTCCTGGATCGCGTCCGGATTGGGAATCGCCAGCCCGGTGAGAATGCCGTACAGGTCTTGGGCGGTTGCCCGGTTGTTCATAGCACCCACGGCGACGCCGTCCATCTGGAAGTTATTCTTCCCCGGATCGATGCCGTTTACGCTCAAGTCCAGCGTGCCTTTGCCGAAGGCCGTGGCGTTGCCCACGCCTCCCGACGTGCCGGCCGAAAGGCCCAGGATTTGCGTGTAGTTCCGGGTGGACAGCGGAAGGGCGGTCACGATGCGCGTGCCTACCACCGTC
>Ga0207689_10005696_pt1 | contig 11078 bp, 9 predicted proteins | sample KBSMisM52_FD_184312 | JGI IMG/M metagenome (GOLD analysis project Ga0207689, IMG submission 184312) | Miscanthus rhizosphere microbial communities from Kellogg Biological Station, Michigan, USA - KBS Miscanthus M5-2 (SPAdes) (version 2) | ecosystem: Host-associated > Plants > Roots > Rhizosphere... | reverse complement strand
CGCCGGACGCGTCCCGGCCTGCCGCCCGCGTGGTGCCTTCAGCCGGGCGAGCCCGCGTCCCTACTGCCGCCAGGCTTTGCCGTGCTGGACCAAAGAGAGGTCGTCGCCCGCAACCGCCGCCGTCTCCTGGCCCGCCGGAACCCGGCGATTCAATGAACGTGGCGTTCTACCGAATCTATTGAGTAGAACGCCACATCCATTGACTTCTGAACGGGGCCGGGGTTGGGGCGGGAGTTAGGTGGGGGATGGGTGGTGGTGCTGGGCCCACTGGGTGATGTCGCGGCGCTCGATGGCGGCGGCCATGAGGTCGGGAAAGGCGTCCGGGGTGCAGGCGAACGCGGTCACCCCGAGGCCGGCCAGCGCGGCGGCGTTGTCGTGGTCGTAGCCGGGGGCGCCCTCGTCGGACAGTGCCAGCAGGACGATCACCTGCACGCCCGCGGCGGTCATGTCCGCGATCCGGCGCAGCATCTGGTCCCGGTTGCCGCCCTCGAACAGGTCGCTGATCAGGATGAAGATCGAGGCGGCCGGGCGGGTGATGAGCCGCTGGCAGTAGGCCACGGCCTGGTTGATGTCGGTGCCGCCGCCGAGCTGGGTGCCGAACAGCACGTCGACCGGGTCGCTGAGCTGGCCCGTCAGGTCCGCGACCGAGGTGTCGAAGGCCACCACCGAGGTGCGCAGCGACCGGATCGAGGCCAGCACCGCGCCGAACACCCCCGCGTACACGACGGAGGACGCCATCGAGCCGCTCTGGTCCAGGCAGAGGATGACGTCGCGGGCGACCGCCTGCTGCTTCCTGGCGTACCCGACCAGCCGCTCGGGCACGACGGTCCGGTGCTCCGGCAGGTAGTTCCGCAGGTTGGCGCGGATCGTCCGGTCCCAGTCGATGTCGGCGGGCCGCCGCGGCCGGTTCGTCCGGCTGGCCCGGTTCAGCGCCCCGGTCACCGCCGAGCGGGTCCGCTGGCTCAGCCGCCGCTCCAGGTCCCTGGTCACCGTGCGGACCACGCCGCGGGCCGATTCCCTGGCCTGCTCGGGCATCACCCGGTTCAGCGACAGCAACGTGCCGACCAGGTGCACGTCCGGCTCGACCGCCTCCAGCATCTCCGGTTCGAGTAGCAGCCGGGTCAGGCCCAGCCGCTCGATGGCGTCCTTCTGCATGACCTGGACCACGCTGACCGGGAAGCACGTGCGGATGTCGCCGAGCCAGCGAGCCACGCGCGGAGCCGACGCGCCGAACCCGGCCTGCCGCCGCAGAAAGCCCTGCTCGACGCCGCCCCCGCCGCTGTCGCTGTCGTACAGGGCGCCGAGGGCCGCGTCGACGCGCGCGTCGCCGCCGTCCAGCGGCATCGCGACCCCCGCCTCGCCGAGGACAAGGCGCCAGCGGCGCATCCGCTCGTCAGGGCCGTCGGTCATGACGTCACCAGCGGCGGCCAGCCGAGGATCAGGGCGGCGCCCCTGGCCGCCAGCATCGCCCGTTCGGAGTCGAGATCCTCGTCCGCGTCCGCGACCACGACGGGGCCGCGGCCGCTGCCGTCGAGAAGCGCCGTCTTCTGCCCGATCGCCCGCCGTTCCGGCGGTGCGAACTCGCCGAAGGTCCGGCGCAGCGCGGGCAGGACCGCGGTGAAGGCGTCCGCGCTCAGCCCGGCCAGCCAGCCGTCGGCCAGGGCGAGCAGCTTGTCGTCGTGCACGAGCAGCAGGCCGCTGCCGGCCAGGAACCCCTCGGCCCAGCCCGCGGCGGCCGGGGCCGGCACGGCGGCCGACAGCGCCCGCGACATCCGCAGGCCTGCCTCGTCCGCGCTGACCCGGGCCGCGTCGAGCAGCAGCCGGGTCAGCCGCCCGGCGATCACCGGGGGGCAGCGCGGGACCAGACGGCCCAGCGTGTCCAGCCAGCGCTCACGGCTCGTCGTGTCGGCGAGCAGCCCGGTGGCCGCGTGCACCGCGTCGATGCGCTCCCGCATGGCCCGTTCGGCCGTCTCGTCCAGGGACGTCACCGCGGCCGGCAGGCCTGCGCAGATCCTGGTGACCATCTCGACGGCGACGTCGCCCAGCCGGGCCGGGTCGGTGCCGCGCACGTCGCCGTACCTGGCCGCGCGGACCAGCGCCGGCAGCGCCGCCATCAGGTGGGCCACGTCGGTATCGAGCGCGGCGCGGTCCCTGACCGCCGCCAATACCTCGGTTAGGGCGTCGCCGAGGTCGGCGAGCAGGCACTGCTCGGTCAGCGCGGTCAGGGCATCGAGGGCGGCCGCGTCGGCCGCGATCGACCTCGCTCGCTGGGTGGCGGCCGCCGCGACCGTGCTGCCCCACATGCTCGCCTCGATCAGGGCCAGGTCGAGCTCGGGCCGCCAGGTCAGCTGCCAGCTCTCCCGGAACGTCCCGATGTTCCTGGTCCGGCCCTGCTGCGTCCTGCCCCACGGCACGTCGAGCAGGGCGAGCCGGTAGAGCAGGCGGCTGCGGGCCAGGTCGTTCGGCTTGCGCAGGTCCAGGTCGTAGTCCCGGGCTTCCGCCTCGGGCCGGAGCCTCAGGCGGCGCTGCTGATCGGTCAGGTCGCGCTGGAGCGGCACCATGGGGGTGGCGGGCGGCACCGTGCCGAGCCGCTCGCCCACCACCAGCTTGCGCTGGATCAGCGCGACGAGCAGGTCGCTGCCCTCGCACAGCACCGCGTGCGCGGCCTCGGTGACCTCCTCCAGGCCGGCCAGCGGACGGCCGCGCAGCGCGGCGAGCGCCGCGGCGAGCCGAACGGACTCGATCACGTGCGCCGATGACGCCGGGACGCCGTCGGCGCGCAGGACGGCGGCGGCCCGGGCCAGCCACCGCTCGATGGGCTGGCCGGGTGACGAGAACAAGTGGTCGTACCAGCCGGGGGAACGGATGCCTGCCCCGTAGCCCGAGGCGTAGGACAGCCGCCCGTAGGTCCACGGCACCCAGGTCATGGCGGCCTTCACCTTCGGCAGGCCGCGCAGCAGCCGGTCGTCGGCGGCCGCTGACGGCATCTGCCGCAGGGCCGGCACGTGCCAGGCGCCGCAGACCACCGCGATCCGCTCGAAGCCTTCCCTGGCCGTCCGGCGCAGCACCCGGCGCATGTATGCCTCGCGGACCGCGTCCCGTGCATCGAGGTCCTCGGCGTCGGCTCGCAAGATGGCGATCGCCTCGGCTAGCGCGTCGAAGACCGCGGGCCCGGGGACGTGCTCCACCACGTCCTCCCACCAGCGCTCCGTGTCGTCGTACCCGGCCGCGGCGGCCAGGTCGCTCACCGGGTCGGTGCGCCGCCGCGGCTCCGGCTGCTCCTCCCCGGCCGCCTTGCGGGCGAGCTGATGCGCGGCCGGCAGGTCGCAGAACCGGACCGGGACGCCCGCCTCCAGCGCGTACGTGATCGCCTGCCACTCCGGCGAGAACACCGCGAACGGCCAGAACGCCGCCTGCCGCGGCTCCCCGGGCACGTAGCCGAGCAACGCTACCGGCGGCCGCATCTCCGGGTCCGCGGCCAGCGCGACCAGGTCGTCCGCCTCCGGCGGGCCCTCGATCAGCACGATATCGGGGCGCTGCCCGGCCAGGGCGGCCCGCACCGACCGCGCCGATCCGGGCCCGTGGTGCCGGATCCCGTAGACGAGCGTGGTCATCCGGCGGTGTCGCGGCAGGCGCGGTAGAAGTCGCTCCAGTCGTCCCGGTCCCTGACGACCGTCTCCAGGTACTCCCGCCACACCGCGCGGTCCGCGACCGGGTCCTGCACGACGGCGCCGGTGATGCCGCCCGCCACGTCGGCCGGCCGCAGCACCCCGTCGCCGAAGTGCGCGGCCAGCGCCAGGCCGCTGGTGACCACCGAGATCGCCTCCGCGGTGGACAGCGTGCCGCTCGGCGACTTGACCTTGGCCCGGCCGTCCTCGGTGACGCCCTGGCGAAGCTCGCGGAAGACGGTGACCACCCGCCTGATCTCGTCCGCCCCGTGCGGCGTCTCCGGCAAGCCGATCGAGCGGCCCAGCTCGGCGACCCGGCGGGCGACGATGTCCACCTCCTGCTCGGCCGAGGCGGGCACCGGGAGCACCACCGTATTGAACCGCCTGCGCAGCGCGCTGGACAGGTCGTTCACGCCACGGTCCCGGTCGTTGGCGGTGGCGATGACGTTGAAGCCGCGGACCGCCTGCAGCTCGGTGCCGAGCTCGGGCACGGGCAGCGTCTTCTCCGACAAGATGGTGATCAGCGCGTCCTGCACGTCCGACGGCATCCGGGTCAGCTCCTCGACCCGGGCGATCTGGCCGCCCGCCATCGCCCGCATCACCGGGCTCGGCACCAGCGCGTCCCGGGACGGCCCCTCGGCGATCAGCCTGGCGTAGTTCCAGCCGTACCTGACCGCCTCCTCGGCGGTGCCCGCCGTGCCCTGCACCATCAGCGTGGAGTCGCCGGAGACGGCCGCGGCCAGGTGCTCGGACAGCCACGTCTTGGCCGTGCCCGGCACGCCGAGCAGCAGCAGCGCCCGGTCGGTGGCCAGCGTGGCCACCGCGACCTCGATGAGGCGGCGGGAACCGATGTACTTCGGCATGATCACGGTGCCGTCGGGGGCCGCGCCGCCCAGCAGGTACACGGTCACCGCCCACGGGGACATCCGCCAGCCCGGCGGCCGCGGCCGGTCGTCGGCCCCGGCCAGCGCGTCCAGCTCGGCCCGGTGCTCCTGCTCCGCGTGCGGCCGCAGGACCGCATCCCCGGGCTCAGCCAGCCCGGGATTAGCCAGCACTGTCATAGTTCCAGCTCCTTCAGCATGTCGTAGCGAAAGCGCAGCACGCTGATCGCGTCGCGGATGGGGAGCGGTATCTCCGCGGCCGGACGCGCCGTCGTCTCCCGCGCGCACCGCGCCGGATCGGCCCGCCGGGCCAGCTGGCGCAGCGTCTCCGCGCCGAACAAGGTGCCGGTCGGCCCGCCCGCCAGGGCCCAGTCGACCAGGGCGGTCATCCAGTCCTGGTCGCGCTGAGCCATCGCCGCCCGCGACCAGCCGGTGAACAGCACCGGCGCCCAGGCATCGGACGGCACGGCGAGGATCTGTTCGGCCGTCCGGCCGAACTGACCGGTCCAGGTCCGCAGCGGGGTCCTGGCCAGCACCTCGTGCAGGAGGTGGGTCCGGCCGTCCATCTCCGCCGGACCGCCGGCCCGCCGGGACGTCACGCCGTCCCGCCGCATGGCGGCGTCGCAGCCGGCGGGCGGCGTGACGATCAGCCTGGCGCCGTGCACGCCCCGGTCGATGCGCAGGCAGCCGGCGGCGCGGCGCGCCATCCGCTGCCCGAGGGCGGACCCGGGCAGCCGGGCCAGCAGGTGCGCGGCCCAGCCGCGTACCTCGGCGTCGCGCTCGTCCAGCGCGGCCTCGAGCAGCGGCTCATCGGCCAGGCTCAGCCCCTGGTTCGCCAGCACGGACAGGAACATGACCCGTTCCGGCCCGGCCGCCGCCCAGCTCTGGGTGATCAGTTCCCGGGCGGCGGCGGGATCGCGGGCCCGCAGCGCGGCCAGGTAGCCGCGCCGCTGGCTCTTACCGCCCAGCCGCCAGGTATCGTCGCCCGACTCGGTGAGCGCCGTGACGAACGTCCAGTCCGGGTTGAGCCGGGCCAGCCACCGGGCCCGTGCCCCGCCTGCCTCGGCCGACAGGCGGCGCAGGTCAGGGTCGGACGGCGAGACCCGCCGGACCCGGTCGAGCAGCGCGGGCAGCAGACGAGGCGGAACCCGGCGGCTACGGGCTACCGCCGCGGTCAGCCACTCGGCCAGCAGGTCCGGGTGCTCGCCGCCGAGCATCCGGTCGAGCCGGCCGCCAGCGGCCGGGCTGACCGCGGGAGCCGGGTCCGGTTCGGCGGCGGGGAGCGGCTCGGCCTCGAACCCTGATCCGGCCGGCCGGATCAGGGTTCCGCCCCGGCGCGCGACCGTCAGCAGCGCGGCCCGGTCGAGCAGCAGGGCGGCGGGATCGCCCGGGACGGCGTCGGCCCGCACGGGCAGGCCAGGGACGGCGGGCGCGGGAACCTCGGCCCGTTCGGTACCGATCAGGCTCGCGGTGACCAGGTCCTGCCATTCGCTCACAGCGGTACCGCCCGTCCGGCCTCGTCCCAGGCGGTCAGCGGCCACAGGCCGCGCGGGGTCCACTCGCCGGCCAGCGTCACCGGGCGGCCGCCGGAGAGCGCGAACAGCGGCCAGCAGTCCCCGGCCCCCGGGTGCAGCGGCAGGCTGCCGCCGTCCGCGCCGCGGACGGCAGGGGCGGGGCCGCGGACCGGGATGATCTCCACCACGGCGAGCCAGCTGTCCAGCCAGGGATCGGCGGCCAGCGCCGCCGCGTACCCGCCCAGCAGCCCGGCGATCGTGCCGCCATCCGGCGGCCCTGCGTCGAGCGGCGCTCCGCCGGACGCGCCGCCGCCGGCGCCGTCGGAGTCGTCGTGCCTGGCCAGCACGGCCGCGCGCAGCGGGACCGCGCCGGGGTAGAACACCAGGTCCGCGTCGGTTTCGGCGCCGACGGCCAGCGAGTCGTCGAGCGCCTGGCCCGCCGCCGCGAAGCTGAGCAGCAGCGCGTCCCGCCCGGTCTTGCGGCCGCGCAGCCAGGTCCGGCGGGTCCGGATCCGGTCCTGCTCGAGGTCGCGCCGGGCCAGCACCTGCCAGTGGTCCCTGATCGGCTGCCCGCCGGCCAGCACGTCGGCCTGGCGGAGGCTGAAGCCGATCCGGGACCGGACGGTGGCCCGTAGCGGCGGCGGCAGCTCGGCCTGCCGGCGGTAGGCGACAGCGAGCAGGTGGAGGAGCGCGTACTCCTCGAGGAGCCGGCCGTCCCAGCCCGCCCCCGAGTGCGGGACCGAGGCGAGGGCCCGGAGACGCTCGGCCAGGCCAGGGGCTTGCGCGTCGACCATCCGGGCGGCGATCTCGTCCCAGTGGGCGTAGCCGGCCTGCTGGCTGGCGGCCAGGCCCTGCCGCACCTGGTCGCCGAGCCACCGGTCGAGCTCGGCCAGGCCGGACGCGACCCTGGTCTCGCGCTGCTCGGCGCGCCGCGCCGCCGCCCGGGGGTCCTTGGGCTCGGCCTGCTCGGCGGACGGCGTGCGGCTAGCCCGCTCGGCCCGGGCGACGAGCCAGGACCCGGCCCAGTCCGGCGGACCGGCCGCGTCGTCCGGCACCGAACCTTCGGACCAGAGCAGCAGCAGCGCCAGCACGTGCTTGCACGGGAACTTCCGGCTGGGGCACGAGCACCGGTACGCCGGCCCGGACAGGTCGACCACGGTGCGGTACGGCGCGGCGGCGCTGCCCCGGCATTCCCCCCACACCGCGTCGGCTCCGGCCGCGGCGCCGGTCGCCGGCCAGGCGCGGCCGGACGCCAGCGACAGGGCGGTCCGCTGCGACGGCGCGTCGGGGGCCAGCGCAAGTACTCGCTCGCGATCCCAGCGTTCGGCCACCCTCGAAACCCTAGCCTGTGGTACTGACATTCGAAGAGGGTTCGGCGCCGGGTAGGCTCGGGGCCTGATGACACCGTTCTCACCGGCCCGGGATGCCCTGGCGGACCTGCTGCGGCGCCGGATCGTGGTGGCGCCGATGGCCGGCGGCCCGACCACGACCGAGCTCGTGGTGGCGGCCGCGCGGGCCGGGACCCTCGGCTGGCTGGCCGCGGGCTACAAGACGCCCGAGGCGATGGCCGCCGAGATCGCCGCCGTGCGGGCCGCGACGGCCGAACCCTTCGGCGTCAACGTCTTCGTGCCCGGCGCGCCGTACCCGGACCGCCGAACGCTCGCCGGGTACCTGGACTCGCTTGGCCCCGGGCTCGGCGACGCCAGCTGGGACGACGACGGGTTCGACGGCAAGGTCGCGGCCCTGCTCACCGATCCGCCCGCGGTCACCAGCTTCACCTTCGGCTGCCCGCCGCCCGGGGTGATCCGGGCGCTCCAGGACGCGGGCAGCGCGGTGGTGATCACCGTGACGAGCCCCGCCGAGGCCGTGCTGGCGGAACAGGGCGGCGCGGACGGGCTCTGCGTGCAGGGCTACGAGGCCGGCGCGCACCGGGGGACGTTCGTGAACGACGACGCGCCCGGGCGTGACCGTGGCCTGCTCGCGCTGATCGGCGAGGTCTCCGCGGTCACCACGCTGCCGCAGATCGCGGCGGGCGGCATCATGGGCTCGCGTCAGGTTCAGGCCGTGCTGGCCGCGGGCGCGGCGGCCGCCCAGTGCGGGACCGCCTTCCTGCGCAGCCCGGAGAGCGGCGCGCACCCGCTGTACAAGGCCGCGCTGGCCGATCCGCGCTACACCGCCACGACTGTGACCAGGGCTTTCAGCGGACGTCCCGCGCGGGGGCTGGTCAACGAGTTCATTGTCGAGCACGCGGACGCGCCGCCCGCCTACCCCGAGCTCAACAACGCCACCCGGCCGCTGCGCGCCGCCGCCGCGGCCCGCGGGGACACCGAGCGGATGTCGCTGTGGGCCGGGCAGGGCTACCGCCTGGCCGCCGAGCTGCCCGCCGCCGAGATCATCGAGCGGCTGCGCGGGTAATTCCTCCGGCGCCAGGCGGGCATACCCGGGGCGGTCGCGAGGTTGACGCGTCTTGGGAGAACGGAGGCAGGCTGGTGAAGGCAGTACGGTTCGACGAGTACGGCGACATCGACGTCCTCAAGGTGGTCGATGTGCCGACCCCGGTGCCGGGCCCGGGCCAGGTGCTGGTCCAGGTCAAGGCGGCCGGGATCAACCCGGGCGAGGCCAAGATCCGCGAGGGCCTGCTGCACTCCCGGTGGCCGGCCACGTTCCCGTCCGGGCAGGGCAGTGACCTGGCCGGGGTGGTGGCTGCGACCGGAGCCGGCGTGACCGGCTTCGCGACCGGGGACGAGGTCATCGGCTACACCGACAACCGGGCCAGCCAGGCCGAGTACGTCGTGGTCGAGGAGCAGAACCTGACCGCCAAGCCCGCGGGCGTGCCGTGGGAGGTCGCCGGGGCGCTGAACGTCGTCGGCGCGACCGCCTATGCCGCGGTCCGCGCTGTCGCGCTGACCAAGGGCGACACCGTGGTGGTCTCCGGCGCGGCGGGCGGGGTCGGCTCGCTGGCCGTCCAGCTCGCCAGGCGGGCGGGCGCGACCGTGATCGGGCTGGCCAGCCCGGCGAACCACGACTGGCTGGCCGGGCACGGGGTGATCCCGGTGGCCTACGGCGACGGGGTGGACGACCGGATCAGGCAGGCGACGGGGAAGGTCGACGCGTTCATCGACACGTTCGGCCCGGACTACGTGCAGCTGGCCCTCGAGCTCGGCGTGGAGCCGTCCCGGATCGACACCATCGCCGATTTCGAAGCGGTGGCCAAGTACGGCGTCAAGGGCGACGGCAACGCGGTCGGTGCCAGCGCGAGCACGCTGGCCGAGCTGGCCGCGCTGATCGCGGACGGCCAGCTCGAGGTACCGATCGCCGCGACGTACCCGCTCGGCCAGGTCCAGGAGGCGTACCGGCGGCTGGCCAGCGGCCATACTCGCGGGAAGATCGTCCTGACGTCCTGAACGCGGGCACAGTCGCGTAGTATCGTGTTATGGGCGAGATGCTGCCGTTGTTCCCGCTCGGCGCGGTGCTCTACCCCGGCATGCTGCTGCCGCTGCACATCTTCGAGGAGCGGTACCGGCAGCTCGTCAGCGACCTGCTCGACGGGGCCGAGCCGCGCCGGTTCGGCGTGATCGCGATCCGCAAGGGACGCGAGACCGGTATCGACGGCGTGCGCTCGCTCTACGAGATCGGCTGCGCCGCCACCGTGCGCCGAGTGGAGCGGCACGAGGACGGCCGGTTCGACATCGTCACGGTCGGCACCCAGCGGTTCCGGCTCCTCGGGCTCGACCAGACGCGGCCGTACCTGCAGGGAGAGGTCGAGCTGCTCAGTGAGGAGCCGGCCGACCCGGCGGCGGCCGGGCCCGCCGTGCGGCTGATCCAGGCGGCGTTCCGCGAGTACCTGGACGCGCTGACCGAATGGGGCGGCGCCACGGTCCGGATCGAGGAACTGCCCGACGAGCCGGAACTGCTCTCCTTCATCGTCGCCGCCGCCATGATCATCGACCTGCCGGAGCGCCAGGCGATGCTGGCCGAGCCGGACACGCTGCGGCGCCTGGCCATGCAGCGGGTGCTGCTGTCGAGGGAGAGCTCGATGCTGCGCACGACCACCTCACGGCCGGCTCCGGACCTGCGGAACACGCCGTACAGCCCGAACTAGGACGAGCCGGGACAGCGCATGTGGGACAACGGGGATCAGGGGTAGGGGTAGCTCATGGCAGAACCGGAAATCGAGGGCACCGACATCTCGCTGCGCGCCGCCGAGGTGGCGTCCGACGTCAGCGAAACGGACAAGCCACAGGAGCGGCGCCGGCTGGTGAACACGTTCACCAGAGCCGTGACCTCGGGCGCGCGGGCGGCAGGCCGGGGTACGCGGGCGGTACGGCGGCGCGCGGGCGGCGGAGCCGGCTGGCTGGCCGATCAGGTAGTCGCGATGGCGCCACGGCTGCGGGTGCGTGATCGGACCGCGCTCACGGCCCAGTTTCCCGGCAAGTCACCCGACGAGATCGCCGACGCGCTGATCGAGGGCGCGGCCCGCGCCGCCGCGGCGGCGGGCGGGGCGGCGGGCATGGCCGCCGCGCTGCCGGTGCTGCCCGCCGTCCCGGTCGAGATCGCGGCCGAGACGCTGCTCCTGGTCGGGATCGAGCTCAAGCTGGTCGCCGAACTGCACGAGGCGTACGGAACTCCGGCCCCCGGGAAGTTCCCCGAGCGGATGAGCGCCTACGTCGGGGCGTGGGCCCACCGTCGCGGGGTGTTCATGATCGAGGGCGGCCTGATCTTCGCCGCGGGTTCCCCGCTGGCGCGGCTGCTGCGCCGGCGGCTGGTGGGTCGGGCCAGCCGCAGCGCGTTCTCGCTTGGCCCGATGCTCACCGGCGCCGCCGCCGGCGCGTTGTTCAACCGCAGGGAGACCAGGAAGCTCGGCCGTGAGATACAGCGCGACCTGCGACGCCACGCCGTCGAGCCGCCCCGTGGCCCGTGGTGGCACCTATGACGCATCTCGCCTTCGAGCTCAGGACCAGCACACCCGATTCGGTCGCCGCGGACCTGGCGGAACGGGTGGAGGCGAGCGGCTA